>Ga0351971_1037_pt1 | contig 26630 bp, 34 predicted proteins | sample BONcelFGM3001F11_FD_206746 | JGI IMG/M metagenome (GOLD analysis project Ga0351971, IMG submission 206746) | Enriched cells from coal bed in the Powder River Basin, Montana, United States - BONCAT cells FGM rep2 HSBNCT.FGM.300.1.F11 ...
ATTGATCTGGCTGTTATATATAAAGGATATCATGGAGATACTGCTATAACTGTACCTGTAGGTAAAATCCCTGATGACTGGAAAAAATTGCTTGATGTTACAGAGGAGTCTCTCTTCAGAGGTATTGAACAGGCAAGACCTGGAAACCATTTGAGAGATATTTCTCGTGCCATAGAAACTTATGTTACAGATCAGGGCTTTTCTGTAGTGAGAGAACTTGTAGGCCATGGAATAGGAAAAGATATGCATGAACCACCTCAGGTTCCTAATTATATATCATATGATTATAATGTTCCATTAAAGCCCGGTATGGTTCTGGCCATAGAACCTATGATAAATCTGGGTGGAGCAGAAGTAATATGGCTATCTGATAAATGGACTGTAGTTACTAAAGATCGGAAACCTTCCGCACATTTTGAACATACAGTAGCAATTACCGGTAATGGACCTTTAATATTGACAAAGTACGAAGGAGGAAGTAAATTATGAAGGTAAAGCCATCAGTAAAACCAAGATGTGAAAAATGTAAGATTATTCTTAGAAAAGGTAGAGTAAGGGTGATATGTGAAAACCCTAAACATAAACAGGTTCAGGGATAAATAAGTGAAAAGTGAAAAGTGAAAAGTGAAAAGAAATATGTTACTTTACCTCGTTTCACGTTTCACGTCTCACATTTCACGAATTAAAGAAAGGAGTATCAGTAACATATGGCGAGAATAGCAGGTGTAGATTTACCCAGAGATAAGAGGGTTGAAATTGCACTGACTTATATTTATGGTGTGGGTCATTCCACAAGTAAAAAAATTCTTGAACAGGCCAGAGTGGGGCCTGAAGTCAGGGTAAAGAATTTAAGTGAAGAAGAAGTCAGCAGAATACGTAATATACTGGAAAAGAATTATAAAGTAGAAGGAGATCTTCGTAGAGAAGTCTCTCAGAGTATAAAACGTTTGATTGAAATAGGATGCTATTGTGGTATCAGACATTCAAGAGGTCTTCCTTTAAGAGGGCAGCGTACCAAGACCAATTCCAGAACCAGGAAAGGCCCTCGCAGAACTGTAGGCGTGAAGAGGAAGAAAGTTTAAATAGTATAGTATATCCTCGCGTCACGCGTTACGCGTTACGCGTCACGATAATTTAATTGGAAGGAGATGGATAGAGTTTGGCAAGAGGTGCTAGAAGAACGAAGAAAAAAGAAATTAAAAATATAGTTAAAGGAGTAGCCCATATAAAATCTACCTTTAACAACACTATAGTAACTATTTCCGATACAAACGGATGTGTTATAGCATGGGCAAGTGCCGGTACATCAGGATTTAAAGGGTCGAAAAAGAGTACTCCCTTTGCAGCACAGTTAGCAGCAGAGGAAGTCGCCAGAAAATCTATGGAACATGGTCTGAAACAGGTAGAAGTATATGTAAAGGGCCCTGGTTCCGGAAGAGAAGCAGCTATTAGATCTTTACAGGCTGCTGGACTGGAAATAAATCTTATTAAGGACGTGACACCTATTCCACATAACGGGTGTAGACCTCCTAAGAGAAGAAGAGTATAATAAAGGAGATGATGCTTTGTGGCCAGATATACTGAAGCTGTTTGCAGAAAATGTAGACGTGAAGGAATGAAATTATTTCTCAAGGGGCAGCGATGTTATTCTCCAAAGTGTGCCATTGAAAAAAGAAACATGATCCCCGGTCAGCACGGGCACACCAAGAGAGGTAAACTTTCCGATTATGGAGTTCAGCTCAGAGAAAAACAGAAATTACGCAGAATATACGGAGTTCTTGAGAAACAATTTGAAAATTATTATGAGAGAGCTGCCCAGCAGAAAGGTGTTACAGGTGAAAACCTTATAAAATTTTTAGAAAGACGTCTGGATAATGTAATATTCAGACTCGGTTATGCTTTATCCAGGGCACAGGCCAGACAGCTTGTTACTCACAGGCATTTCAAGATTAATGGTCATATTGTTAATGTCCCTTCTTATCTTGCAAAGCCTGGAGATGAAATAGAAGTAATAGAAAAAAGCAGAGACATAGTACCTATAAAAGCATCTCTTGAAGTCAGCGGTGAGAGAGTGTTACCTTTATGGCTTCAGAGAGGTGAAGATGTTTTTAAAAGTAAAATCATAGCAGAACCAACTCGTGAGAATATGGATGTTCAGATAGATGATAGTTTAATCACTGAATATTATTCTCGTTAGTTTAGTTGAAAGGCGGGTGTTAGGCCGATTTGCCCGGCAAAATAATATAATGCTAAAAATCGAGATACCAAGAGTGGAATGTGAAAAATTAACTCCTACATATGGGAAGTTTGTAATAGAACCTTTAGAAAGAGGTTATGGTCATACCCTGGGTAACAGTATTACAAAACTAATGCTTTATTCTATTACAGGTGTGGCTGTGAAATGGCTGAAGATTGAAGGTGTTAAACATCAATTCTCTTCTATACCCGGTGTTGTTGAAGATAGTACCGAGGTATGTTTAAATGTTAAGAGAATGATATTTAAAACCGATTATACAGAACCATTTTTTATGTATCTGAATACAAATAAGCCGGGTGAAATTAAAGCCGGTGATTTTACTCCTTATCAGGATATAGAGGTAGAAATACTTAACCCGGAACTCCATATAGCTACTGTAAAAGAAGAAAATTGTAATGTATCTATGGAGATATGTGCAGAAAGAAGTAAAGGTTATTGTCCTGCAGAAGTGCATAAAAATACTCCAGATGAATATATACCGGTAGATAGTTTATATACCTCTATACGTAAAGTAGATTATTATGTTCAGGATACAAGGGTGGGTCAGATTACTGATTATGATAAGCTTGTTATAGAAATTCATACTAACGGTGTACTTACACCTGATGAGGCTCTTGATATGAGTGCCCGTATGTTTCAGGAATATCTGAACTATTTCATAGCTCTTTCTGATGATACCTTTGAAGGTATTATGAAACCTACATTACCGAAACTGGAAGATGAGATATTACACAAAGATATTGAAGATCTCAATTTTTCTGTCAGATCTTTTAATTGTCTGAGAAGATATGGTATAGTTTCCGTAGGTGATCTGATACAAAAAACTGAAGAAGAAATAATGAATTTACGTAATTTTGGTAAAAAATCTCTGGATGAGATTAAATTCAAACTGGAAGAATACAACCTGTTATTAAAACAAACTGAAGATTAATCGTTAAGGGGGATAATTATGAGACATAATAAACGTTCAAGAACATTGGGAAGGGATACAGCTCATAGATTGTCAATGCTCAGGAACCTAACAGTCTCTCTTTTTAAAGAGCAGCCGGAAAAAACTAAAGACAGTGAGGGCAAGCTACAAACTACATTAATAAGAGCCAAAGAGCTTGTGAGATGTGCTGACAGGATGATAACCCTTGCTAAAAGAGGAGACCTCCATGCAAGAAGATTGGCCCTTGCCTGGATGAGAGATAAAGATACGACAAAATATCTGTTTGAAACAATTGGACCGAAGTTCAAAGAAAGAACAGGCGGTTATACACGAATTGTTAAAACAGGTATGAGAAAAGGCGACGGATCTCCTATGGCTATTGTTGAGTTAGTTGCAAGTGAATAAATTATGATCAGGGCTGAATGTCTGTCTTTTTGTTATGAAGGGGTTTCTCAGGATGCACTGGATAATATTACCTTCCACATAGACAGAGGAGAATTTGTAGCAATACTGGGGCATAACGGTTCAGGAAAATCTACTCTTGCCAAACTGGTAAATGCCCTTTTGCTTCCGACAAAAGGGCAGTTATTCGTTAAAGGTCTTCTTACTACAGACCAGGATAAACTCTGGGATATAAGACAGACTGTAGGAGTAATCTTCCAGAACCCTGATAACCAGTTAGTTGCTACAGTGGTGGAAGAAGATGTGGCTTTTGGCCCTGAAAATTTAGGACTCTCTCCCTCAGAGATAAGGGAGAGAGTATCTTATGCTTTATCTGTTGTCGGTATGGAAGAATATAGAAATTCTTCCCCTCATTTCCTGTCAGGCGGCCAGAAACAGAAAATTGCCATTGCAGGCATACTTGCCATGAAGCCTGAATGTATAGTACTTGATGAACCTACTGCCATGCTTGACCCACGGGCCAGAGGCGATATTATTTCTACTATAAAATGTCTTAATAAGGATTATAACATGACCATTCTTTATATAACTCATTTTATGGAAGAAGCAGTAGAGGCAGATAGAATAATAGTTTTAAATAAAGGCACCATAGAATTTACCGGTTCTCCTAAAGAAGTATTCAGTCAGGTTAAAAGATTGAAAAAACTTCATCTTGATGTCCCTCATATTACAGAACTGGCATCACATCTTAAATCTGCAGGTTTTAAGATTCCTCACAATACTCTGACCATAGAAGAAATGGTTACTCATTTATGTCCATTAAGAAGGACATAACGGTTTGGTTAAACTTTTCTTTACCTCTTGAAACTATTGATAATCCCTACAATTTTATCGATTACCTCAGTTTTTTCTTCCGGAAGTTTTACGTTATTAACTACAAATTTCTTTTTCTCTTCTCCGGAGAGACCGAGCTTTTCTGCTTCTGAGATATAATGCAGAATTTTTTCTAGCAATGGATTGTCAATGTACTGATCGAGAACCTGGATAATCTTCTTTGCCATGGGGTAATACTTCACTATTACTTTATAAACTGTAGAAAATTGATTTAAAGTATCAAAAAAATTAAATTCCATAATAAATTCCTCCTATTTTTTTAGTTCTTGCCATCGAATATATTTACATCCGGAGACTTTCTTATCGTTGCAATGTTTAATTGAGTCCCCGGCGTTACCCTCCAGGGTTAATAGATACCTCTTATCTGTCGGATCTACTTCTTTCACAAATCCCGTATGCTCCGGCTTCCCGTTACCGTCAAGTTTTAAAAAAATATCTCCCGGCTGTGGGTTCTCAGAATAGTATATTTTCTCTTTCATGGCCCATTTTTCAAGCTCCCAGGTGTCTCCACTTTTCGGATTTTCTATTCCTGACTGTCCCAAAATCCAGCAAGCAAAAGCCGTGCACCATGGATTTCCTGACGGGAGCCCTACGAATTTAAGATACTTGTCTACCTGCGGGCCTGCATTATTCCCTGTGGTTTCTTTAAAATCAGAACCACCTTCGAGTCTTTCTTTTTCGCAGATGTTGAGAACTTTTTTCACTATAGCAGTATTCTTTTCTATTGGCGCGTCATATTGCTTCGCCAGTTCTTCTATCTTTGGGATTATTCCGGCGTAAGTCGAAGCATAAACAGTAATGCCATTCGCGCTATCGTAAAGACATAAAGGGCTTTCTTTTTGCTTTATAATAATTGCCATAATATCACCTCTATTTCATTAATTTTAAAATAGTTTTGTCAAACAGTCCGACACCGGCGAGAATTCCAATAATAATAATGAATAGCCCGGAAATCACCCATCTATAAAGCGACAGGGAAGTATCTTTCCATCCCTGGTTAATTTTTTCTTCCCGATCTGTAATCATACATGGTTTCATTTGTAAAGAAATTTTTACTTCTTCCAATAGTGAATTTTGCTTTACAATGGCTCCTGTCTGCTCTTTCATTAAAAGAGTGCTTTCTTTCCTTGAACTCTCCTGCTGTTTATTATTTTCTCGCAATAGTTCTATAAGTTTATCGATATACTCATCTCCCATTGGCATCACTCCTTTTAGTCTTTAAATCACCATCATGTATAACTTTTGAAGATACATCAACAAAAGTATTAGCCGTAACTCTTAAAACACTGTTTATGCCTTCTTCGAATGCTGTTATTTCCCGTTTATCTACGGGCTTATGCATATATTCTTGTTTTTTAGGAACAAATTGTTTTATTTTCGTATTAAAAGACTCAGGTATATTTAAAATGGCTACAGGAAAAGTCTCTATTTGCTGAAATCTCTCCCTGATTTCTTCATTATCCGTTTTAATCATTGTAGGTTTCCAGAAGTCCACTTTATCCGAAGCCTCTCTTACGCCAAGGGTATTACTTTTATTTCTATAAGCTATATACTCAGGACTATTAAGAACAGAAATTTTCAATTGCTTTATTTCTTGTTTTGTAGGTAGAGGTTTCCCTTTTTCTTCTTTTTCGCTTTTTTCTTTATCTTCTTCGCCCTCTATAGGTGTTTCATTTAAATTTTCAATATAGTCCCCCAGGAAACCTATGAAATCTTTCAAAATCTGACTGTCTTTATAGTTTTGAGCCTCTTCTGAACTCTCCAGTTCTTCCTGCTTGCTCTTTAACTCTTCCTTGAGTTCTTCTAGTTCTTCGTCTTCCTTCTGCTGCAGAGCTTCAATAAATTCCCTGCTTTCTTTATCGTATTGATTATAAATTACGAATTTCTCAACTCTGGCAGGCCTGTTAGCATTTACAACTTTACCTATTATTTCTTCAAATACCAATGGCTCATCTGGCTCTGTATTATTATCTCCCTGGGTAATAATCTCATTCTCTTCAAAATCTACTGATACGACTCTGTGGACTACGGTATAATCAAACATTGTCGGGCGCTCATATATAACAATATCTCCCACCTGAATTTCATCTATAGAATTATAATTTGCTGCTATAAGTTGATCGCCTGGTTCAAAGGTTGGCAACATGGAGGATCCACGGTAAGAAAATACTAATAATTTATCAGTCAATCATATCACCTCTTTCATCAGCTCTGTAAAATCTTCTTTCAGGGATATTTTTAATGAATAGGAAGAAACTTTTCGATTTAAATTCCAGCTATTTTCAAAGATATTTGAAAAGAATTTTCTTTTATCCGGTACACTGAGATGCTTAATGTCAAAATGCAATAATTCTTTATGCATCTCAATGAATGCCTGGTAAAAAAATCCTAACTCTGGTTTTTTTAATTCAGTAGATTGAGATTTTTGAAGAAAAAATATAGATTGAAGACGAATTTTACGGTTTACATTCCATTTTCTTTGTTTTTCGTCTTTCTTGTGAAGAAAATGAGACCATGTGGGCCAGGGAGAGACGAAATAATCACGTCCACAGGGGAATATAATATTCCAATCATCTGAGATTTTTTCAAACTCTTCAGGAAATCTTTTATAACAGGTAGATTTCCCTGAAGAATTACTGCCACACATCAATATACCTCTCCCGTCTTTTACAACCAGAGAGGAATGAGCTATTAATCCACCTGCTTCTACAATCTGCAACCAGAGAGGAAAGAACATATATTTTGCTTTAAAGTAATCTGACTCTTTATTTCCAAGTTCACAAATAATATCTTTAAGTATTGGATGAAAAGCGCATTTTACTTTACTATTATCGTATATTTTCCATTTTAAATTATTCGTCGGGTAATAAGTTAAAAAATCTTCCAGGCCTTTCCTTAAAATAATAAAATTACTGTATTTTCCATTTTCCCGTAACATCATAATATTGTTAAGGGCACTGACAAAGTCTTTAGTCTTATCAGTGCCCTTGAATCTATACTTTAAGTCAAATAATTCAAGCATAAAACCCCTATGTCGCTCCAAAATGGTTTATTGGAACATTAAGAAAGTGCGGTATAATCCCCTGATACCAGATATTAGCCATTTTTTTAATATAAGTATTAGTTGTAGTAGATGAATGATCTGTTATAATCCTCCAGGTGTCTCCAAGATTATCCGTTACGGCCACATGCCTCTGTGTTGCGGTTCCTGATACTTTTTTGGGAGAAAGACTCACGAGAACCTTATTTAACGTATCTTTTACCCTTTTAAACTCGACCACTTCCAGGTTTGTAGGAGCGGTATATTTTAACGTCCAGTTTACTCCTGAATTAATTGATTTACTAATCTTTCCCGTTCCTGTCCCCGCAAGCAATACCCCTGAGCCTAAATCAATCATATCTCTGATTTTTGTGCTGGCTTCTATTGTAGCAAGCAAAGTAAAGGAGGTTCCGTAATCTGTTGACCTGTAAACCTTACCGCCTTTTGTTCCTGCAAGGACGGTTCCGCCGCCAAGATTTAAAAAAGACCTGACAAGAGTTTCACTACCAAGTTGCACACTGGTCGGGAATGTAGCTCCGTAGTCTGTTGATTTATAAACTTTTCCGGTGGGATGGGTTCCGGCTAAAATAATACCACCGCCAAGATTACAGAGTCTGCAAATCCTTTTTTCTGTTCCCAGAGTAGTCACGAGAGACCAGGATATTCCTGAATTTATAGTTTTATAAAGTTTTGCTCCATTTGCAGTATTTTCTCCTGTTGCTGCAAGCCAGACTCCTCCACCAAGGTCTAAAAAATCTCTCACAGTGCAGGAAGATTGAAGAAGCCCCTGGTCTGTCCAGTCAACTCCTCCGTTTGCTGTATACCAGACATGGCCGGTGTCACGAGTTCCGATAAGTATTTTATTGTTACCCATGTCCAGTATTGTGTAAATATATTCTCCGGTTCCGAGGCTTTTTTGGTATTCGGTAAGGGCATACTGTAAATCCCAGACATATACTGTTCCAGCAGTTCCACCGCTCCCGGCATTAGCGCGAATAGTGCCTGAATTAACAAAAGTTCCACCGTAAGTTACTCTTACTACTCCACCGTCACAGGAAGAAGCTCCGTCAGAAGAAATTATCCCGGCTGCCCCTATTGTGATATTTCCCTTAACATAAATTTTCAATACTCCACCCATACCGTTTTGAGTAGCATGTAACGGAATTGCATAAGACTTCAGGGTATTTATGCAGTTATCAGCCAGGCCTGGTAATCTTGTATCCAGATGAACATTTCTTTCATATCCATAAAGACCGTAAACTTTTTCAGTAAAAGAAGTTCTTGCAATCCCTAATTGATTTGCTGATATTACACCGTTAACGGTTAAATTGCCATTCACTATAATGGTCCATCCAGCGCACCGGTTTGTTAATCCGTAAGTACAGCCGGAATTAATCGTCAGATTTTTACATTTCGTGATAATCTCCGGACCGTCCTGAACAGATGCTATAGTTGTATTTTCAGAAATTGTAATGTCCTGAAGTTCGCTTCTTTTAGGAACAAGAAGGGCGTTATTTAAATAATCAAACTTTAATGGTGTTTTTACCATTTTTAATTCCTCCTTAAGGAGTATAGAGAGCCACAACTTTATCGGCTGCAGTGCCGTACACGTAAATTAAATTTGCATTGCTTATGCAAATAGTTATCGAATTCCCTGCCTCCAGTGCGAAGCTATCGGTTGAAACAGCTGCAGGGCCGACGTAAACAGTTCCTGCGTTATTTTTATTCGCCTGAATAGTGACGTGCCGGCACGGAGTTGAAGTTACTATTAATTGTTCTGCCGTGCTGCTTTGCGCTATGGTCTTTTTGATTTCCGGGAAAATCGTAGGGATTTCGAGTATTGCTGTAATTCTTGGGATGGACATGATATCACTCCTTTATAAATTTAATATTTTTATATTTGAAAAATATTTTGCAAATCTTTTTACTTCTTCTTCTCCTGTATTATTCGGTTTTGGAAAAGAAATTATCTCTTTTCTAAGTGAAAGAGCTTCTGAAATTGTATTGTAGGCCCCGAATGAAATTATTTTTTCAGAAAGAGAAAATAATTCCATTAAATTTTCTTCAAATACAGAAGATTTTACTGGAAAAGTCTTACCTTTATAGGATATCCCGTAGGTAAAAACGAGATCGTATTTATCTTTAAAATTATCATATGCATACTGAAATAATTTCTCTGAATTTTGATGTTTGCCAGTGCTTACCGTAACTGTAGTTACTGGTTTTTCACCTATTTCATATTTATCTCGAACTGCTTTTATCTTATTTTTATCTATTTCTTTAACAATAAGTCCGGCCATTAATTTATTTTTCACATCTTTAAATTCTTCTGCCATCTCCAGTGGATAAGGAAAAATTATCTTTTCAAATAAATTAAACTGCCATTTATGCGCATTATTCGCGAATATAAAATACTGAGGGATTTTGTATTTCAGTCCGGCATTGTATAAATTAAAGTTTATCTTCAGGTCATGGATAATCAGAGTTATATTATTTTTCCGAATCACCTTTTCAAAATTGGTTACTATTAAAGGATATGGAAAAAACAATTTTTTCCAAATGTTTAATCCATTTGTAGCCGTAAGAATTATTTCAGGAAATTTCTGTTTTAATACCTTCCCCCTGGCAAGAGTCCCGAAACAGCACGGGCAATTTTTGAGGTTTAATATTACTCTATTTTGTTTAATTAATTCACTAAATTCCTCTGTCATTATTAACCCTTATAGGCAATATTATGCACTAAATACCCATTCGAAAAATAATTGCATGGACTTGATAGGGCAAGAGAAAGATTATATACTATTGTTTTTTCGCAAAGAATTAACTCTTTTGATATAATTCTTTCTTTTACTATAGAATTTCCACTCTGAATATAAATATAATCTTCTATTTGCTCAATCTGTCTATATTCAGAATTTCCCAAATAAAATGGGTGGTTTTTTGTTACCCTTACTTCTGAATTTTCAGTTTCAAGCAAGTAATATTCATTTGCCATTTCTATTGGCTTATCATGAATTAATAAGTTTAAAACTTTGCATTGACATATTCTTCCAAGTTTTTCGTTATATCCGAGAACTTTTATACCGGGCTTTATTTTCTCAATTTCAATCTCGCCGGAAAGAGTTTTAATTAAAGTTCCTGCAAGAAAACAAGAAGGAGGCGTTCCTGTTGAAAAATGTATTATTGTAGGCTTAGATGGAGTATTAAATTGTGCCAAACCTTTTATTACTGCCCTGTCGTAATTTCCGTCAGGTATATCAAGATTTACCTGAATACCGGGATTTTCAGAGTCTGCAGGGGTAAGAGCGGTATCAACTATATATTTTACAGAATCATTTTCACATCTTCTGTTATCAAGAGTTATGTCCACTCCATCCTGCTCTGTTATCTTCACGTCAAAAGAGCCATCAGGATTAGCTCTTATTATTTCTCCCTGTTTTGAATTTGTATTTCCCCTGGCCCTATCTTCTGCTATTTGATTTATCGCGTTTAACTGCCCCTGAAAATCGTCCATCAATACTTCTCCTTAATATGGTATTGGCAGGATTCTGATTGAGCTTGCCTGCCAAATACGATTTTTCTCAATCTGCATTTCCAGTCAATTTTATTTCCCCGGTCATAAGAAGTTAAGAAGAAATCCCCAGGAATTATTAATGGGCAAAAAGGATAAGAAAAATAACCTTCATATTTCTTTACGCTTTCCCATATCTTATCTTTTAAAATTCTTTCAGCGTCACCCTCAGTAGAAACTAAAGTGTCGATAATGTCATCCATTTTATTCTTTAAGGTTCCAAGAGTTTGGGCGTTATCGTCTACTACTCGAACCCACAAACCTTTGTCAATTGCAATTTTCTTTGCAATCCATTCTTCTTGCGTCTGCCCATCCAGTTGTGTTTTTTCTGGAGGTGGACTATAAACTTCCCAGTTTATCGTTATTTCTATAGTTCCTCCAGGGCCCGCAGGGCTACCAGGGACCATAACAGTATAATTATAATAAGGGTTTCCTCCCATTTGTGAAGCCGGAACCCAGGTGTCAGGAATTGCCGGGGTACCGGATGCACACTGCCAGCTATAATTTAATCCTGTTACAGTTACAGTGTCATCATCTTCTGTTTTTTCTCCTAGAAAATTCACAAATGAAGCGTTTCCGCCACCGCCTTTTCTGTCTGAAACCCTGAATTTTACAGAACTTTTTATTGCAATTTGATTGTTGAAATCAAAACTTCCATCGCCAGAACCGGAAAGAGGTATCACAACTGGAGGCATCTAGCTCACCGCCTTTGTTACTGTTATTGCCTCATAGGCGTCGTAAACTTCGCTATAACGCCTCAAATCGCCTTCGGTATAAGCCCTTACTGAAGATTTCTTAATTTGAGGTTTCCCTCTAAAAAGGCTTTGGTGAAAATTAATTTTTGGCGCTGGATATTCATTGCCTAGAATTTTTGGGAAAAACTGATAAGAAAGCTTATTTCCAATTGGCTTAATTAAATAATCAGCAGGCATGCTGTTCTTTATTTTATTCATAGAGTCTCTCGGAATTGTGTTAAAAGTTGAGAGAGTAGAAGTAAAATAACTATCTGAAAGATTATTAAACCTCACATCAAAATACTCTTTCGTTATATTCTGTGGAAATTTATCGACACATTGACGGCAGATGCTTTCAATTGCTTTCTGTTTTGATATTTTATTTCTGACAAAAACTACATATTTTTGATTTATAGCAGTGCTGAAAGTGATTATTCTGGTTGAAGAGTTATAGCTCCACCCGCTATAAACTCTCTGGAAATTTACATATAACTCTTCGATATAAGTAATATTCGTTAAAGAATTCACGTAAAACTGTGTATCAGAAGGAGTCCCGTCTTCATTTGCAATTCTTGTAAGTGCTTTCATTCCGCAGAAAGAAGGGAGATGTATTTTTTGAGTGGTAATCTCTGTAAGTTCATCCCATCCTGAAAGCGTTAAATATTCGTCGGCGTCGGGATTTTCTTTGATTACAAGCCGGGGTAAAACAAAATATTCTTTTTTATTTCCTACCCAGGAACAGATTTCAAATTTTATAAATTTTCTTCTGCTGTAATGCGGATCGTAAATATCTTCTTGTAAAGCGTAATACCACTCTTGAGAAGGGTCAAGAAATTTCTTATCAAAATTAATCAGTTTCATATTCCAGAGAATTTCTTGATTTAGACCCCACTCGTAACCAATTTCTTTGGGACCTCCATTACCTACGTAAATTTCCTGTCCCGAGTCCGGTAATTGAAGAAAAACTCTGACAGTTGTAAAGCTTTTCTTCTCTGCCCTGCTCGGAATCGTAGGAACCCCATCGATAGAAAAAGGTTTAAAAAGAGTATCAAAATAGCCCGGCTGTCGAATTTTTAACTTTAACTTAAAAGATGGACACCAGGTATTTGTGGTATAAGCAATTTTAAGTTTCAATGGAAATTTGAAGTCCAGAGGCCTTCTTCGAGTTACTTCTAACTTTAAAAGAAACTTAAAATCTAATGGCCTTCTTCTGGTTACTTTTAATTTTATTGGAAAATGAGTATCTAAGCCAGTCATTGTTAATCTCCTGAAAGATAATCTTCAATAATCCATTCATTTTCGCCTTCAACTGAGTCAATCGGGGGTCTGAATTCGCTATAAACTGTCACGCTGTCATTATCATCTATATCTCCGAGAGGCAAGTCTGCATTTATAAAAGTAATATCATCAAGACTCTGGTAGAGATATTTCAGTAGTTCAGAAATGGGGATTGTTCCCTGGTCTCCTGATGTTAAAGCATTTAGCCCGATAGATATTCCTGAAATTATATTTGTATTCTGGTAATAAAGACCGGTGTTTGGATTTATTCCGGTTTGAACTCCAATCGGGGCAGATGGGCTGCCTCCGTCTATCGTTACCGTTACGGCGTTTGCCCCTGTAGCGTCAATTACATAGCTTCCAGACTGTGGGAGCTTGTAAGTAATCTCACAGACCAGGCTGTAAGTCGTATAAACCGCAAAAGGATCATCTTGAAAAACAATTCTTCCGAGATTTGGAAATTCATAATCAGGAGTCACGGGAATATAAGGATTTGCGTCAGGAGGCTTCAGGTAATAGAGACCGGTATCGAGTAAAAAGTGTTTCGGTAAATCATAAACATAATCCCACTGAAAACCGGTAGTGGTAGAAATTGCCTGAGTAGGTGAGGCATCTGGTGAACTGATTTCCACTGCATAAGCCCAATACACCATATCGTTTGTCGTGTCAAAAATTTGAACTTTTTCCCAGGTTGCCGCATCAGAAGTAAGTAAATTAATTCTACCCTCTACAGAAAGATTAGAAGTTCCATTCGTAAGGCCAGCGGGAATTGCCCAGGCTGCACCTGTCCATATTTTTATATTTAAAGTCGTGTAAACTCCAGCAGTGCCGGGATTATAATAAAGATTAAGAATTTTTTCATTACAAAGAATATAAACTCTGTCTCCAGGGGCTGCAGGAAAATTAACTGCTCCGGTATCTCTGACGGTCCATACCCCGCTAATATATTCAAGACATTTTACTCTGCCGGTAAAAGCAGTAAGAGCTGCTCCGCCATCTTCTTTTGCTATTGTAGCAACCTGATTTACTCCTCTGTTTGTCTGTTTGATAATATCAGCATTGGCAATTGGAGCATTTACATTATTTTCAAAATCGTCATTTACTTTACCAGGAAAAGGATAACGGATTACTCCGGTTAAATCTTTCCCTGAAATATTCTGATACTGAAGGGTTAAAGATTTTACTGACCCCGGATCGCAATATCCTCCATCTCCCTCTGAAATTACGACACTATCAGCATTAAGTATAGAAAAATTATTCATTATGTCACTGCTCCATTATTTTTAAGTTTCATTGTCCATTTGTACCGACACCATGTTCTATCCCAGACTCCTTTAAAATCGTCAATTTCGACATAGTACGAACCTAATCTATCTCTATGATAAATAAATTCGTCATTGGGTGGATTTGTATTATAAAATTCGAGTATTTTTTCATAAGTAGCTTCTAGCATTAATTCCCCTGATAAATTCCACTCTCCGGAATTCGGGTCGATACCATCCTTAAGCCTGGATTCTTCTGCAGGATTAAAATCACCATTATCATCATGATAAGGCAAAGAAAATGCAGAAGTAATTTTTTTCTGCTGAGAAGGATAAATATCTCCCTCCGGTTCTTCTCCTACATCTGAGAGATAGGTTTGCTCAGATAAATCTATTTTAGATATCCAATCGTTATAAGCCATTATTATCTATTACTCCTTAACAAGCTTGCCGTTGCCCAAGACATCATTGTTTTACTGGCATCTATAACTTCACTCGGCATATTACTGTTGTTTTTCTGATCGCTATTAATAGTCAAATTTAATTCAGTCTTGGAATTGTTATTGTTATTGTTGTTTGTTGTGGAATTTGCAAGCTGGTTTGATATTACGGAATTCGGGTTCGAGACGGCAGGCATGGAAAAATTTAAATTACCTGACATGTTTTTTTGAATTCCTGAGATAAAATCTAAAAAATTACCGGTTGTTTTATTCTCTGATTTAACCCCATCCTGATTATCTTCTGTAGTTTTTTTAGGTTCAGAATTATCTTCTTCTGATGGTTGCCTACCAAGTCCAAAACCGGATCCATTTCCTGAATATTTTTCTGAGCCAGGAAGATTTGAAAAGGCTTCTTCTGTTGACATGAATTCACCGGTCTGACCATAAGGATTATTGCTGGCAGTAATATTCCCTATTTGAGTCATAGTTTTAAGAAGTTCTTTTGCTTCTTCATTTGTTTTCCTAAAACCATCAGCCATATTTTCTGTGTTTGATTTTACTTTTACTGTCTCTTTTTCAACACCTAATAAGAAATCGGCAATTTCTTTCCATTCTGTTTTTAATTCCGATATCTCTTTTTTCTGTTTCTGTTTTTTTCCCGTCTCAGATTTTTTTGCTGCTTCCTGCTCTATCTTTAGAATTTCCGTCTCTTTCCATTTAACTATAGTTATTTCATCTATGCCTTCATCTCTCATAGCTTGCTCTTTAATTTTAAGCAGTTCTTTTTTGGCTTCAACGGTGTTGCCTTCATTTTCCAGAACTTGAGACTGTGTTTCCGTATGAAGTTTTACTGTTTCGTTATTAAGTTTCTTCTGTTTTTCTGCTTCTTTTTCTCGTGTTTTTTGCGCTTCTTCGTTTCTTTTTTCCTGTTCTTTTTCTGCTTTTTCCCTTGTTTTTTCTTGCTCTTTTACTGTCTTTTCTGTCTCTTTCCTGATGCTATCCTCATGTCTGTTTATTGCAATTTGAAGTTTATCGGATTGTTCATTAGTTAAAGAATATTGTTTCCTTATACTCTCAAGGCTTTTTATAGCTTCTGCGTCTGATTGCCTCTGAGCTTCAATTTTATTCTTTATATTACTTAACACGGTATTAAATTCAGTATCTTCTAATTTAGTTATCTCTGCGACTTTTTCTTTAGTAGCTGATACAGTATCAGTTACTTCCTGCTTTTTTGCTTTCTTTTCAGCGTCATAGATTATTTGCTTTTCTTTACGTCTTTCTTTTATAAATGCTTGCTCTTCTTTTATAATTGCTTCCTGTTCAGAAATCTGATCTTCAAGAGTAAAATACGCTTTGCTCTCTGGAGTCAGTTTTGATTGTTGGGTTAAAAGTTCATCTCTTTTTTTCCTGGCATCGCTTAAATTTGCGGTATGAACTAATTCTGAATTAGTGAGAGATTCTAAAACTGTTTTGAGTTTTAAAAGTCCATCGGATTGACTTAATATATTATCTATACCTTCTTTGAGAACTTCTTGAAATCCAAGTGCGGCAGTCGTCGCTTTTGGATAGATTGCGTGTAAGGCATTTAAAGAATCTGCCTGTCTTTTGAGACTCCCTTCTAAGTCTGTTCTTTCAAGCTCCGTAATTGATTTCTGATATTCTATAGTCACATATGCTAAAGCACCGAGGGCGACTATTAAAGCTCCGACTGCTACGACGGGAAGCGCTGCACCGAAAGTACCCATAGAAGCACCGAGAGCAGAAGTGGATTTTGTGGCGGTTACAATTTTCTCGCCCATCATACCTATTTTAGTGCTTAATATTGTCACTGGTGGGCTTGCTGCTATTATATTTGCACTCAAAGAAGAAAAAATTAATGTTATGGGACCAGATATTTTGCTAATCGAAAGTAGTAATGGAGGTAAAGTGGCCGTTAAAATACCAAGAGAGATAATAACTGTCTGAACGGAAGAATCTAACCCTTCGAAACCTTGAACGGTCTCATGTAATACCACAACTATTTTTTCGAAATAAGGGATCATTTTCTCTAAAGTATCCATCAAGTCTTTTCCAAGCGGTTCAAGTGCAAGAGAAACCCTATTTCCAAGAATCTTAAATCTATCAGATAGTGAAAGAGTATCTTCTGCCGCTTTATTTATCGTTTCAGAAGAAGCTTTCACAGACTCAAGGATAGAATCTAATTCAAATCTTCCCTCCCTGATAGCTGCTGCTAAATCTGGCCCTGATTGCATACCAAACCATTGAAACGCTATTGATGAAGCTTCTGTTTCAGTTTTTGCATTTTTAATACTTTCTATTATGCTGGCAATTCCTTCTTTTGCTGCAATTCCTTCTTTAGCGAGTTTTCCAACTGCCTGTTTTAAACCACTTATAGCAAGTTCTGTGACAACACCTTCTTTTTCAAACTTCCCCATCATGGTTGCTGCTTCTTCGAAGGAATATCCTAGTTGACGCAATGGAGAACCGTTTCTTACGATTGACTCAGAAAGATTTGAAATTGAGATCCCTGTAGACTGAGAAACCTTGAAAAGAAAATCCATAGAGGATGATTGTTTATCGGTAGAAATACTCCAATCCCCAAATACTCTTGTGGTATCACGAATAATAGTCCCGAGATCTTCGTTTGTGATTCTAGCAAGATTTAATGTCTGTTTCGCTAAATCTTCCAATGGCTGCCCGGTAAGACCTAGCCTGGTATTTAAATCAGCTATAGCAGTAGAGGCTTGCCCGGCAGAAGCAGGAATTTCAGAAAATACTTCTTTGAATGAATTATTTAATTTTTCAAGTGCTTTACCTGTTGCACCTGTGCCGACTCGAATAGTGTTTGTAGCTGCTTCGAAGTCAGAACCAACTTTGATAAGTCCTGCTCCGATAGCTGCGAGAGGGAGAGAAAATGCGATAGAAATATTTGACACAACTTCGGTCATGTCTTTACCAAAATTCATTAAAATCCCGGAGGCAGAATTTATACCTGAGCTTAATCCGCTTATATCTGCTCCTATTTTTACAAAAATCGATCCGAGGTTTGTCATTTTCTCTCCCTTCACTTTCTACTTTTGCGACTTTAAAACTTCTGCTATTTTATCTGTTATTTTTGATAAATTGAAAATTTTCACCATCGCCCCAACCTGTTCTAATGTTAAACTATCATCTTCATGTTTCAAACCGGCATACAATAAAAATCTTAGGGCTTTAGCTGATTTTTTTTGAAATGCTGAAACTGCGGTATCAAAATCACCATAAGCATCTTCAATCTCAGACAATGTATTAAGATCAAGACAAAATTCTCTCTTTTTGTCCAATTCGATATATACTTTTTCATCGTCCATACTATTTTCACTTCCTTTCAAATTTTATTTTTTGCTTTACTAAAGAGTTTAATTTTCTGAAAGTTAATTGCCAGAATTCCTCTTCAGAGCGCTTTAATACTTGCGTGCCAAGGAAATACAGCCATTCCCAATCAATTCCCCTGGCTTTTAAGATTTTTTTCCAGCTGGCCCCAGTGACCCCACCATATTCGTCTCTATCGCATCTTCGGGAGCTGTTAGGCTTACATTCAGAGCTTCAATTATTTTATTTTTTACTTCTATAAATTTTCTCAAGGGAACAAGTTTTTCAACCTGCTCAATCGTTAAGGTCTTATCTTCTGCTTTTAAGCCTACATAAAGCAAGTTTCTTACAAAAGGAAGGCTTTTCCCTTGCTGAAGTCTATCAATTGCAGAAAAGAAATCTTCTTTAAATGTTTCTTCATACGTAGCAGCAGCGCCCAGATTAAATCTAATCTCACGCTCTCTATCTAAAGTAATAAATACTCTTTTTTCTTTAACATTCTCTAATTTCATAAAATTAAAAAGGGAGAGTTTTTATTCTCTCCCTTTTTCCTCCTTATGGCGTCAACGTGGTAAAAGTATGAATATGAGTTGCCGCAATTGGAATTCCTGTCTTAGACTTTACGTCAGCAGTAACAACCGCAGCATATTCTGTAGTAGCGGTTAAAGGAGCTGTAGGTGTGAATGTTACAACTGTATTACTTGTTCCTATTGCTAATGCTCCTGCTACTAAAGTTTTAGCCACAGTTTCATATAAGAAGAAGTTTGCTGCTGTCATTGTGGATGGTAAGATGGCTTTATTGAAAGTCCATGCGTACGTTGCCGCAAGAGCTACGTCTGAAGCAGCATCCAGCGGTAAAGTTGTAAATGTCGGCGCTATAACATCAACAGCAGAATAGCTAACTCCCTGGGTAAACCAGGTTGCAAGCTCGCCATTGTATAACGGATCCATATTGTCGCAAACGTCTTTTAGGGGTTTACTTGCGGTTTCTTCGGTAAATACATAAATTGTCCCCTGTGCCGTACCTTTAAGCATTATAGAGTCAGCACTGATTTTCTCTGTGGTAGCAGTCTCACTCGATTCGTCGCCGGGCTGGAATTTTACCTTGAGATATCTTTCTCCGACAATTTTACCACTGCTATAATCTACCTGTCTTTTAACTACGAAATACGGAGTATCTGAAATATCTCCTTCTCTTCGTATTGCACCGACGTTTTTAGTGCCAAAGATTACAGATTTCTCTTCAGCCGTCAGCCCTGTTAGTTCAATCTCCAAATCTCCTTCCAGGCATTTTGAAAGGTTTGCCTGAATTTTTCCGTCTGCAAAAATCTTTTTATTCAACGGTTTTGGCTTAAAATTGAACTTTATAAGTCGTTCCGATAAATCTACAGGTGTGTTAGTTGCGAATCCGTTCGCGTCGTCCTGAGTAATTTCTTCTAATTGTAATTTACTTGTGCTTTCCTGATAATTGGCTATTGCTGTCATAATATCACTCCTTTTAAAAATAAAAAACCTCTGATTTCTCAAAGGTTTTTATATATATTGAAAACTAATTTATATTAATCTCTACTTGATAATACCCTGAAATTGCAGACGAATTTAAATCTATTTTTATCGTCCTGAAATAACGGAAAAGGCTCCTGTAAGGCTTTAATTGTAGCAGTTCTCGTGGATGTCAACTGAATTACCGCTTCGGGATTTGTTGGATTTAGAAGGTTCCTGATTGCATTTATTTTATTCTCTGCGGTAATAGCAGAAATATTTCTCACTAATACTTGAACCCTATGCTCTGTTTTCAGCCCCCCGGGAATGCCGCCATATTTTGTTATTGCTATTAAATCATTCGGCGTATCTGGCTGACAATTAAGATAAATAGCATCAGTCGAACAACCATGAGCTGTTAAATAAGTTTTAATGTCTTTAACTATACTACTCATAACCCCTGCTTTACCGCCTCTATAAGTTTCTGCTTATATTGTTGAGCATTTTCCGTTAACGGCCCTTCCAGGTATTTCGCCTGTCCGCCTTTTGGGTGACTAAAAGTCAGATTTTCATGTTGCTCAAGAGCATAAGGCTCATTAAATCCTACCTCGCCAATTATCTGAGACCCTTCATTTTTTACTTCAGAGTAAGGCGGTTTGTCTCCCTTGTAATCTGAACTTGCTGCACTTCCTCTCAGGTCTCCAGTGTCTACAGGTGCTCGCCTTTGAGCCTCACCCTGCAAATCGGAAACAATAGACTGCATGGCATTTCTTTCTTGTAGCAAAATTTCATTTGATATAAGCTTTAACTTTGCTACTACCCCTTCAATTCCTGTTATTTCTACACTCATAGCCTCACCTCATACCATTTTAACACACCTTCAAGATTATAGATATTTGAAACTGAAATTACTATCCAGTCTTTTCCATCAAACGTGATAACGTCATCCGGCTTCACAGCGGTTGCAGTAAAGCACCTGGCTTCTGATATTACATCCTTACCGTTACCGTCTTTTACAATTTTCCTACTATACTCATATCTCGCTGCAATAGTGGGAGTTGCGTAAGTAGCTTGCCCGTATTCATCTATGGAAGATACTGATTTTAATGTTACTGATTGATTAGCGTAATTGCCTATCATCCTATCTCCACGCTCGTCGCAATATACTGCTTTAGTAGCAGCCTTGCCTTCTTGGACTGAAGAGTCTGAGTAGATCTCATTGTTCCATCGTAAGTCTCCGTCAAATTTCCAATAGAAAAAGATTTTACACCTTCTTGCTGAAGAGCAATCCTTTCGGAAACTCCAACTATTAAAGAAAGCGTTTCTTCGACCTGAGCATTCTTAACTTCAACGGGAACTTCAGTCTGAACATACCAATCACAATTATATCGACCTATACCACTTCCATAATAACTATTTCGATAAAAATGAGGAACTTTCCAGGCCCTGGGGAATTGAAGAGTCTGACTGTCAACTGCTTTTCTACCTATTAGGATTTGTTCTTCTATTTTCTGGCAGGCTTGTCTCAGGTAAGCTTCCTTATTAGAATCGGACAGAGCTGTCCATGAAATTCTTTCCTGTTGAGTAGAAGCATAATAACTTGAAATATAAGTATTGGCGTCTGTCAGACTTATATAGGTATCAGTTCCTACGGTAAGAGCCATTATTCATTCTCCTTAAATATTTCCGGATTGTCTTTAATAAATTCATAAAAAGCAATTCCAAGTTTTTTAATTTGCTTTTCACTAAGACCAATATCATTACAGTCGCTCATTCCGTGAATACATTCATGTAAAAATGTGGCTTTTTTCTGATCTTCATTATAAATATCACAGATAACTATTTCCCCATCGGAGTTAGAGATTTTTCCGTAAACCACTACGTTATCGCAGGTTACTTCCTGATTTTGCATTATTACCTTGAAATCTATATATCCAACCCTAACTTTCTCAGGAATTCTCACTTACTACTCCTTTTTTCTTCGGTTTTTCTTCTACCGGCTTTTCTCTCTTCTCTGATTTATACTCCAGAGAAGAGAGAATTTTTATTTCTCTCTCTTTCTCTGTAATATACTCTCCGTTTTTGAATTCACAGAGAAGTTTATTGTTTTCTTTGTCCCATACGAGACCGGTTCCGTAAAATTTATGCATCTGCTGTTAACCTCGCGTAATCCGTACCATTGCATCTTACGAATGCTGCCTTAGCATTTGCAATCGCCACGCCTGTTTGACCTGATACAAGGATTGTGATTATCTGACCTGAGCCATTCACCACACAGAAAACTTTATTCGTTGTGGCAGGAGCAAGGATATTTGCACCGGCATCGGCATTTGTTGGAGTCAAAAATAAGGTTTTCGCCTCTGCTGCTGATAAAGTCCAGTCAACGTGACCGGCCTCATAATCATGGGAGGAAGCTGCAAAAGTCAAATCAGGAGAGGTGACTACTGGTGCGGTTAAAGTTTTATTTGTAAGAGTCTGCGCCACATCTTTAATCACAAATTCGTCTGCACTGTCTCCGATGTTGGGAATTGTAATTGTTGCGCCTGAGTCAGTCTGATTTGCGGATGTGATTGTCAAATGTTCGTGCCCATCGTCAATTTTTAGTGTGGTTAAGATAGGACTTGTCAGGGTTTTGTTTGTGAGTGTCTGAGCGGCTGCTACTCCAACCAGTGTATCACTTGCCACATTAGGAACTGTCATTAATTTGGTTTTCTCGGCGTCCTGATAAAAACTTGCTATCACGGGAGTAGTTAAAGTCTTATTTGTCAGTTCATCAGTGGTAGCTTTCCCGACAAGTGTATCGCTTGCATCAGGCAGAGTCAAACTTCTATCATCTGTCTGAGAAGAGATTATGGTCATGGTTTTATCGGAAGTTGCCCCTGAAAGCTCAAAAGACATATCTTTCAACGGGTCTGTTCCGTCACTTATTCTTACATTACCTGTCCCGCTTCCGAGAAGATGCAAACCTATGTTTACTTCTCCTGCTCCCTGGACTTTCGGATCGACTGTAGTATCCCCGGAAGTTATTTGGACATAGGTAATGGGAGTTGCGGCTTCTACAAATTTAAGGTATTCATCTCCACCCGCATCGCATATAGCTCCTGTTGTCACGATTTTTGGAGTAGTAAGGGTTTTCTCTGAAAGCACCTGGGCAGTATCTTTCATTACAAATTCATCTGCTGCATCTCCGATATCTGGTACTGTAGCAGTAGCAGAGCCATGAGTCTGGTCTGCTGAGGTTACTGTAAGTCCCGCATCTCCATCGGCAATTTTGGGAGTTGTCAGCACAGGAGAAGTTAAAGTTTTTCCAGTAAGTGTCTGACTGACATCTTTCATTACGACCTCATCAGCCGCATCTCCCAGATCTGGAAAAGTTGCAGTTGCGCTTCCATGGGTCTGGTCTGCGGATGTAAGGGTTAATCCGTCGTCACCATCTGAAAGTTTTGGACTGGTAAGGGTTTTATTGGTGAGAGTTTCGCTGCCGGTGAGACTGGCAAGACCTGCCACACTTGCGGCGGCTGCATCTGCATGCGCGTCAATTTCATTGATTGCTGCTACTATAGAGGTTTTGACTGTGGTAGAAAGACCGGAAAGGGCTCCTACATCCGCATCCAATTCGTTAATAGCACCTGTAATATTTGTTTTTGAAGTTGTAGTTAAATTAGCCACATCTCCCACTTTAACGGCTGCAGCTAACTTTATGTCTGTTACCTGACCATCGCTGACTGTACCGACAGAAACGGCTTTACTATTCGAACCATCATGGTCATGACCCAGGGCAGTATTAAATATTTCCTGAAATTTTCTCCTCATTATTGGATTTTTTATTACATTGAAATCAATTTCTGACATATTTTGTTTCTCCTTTCAAAGTAGAAGAAGGAGAAATAGATCTCCTTCTTCATTTGTTCCTTTGATATTAATTTAATTAAGCATCAAGCAGTCCGTATATTCTTCCATGGGCGAAACCGGGACCATGGTTAAGTCCAATCTGGCCAAATATCTGCCCGGACTCTGCAGCCCCTGTTTTCGAGAGAACTTCGTAAAATAAATTTCCCTTTGGGGGAGTTGGTTGAAACACAAGCTGAACAACAGCTAAATCGGCAAGTAGTAATTGAGTGGTAGGCATAAATCTATGCGGCGCGAGAACCCCCATGTCCCCGTATATTGTTCTTATAACTGACAGTCTCACTCCGCCGATATTCCAGTCTGCCGGAACATTCCCGTAAATATCATTCAGTTTTTCCACCTGGAAAGCTCCACCCAGGAAAACAGGTCTCTTGAATTTCGATCCAGCTGCAAACATTGCACGTAAATGAGTGTCCACCATCTCTTTTGTGAGATATGCAGACGCTGCATTAGTTGCAGTTGTAGCTGCTGCCAGTAAACCTCTTGTCTTATTAGCTACTCCCGAATTGATTGATTTTTGATATACGCCATTAATTTCAGTATATTCGAGGTCTCTTGCAATTTTCTCGAAAGCCATTGCTTTTTGAAAATCTGCATCAGATATCGGATTTGCAACCTGGCCGGCAGAGTTTAGTCCCTCTAATCTCCCCGGGTTCGACATCTTCACATAGGAAATGCTTACTTTTTCCTGAAAAATTTGAGTAACATTTGACTCCTGGTCTCTGGTGTACTCAATTGCATCAGGAGCAGCTAGAGAGGCAGTTTCCGATATTGCCGGTTGAGAAGCTGCTTCGTGGGAATAACTTTGACCTATCGGGAATTCAAAGTTATTAGTTTGAGCGGCTCCCTGGACGCCTCCAATTAGATTTGTAAGTGGAAACTCCACTACATCGGAAGTAAAAAGCATTCCGCTGTAGTTTGGTAAGTTCCAGACTGTTCCGATAGTGCCGGAACCTGTTACGTTCGCGAAAAGTTGTAAGTCAAGATTGAAACCTAAGGGTTTATCCATCTTCTATTATCCTCCTTTATTACTTAATTTCATAATTTCTGATTGTATCGCCATTTGCAATGGCACGTTTCTACTTTCCTCTGCCTTTTTAAACTCTTCCTGGAGCTTAGTAAGCTTATCGCCATGGTTTGGAAGGTTCGGGGGATTTGCTCCGTTTGAAGAAGGAATTGAAGGTTCTAAATCCCCGAATAGATAAGATTTTTTTTCTTTAAGACTCTTTACTTGCTCTTCGAGCCCCTTAACTGTTCCATCGTCGGATATTTGGAGTTTATCCAGTTCGATGTACTTTAATAAGTCTGCAGGGTCTTTAGCTTTTTCTTTCAAGGCATGAAATTCAACTGCATTTTTCTTGATTGACTCATGGTATTTCTTTTCCCACTCTGAATTCTTTGCCTGTAATTCCTCTATTTTTTCCTGTATTTTATCGTTCCCTTTTGCCGCTTTTTTCATTTCTTCAATCTGACCGGAATACTCTCCGACTTGAGTTTTCAGACTGTTTTTTTGCGCTATGACTTCATTGAGGCGTTCCCTTGGGACGTAAATAGGCTCCTTGGGATTATCTACCACTAAAGACAGACCCTTCTCCTTTAGATGTGCTTCAATTTTCGCATCATGTTCTTTACCTATGATTTCTTCAAAATATGACATTTTAATACCTCCAATTTTTACTCATTTTAACGCCATGAGTGGCTAAATTTGAGACAATTCTTTCCTTGTCTCCCTGTAATTTAATTGTAATTCCTGCCAGTTCTCAGAGTCTGTGCTCTTCATTCTACGGAACCCTGAGAAAGACTTAGGCGCATCCTCACCGAGAACCGCTTTATATCTTTCATATTGCCTCTGGTCTCTATAGAGCTCCCGTTTTTCTTTTTGCTGCTCGTAATAGTCTTTTACCTTTGAGTCATCCACCTCAAAGGCCCTGTTCGAGTTTTTTATTTCTGCGTCAATATCTTTTGCAAAATCTTCGATAAACGGCGTTATTACGTGGATACAGTTTGGGTGGATATTTAAAAATTCTCCGTCATAAGCCACATCCAGAGGAGGAAATCTTTTATCCTCTCCGGAGATTGAGTAAACCCGGCCCTCATACATTGAACACTGCGGGCAGGGAGAATTATGATCCGATATCTTAACCAGATCGTAACCTCTATTCGTCAGTTGATTTAAAGTCCCGCGGTTCGTCGCTTCTCGTGTCGTGCTCCGAGCAACCATCTCCGCGTATCTGTCCAGTTGGTAAGTTTTGTTATTTAGGCTGACCTGGCCCTTGCCGTTCTTTATAAAAGCAATTCCCTGGGTAGTTATCCTGTCAATCAGCATATTTTTTGTTTGATGAACGGTCCTGCCTGTGGCTAACTTCTGGCCGATTACCTCTAAAGAAACATCTCGTAATTCATCCCTGATTTTTCTTCCGACGAATTTGTTTGCCTGTACCAAGTCAGTGACTGTGTTATCTATTATTATATCTATAGCTCTCTTGTGAAGTTTTGCGAAACTTCCGGAAATCGGGAGATTATGATTTTTTAAAAAATCGTCTATAGAGGCAGTGCCCTCCTGATAAAACCCTGGCAAGGTTTCCTGACACCACTTTTTACAGGAGCCATTTAAACCCTTCAATTCTTCTTCTACCTGAGAGAGTAAAGCTCTTTCGTAACTGGCCGGAGTCCCCTTGATTTCTGACTTCAGAATAATATCAAGCAGGTCTTTTCTTGCCTGCTGATAGAGCTGTATCAGTTTGAGTATTCTTTTGTCCGTTATCTTTTTCTGTTTCTTCGCCATAGTTACCGCCTGTTAAGTCTGGATAGGAAAGAGGATTGCTCATACTTTCCTCTTCTTCAATAAGCGCCATCTCTGCCTCTGTAGCTTCTTCTGAGAGATTACCCATGGTCTTCACTGCAGTTCGCTGGCTTATGGTTGCCTTGCCGGCCGTACGCGTATTCATAAGATTTGCTTCTTCAACTGGATCGGAAGGGAGACCATCCTGCCAGGTGATGTCTATTCTTTCCTCTGTCAAATTAACTATATTTTTTCCACCGAGCTGCGAACAAAGTTTAATGGCTTTTTTCATGCCTG
>Ga0351971_1038_pt1 | contig 25757 bp, 25 predicted proteins | sample BONcelFGM3001F11_FD_206746 | JGI IMG/M metagenome (GOLD analysis project Ga0351971, IMG submission 206746) | Enriched cells from coal bed in the Powder River Basin, Montana, United States - BONCAT cells FGM rep2 HSBNCT.FGM.300.1.F11 ...
ACTATTAGTTCCATTATTTTTTCTGCAGCCTGCCTGGATGACCATTTTTCCATATTTACGACATACTGACGACGATACTTGTAGAGTTGCTCGCAAAGCTCCATTACTTTTTCAATAGTAAGGTCTTCCTGTTGCAGTATTTCGCCACAAGCAAGCTCATGGAAGGCTTGGGCATTTGCAATTTGTTCTCCTCGGCTGATGCTTCGGGGAAGTGGGATTAGTAGCGCGGGTTTTTTGAGCTGTAGTATTTCGAAGAGCGTATTTGCACCTGAACGTGAAACCATAATATCAGCGCAGGCGTATAAGTGTCCCAGGTCTTGGGAGACAAATTCAAAGAATTTGTAGCCTTTTGCTTGCGGAATTTGGTGATTTTCTTGCTGTTTGCGACCTAAATGCAATATCTGGTAACTTTCAAGCAGGACTTCGAGCTTTTCCCAAACCAGCCTATCCAACACCATCGACCCCTGACTTCCACCCATGATCATGAGAATTGGCTTACTTTGGTCAAAATTACAAAGTTCTCTGCCTTTTTTTGCATCTCCATTGAGAAGGAAGGAACGAACGGGAATGCCAGTGAGTCTTGCTTTGGAGCTTGGAATCTGGGAAAGAGTTTGAGGAAAACTCAGACATATGCACTTTGAGAAGGGCATCATCAGGCGATTTGCCAGTCCCGGGCTGATATCCGATTCATGTAGCAATACGGGTATTTTAAGGCACCATGCAGCCCAAACGACTGGGACAGAAACAAAACCTCCCTTGGCAAAAACCAATGCAGGTTTTATTTTGTGTAGCCAAAGAATGGATTGAATAAAGCCTAGAAGAATAAAGAAAAAGTCGATGAAGTTTCGAAAATCGAAGTATCTCCGTAATTTTCCTGAGGATATGCCAATAAAAGGGACTTTGGACATGGTGCTTACTATGCTTTGGTCCATGGAAGATTTTGATCCAAAATAGAGGGCTTCAAAACCTTGCTTTTCGAGATAGGGTAGCAGTGCCAGATTGGGCAGAATATGACCTGCGGTACCCCCTCCGGTAAGAATGAGCTTTTTTTTATTCATTTGGCCTCAATTTTGTGTGTTTGGAATTGACTTTTTTCAAAGGGTTCTGGTAATAATTTGGATAAACTTAACAAACGGTATTCTTTTCTTAGATTGCATAAGACTAAGAGCAGTTCAGGATTAAACTCATGCATAACCTGTCTGCAAGAACCACAAGGCTTCGCAAACTCAGTTTCATGATAGACTACTGCCAGGGCATAAAACGTGTTTGCGCCGCAAATATGGGCATGGTAGAGCGCATTGCGTTCAGCACAGATGCTTAAAGAATACGAAACATTTTCGATGTTGTGGCCTGGATAAATTTTTGCATTTTCACTCAAGACTGCTGAACCAACTTTGAAGCCGGAATAAGGAGCATAAGCTTGCTCTCTGGCTTGGATGGCCTGAGCTATGAGCAATTGAATTTCGGCATTGGTGATGGGTTTAAGCATTAGCTTGTTCTCTCTTTTCTTCTTTTTTTTGCCATGAATTTTCGTCATGAAGTGCGCATACGGTGAGTCTCCCTATTTTTTTGCATGCATGAACAAAATCCTTCATCTGATTCATCAAGATCCATATAATGACAGTGGCCAGCAGTGCTATAATGCCTGAAATGAGATAAGCGATCCTACCCCCCCATATGGAAGCTAAGGCTCCGGCATAGAGCGAACCTATGGGGGCAAGCCCTACAAACACAAAAACATAAAAGGACATCACTCTGCCACGATAAGCATCTTCGGTGTCCAGTTGGATTTTGCTGTTGATCATAGTGGAAAACAAGACCATGAAAAGGCCTGTGCAAGCCATAAAAAAACAGACCAAGGCAAAGGAAGGAGAAAGACCGAGAAAGATTTGGGATAGGGAAAAACCTGTTGACATGAGGAGAATATTGGTCAATGATAGTTTTCGTGTTTTTAAAAAAATGACGGACAAGGCCCCCGCTAAGGCACCAATTCCCATGCAAGTCATGAGAACGCTGAGGCCGACTGCATCCAATAAAAAATCTTTTTTGACTAATACTGGATTGAGTACTGAAAAATTAAGGGCAAAGATACCCAATACCATGAACAGAGAAAAAATATAGCGCATGGATTTGTTTTGTAATACATATTTGATGCCATTTTTCATATCACTGATCAGTAAGCTTAGTTTAAGTTTTTCCTGGGCTCTAATCTGAAAGGGAGTATCAATCTTGATGAGTTGATAGATAACTGCAAGGTAGGATAGTCCGTTGATGAGAAAACAGGCGGCAAGTCCAACGCTGGCTATTAAAAGACCGCCTATAGTAGGACCTATGATTCTGGCGAGATTAAAGATGGTGGAGTTGATGCCAATCGCGTTGCTGAGGTCTTCTCTACCTACCAGCTCTATCATATAGGCCTGTCTTGCTGGCATATCAATGCTGTTCATCAAGCCAAAGAGTAGTGCAATGATGAGTACATGCCAATAAGCTACCCATCGGGTATATACCAACATACTTAAAAAGACCGCTAAAACAAAATAAGCGCTCTGTGTAATCAAAAGGATACGCTTTTTGGGGTAACGATCGATGAGGGAGCCTGCAAAAAAAGTAAACAACATTTGAGGAAGGGTTTGGGCAGCCACTATGGTGCCAAGCAGGACAGGGGAAGAAGTGATTTCAAGTACCAGCCAGGGTTGAGCTATGTTTTGCACCCAGGTGCCGATAAGTGAAATGCTTTGACCCGCGGTGAAACGCTTAAAATTGGCATGTCTGAGCGAGGAAAAAGATTGCCCGAGTTGGATTAAAACTAATCTTCTTTTCATCACGCTTATAAGTATAAAGCAAGGAGTAGATGAAAACAAAAAAATGATAAGAAGAAGATGAAAGAACTTTTTTTTAGTATAATTGTTAAATTAATTAAGCTTAGTTAACCATTCTACTAAATGAAAGGCATAATGATGAAAAAATGGCTAGTGGCTCTCGTATCTATAATGGTCTTGTCTTCCTTTATTTCCTGCAGACAAAACACCACAAAACCTTCCCTTGAAAGATTGTACAAAGGTAGCTATGAGGCTTTTGATACTTCCATGATACAAAAAGTAAGCATGAATGATCTTTCTGCGGATACCGATACCTACCTGGGTTCTTTTATCGAAACCGAGGGAAAGATTATATCCCTTTGCTCGGTGGGTTGTTTTTTTTATATTCAAGACGACGACAACAACCGTTTCTACGTCAATCTTTCTCCTAAAGGCTTTGACGTGCCTCAGACTGCCATGGGTAAAAGAGTCCGCGTGATGGGTATTTTTGAAAAAAAGGCTACCACCCTTAGCATTGTAGCTTATGAGGTTGAATTTCTTGACGTTAATCCATAAAGGAGATAGCCCATGAGACTCTTTCAGATTTCCTTCAAGTATTTGTTAAGGTCCCGAAATCGCGTTTTTCTGACTATTGGGGCTATTGCGGTAGCCATGATGTTGTTTATCAACCTGATGGGCCTGAAAGATGGCTATACCCGATCCATTCTTAAAAGCGTCAATCAACTGGGAGCACAGCTTCTGGCCATACCTAAAGGATGCCCCTATGAGGCTACTGCCTTGATTTTATACGGAGGTATCCTGCCAAGCAATCTTCCTGAATCCATGCTTCAAGATTTTGCTGCCATGGACAATGTTGATCGATATTATGGGCTTTTGATGGGTATGCTTCCCAGCCCAGGCATGGATAAAAAAAGCGATATTTTGTATGGAGTGACGAATGATATTTTTTTTATGAAACCCGATTGGAATATCAATCAGCCTCTATTTGGCGTTGAAGACGGAGTGGTTTTGGGTTTCCATAAAGCCAAAGCACGAGAGCTCAATGAAGGTGATTATGTTCCGGTTGGCTCGAAGGGCAATCATTACAAGGTCTTGCGAATTCTTCCAGAATTGGGCACAGAAGACGACAATGTAATTTATATGCCTCTTCATCGAGCTCAGGAAGAGCTTGGTGTTGGAAAGATCCTTACTGGAGTTGCAGTGACCCTTAAGGATGTAAGACTCATCAGTGAAAGTACTGCTCTTATTGAAAAGCTTCCTGACGTCCAGGTCATTACCATGACTCAGGTCATAGATTCCGTGATGCGTTTTCTTACTATGATTCAGGCTTTTCTGATGGGAATCTTAGCCATTACTCTCTTTGCCAGTGCTCTCCAACTACTCAATACTCTCTATATGTCGGTTTTGGAGCAAATCAAGGAACTTGGCATTATGAAAGCTATCGGAGCGAGCAACGGTCAATTGGCTTTGCTGGTAGTGTTTCAATCTTTAAGTATGGCTCTCGTAGGAAATGTTTTAGCCATTGCCCTGAGCTACCTACTTAAACCCTGGGTACAAAAACTGATGGTGTCTTTTATTCCTACTGCTCCTTCTGGTTCTTTGCTCTATTTCAGCACTCAGACGCTTGCCTTGAGTTTTATCTTTGTGCTTGGTCTTGGCTTTATTGCAGCGCTTTATCCCATACTCAGGATTGCCAAACTATCACCGCTAGCTGTAATGAGCATGGAGGAGCGATCATGAACTTAGCAAAACTTGCCTATAAAAATCTTTGGATTCGAAGCAGTAGAACCTTTTTAACTATTCTTGGCGTCAGTATTGTGATTGCCATTTTTTTTAGCTTGTTTTCTTTTGGCAAAGGATACGAAAAAGCTTTGGAAGGCGAATTTTCCAGCTTGGGAATACACATCCTGGCAGTTCCCAAAGGTTGTCCTTATGAAGCAACTTCCCTCTTGCTCCATGGCGGGGATATTGAGAGTTCCTTGAGTTTTTCAAAACTTGAAGAAATTCGAAACCATCCTGAAGTCCTTTTAGCCTCACCTTTGTATAGTCGTCACACTAAAGTCAACCCTGATCAAAGTCCTGGCAATTATGAAACTGCTTTATATGCCATTGAAAATGACTTGTTTAAGCTTAAGCCCTATTGGAAATTAGCTCAGGGAGCTTCCTTCAGCAGTAACGAAGCCCAGGAAGTTATCCTTGGCTCTCAGACTGCTCAAGTCTTGCAAGCCAGTCTGGGGCAGGAAATTACCTTTATCGTACATATCGGGGAAGAAAAAAAGAAAGTCAGTGCCCCTTTGGTGGGTATTCTTGAGCAGAGCGGTACCTCAGACGACAATTTTATTTTTATTCCTTTTGGCTGGATCAAAACCCTCCTGGGAGAAGAAGAAGTGATCAAGGCTGTGGCTATACAAACTATGGAGGGATCCTCTATTGCTTCCGTATCCGAAGATTTGTCTCAAATTACTGATGTACAGACCGTGACTTATCGTCAAGCGCAGTACACTCTCCAGCGACTTCTCGACACTACCCGACAACTTTTAAATCTTGCTTTGCTGTTTACCCTGCTTTTAGGTTTGATTGGGCTTATCAATACGATGCTTATGAGTATTGAGGAACGAAAGAAAGAAATGGGAATGCTGAAGGCATTGGGCGCAAAAAATCAACAACTCATTCAACTTGTCCTACTTGAAACTACGATTATGGTTTTTATTGCTGCTATCCTGGGGATTTTGTGGTCTCTTGCATTTTCCTCTCTCATCGAAACTGCTATCCGATCCTTGGTGGAAAGCGCTCCACCTGGAAAACTATCCCTCTTTAGTGTGCCTGTGGCAGGGATGACCGTCTTGATTTCAGTTTTAGTGGGAGGCATCAGTGTCCTTTTGCCTTCTGTTTCTTTGTTAAAAATATCACCCTTGGAGGTTATACGCAATGAATAATAATAAAAAGGATAGCAAGTCGCCTGAGATTAGAATTGAAGCAGTTAGTAAAATTTATCAAAGAGGCACGGAAGAAGTCCATGCCGTAGATAATGTTAGTTTGAGCATTGACCCGGGATCTTTTGTATGTCTTGTGGGTGCTTCGGGATCGGGCAAGTCCACCCTGCTTCATATGATAGGATGCCTAGACCAACCAAGTAGCGGTAAGTTGTTTTTAGATGATTTGGAAATTCCCAGGTCTGAAGCTAAAAGGATAGCTATTAGACGAAGCAATTTTGGTTTTATCTTTCAGCAGTTTTTTTTAATACCTACCCTGAATGTAGAAGAGAATATTCTGCTTCCTTTGACTTTTTCCAGGAAAATTCCCAGAGAAGGAGCCTTGAGCGATATTCTTCAACTCGTTCACCTGGAACATCGCAGAAAACATCGCCCTTCGCAATTGTCTGGAGGAGAAATGCAACGAGTGGCCATTGCCAGGGCTTTAATGAATGATCCTTTGGTCTTGATAGCGGATGAGCCTACTGGAAATCTTGACAGTCAAAACTCCCATCAGGTTTTTGAGCTCTTCCAGGAACTCAACCAAAGTACTGGGATGACTGTGATATGCGCTACGCACAATCTCGAGCTAGCCAGTATGTCTTCCCGAGTGTTGCATCTGAAAGACGGCCAGCTCGAAAAGAACTAGGCAATTGGTGTTTTTTTCAGTTTGTCTGAAAGGTCTTTAATAAGCTTTTGACTTTCTTTGTCTAGTTTGCTGAAGGCAGGAATGTTTGTTTTTACGGTGACTACAAGCTGCCCTCTTCGTTTGTTTTGTTGGGGCAAGGGCAAACCCTTGCCTTTAAGGGTAAAAGTGCTTCCTGACTCCGTGCCTGGAGCAATTTTGAGGATTTCATTTCCGTAAAGAGTGGGTATGGTGATGCTGGTGCCCATGACGGCCTCTGGGAAGCTTATGCTGGCAGTATAAAAAAGATCGCTTCCTCGGCGTTCGAATAGGGGATGAGCTTTGAGTCGTACTTGAAGGATGAGATCGCCATAGCTTCCGCCCTGGTATCCTGCATTGCCAAAGCCCCGATAACGAATTTTGACATCATTGCTCATGCCAGGAGGGATGTCAAGGTCAATTCGTTTGCTGTTTTTCTTTCGGCCGGATCCGTTGCATTTGTCGCAGGGTTCTTCGATGATTTGCCCTCTGCCCTGACATTTAGGGCAAGTTGCAACCGAGCGAAAAGCTCCGAGAATAGTATTTTGAATAGTGCTTACTTTTCCACTTCCGTTACATTGAGGACAAGTTTTTGGGGAGCTGCCTTTTTTGGCTCCACTACCGGAACACTCCGTACATGTTTCCTGTCGATCCAATTGAATGGATATTTTTTTTCCGCTGATGGCTTCTTCGAGGCTGATGCTGGTTTCAAAAAAGATGTCATTACCTCTGCGGGAATCTGCAGTGTTTTGATAAGAACCTGAAGATCCGGAAGCACCGAAAAAATTACCTAGTAAATCTTCAAAAAAGGAGGAGTTTTGGGTACCTGTGAAGAAATCAGAAAAGCCTCCTCCCTGACTTTGACCACCAGGGTATGATCCGGTAAATTGATCTGAGTTGAGGCCTGCTTCGCCAAATTGGTCGTATTTTCCGCGTTTGTCTGGATCGCTAAGGGTGTTGTATGCTTCGTTGATTTCGGACATCTTGGTGGTAGCTGAAGGGTCTTTATTGACGTCGGGGTGGTATTGCATGACCAACTTTCGATAGGCTTGCTGGACTTCTTGCTGGGATGCCTTGCGATCAACTCCAAGGGTTTCGTAAAAATCTTGATTAGCCAGTTTAGTACTCCTTAGTTAACAGGTTTAGCTTTTTCACGAGGAATAAGCATACTATATTCCCGAAAAAAGGCAACGGAGGTTTATACCTCCGTTGCCTTGCCTTCCTGAGCATTATCGTTGTCCTGAGTTTGAGTGCTTTCTTCGCTACTTGGGGCTTCTCCTGGGTTTTGTTGTTCGGCTTGCTTGTAGGCTTCTTCGCCAATTTTGCTAATGCTTTGGGATACTTCTTCCATGAAGTTTTCAAGTTCCTGGGTTTTGTTTTCCTTTAGTGCATTTTCGAGGGCAGTGATTTTGGTTTCAGCATCTTCAATCAAGGGGGCGGGAACTTTTTCGCGAAAATCGTTGATAGTTTTTTTGGCGGTATGAACCAAGGTATCTGCACGGTTGCGTGTTTCGATCTGTTCGACGTGTTTTTTGTCTTCTTCACTAAACTTTTCGGCTTCAGCTTTCATGCGCTCAATATCATCCTTGTCCAGCTTGTTGGCGTTGGATATGGTGATGTGTTGTTCTTTGGAGGTGGCCTTGTCTTTAGCGCTGACATTGACTATGCCGTTGGCATCGATGGCGTAAGTAACTTCGATTTGAGGAATACCTCGGGGAGAAGGAGGAATACCATCCAGAATGAATTTGCCCAGGGAGTTGTTGTCTGCTGCAAGAGCTCGTTCACCTTGGATCACGTGGATTTCTACGCTGGTTTGACCGTCAGCTGCAGTGGTGAAGGTTTGGGTTTTGGAGGTGGGGATGGCAGTGTTGCGGTCGATCATTCGGGTGAATACTCCACCCATGGTCTCGATACCGAGGCTCAGGGGTGTGACGTCGACTAATACGACATTTTTGACATCTCCTGCTATAATTCCGCCCTGAACTGCAGCACCCATGGCAACGCATTCCATTGGGTCGACTCCACGTTCGGGTTTTTTGTTCATGTAGTCTTCGATGGTTTTCTGGACGATGGGCATACGAGTTGGTCCTCCTACTAGAAGAACCTTATCTATTTGAGAAGGAGTCAGATGGGCATCTTTGAGGGCTTGCTCCATAGGGGGTCTCATGCGATCCACTGTGGGCTTGATAAGCGATTCAAGCTTGGCACGGCTGAGTCTCATGTTAAGGTGGAGAGGTGTTCCGCTGGCATCGGCAGTGATAAAGGGGAGATTAATTTCGGTTTCGAGCACGGTACTAAGTTCAATTTTGGCTTTTTCGACTGCTTCTTTGAGACGATAGAGCACATTAGTGTCTTTTTTAAGGTCTACCTGATGTTCTTTTTGGAATTCGTCACATACATACTCATATACTATGCGATCCATATCGGTACCACCGAGTTGAGTATCCCCTGAGGTGGAAGCCACTTCAAAAACTCCGCCTCCAAAATCCATAATAGTTACGTCAAGGGTACCGCCTCCTAAATCGACGACCATGACTTTGAGATTTTGGTCGGATTTGTCGAGACCAAAAGCAAAGGCAGCAGCGGTAGGTTCGTTGACCAGACGGATCACATCCAGACCTGCAATGGCTCCGGCATCTTTGGTGGCTTGGCGCTGGTCGTCGTTGAAGTAGGCTGGAACGGTAATAACTGCTTTATCTACTGGCTCTCCCAGGTAGGCTTCTGCGTCTTTTTTTACTTTTTGAAGGATGTAGGCTGAAATCTGCTGGGGGGTGTATTCTTTTCCGTAAATAGTGACTTTTTCTTTGGTGCCCATTTTACGTTTGATGGCAGTGATAGTGCCGGATGAGTTGAGTGAAGATTGCCTTCGGGCAGGCTCTCCTACCAGCATCTGGCCGTCCTTGGTGAAAGCTACATAGGACGGAGTGGTTTTACCGCCTATGCTTGTCCCTTCTGCGGCAGGGATGATGGTGGGTTTACCTCCGATCATTACTGCAGCAGCTGAATTTGATGTTCCTAAGTCAATTCCAATAATTTTTGACATGGTTTCCTCCTCTTATGTTTAAAAAAAATCTTTTTTTCATTTATATATTTATTCCCTAATTTTCATTTTTATGTTGATTGACAACTACCAAAGGGTGACGAATCCATCGATCTCCACAACGATAGCCATCGCGCAATACTTCGATGATGCGATTTTCTTCGAGTTCTGGCATGAAAAACACTCCGCCCAATTCGTGATCGTGGGGATTAAATAAGGCTCCAACAGGAGAAATTCTTTCGATTTGGAGGGCTTGCATGGCCTTGTCCATTTCTTTGTTGATCATCTCCATGCCATTTAGGATGGTTTCGATGGATTGAGTTTTTTGGGTAGCAAGATTTAAGCGTTTGAAGTGTTCAGATAGCTCCATTAATGACTTTGCTACGTCAGCAGTCAGACAGGCCTTGGCGTTTGCTTGCTCTCTTTGTTGAATAAGTTTGATTTGGTCTACTTCTTTGCATAAATATGCTTGAGCTTCTTTGGCTTCCATGGCAGCAAGGGTATAAGCCCAAAGAAGATTGCTTAGATTTTGAATAAAAACGCTATCTCTAAATTCTTCTTTTTTTTGCTTTTCCATGCTTATTTTCCTTTTTTTATTAAAAAACATCCTACCTATTTTTTCCCAAAATTAATTTTTTTTTTGATTTTTATTAAAAATAATGTACATCATTCATTGAAATAATATAGGCAAAGCATAGATGGGAGAAAAATAATGATTGTTTTGGTGTTAAACTGTGGGAGTTCTTCTATTAAATTCAAACTTTACGAAATGGACAAAGAAACTGAATTAGCCTCTGGTATAGTCGAAAAAATCGGGGCTGACGATGCTATATTCAAATACAAAAACTTTCGAGATCCTGATCACAAAGAAATTATGCCCATAGCAAGCCATGGTTTGGGTTTGCAATATATTGTTGCTCGCTTAATTGATCCACAGCATGGCGTTATCAAAAACGAAAATGAAATTGCCGCAGTCGGGCATCGCGTAGTTCACGGAGGGGAGCGCTTTAAATCTTCTATTGTTATTACTCCTGAAGTTATCCAGGAGATCGAAAAGTGTATTCCTTTGGCCCCTCTGCATAATCCTCCCAATCTCACCGGCATCAAAGAATGCATGAAGCTTATGAAAAAAGCTCCTCAGATTGCTGTTTTTGATACTGCCTTCCATCAAACCATTCCTGACTATGCCTATCTATATCCATTGCCTTATTCGCTTTATCGTGAAGATCGTGTTCGTCGTTATGGTTTTCACGGCACTTCGCATCGCTATGTTTCTGCAGAATGCGCTAAAATGCTCCACAAACCACTGGATCAATGCAAAATTGTTACCTGTCATTTAGGCAATGGAAGCTCCATTGCTGCTATCGATCACGGCAAATCCGTTGATACCACCATGGGCTATACTCCTCTTGAGGGCATCATGATGGGTACTCGAAGCGGTACGATCGACCCTGCCATCGTTTTGTTTTTGATGAGAGAAAAAAAGTTAAGCGTGGATCAAGTAGACGACCTCCTCAATAAAAAATCCGGTTTCCTGGGGATCAGCGAATTATCCAATGATCTACGTGACGTTACTATTGCTGCCAAAGAAAATCATGAGCTGTCTCTTTTATCCCTTGAAGTATGCTCCTATCAACTCAAAAAATATGTAGGTTCCTATATGGCTGCTATGAATGGAGCTGATGCAGTAGTATTTTCGGGTGGAGTCGGCGAAAATACCGAAGAAATTAGAGAAAGCTCCATGTCCCATATGGAAAGTCTTGGTATTCATCTTGACAAACATCGCAATCTCACCGACATGAAAAAAACCCGAATGATATCCACGGATGATTCTCCAGTAAAAGTTTTTGTTATTTTTACTGATGAAGAGATCATGATTGCCCGTGATACTAAAATTCTTATTGAGCATTGATGAATGGATTCTGCATCCCTTCGTCAGCTATGTGACTTATGTGCTCTAAGGTTAAACTCGGAAGAAGAAACTTCTTTACTGCAGGATATCCAAAAAATTGCAAGTGAGTTTGAAATCTTATGTGAATTGCCGCCATGCAAAGCATTGCCTGATGAGAGCAGGATTTATTTTAGAGAGGATCAGCCTTTTTCTCTATCAGCTTCAGACAGAATGCTCCTGCTAGACAATTTTCCTTCCAGCAAGGGGGATTGTCTCCTGATGCCTGCTTTGCTTGAAGCGGAGATCCCAAGTGAAGACTGATACAACGATGCACTTTTTTTCCTCTAACACCATCGAACATTCTGACGAAGTGATCCGACAAAAAAACCCTGAGATAAATGCTTTTATATCCTTATCCAATACTCTGGGAACAAAACTACTGGAAGAATATCTTTGTACAGTCAATCCCGAGCTTCCCTTGTATGGCATAGCTGTCGGAGTAAAAGATAATATTGCTGTCAGTGGTCTTCCGTTAAGTAATGGTTCCCAAATTATGCAGGATTTTGTGTGTCCTTATGATGCATTCGCTGTACAACAACTTCGTAGTGCTGGCGCTTGGATTATTGGCAAGACCAATATGGACGAATTTGCCATGGGATCTTCCAATGAGTTTTCTGCCTTTGGACCAGTAAAAAATCCACACCATAGCTCACACGTAAGCGGTGGGTCCTCTGGTGGTTCTGCTGCTGCGGTTGCTGCAGGAATGTGCCCTATGGCTCTGGGAAGCGACACTGGAGGCTCTATCAGACAGCCTGCCTCTTTTTGTGGTGTAGTAGGAATTCGACCCACTTATGGCTTGGTATCACGATATGGATTGTCTGCTTTTTGTTCCAGTCTGGATCAAATTGGTCCTTTGGCATCGACGGTGGATGATGCTTTCAAGCTACTTGCCATCATCTCAGGACATGATCCTCGGGATAATACTAGTTTTCATTTAGACTACGCACAGCTACCCCATGACCCCAAACCCCCTGTTTTCGGTATTATTAGAGAGCTCGATGAAATACCAATGAACAGCGAGGTACGAAAGGCTTACGAAACTCTCAAAAGTGAAATGAAAAAGACTTATACAATGAAAGAGCTTTCTTTGAGCCATTTTAAGTATGCCTTGCCTGCATATCACGTGATTTGTGATGCTGAAGCCTCCTCCAATCTTGCACGATACAGTGGTTTTGGTTTTGGTGCAAGATCAGAGCAGATCACTTTTTCCGATATGATCACTGCCACTCGAAGCAAGTATCTTGGACCGGAAGTCAAGCGTCGAATCCTACTCGGTGCTTTTTCGCTTCATAATTCCGGGGGAAAAGATTATTATCATCAAGCTATCAACACTCGCAGGCATATTCGGATTGCAATGGAAGCTATGTTTGAAGAAGTATCCTTTGTATTAACACCCACTACTCCCGATCCTGCCTTTCCGCTTGATAGCAAAAAAGATCCGGTGGCGATGTATTATTCGGATATTTGCACTATTCCCTCTGCTTTAGCTGGCTTGCCCTCGGTGAGTATTCCCTTTGGCAAAAGCAAACAAGGCTTGCCTATTGGCATGCAAGTTATTGGTTCGAGGTTTTCGGAAAAGCATTTGCATGGTATTGCAAAAAAAATGGAGGAGCTTGGTTTTGCATAAGCCTTACATCAGCCATATCAGTCTCGAAGTACATTTACAGCTTCGTTGTCAGAGCAAGCTTTTTTGCTCTTGTCCTGCTGTTTTTTCTACTCAGGCCAATCTGAATATTTGCCCTATATGTTTAGCCTATCCTGGCACTATGCCTTCCTTAAATCAGCAGGCACCCGTGTTGGCTGTTCGCTTGGGAACTGCTCTTCATTGTGAAATCCAAAGTGAATCAGCTTTTGATAGAAAGACTTGCTATTCTCCTGATTTGCCCAAAGCCTATCAGATTACACAAAATCGTCAACCCTTGATGATTGGAGGGTATCTTGACCTTGAAAGCTCTCGAGTACGCCTCCGAAAAGCTTATCTTGAAGAAGACAGCGCCAGCATATTACCAAATCCTGCCAGTAAGCTCCCTTTACTGGATTTTAATCGTGCTGGTATCGCCATGCTTGGCATTGTTACTGAGGCTGATATGCGAGAAGCTTCTCAAGCGCTCGAATTTCTTAAATTGTTGCAGGCAATGGTCATACATCTTGGAGTTTCTACTGGTATAATGGAGGAAGGCACCTTATGCTTTGATGTCCATATTTCCAATGGCAATGAAAATAAACCCGAAGGAGAGCGGGTAGTAATAAAAAATTTGAAATCTTTCTCTTATGTTGAAATAGCTATAAATTATGAGAAAATGCGTCAGATGGAATTAATAAAAAATGGCAAGCAAATTTGCAATGAAACCCGAGTTTTCGACCAAAAGAAAATGGAAACAGTGCTGTGGCGAAATTGCGATAATTCTCAGGATTATCGTTATATGCCTGAACCGGATCTTGGTATATTGCGCATCAGCAGAGACGAAATTCGTGCTTTTTCAGGGATTGAAGCCAAGTGAAGCTTTTTAAAAGGCTCCTGGCTCAGGTGATAGTTATTCAATTAAAAAGGAGTGCATGAGATGGGAAGAAGTTTTGATCAATCCAAGACGCCTTATTACGATGCTGTATTAAATTACATAAATAAAGGCCGAACAGCCTTTCACATGCCTGGGCATGCTCGTGGAAGAATTGCTCCTCAGGAAATGATCGAACTCCTCGGTGAAAAAATATACCAGGCTGATTTGACTGAAGTCGAGGGTTTGGACTATCTTCACAAGCCTGAAGGCGTGGTTAAAGAAGCACAGGAGCTTGCAGCAGATGCTTTTGGAGCTGACCATTCCTTTTTTCTAGTCAATGGAAGCACTGTGGGAGTCGTAGCAATGATTCTTGCTGCTGTTAAGCCCGGAGAGAAGCTCATTGTTCAACGAAATTCTCATCGATCAGTGATTGCGGGTCTTACTCTGGGTAATGTTGAGCCCGTATTTATCCAGACTCGTTTTCATCCTGAAATGGGCATGATGACAGGCATTACGCCTGAGGATCTCAAAGAATGTATTGAAAAAAATCCTGATGTAGTGGCCGTTTTGATGACTTCTCCCAATTATTTCGGTATGGCTGAAAACACTCAGGAATTAATACGTATTGCCCGAGAAAATAATCTCACCGTGCTGGTCGATGAATCCCATGGAGTGCACATTCATTTTCATCCTCAGCTTCCTACTTCTGCAGTCGACCTGGGCGCTGACATGGTTACCCAGAGTGTTCATAAAACATTACCCAGCCTGACCCAGACTTCCATACTACACTTAAATGGTGATCGAATTCCCAGAAGAAGAGTACAAACTTTATTGGCCTATCTGCAGACTTCTTCTCCGAGTTATCTGTTTATGGCATCTCTGGATGTGGTCCGAAAACAAATGGCTTTACAGGGCAAGGAGCTTATTGATAAAGCAATCCAAACAGCTGACGATGCCCGAGTTGAAATCAAAAAGTTACGACATATTTATTCTTTCCGCGATGAAGTCATTGGTAACTACGGCATTTGTGATTTTGATCCGACCAAATTGACTATATGCGTCAAAAACACAGGATACACGGGATTTGAGCTTGAAAAACTTCTCAATCAGGATTTTAATATTGAAATCGAATTAGCCGATCTGTCCAATATTCTGTGTTTTATTACTGCTGGAAACACTCAGAACGATATTGCGCACCTGATGGAAGCCTTAAGCTACTACGATCAGCACATCATTCCTGTACAATCCAGGGATATCACCAAACTTCCACGTATTCCCAATCTTATTTTAACTCCCACCGAAACATTTGCGCTAGAACCTGTTTTGATGGATTTTGAAGTAGCTGATGGACAGATTGCCTTTGAAGTTATTGCTCCTTATCCGCCTGGAATACCATATACCTGTCCTGGTGAGATTATTACTCAGGAAGTTATTGACCTTGTCACCGAACTACGCTCCATAGGTTCTGTTGTTCAGGGGGTTAGTATTGACAATAAAGTGAAAGTTGTTAAATACTAATAGGATGAAAAAGGAGTGAATATGATTAGCGATGAATTGTTCCACAAGATAATACAACTTGAAAAGCAATCTGAAGATTTAATACAAAATGCTAAAGAGCAAGGCCAGCTTATCGAAACAGCCAGCAAACAGGCTATCGAACAAATGAAACAGGAGGCTGAAAAGGAGCTTCAACACCTCATCCAACAAAAGCAACAAGAAGTCGAAACTGAGCAAAAAACTCTTCAAAACCGCTACCAGCAAATGTATGAAGACATCGCTCAAAAGATTCTCAAGCAACGGGACACCCATATCGACTCCATTACGAATCAATTCAGAAAAGAAATGACCCAAAACTAAGCATGGCCATCGAAAAACTTCTTAAACTGCAATTTGTAGTCAACCATAGTGATTTGCATAAATTTAGGAACGAACTATTTCATCAGGGGATTATTCATTTACGCAATATCAGCTCCAAACTCAATGCATTCAAAGCAAACCCTGCCGAAGAGCAATCCCTGCGCAGCAAACTCAACAAAATAAACTATTTACTTGAGCTTTCCGAGCGATACTCCCCCAAAAAATCTTCTTTTATTGACAATTTTATCCCCAACAAACCCATTATTGAAGCTGATTTATACCAGGAAGCCGATCATGACGACTATCTGAATCTTCGCTACCAACAAATCAAAAACCAGGAAGACCTCATTTCCAACCAACAGGAACGCATGACAACCATTGAAAGCCAACTCAAGGAGCTTAAACCCTATCAAGACTATCTGTTTCGCTTTGATGAATTGGCTCAGGGCAGACATCTTGCCGTTATTTTTATTGAGTCTCGAAACTATCACCGCGAAGACCTACTCAGACTTTATCCATCGCTGTTCAAGCTGGCGCTTATTGAGGATGCTCCTGGAACCGAAAAAGAAAACTCCTTTATCCTGGTTGCTCCTCAGTCCTCTTTGGAGGAAATCAACAAGATACTAAAGCGTAGCGAGCTTCAGGTGTTTTCTGTGAGCCATCTGAAAGGTAGTCCTGCAGAGCTTATCAGGGAGCTTGAATCGGAAAAAGAGAGGATAAGGCTACAAATTCAGGAAACCACAAGCAGTTTATCCGCTTTGTCTTCTGAAAATGCACGTTTACTACTTTTTAAAGACCTTAACGAGGGTCAATTAGCCAGGATACGAGGGGAGCAGTTTTTTACCAGTTCACGTCATGTTTCTGCCATTGAAGGCTTTATCTCAGCCAATGATTTTCCAAAACTTCAAAAATGGCTTCATGATCATTTTCCCCAAATTTATTATGCTGAATATCCAGCCGACGATACTGCGCCCATTAAATTCAACAATAAAGTCTTTTTTGCTCCTTTTGAATTTTTACTGCGTATGTTTGGGCTTCCCCGTTATGGCATGATTGATCCAACCCCTGTAGTCACTCTCCTGTTTTTGATTTTATTCGGGATTGCTTTTGGTGATGTCATCTATGGTCTGACTTTGTTTGCTCTTTGTCAGCTCATATCTAAAAAATATGCTCATGACCAAGGTACGGTACGTTTTATGCGTATGTTCAAATATGCTGGAATATCCTCTGCTTTTTTTGGAATGCTTACCTCTTCCTGGGCGGGAGACCTTGTTTCAACTTATACTCCCAAGAGTAGCCTGATTCACAAAATTCATTCTTCTCTTGGGCTTATCAACACCTCAGAGCACGTCATGACTTTGATGGTAGCTATTATTTATCTGGGAGTATTTGCTCAGATGACAGGAGTAGCTATGTCCATGTTGCAGAGCATCAAAGAAAAAAAATGGATCCAGGCTATTTTTGACCAGCTTTCATGGTTGTTTTTTATGCCCTCCATTACCTTAGTTGTCGGTCAGTTTTTGGTTCCAGGATACTATCCTGCAATGCTTGTTTTTTGGGCTGGTCGAATAGTATATCTTGCTGTAGCCATGATATTTATCGGTGGCTTTATCAAAACCCGCAACCCTCTGGTCGGCGTATTTAGTGGAACCTTAAATTTTTATGGCATTCTCAGCACCTACGGAGTCTCAGCCTTGATGGCAGATGTGCTTTCTTATCTGCGCTTGCTTGCGTTGGCTGTGGCAACTTCATCTATGGCGATGTCATTTAACCTGGTTTCTTTTTTATTTAAAGACATTCCCGTAATCGGACCCTTACTGGTCGTAGTGGTGCTTCTTTTCAGCAATATGTTAAATCTTTTGCTTAGTGTTTTGGGTTCTTTTGTCCATCCTGTCAGATTGCTGTTCTATGAAGTTTTTAGTCGTTTCTATCAGGATGGCGGGATTGAGTTTAATGCTTACGGATTACATTTCAAACATGTTTTTGTTAAACAAAGGGAGGCATAACGAATATGACTTTTGCTCAATTTTTTGCTGATTTCCTCAACACAGGTCTTCATTGGACTATTATTGGCCTATTTTCCTGTATGACCCTTGGCGGTATTGGCTCTGCTATTGGCTTAAACATCGCTGGTACCCAGGCCTCTGGCGCTTTATCAGAAAAGCCGGAACTTTTTGGTCGCCTTTTTGTCCTTGTGGCACTTCCTGCAACTCAGGGTCTTTATGGTTTTGTTTTAGCCTTTTTAGGAATGCAGCTTACCGGCTTCAGCACTGGCGGAGAAATTAGCCTGGGTCGAGGTATTGCACTCTGTGGCAGTTTTATTCTAATCGGCTTAGTGCTTCTTTACTCAGCCATAAACCAGGGTAGAGCATCTGCTGGGGCTATCAATCTTACTGTCAAGCAGCCTGAAAAATCGGGTGGAGCGCTTCTTCTTCCTGCGCTAGTCGAAACTTACGCCTTGCTTGCTTTTGTAGCTGGCTTCCTATTGCTGACTTTTATTGATAAAAGCGCATTCTAAAATGGATTTAAATAAACTCTCCGAAGTGGTGAGCAAAGAGGCTAAGGCTGAAGCTGATCAAATTATTCAGACAGCTCGTTTTCAAGCTGAAGAATTGTTTAAGCGTGAAAAATTGCTCATAGAAACCAGGACCAAAGAGCGCATTGAAGAAGAAAGCAACCAGTTTACTTCCAAGCTTAACTATCTTCGTTTTAACTTTGAATCAGATTTTAAAAAGAGAGTTCTTCATCTCAAACATAGTATCATGGAAGACCTTCAATCAAGGCTGTATCAATGTGCTATCGAAACCATCAAAACTCAGGCGATAGTTTATCTTGAGTCTGTTTTAGCCAAGAGTCCTGTGAAAACGGCTGTAGTTTATATCAGTTCAGAGCTAAGCACTACCCTCCAAGAGGATGCCCTTAAAGCACACAATAAGGTTTCTGGATCTAATTTCAGCTGGGGAGGCGTTGATGAAGCGCTTCAGCTTGGCATGGCACTAGAAAATGGCCCTGTAAGGTATATTTTTCCTCTTAGCGAAAACATTCAACATTTTATTGAACAACATGCCAGCGATATCAACGAAAAGTTTTATAGTTGAGGCAGTAAATGAATGATATGGCTTTGATCCGCAAACCCAAAGAAACTTACGGCTATTTGTCGGGCTTTTTTAAAGCCAGAGAGGTTCATTTTTTAAGCACTGCCGACTGGTCGATGATACGTCAAACTCAGAAAATGGATGACTTTCTTGGTTTTTTATCAGCTAATCGATATCATGGTGCTGTTGCTCAGGTTGATGATCCCCGGAATTTTGAGAATGCTTTATGGGAAGTGTACTTTGAGGAGCTCAAAACAGCTCGCAGGCATATGGAAAATTCCTTCCTCACTTCCTATCTTACGCATTTTCATAGTATCATTTTTTCACAAGAAGAAATCTCCTACGATGAAATGGCTGAAAAACAATTTGATCAGCGTTTGCAAGAATGGGTAGCTCTTTCCACTGCAGGAACCCCATTCACCAAAAAGCTTTCAGAATATGCAATTGATCGTTTCAATATTACCGAAGCCCTTAGAGCACAGATTCACCAATTAGAGTTCTTTCCCTTTTATGCCTTCGGTCATTTTGGCAGAACAGAGCTAAACGTACTATTTGCTTCTCGCTTTCAGGATATACCCAAGGATTTTCTTTTTACTCTTTGGCATCCTTTCTTTGAAAAAGAAAAGGCCTACAAAAAAATCAACTTCGATTTAATTTTACGATTTGAATATTACTGGTTTGATCTTCTCAAGAAACTATTGGATGAGCCCTTAATGCAACCTTACGGTTTGAGCTATATTCTAGCTTATTTTTTGTTTTTTATGATTGAAATTGAAAGCATCAAAAGACACTATCTACGCTTAAAATTCGATCTGCCCTCCTACTGGATGAAAGAGAGTTCAGCTTCATGAAGAAAATAAAAGCCTGTGTACTTGGCGAAAGAGATATCATCCGCATTTTTGGAGCATATTCCTTTGATTTGTTTCCTGTAATAGATGCTTTTTCCTTTAACCAGAAAATTCATGAACTCCTCAAAGAGGCCCAATACGATATTTATATTGTTACTGAGACTTTTGTTGTCCTGCTCAACAAAGAAAACACCGCTCTAATCCAGGATGTAAAACCGGTAATACTATCCATTCCTACCAATCAAGGCAGTACAAGCACTGCCAGAAATACCTTAAGCGATCTAATTCGAAAAGCAGTTGGAATCGACTTATTGTCCAGCGAGAAAGGAGCAGAATAAATGGCTCATGGAAAAATAGTCAGCATATCCGGACCCTTAATCATAGCGGAGGATTTGCCTGATGCCAAGATGTATGAAGTGGTTCGTATCGGCGATGAAAAGCTATTTGGCGAAATCATTGAAATGCATGGCAAGCAATTTTTTATTCAGTGCTACGAAGAAACCTTAGGCTTAAAACCCGGCGAACCCGTCGAGCTTGAAGGCTTTCCTCTTTCGGTCCAACTCGGACCTGGACTTATAACTTCTATTTATGATGGAGTTCAGCGACCTCTTGAACTCATCTACGATCGATACGGAGCCTTCATTGCGCGTGGCATTGATGTTGCTCCCCTTCCCTACGACAAGGAATGGCATTTTTTCCCGCTCAAGCAAAAAGGTGACAAAGTAAACACAGGAGACAAAATTGGCTATGTCCAGGAAACCCCATCCCTAAAACACTATATCCTCATACCAGACGGAGTGTCGGGAACGATCACAGAAATCAAGGAAATTGATGCTACCCTCAAAGATACCATCGCCAAAGTTATCTCAGACAAAAAGATGGAACACGAAATTAAGATGGTTCAGGTCTGGCCGGTCAGAAAAAAACGCCCAGTAAAAAATAAAATTGTACCCGATCGTCCCTTTATCACCGGACAACGGGTAGTGGATATGTTTTTTCCAGTTGCCGAAGGCGGAACTGCCTGTGTCCCGGGACCTTTCGGAAGTGGCAAAACAGTCATTCAACACCAATTGGCCAAGTGGGCTGATGCAGACATCATTGTCTATGTAGGTTGCGGAGAACGTGGTAATGAGATGACCGATGTCTTGATGGAGTTTCCTCATCTTAAAGATCCTAAAACTGGAAGATCGCTTATGGAACGCACTGTTTTAATTGCCAATACCTCCAATATGCCTGTTGCTGCCCGTGAAGCCTCTGTTTTTTCCGGTATTACCATTGCTGAGTATTTTCGAGATATGGGATACAAAGTCGCCTTGATGGCCGACTCCACCTCACGATGGGCGGAAGCGATGCGTGAAATTTCTGGCCGTTTGGAGGAAATGCCTGGCGAAGAAGGCTATCCTGCATATTTGTCTTCCCGTATTGCCTCTTTTTATGAACGTGCTGGAAAGGTTCAAACCCTAGCTGGTGAGTCAGGAAGTCTAAGTGTTATCGGCGCTGTTTCACCCCCAGGAGGAGATTTGTCTGAGCCTGTCGTTCAATCTACCCTGCGTGTGGTTAAAGTTTTCTGGTCTCTCGAAGCTTCCCTGGCTTATGCCCGACATTTTCCAGCGATCCACTGGCTCAATAGTTATTCTTTATATCAACGCCTGGCTGATCGCTATTTTGAAAAAGAAGTCAATAAGCTTTGGCCTCACGATAGAGAGCTGGCCATGAGTATTCTTCAAAAAGAATCCGAACTTCAGGAAATTGTACGCTTAGTTGGAACAGACGCTCTTTCCGAAAAAGAAAAGCTGGTCATGCTTACTGCAAAATCTGTCAAGGAAGATTTTCTGCATCAAAATGCTTTCGACGAAGTTGACACCTATACCAGCCCTCTCAAACAATATTATATGCTCCACAACATCATATCCTTGCATCAAGAGGCTGAAAAGCTTATGGAAAAAGGCTTGATGGCCCATGAGCTTGAAAAATTTCCTATCAGAGAAAAAATCGGCCGAGTGAAATATATTCCTGAATCCCGTATTGAAGAATGCAATCTTCAGCCTCAAATAGATGAGCTAAGCAAAAACTGGGAAGCAGAGCACAAGGAGAATGTAGGATGATCAAAGAATACAAAACCATATGTGATATTGCAGGTCCTATTATTATTGCCGATGGAATCGAAGAGTGTAGCTTTGGCGAATTGGTAGAAATCATACTTCCCGATGGAACAGTGAGGAAGGGCGAAGTTCTTGAAGCTAAATCCAATCGTGCTTTGGTTCAAATGTACGAAGGCACAGAAGATTTGAATATGCGTGATACCCGAATCCGTTTCACCGGCAAACCAGTTGAAATAAAGCTTTCCCCTGACATCATCGGCAGAATTTTTGATGGTTTTGGCGACCCGATTGACCGTGGAGGTCCGATTATTGCCGAAACCACCAGGTCAATTCTTGGTGATCCTATCAACCCCTATGCACGGGATTATCCCTCCGAGTTTATCCAAACGGGGATATCAGCAATTGATGGATTGAATACCCTGGTCAGAGGCCAAAAGCTTCCTATCTTTTCTGGTGCAGGTCTTCCCCATAATGATATAGCTCTCCAAATAGCCCGACAAGCTAAAGTTTTAGGCAAACAGGACCGGTTTGCGGTAGTTTTTGGCGCAATTGGCGTTACCTTTGAAGAGTCTAATCAGTTTATTGAGTCTTTAAGGGAGTCAGGAGCTCTTGAACGTTCGGTGCTTTTTGTTAATCTTGCTTCTGACCCGGTAATTGAACGTATCAGTGTTCCTCGTTTTGTGATGACCACTGCTGAATACCTTGCCTTCGAACTCGACATTCACGTTTTGGTTATTCTCACCGACATTACCAACTATTGCGAAGCTCTGCGCGAAGTTGCTGCAGCACGAAAAGAGATTCCAGGCCGTCGCGGTTATCCTGGATATATGTATACCAACCTGGCAACGATTTACGAGCGCTGTGGACGCATTAAAGGTAAAAAAGGATCTATCACTACCATGCCTATCCTAACGATGCCTGACGACGATAAAACCCACCCAATACCCGATTTGTCGGGCTATATTACGGAAGGTCAGATTTTTGTTTCCCGGGCTTTACATGCCAAGGGTATTTATCCCCCCATCGATGTTTTGCCTTCATTGTCTCGCTTAAAAGACAAAGGTATCGGAAAAGATAAAACCCGAGAAGACCATGCTAATGTGATGAATCAACTTTTTGCTGCTTATGCCAGAGGACGCGAAGTTCAGGAACTCGCAGTTATTTTAGGCGAATCTGCTCTTACGGAAACTGACAAATTTTACATGAATTTTGCTCAAGCATTCGAAAAAAACTATGTTAATCAAGGTTTTTTTGAGGATCGTTCCATTCACGAAACCATGGATGTCGGATGGAAAATGCTGAGTATTTTGCCAAAGTCAGAGCTGACCCGAGTCAAAGATGAATTTATTGCCCAATATTATCATGATTCCAGGGAGACTGACAGGTGAAAACCCGAATAAGCCCCACCAGGATGAAGCTCCTGGAAACTAAAAAAAGAGTTCATGTTGCCAAGCGAGGACATAAGCTACTTAAGGATAAGCTGGAAGCATTGATTCGTGAGCTTCTAGTCTTGGTTAAAGCTTTTGATGAACAAGAAAAGATGGTCAGCTCAAAGCTGCCCTATATTCTGGAGCGATTTCTAGTCTTACGTGCTTTGCATACCGACGAAGAAATGGATCAAATTGTTCATCATTACCCAGTAGAATACCAAATACAAATGAGCTGGAAAAATGTGATGAATATTGCCCTTCCCTCCTTTGATATTCAAAATACTTGTTGTGCTGAAAGTATACGCTTTCAGGGTAAGGGTCTTAGTGCTGCTCTGGATGAAGTTTTGATTGATTTTGATGCGATTTTTTCTGAACTGCTCAAACTGGCTGAGATTCAGTACTCTTTGTATGAAATTGCCAAGATGGTTGAAATGACCAAACGAAGAGTCAACGCGCTGGAATACATTCTCATTCCCGAATTGGATCAAACGATACGTGTCATTACCAACAAGCTTGACGAAGATGAGCGTTCGAATGTGGTGCGCTTAATGAAGATTAAAAATATCCTGGCAAAAAAGAAAGCTCAGGCTTAGAGCCATTTTTTCTTTTTAAAGTAAAAAAACATTCCTATCATGATGAGCAGGGAAAGGATCCATACTCCAGGGTAGGCATATTTTAGCTGGAGTTCGGGCATATAGTGGAAATTCATTCCGTAGATACCTGTAATAAAAGCCAAGGGCATAAATACCGTAGCAATCATGGTCAAAACCTTCATTACTTCGTTGGTGTGATTGTTGACTCCGGAAAGGTAAATATCCAACATGGAGGAAAGCAATTCGCGAAAGGTTTCCAGTGCTTCGACAATTTGAATGGTGTGGTCATAGATATCCCGAAAATAGAGCTTGGTGGACGCTTGGATCATGGGAACTTCAATCACTGTCAATGCATGAATAAGCTGACGCATCGGCCATACAGTGCGCTTAAGAGAGATGAGTTGTTTTTTTAGATCGCTGATTTCGTGTAGGGTTTTTGGAGAATTGTCGCTCAAGAGTTTTTCTTCCAGTACTTCCACTGAGTTGCTCAGATTTTCAACGATGGAAAAGTATTCGTCGACCATTTCATCCAAGAGCGCATAGGCCAGATAATCTACACTAGACGAGCGCATTCTTGATTCCGGATTTTGAAGCCTTTTGTATATGTTGGCAAAACTGGGATAGTTTGTTTCATGAAAGGTAATCAAAACTTTATTTTGAAGTATAAAAAACAAGGGACTATTGATAATTTGATGGTCTTCGTCAATATATAAAATACGGGAGGCAAAAAAGAGATACCTTTCGTAATTTTCTAATTTACTTCGCTGGTAGGTATTGCTCAGGTCTTCAATTACCAGAGGATGAATTTGAAAAAAAGTGCCGATTTGTTGAATTAGTTGGGGAGCATTGAGACCACAGACATTAATCCAAACATTTTCACTATCCTTGGGTAGATAGTCTTCAATATCCTGCCAATGACTTAGTTGCGTTTTTTGGAAATCTTCTACATTATACTTGCATAATACGATACGAGAGTCAACGGGCTTAGCTTCCGTACCAAGATAAACAGGCAAATCCTCAGGACTCGATCCCTTCTTTTTAGCGTAATATGGGGGGGCTTTGCATGAAAGAGTACTTTTGTTACTGTTTTTTTTGTGATGTTTTTTCAGGATGCTCTTCCAATCCTCTCTTAGGTGCTTCGAGTTTCTTTTCCAACAAGACCTTGACCAAAGCTAAAGGCTTCTTTATTTTTGCCGATTTTTTCAGCATTAAAAAAATCATTTAACGCTATAATAAAGGACTCAGCCTTGACTAAGTTGGTTTTTGCAACGATGTAGCCCATAAGAATCATGTTGGTGATCAGTTTGGTGTGAAATTGAGTGTCTGCATAGGAGGTAAATGGAAGACCTACCGTGTTGATTCCGGGGATTTCTGTGTAATCAGGTACCATAAAGGTATCAATGATTCTGAGGCTTGATGCTTTGACTCGATGTCCATATTTTTGGTAGGAGGCCTGAGTCATGATAGCAGTCAGATCTGGTTGAAGTACCTCAGGATAATAGATGTCGCGGTCTGCGAGAACTACTTCGCTTTTTGTTGCTCCGCCTCTTGCTTCGGCGCCATAAACCTGACTTTGTAGTGCGTTCATCCCGTCTAAAAGGGCAGCTTTTGCTAAAATACGGGCTGCAGTAATAAGACCTTGTCCGCCCGATCCTGTTAAACGTATTTCTGTTCTCATGGCTTGCAAATCTCCTTGAGCTTAAGCTCCTTTTTTTGGATGTAGGACAAGCGATCTTCTTCTACAAACTCACCTATCAGTATTTTTCCGGAAAGCTCTTCGGGAGTCATTTTTTCGGCTTTTTCCCTGAATACCATGTTATCTTTTTGCCATAGCATCATTTGGGCAGGCGTTTTAAATTGGTTGAGTCTGCCAAAATAAATTGGGCAC
>Ga0351971_1036_pt1 | contig 25498 bp, 21 predicted proteins | sample BONcelFGM3001F11_FD_206746 | JGI IMG/M metagenome (GOLD analysis project Ga0351971, IMG submission 206746) | Enriched cells from coal bed in the Powder River Basin, Montana, United States - BONCAT cells FGM rep2 HSBNCT.FGM.300.1.F11 ...
CAGCGCGGCGATAAAGATGACCAGGTTATAGCCGAAATCCTGCCAAAGATAAGCAATAACGACGGCCAACAGCGCCGCCGGGACGCCGAAAAGGTTCGCGGTGGGGTCGTGCAGCCAGGACACCGGTTGTACCCCGATTGTCCGCAGCCCGGAGTTGAGCAGCCCGTACTGGGCATGAAAGATATACCCCCACATGACAGCGACACCGACCGACGAGGTGACGACCGGCAGAAAATAGATGGTGCGGAAAAAGCCTCGAAAGAACCCCCTGGTCGATTCGATTAGCACGGCGAGCGGAATGGTTATCAGCATGTTGAGCGGCAGCACAAGCGCCGTGAACGCCAGCGTGTTCGACAGGCTGTTCTGGAAGATGCGCGAGTCACGCCCCGCGCCGGAAAGCATCTGACTGAAGTGTTCCAGGCCCACAAACGGGTTATCAGCGCCCAAACCCAGAATAGGGCCGCCGATACGGCGCGGGCTGTAATCGAAGAACGCGAGGACGAATGCCCACAGGAGCGGGAGGACGCTCATCGTCGCCAGATAAAAAACCATCGGCGTGATTGTCCCGGCGACGAAGCCGCGATGCTGGAGCTGCACTTCATCGAGGGGTGGGGTAAGCACCCAGAGCGGAATCAGCCCGACCAGCCCTCCAAGCAGGCTAACCCAGGGTGCAAGCGAAGGCAGCGCCGCGCCGAGGAGCGTGAGCGCCAGCCGCCCAAAGACCTGTCCAGACACGACGCCGACAACCAGGCCGAGCAGCGCGCCGCGCCAGGGGTTGCGCCGCTTGCGGTCGAAAACCAGTGGTGTGATCGAACAGCCGATAAACGCGGAGATCATCAGCCAGTAGAGCGTGAAGGCTTCGAGGTTGTAGGTTGGCATGGGCAAAGTCGTATCCGTTACCAGTGACAGGAAAAGATCAAACCTGCTGCGAGCGGCATACCGAATAACGATGAGGGTGCAAACAACCAGGGTCGACCCTGGTTGTTTGCACCCTCCCTGAATGCATTGCCGTTAATTAAACGTTGCGTTGGCGTCTTCCTCGATGAACAAGAGCGCTTCATCGACCGTCATCAGGCCTTGCAGAGTATCCAGGATATAGGGGTAGATAATGTCATAGAAGACGAGGTCACGATCTGGCATCTGCCCGATGTAGCTGCCGTACTGGAGCAGCGGCAGGTTGGCTTCCAGCCAGGGGAGCGCCTCCAACAGCGTCGCGCCGTAGGTTTCATTTTCAACCACTTCGCGAAGGGCGGGAATGGTGCCCGATTGCAGGTTCCACGCCAGGGCATTGTCGGCGTTGGCGGTCGCGAAGGCGACAAAATCCCAGGCGACATCGGCGTGCGGGCTGTTGCCGGCAACCGTCAGGCCCCAACCCGAGTCAGCGGCGAACAGTGGGTCCGAGTCGCCGAAAGAGGGCAGCGCCACATAATCGAACGCGCCAAAGTCAGGGAAGTCGGTCGTGCCATAGGTGACCGCCCAGGGGCCAATCAGGGTGATCGCCGCCTGATCGGTGAAGAAGGCGCTGCCGCCCCAGTTGGCGGTGTCGTTGAACAGCACCGGATCAATCGCGCCGGCTTCGACAAACCCGATCATCTCGTTGAGAGTCGTACGCGCCGCGTCGGTGTTAAAGGTAAAGGCCGACATATCCTCATTCCAGTACGAGCCGCCATTTTGCAGGATGCCCGCAAGGAAGCCGAAGGTGATGGCGTCGGCATTGGTGTAGTGATAACCGGCAACGGTCATCTGCCCATCGCTGCCGGTTTCCGCCAGCGCGGCGGCGTCTGCAACCAGGTCTTCGTAGCTTTCCCACGCGGGCGGGTAGGTTAGCCCTGCCGCCTCGAAACGCGCCTGGTTGACCAGGACCGTGCCATATTCCATGTTGAATTCCTGCGGTAGGCCGTAGACCTGGTCATCGCAGATGTACCCACCCACAGCAGCGTCGAAGAAACCGGACGTATCGACCAGTCCTTCAGGCATGGGGGCCAGGCGGTCGGCGTAGCTGCACGTCCACGAGCCAAACAGCGCCATGATATCGGCGTTGTCGCCCGCCGGAAGCGCGGTTTGCAGTGTCTGAATGAAAAGGTCGTACTCGAACGTCTCCATCGTGATCGTGACGTTGGGGTGCAAGGCAGTGTAGGCGTCGATGAGCGCCTGTGTCCCGGCATTAAAGTTACTTTCCTGATGCACCCAAAGACGTAGGGTGACGGGTTCGTCCTGCGCGACCACCACGCCGACGGACAGGCAGAGCACAGCGAGAACAGCGAACAGATAAAGCGTGCGTTTCATAGTACTTTTCACTCCTTAAACTCGACTAAAGGATAACGACCTGATCGAGATGGCGCGGCGTATCCGGGTTTAGACCTTTATTGGTTGCACGCAGATAGGCCAGCCATTGAACGAACGGGAGGTAATAAACGAGTGAAGGACGAGAGGCGTGCAGCGCCAACGTAACGTCCGCGCCCACCGATGCCGAAGTCGAAAGCGTTAACGTGGTCGCGCCCAGCGCCGCTATTTCGCGGATGACAGGCATTTCAAACCGCGCGTGTCGTTCGTCAAGCAGCCCGATCACCAGGGTCTTATCGTCGACCATCGACTTAGGACCATGACGGAATTCCAGCGTATGGAAGGCTTCGGCGCTGGTCAGGGACATTTCTTTCATCTTGAGCATGCCTTCGCAGGCCAACCCGTAACGCGCGCCGCTGCCGAGGTAAAAAACGCGCTCGAAGCGGGCCGGGTCCGCATAATTCGAGGCGAGCTGACGCGCTTCCTCAACCCATTCGGCGGCATTATCTGGAAAACGGGAAGTGAGCGGGGCGCTGTTGCTCAAAGCCGCCGCCAAACCTTCCGCCATGATGAGCATTGCGGAAAACGAGCGCGTCTGCGCGACACTGATCTCCTGTCCGGCGGGGGCAGCTAAATTGACGGTTGCAAGGGCATTCAGCGGCTTATCGTCGTAGCAGGAAATAGCAATAACGTCACTCCCGGAGGCGCGTTTGAAGTTCTCGACCGCCTGAATCGTCTCGGTCGTCGCGGCGGAACGCGAGATCGCCACGAGCAGCGGTTTTCGCCCTGCGTACACCGTTTCGGGATTCAGGAGGAGTTCCGACGCGGGAACAGCCCGGCAGTTGACGTGGACCGCGCTCTGCAACAGATTGGCAGCCGTCATCGACAGGTAAAACGTCGAACCGCAGCCGATGAAGATGACCGAGTCGTAGTCTCCATGCCGCCACAGGGCTTCGAGGTCGTAGGCAGCGGCTTTAACAGCTTCGTAGGCATCGTTCCACGCATCGACCTGGGTCGTGATTTCATGGCCGGTGTTGTCTTGCGGCATATCCTTATTCCTGAGCGTTTGTGCGCGAATATGACTGATTTTATCGAAATATACAATGACTTTGATTGACATGCAAGATTCTATACGGTAATATTTTTCACAAATGAACACATTCACTCAAGAATCAGCCGGAAAAGGTAGAGACTATGACTAAAGTAGCTATTATCGGCGCAGGGAGTGCCGTATTCGCGTATGAGATTATGCGCGATGTGCTGGTGACACCGGGGCTAGAAAGCGGCACGTTTGCGCTGGTCGACATCGACGCGCAGCGGCTGGAACTGGCGCATCAGATCGCTGAGAAGTTGATAACGACCACCGGGCGTCAGTGGACTATCGAGGCATCGACCGACCGGACCAAGGTCATCAGCGGGACAGACTACCTCATCAACGCCATCGAAGTCGCCGGGCTGGCGAACGTACGCCATGACTTTGACATTCCGATGAAATATGGCGTCAACCAGTGCATTGGTGACACGATAGGCCCCGGCGGCGTCTTCAAAGCGCTGCGGACACTGCCCGCGTGGATCGACATTCTGCGCGATACCGAGCGACTCGCCCCCAATGCGCTGGTGATGAATTACACCAATCCGATGTCGTTGACTTGCCTGACCGGACTGCGGGCGTCATCGCTGCCCATCGTCGGGCTGTGCCACTCTATTCCACACACCGCCGAGAATCTGGCGGAGTATCTGGACATTCCCGTGAGCGAGTTGAAGTACCGCGCCGCCGGCATCAATCATCTGGCGTGGCTGGTGGAAGTGACGCATAACGGCGACGATATGTATCCGCGTCTGCGCGAGCTTGCAAAAGACCCGGCGATCTACGAGAAAGACCCGATCCGCTTCGAAACGATGCTGCACCTGGGCGCGTTCCCAACCGAAGGCAGCGGCCATTCGTCCGAATACACGCCCTACTTCCGCAAGCGGCCCGACCTGGTCGAAAAGTATGCGCGCGAAGGCTACCTGGGTGAAACGGGCTTTTACGCCAATAACTGGCCTCGCTGGCGCGAAGAAGCGGCAGACGAGATTCGCCGGATGGTCAGCGGCGAGGACGCGCTTGACATGGAACGTGGAGTCGAATACGCCTCGCAGATCATGGAAGCCATCGAGTCGGACACGCCAACGGTTATCTACGGCAACGTCAAGAACACCGGCCTTGTGACCAACCTGCCCGACGGCGGCGTGGTGGAGGTCGCCTGCTTGGTCAACCGCGACGGTATCCAGCCGACGTATTATGGCGCGCTGCCCACCCAGCTTGCCGCGCTCGACCAGGCGCACATGGCGGTGCATGATTTGGTAGCGACGGCGGTTCTGGAGCAGAACCGGGAAGCGGCATTCTACGCACTGATGCTCGACCCGCTGACGGCGGCAGTGTGCTCCCCGGCGGAGATTCGCGCCATGTTCGACGAAATGGCGGCCACGGAAGCGGCATCACTGCCGGAGTGGATGAATTAGCGGTTCGCTCAAGCCCAGGGTAAACGGTGTTTGAGCTGCGGAAGTACGAAGCCCCCGCGAAACGGTGATGCGTTATATCCTGGGTGCAGGGAAACTGAACGCCGCCTCAATCCTGACAGGGCCACATGGGCAGCCCTGTCAGGATTGAGGCGGCGCGGTTGGCGGCCCCGACCGAGCAGGTGATCCGCGCATGGATCGCAGGACAGGAACAGCCAGAATGAGCCAGCACTATCGAACGCCCGGTAAATGGCGCGGACTGAAAGCAACCAGCGGCAACGATGCGACCTTCAGCATCCTTGCTTTCGACCAGCGCGGCAACTACCGCGCCATGCTGCCGCCGGACGCCGATTTCGCAACGGCGGCGCGGATCAAAACCGAAGTCGTGACTGGCCTCGCGCCGCACGTGACGGCGGTGCTGCTGGATCCGATTTATGGGCTGGAAGCCGCGCTGGCGCTTCCGGGAAACTGCGGCCTGCTGATGGCGGTCGAAAAGACCGGCTATGCCGGGACGCCACAGGAACGCCGCGTCGATTTCCATTCCGGCTGGGAGGTGAGCACGATCCGGCGGATGGGCGCGAGCGCCGTCAAGCTGCTTGTCTACTACCACCCGTTCGCCGGGCCTGTGACCGACGATGTCGACGCGACGGTGCTGCGGATTGCGGCGGAATGCCAGGCGCACGATATACCGTTGTTTGTCGAGCCGCTCAGTTACAGCATCGACGAGAACGTAACGTCCGACAGCGCCGAATTTGCCGCTGAACGGCCTCGCATCGTTATCGAAACGGCGCGGCGCTTGAGCCAGTTAGGCATTGACGCGCTGAAAATGGAATTCCCGGTCAACATCGCCTATGAAGCCGACGAAGGCGTATGGCGTAAGGCGTGCGAAGCCCTGACCGAAGCATCGACCACGCCCTGGACGCTGTTAAGCGCGGGTGTCGACTTCGAGGCGTACGCGCGGCAGGTGACGGTCGCTTGCGAAAGCGGCGCAAGCGGGTTCGTCGGCGGGCGGGCCATCTGGCGCGAGGCAATCACGATGACGCCGGACGCCCGACGCGACTTTCTCGCCGACACGGGCGCGCGTCGCGTCGACCATCTGCGCGAGATCGTGGAGCGTTCGGCGCGACGCTGGACCGACGTTTTCGCGCCAACGCCTTACGGTGAAAACTGGTATGAAGCCTACAGCGCGGACCAGTCATAAAGTGACCAGCCGCCGGATTACAGCGCGGACTGATAGAGAACCGAAATAGACTTCGCTCAATCGAATGGATATCCCTACGACTTGATGCCGTGTTAGGGCGCACTCTATTTCGGTCATCTATGATTATGGAGGCGACATCTTGAGCGAAGTAACGTTGAGCGAATTTCAGCCGGCGTCTAAGCTGGTCGTCAAGGAGACGCGCGTGCTGACGCCGCGCTTTCCAGTGATCGACGCGCATAATCATCTTGCTGAGCCGTTCGGCGGCGGCTGGGACCAGCGCCCGATCCGCGAATTGCTGGATGCGATGGATGCCGCGAACGTGCGCGCGTATGTCGACCTGGATGGCGGTTGGGGTGAAGACATCCTGCATCGTCACCTCGACGGCATTAAGGCGCACGCCCCGGAGCGCTTCTTCATGTTCGGCGGCGTCGACTGGTCGAAATGGCCGGAACACGGCGACAACTTCGGCGAATGGGCGGCGGCGCGCTTCCGGGCACAGGCAGCGCGCGGCGCGGACGGATTGAAAATCTGGAAACCGTTCGGGCTGCACGTCCGCGACCAGCATGGCGCCCTGGTCGCCATTGACGACCCCCGTCTCGATGCGCTGTGGGCAGTCCCCGGTGAACTGGGCTTGCCGGTACTGGTCCACGTGGCGGACCCGGTGGCTTTTTTCGACCCACTGGACCACACCAACGAGCGCTACGAAGAACTGCACGCTCACCCGGACTGGCAATTTCCGAGTCCACCCTTCCCATCGTTTATGCAGCTTATGACCGACTTCAAGACTCTGGTGCTGCGCCACCCGGCAACGACGTTCATTGGCGCGCACGTCGGCTGCTACAGTGAAAATCTCGGCTGGGTGGGGCAGATGCTGGATGACTGCCCGAACTATGTCGTCGACATCAGCGCGCGGATCAGTGAATTAGGGCGTCAGCCGTTTACAGCGCGGCGCTTCTTCGAGCGCTACGCCGACCGGATTCTGTTTGGCACTGACTCTGGCGTCGACCTGGACACCTATCGTATTTACTACCGGTTTCTGGAAACGGATGACGAGTACTTCAATTATGGCAGCTCGCCGGTTCCCGGTCAGGGACGGTGGTACATCTACGGGCTGAACCTGCCGGACGATATTCTGCGTCAGGTGTATTATGGCAACGCCGAGCGCATTTATAAGACCAACGTCGCGTCGGCCTCCTGACAACAGGAGGCAAGGACACAGTGTCATGGTTCTCTGTGTTATGCTGAACAGGGTGAACCCCGGCGAGACGCCGGCGCATGGTTTGCGGAGGGCGCAGCCAACGCGCTGTCTACTGGTGGCCGGCAGTTTACCCTGGACGATCACGCGCAGATTCTGTTTAATACCACCATCTCGGAACTGCGTATTCAATGAGGCAACATGGCGAACACGGATCTGCTCGGACTTGAGCGTCAGGAACGGCTCGCCCAAATGCTTGACCAGAAGGGGACGCTGACCATTGCGGAAATCAGCAGCACATTCGGCGTGAGCGAAGCGACTGTGCGGCGTGATCTGGCTTCGCTGGCGTCGCAAAATATGATTCGGCGCGTTCACGGCGGCGCGATGCGCCGGCTCGCTGTCGCGACGAGTGAAGCGCCCATCTTGCAGCGCCAGGAAGAAAACGTTGAGATCAAGCAGCGCATCGGGCGGGCGGCGGTTCGGCTCATCAAGAATGGCGAAACCGTCCTGTTGATTGGCGGCAGCACGGGCACGGCGGTCGCGCGTGAATTGGCCGACCGCCACGACCTTACCCTCGTCACCGATTCGTTGATGGTTGCCAATGAGCTGATGCAGCGAGACAGCCATAAAGTGATTCTCATTGGCGGGATGATCGATTCGGCGGAGCTGGCCGTGCGCGGCACGCTGGCGCGGGCGATGCTGGCGGAATTGCAAGTCGACAAGGTTATCCTGGGTACAAAAGCCATTTCAGCGCAGCGCGGCTTGAGCGCCGAAAGCGCCGAGGAAGCGGAAATCCTGCGCGCGTTCCTTCACGCCGGGAATCAGGTGATTGTGGTGACCGATAGCAGTAAATTTCGCCAGAACGCGCTGGTTCGGGTCGCGCCCATCGACGCGATTCATACGCTGGTGACTGATACGAACATTCCGCCGGACGCGTTGACAGCGATTCAGGAAAAAGGGGTTTTCGTGGTAACCGTGTAGGCGCTTTCCCCTCAATCTCCCGCCGGCACGATTTCGACAAATACACCCCGTTCCTGTAACGCCTCCACCGTTTCCGGGTCGATTTTAGAGTCCGTCACGACTGCATCGAGAATGTCGACAGGCGCAATGCGCACCAACGCCGATTGGCTGAACTTGCTGCTGTCTGTGACCAGAATGATGTAATGCCCCGCCTGAATGCAGCCGCGAAATAGCTCTGCTTCTTCGGCGCTCTCGGTGCTGAGACCCCGCTGTGGCGAGATCGCTTTTACGCCCAGGACGACTTTGTCCACCTGGAACTCGGACAGGAACAGCCGCGCCAGTGTTCCCCGCACCGCGAACTCGTCGACATCGATGGTGCCCCCCAGCATGATGACCTTGTGAGCACCCTGACGGATCAGCTCATTGGCAACGATGACCGAGTCTGTAATGAGCGTCAGGTTGGTGTGGTTTCCAAGCTCTCGGGCGACGGCAGCGCCGGTGCTGCCGCCGATCAGCAAAACGGTTTCGCCATTCTGAATGAATCGCGCCGCCGCCTGACCGATCTGCCGCTTAATTTCGGCGCGTTCTTCCAAACGCTGCATGATGGGCGCTTCACTCGTGGCGACCTGCTGTGCCCGCATCGCGCCGCCGTGAACGCGCCGAATGAGGTTGCGTTCGGCCAGCGCCGCCAGGTCGCGCCGGGCAGTTGCTTCACTTATGTCGAACGCGTGGCTAATTTCCACGACCGTCAGCTTCCCGCGTTCCTCAAGCAACTGGGCGATTTTTTCCTGGCGCTCCAGGCCGTGCAAATCGGAATTGGACATTGTTTTCACCAAGTGTTTTGGCCGTTCATACGCCTATTTGAGCGGTGGGTCCGCCAAAAAGCTGATGCATTCTTGCCGGTGAGCGCCGGCTTGTGTTTTTCTGCCCAGGCCCCACTTTGAGCAAGCGAAGCAGTGGAAAGCGGAAAGTTCTGAGCGCGCAGCGTTTCCACTTTCCACTTTTCGTGACCTGCCCGGCTCAACGCCGCAGTTGTGCGCCGGCGATTTCGTTGTAGGGGTAAGGAAGCGGCACGTCGCTCGCCTGGTCGAGTCGTTCCACCAGTTGCGGGTCCAATGCCCAACCCGCTCCACCCAAATTATCTTCGAGTTGCGCCATTGTGCGAACGCCGAGTATCGGCGCGGTGACGGCGGGTCTTTGCAGCAGCCAGTTGATGGCGACCTGGGCGGGCGTTTTTCCTGTTTCTTCCGCGACGACCATCAGCGCGTCAATGACCTGCCACGTATACTCGTTATTGTAATTCGACCAGGACTCATCCCAGCCTTTTTCCTCGGCCAGCTCAATTCGGCTTCCAGCCGGAGCCTGGGCCAGGCTGCGGGTGAACTTGCCGCTCAGCCAGCCGCCGCGTAGTGGACTCCAGGCCACCAAACCCAGCCCTTCATTCAGGCAGACGTCGACCAATTCCCATTCTGTCGAACGGCACAGCAGGTTATATTGCGGTTGAAGCGAGCGGAATGGCTCCCAGCCCATGCGACGGCTGATTTCCAGTGCTTTTTGAAGCTGCCAGCCGCTGAAGTTGCTCGCGCCGATGTAGCGAACCTTGCCGCTTTGTACCAGCGCGTTGAGCGTGCTCAGCGTTTCCTCCAGCGGGGTTTTGCTGTCCCAGCAGTGGACCTGATACAGGTCGATGTAGTCGGTACCCAGCCGTTTCAGGCTGGCGTCGACCGCGTCGAGGATGTGCTTTCGACTCAGCCCCAGGTCGTTCGGGTCAGCGCTCATGGGGTAGCGCGTCTTGGTCGCCAGAATGATCGAGCTGCGCGACTTCGTTTTCAGCCATGTGCCGACCACTTTTTCGGAGCCGCCGGCGCTGTAAACGTCGGCCGTGTCAATGAAATTCCCACCGGCTTCGACGAAGCGATCCATCAGCCGGTGGCTGTCCTGTTCGCTTGTTTCGCGGCCAAAGGTCATGGCGCCAAGACCCAACTCGCTCACTTTTAAGCCGGAATTACCCAGAAAACGATATTTCACCGCGGTACTCCTCGTCTGTGCGTTGAATATATGAGTGACAATCGCCGCCTAACCAGACGGCGATTGTCATGACATGCGAACGAATTACGGGCTGAAGAGGGCATTCACTTCAGCGTTTGCAACCAGCAGCGCATCGGCCGCGCTGACTTCACCCAGTCGGATGCTATCCATTGCCGGTCCCATGATGGCCGCGACCTCAGAACCATGATCGGTGATCGGGTAGATAAACGTACCGTTCGGGTCGAGCGCCTGCTCGGTGAAAGCGCTCACGTCGAGACCGCGCTCCGCGCGGGCAGCGAGCGATGCTTCCACACCGTCAGCGATGGCCGGGAAGACAACCCCGTGCTCGCCGACAATCGTCTGGCATTCCGCCGACGCCAGGTATTTCACCCACTCCCAGGCTTCGTCGACGTGCTCCGTGCCAGAGTAGATGCTGTCCGCCAGACCGTTGAACATGGTCTTGCGCCCCTCCGGGCCGACTGGCGGCAGCGCGAAGCCGACTTCAAAGTCAGGCTGGTTCAGGAAGAAATTGATGCGCCAGGAACCGGCAAACACCAGTGCGCCTTCACCGGCAGCAAACAGCGCGTGTTCGCCGTCCGGCACGCCGACTTCAGCAAACGAGGGTGCAAACCCGTGTTCAAGGTGCAAATCGGCGTACCACTGGATAGCGTCGATAAAGCGCGGGTCATCGTAGTGATAGCTTTCAGCCCAGGGGCCGTCGGTAAAGGTCCAGCCGGTGCTGGCCGCAAAGTGGCTCCACTGCTCATGGCCGTTGAAGCCGCCGCCTTGCCCGGTCACGAGGCCGAACTGCGCGACGTTGCTGGGGTCGAAGTCAGGACTCAGACCATTGTTCCCATTCACGTCCAGCGTCAGTTGGGCGATCACTTCCTGGAAGTCGCCGCCATCCGCCGGGTTCCACGTCCACGTCTCGAAAACAGCCGGGTCAATACCGGCGGCTTCGACCATGTCCTTGTTATAGACGATTGCCACCGTGTCCCAGTCTTTGGGCAGGCCGTAACGCGCTTCGCCCCGCGTCCAAAGCGCCGCAAGCTCGCCCAGATAAACCGAGGTATCGACGCCGTCACGCTCGACCAACGGCTGAATATCGACAATCTGCCCCAGGGTGGCAAATTCGGGATATTTTGAAAGATGGTTGGTGAAAATGTCCGGCGCGTCGCCGCCCACAAAGGCCGTTTGGAGCGCCGTCCAGTAATCGAACCAGCCGCCGGGCTGTTCAATCGTGACGGTGATGTTGGGGTTGGCTGCCTCAAAGTTGGCCGCGCATTCCTCGTACTGAGGAACCTGCGCCACGTCCCACAGCCAATAGTTCAATTCGACCGGTTCCTGCGCCTGAACGCTTCCAAATGCGACCAACATGAGCAGCAGGATACTTGCAACGAGCTGTAACTTCACAGAGCGTCTCATGCGTTTTCTATCTCCCCTATTTGTATTCCGCGATGTAAATCGAATTTGTTGTCTTACTCACTTTGTGCTTGCGAATGCGTCATATCACTCCTTCCCATAGGGTGCATAGAGGGCGGCTGGCAGGGAGAAGCCATCAACGAAAACCGCTATATTGGATGGAGTTCACCACGCGCCGTCCCAACAACAGAAACAGGAACAGGGTGGGGATAATCATCAGGGTTGCGGCGGCCATCAGCCCGGACCAGTCCGGCAGACTGGTTTGCTGCTGGCTGCGGAATAGTCCCAGCGCGACGGTAAGGACGCGGACATCTTCATTACGCCCGACGACCAGGGGCCAGAGATAGTCATTCCAACTGTTCACGAAGGTCAGGATGGCAATCGTCGCCAGGGCGGGTCCACTTAGCGGAAGGGCAATGCGCCAGAAGAGTGTGAAACGGTTGGCGCCATCCAGCAGCGCGGCTTCTTCGATTTCGGCGCTTTGCCCCAGGAAAAATTGACGCATGAAAAAGACAGATAGAGGCGTCATCAGGAAGGCCGGGGCGATGATTCCCTGAAATGTTCCGATCCAGCCGATGTTCTGCATCAGGATGTAGTTCGGAATCAGCAGAACGATGCCGGGGATCATCAGACCGGTTACGAACAAGAAAAAGATTTGATTGCGCAGCGGAAAGCGCAACCGCGCAAAGGCATAGGCCGCCAGTGAACTGAAAAAAACCTGTCCAAGCGTGGTGGTCGTCGAAACAATGGTTGAATTGCGCAGGTACAGCCAGAAATTCAGCGTTTGACCAGAGCCGCCACGGGCCAGCGATTCCTGAAGGTCGACCATGCCCAGCGCGCGCGCGAAATTGAAGGTGGTGGGATTATCAGGAAAGAGCGCGGTGGTGTTCGAATAAACCTGCTGCGGGTCTGTCAATGCCGTACGCAGGACCCACCAAAAGGGAAACAGGGTCACCAGCAAAATCACTCCGACGATCCCCCACATCAGCGCCGTTCGGAGGACATTGTTCCATGCGCGTTTATTGCCTGGCAGCGAAGTAACCTGACTCATTTCGCGTGGACCTCCTGCTAGCTGAAATCAGCCAGGTCGGCGTTATTGGCATTGAAGAAACGCATCTGGATGACGGTCACGCCGACCAGCACGACGAAAAGAACTGTCGCGATGGTCGTTGCATACCCCATGTTGAAGCGCACAAACGCGAACTCGTAGATGTACCAGTACAGAACTTGCGAGGCTTTGACCGGCCCGCCGCCGCTGGTGACGGCTATCGTGTCAAAAATTTGAAACGACCCGATGATGTGCGTAATCAGAACAAAGGCGAGGACAGGGCGCAGGAGCGGCAAGGTGACACTCCAGAACTGTCGAACGCCGGACGCGCCGTCGATGGCTGCCGCGTCATATAGCTGCTGGGGAATGGTTTTCAGCCCCGCGAAGATGAGGATGGACGTATAGCCCGCGTACCGCCAGATGTTGATGAGCGCAATCGACGGAATGACCTGCTCGACCGACCCCAGAAATGGCTGTGAAGGCAACCCCAGCTCATTCAGCATCGCATTGACGATGCCGAGCCGGTTATCGAGCATCCACATCCACAGAATGGCGACCACCACACCGGGAAACAACCAGGGAATAATGATGATGTTGCGTAGCCAGGCAGATTTCTGGTAAACACGATCCATAAAAACAGCGAGCGCCATCGCGATAATGACCTGGAGCGGAATATTGAACAGAACGTATCTCAGTGTGACGCTGACCGAGTTCCAAAAGCTGGGATCGTTAAACAGCCGCTGGTAGTTTTGCAGGCCCACATAGTCCGCGGGCGTCAGAAGATTCCAGTTGGTGAAACTAATCAATAAGCCGCGTACCGCCGGGAGCGCGAAAAACACAATGAACCCGACGACGGCTGGAAAAATGAATAAGTATCCGGTCAATGCCTCCTGAGTTCGCTTGTTTTTGAACCATCCAGCGAATGAAGCTGGGGGGTGACTTTGTGACGCAGGGCGTTTCAGCAACGATATATTGTTCCCTGGTGTCTGGGGGACATCATTTTCCATGCGAAGCCGCTCATTTGGATTAAATTGGCAGAGTATGATTTCTTTTTATCGTATTGTGCTTGCAAAGTCAATAAATCCATCAAAAGCGATCAAATAGTTGCGTGGTTTTTGTTTGAATCGTCGTATGTCTAAGCTGTAAATCAGTGTAAATGCAGCCTGATTACCAGCAAATTAGGCCGTCCGTGCATAAATAGTAGGCTATAAACGTCCCGTTATGGCGTGAACTAGCGAATTGCGGGAACCCTCTAGCTCAATGCTCGAAGTGATTGACACACACTCCAAAGCTGTGTAATCTCTAGTTTGAATCGGTCAAAAGCAATCATATTCACTCAAAGTTGTCGCGCCAGGATTCTTCTCATAGGAGAAGCACGTTCATGAAAATGAAGGCTGCCGTCCTTTACGACCCCTCTCAGCCGCTGATCATTCAGGAGGTCGACTTAGCGCCTCCCCAGCAGGGCGAGGTTCTGGTTCGGCTGGTGGCATCTGGAATATGCCATTCCGACGTGAATATCGTGCGCGGGGAAGCGACCGCGCCGCTTCCGGTGGTACTGGGCCATGAGGCAGCGGGTTTTGTGGAAGAAGTAGGTCAGGGGGTCGTCGGGGTTAGGGTAGGCGACCCGGTCGCGGTATCGCTGGTGCGCTCTTGCGGTCACTGTTTCTATTGCATGCGCGGACATCCGAATGACTGTGCTGGAACACACCCGCTGGCTTTAGAAACGCGCATCCACGCCCTTCAAGGCCACCCGATCAACCAGGGAGTCAACGTGGCCGGGTTTGCCGAGTTTGTGGTTGTCGATCAAAGCCAGGTCGTGAAGCTGCCTCACACGATGTCGCTGGTGAGCGCTGCGGTGTTGGGGTGTGCGGTTATCACGGGAATCGGCGCGGTCGTGAATACCGCTCAGGTGGAAGCCGGAAGTTCGGTGGTGGTGATGGGTTTGGGCGGCATCGGTATCAACGCTATTCAGGCCGCCGCATTGGTGGGCGCACGCCATGTGATCGCGGTCGACCTGTTGGACAATAAGCTGGCGTTCGCCAAACAGTTCGGCGCGACCCATACCATCAACGCCAGGCATGAGAACGCGGGGGAAGTCGTCCGCGAACTCACCAATGGACGAGGCGTGGACTACGTTTTTGTGACCGTAGGCAGCCCACGCGCCGTGACCGACAGCCTCGGCATGATTCGCAAACGGGGAACCATCGTTCTGATTGGACTCATTGGCGACGATGGCACGGTTCCGCTGCCTGTCTCTAAAGCCGTGCTCAATGAGTTTCGTATCCTCGGCAGCTTCATGGGGTCCAGCCGCATCAGCGAAGACATTCCGAAGATCGTCGATCTGTACCAGCAAGGTCGCCTCAAATTGGATGAGCTGGTGACGGGAACCTATCCCATCGAACATATCAACGAAGCCATTGAGTCGATGGAACGTGGCGAAGCCATTCGCAATCTGATCGTGTTTTAGGTAGGTGGATCTATGAGCAGATATCTGAAACGAAGCATCAGTGTAGAAGCGAAGCAGGAGATTGATACAGGGGTACGCGATACCGTCGAGCGTATTCTGGCGGATGTCCGCCAGCGTGGGGCGGTCGCGGTACGCGAGTTATCCGCTCGATTCGACCGGTGGGAGCCTGAAAATTTCCGACTTTCGCCTGCTGAAATCGAAGCCGTCATCGGGAGTCTCCCCGTTCAGGTCATCGAAGACATCCAGTTTGCCCAGGCGCAGGTGCGGCGTTTTGCGGAAGCCCAGCGCAGTTCCTTTCAGGACATCGAGGTCGAAACGTTGCCCGGCGTTACGCTGGGACACCGCAACATTCCAATCAATAACGTGGGCTGCTATATCCCCGGTGGGCGTTACCCGATGGTCGCGTCTGCCCACATGAGCATTGTCACGGCACGCGTGGCCGGGGTCAAGCGTATCGTGGGCTGCACACCGCCGCAGCAGGGCAGGATTCCGGCGGCCACCGTCGCGGCGATGGCGCTGGCCGGGGCCGACGAAATCTACGTTCTCGGCGGCGTTCAGGCGATTGCCGCGATGGCGTATGGCATGGAGGGGTTAGCGCCGGTCGACATGCTGGTTGGCCCCGGCAACGCCTACGTCGCGGAAGCGAAACGCCAGTTATTCGGCGTCGTGGGAATAGACCTGCTGGCCGGCCCAACCGAGGTTTTGGTGGTTGCGGACGAAACCGCCGACGCTGAAATGGCGGCGACCGATTTGCTGGGGCAGGCCGAGCACGGGCCAACGTCTCCGGCAGTGCTCATCACGACCAGTGAGAAGCTGGCCGCCGAAACGCTCGACGAAATCGAGCGCCAACTGGCAGTGCTGCCAACCGCCGACATTGCTGCGGTCGCCTGGCGCGACTATGGCGAGATCATCCTGGTCGGAAGTCGCGAGGAAGCGCTGCGGGAGGCCGACCGTATTGCCAGCGAGCATGTCGAAATCCTGACCGCCGCCCCCGACTACTTCCTGGAGCAGATGACCAATTACGGCGCTTTGTTCCTCGGTCCCGAAACGAACGTGGCCTACGGGGACAAAGTCATCGGCACAAACCACACTCTACCGACCAAAGGCGCGGGACGCTATACCGGCGGCTTGTGGGTGGGTAAATTCCTCAAAACAGTGACCTACCAACGGTGCACCCCGGAAGCCAGCGCGATGATTGGCGAGTACGGTTCACGCTTGTGTGAGCTGGAAGGCTTCTGGGGGCACAAAGCCCAGGCTGATCTTCGCGTCCGGCGCTATGGACGGCAACCATCCTGAAATTGTCGCTGGATTTAGACAGGAGCGCATCACCGCATGAAATTCGGGCTAACCATGCCGCCATTTGGCCCATACGCCGATCCAAACACCCTGGCTTCTATCGCGCGGGACGCAGAGTCGGCAGGCTGGGATGGTTTCTTTATATGGGACCACGTCGTTTACGACCATCCGTATCACCCGCTCGTTGACCCCTGGATTGGGCTTGCGGCCATTGCAGCGCAGACTTCGGCGCTGCGTTTCGGCGCAATGATCACGTCGATTGCACGGCGACACCCCTGGAAGGTCGCGCGTGAAACGGTATCGCTCGACCTGCTTTCCAGAGGGCGGTTGATCTTCGGCGCAGGGCTGGGCGACCCGCCGGAACGGGACTTCGGAACGTTTAACGAACCCGAAGATGCCGCCATTCGCGCGGAAAGACTCGACGAAGGGTTGACGATTCTGGATGGTTTGTGGAGTGGACAGCCCTTCAGCTTTCAGGGGGCGCATTACACCGTCAAGGAAACGGTGTTCTTGCCGGTCGCCGCGCAACACCCGCGCATCCCCATCTGGGTTGGCGGTGGATGGAACAAACGCGCGCCGATGCGACGCGCGGCCCGTTGGGATGGCTTCTTTCCTCTGAAGTGGCGCAGTATGGTCACTGTGGATGACTGGCGGAATATCCAGCCTTATATCCGGGAACGTCGCACCAGCGACGCACCCTTTGACTGGGTGCAGGGTGGAACCACACCGGGCGATCATCCAGATCAGGCCGCAGCCATTGTCAGACCGTATCTCGACGTTGGGGTGACGTGGTGGGTCGAGCAAATCGACCCCTGGCGTTTTGGACTCGGCTGGGATGACTTGATGACACCGGACATCGTCGAACAGATGAATGAGCGTATCCGGCAGGGACCACCGAAACTCGTTTAGCGCATTGACTTTCAGAGGCTGACATGCAAACTCATCAATTGTGGATTAACGGGCGTTGGGTAGATAGTCGCGGCAATCACGCGATGCCTGTCGAAAACCCTGTGACCGGCGAAATCATCGCTGAGGTTGTCGACGCGACGGCTGAAGATGTAGACAAGGCGGTTCAGGCGGCGAAGACGGCGTTCTATAACGGCCCCTGGTCGAAGATGACACCCGCTGACCGGTCAAAACTGCTCTGGCGTCTGGCCGACCTGCTGGAAGCGCATCAGGACGAAATCGCCCGGATGGAGTCTGAGAATACGGGAAAACCGTATCATGCGGTGAGCCGGGGTGACGTTGATTTTGCGGTAGACAACCTGCGTTATTTCAGCGGCGCGGCACGGGATATTCACGGCTTGATGGCCGGCGAATATGCCACCGGGCACACCACCATGTATACCCGTGAGCCAATCGGTGTTGTCGGGCAGATTGCGCCCTGGAACTTCCCAATCCAGATGGCGATCTGGAAAATCGGCCCGGCGCTGGCCGCCGGATGCACCGTGGTTTTGAAACCCGCGCCATCAACCCCACTGACGACTCTGATGCTGGCCGAGCTCATCGCCGAGGCGGGATTTCCTGAAGGCGTCGTCAACATCATCACCGGCGGTAACGACACCGGGCAGGCGCTGGTCGAACACCCCGACGTACGGATGATTAGCGTGACTGGGTCTGTGAACACCGGTAAAAAGATCATGCGCACGGCGAGCGATACGCTGAAGCGCCTGCATCTGGAGCTGGGTGGTAAAGCGCCGTTTGTGGTCTTCGATGACATTGACGTGAACGAGGTCGCTGCCAAGGCTGCCTTCAATAGCACATTCAACAGTGGGCAGGTTTGTGTTTCGGCGACCCGTGTTTATGTGGAAGAAAGCCGCGCTAAGAGTTTGACGGAAGCAATTGTCGAAGCGATGCGTGCGGTCAAAATCGGCCTTCCCTACGAGGCCGATACTCAGATGGGGCCGCTGATTTCGGGAATACATCGCGAGCGCGTTCAGGGGTTTATCGAACGGGCCAGGCAGGATGGCGCGCGTGTTCTGACCGGTGGCGTGGTACCGGCAGGTTTCCAGAATGGCTACTTTATGGAGCCTGCGGTGATCGTCGAAGCTGACCAGCGCTCCGAAGTTATCCAAAGCGAGATTTTTGGCCCGGTGCTGACGATCAACACGTTCAACACCGAAGAAGAAGCGATCCGCCTCGCCAATGACGTTGTTTACGGATTGGCCTCGTCCGTCTGGACGCGCGACATCGGCAGAGCAATGCGGGTTTCGAAAAAGCTCGAATTCGGGCTGGTGTGGGTGAACGACCATATGGCGGGTTCCTCCGAAGGCGCGCACGGCGGTATCAAGCACTCAGGTTTTGGCAAAGACTTATCCGTCGAGTCCGTCTTCGAGTACACCACGACCAAAAATACCGTTTTCAAGACGACCATCTAAGCGCCGGGGACGGATGATGACAAATGCACTTGTCGTGTATGGCGGCTGGGAAGGTCACAATCCGGCAGGCATGGCCGCATTTCTGGCCGAGTTGTTGCGGCAAGCCGGAATACAAGCAACCGTAACAAACTCGCTTGACGATTTGCGGCACATCCAACGCGATGGTTTCCAGTTGGTCGTGCCTGTATGGACGATGGAACACCTCGAAGCGCATCTATCGAACGCGCTGCTGGACGCGGTTCGGGCGGGTGTTGGCATCGCGGCTTTACATGGGGTGATCGATTCGTTCCGCCATGATGCAGAATTTCACTATATGTTGGGCGGGCAGTGGGTCACGCACTTTGAGTTCGCCGTCCGCACCTACACCGTCGCACTGCATGATGGCTCCAACCCCATTACGCAGGGGCTTTCCGATTTCGAGGTCACGACCGAACAATACTACCTGCTGGTGGACCCGGCTAATTCGGTGCTTGCCACCATGCCGGTCGACAATACCCGAATGCCAGTTGCCTGGACGAAACACTATGGAAGTGGGCGCGTCTTCTATTGTTCTTTAGGGCATTCCATCGAAACCGTGTCACATCCGAGCGCGCAGGCACTCATCAAACGTGGCATGATGTGGGCATCTGGGAGGGGTTAAGCGCCAGATTTAGCGCAACGGCTTCTTTCCCGATTACCGGCGGCTCTGTGGTAGATGATGAACGATACCTGCCGAATGCAAACGGGAGACAGCCCTCACTAACCCAATGACCGCCAACAACAAATGAACCCCCAGCCTGGGGGTTCATTTGTTGGATCAAAGCGAGGTGGGTTACGAAGCGGCTTCGGTGGCCTCGGCTTCCATTTCCTCGGCTACCACGCGGGTGCCATCGGGGTTGTAGTCGCGCGACCACAGATTTTCGAGCGTATCGACTGTGTCCGGGGTTGCCACGCGGCCAGGAACCAGGCAAATGCCTTCTTCACAGCCAGGGTCTTCGCCATTGAGAATAGCGACCATGACGCGGACGGCTTCCTTCGAGTGTTCAAAGGCGTCGTAGGTCGTGGCAACGTCAATGTAACCTTCACGCATCAGCGGGACCGCATCCGGGAACACGTCCTGGGTGCCGAGCCACATGTGGTTGGGATCGCCCGCCGGCGCCCAGCGGCCAGCGCTTTCCAGCGCGGACTGGACGGCGCCAATGGCAAAGTCACTGGCGATGAACATGCAGTTGGCTTCGGGGTTGGCCTGAAGCGCATTGGTCGTGCCAGACAGGAACAGCTCTGGGTTCCACTCGGTCGGAACCTGCGCCACCGTCTCGAAGACGTCGCTTTCCGCGTCGACTTCGTTCCAGGCCACCGAGCGATTCACGGCGTTCTCGTCGGTCAGGGAGCCTTGCAGCTCGATGCACTTGCCATCGACGCCGTTCTCTTCCATGATGCGATTCAGCTCGTAACCCGTGGTCAGGCCCTGGTCGTAGCTGTCGCCGCCGACGTGGGCCGCCGGTTGGGTCGTGGTCGACTCACGGTCGAACGTGATAAAGGGAATACCGGCGTCGTTGGCTGCGCGAATCGACGCGCCAATGGCCGCGCCGTCTTCCGCGCGCGCCAGGATGATGTCGACGCCCTGATTGATGAGGTCTTCAATGTTGGCGGCCTGGCGGGCGGGGTCCGCATCGGCCACGTTGACGACCCAGTTGAAGGTGATGCCGGTTTCCGCGGTCAGACGGTCGGCTTCAAGCTTCATATAGTCTTCCCAGGCCTGCGGCAGCGCGTTGTCCTTGGCATTCCACGAAATGCCAACCGTGACTTCCCGCGCGTCTTGCGCCTGGGCAGCGCCCAGAACCAACAGGGTCAACAACACTAGACTGATGATGGTGCGTTTCATTAACGGTCTCCTCAAAATAAGCAGTATCACACGCGAAAGCAGGCGGTTGTGTTCGATGATTGTGGCGTCGGTTACGCCCTCCTTTCCGTTTAACTTCGGAGCCGTCTCGTTGCCGCAGATCGCACCCAAGCGGCGCGTTCCACAGGTGGAGAGGCGTACTCACTGCTTCGCAGACTGCCCTAGCCGGAGCCGTTTGATCTGCGCCGGCAGCCGTGACCGCAGCGAATCGGCGTACATGGCGACAAAAATGATGCCGCCGTTGACGAACCGATAGGCATACGGGTCTGCTCCAAGATGATTGAGCCCGTTGCGGATGATTTCCAGCATCAGCGCGCCGCGCAGAACGCCGGGCAGAATGCTGCCTTCACCGCCGAACAGGCTGATGCCGCCGATGACGACGATGGAGACGCCGACGAATTCCAGGCCGCTGCCCAGGTAGGCGGATACACCGCCGACCTGAAGCGTCGTCAGGAAACCGCCGATGCTTGCCAGGAAACCAGACAGAACGAAGCTCCAGAACGTGACCTGACTCACGCGCACGCCAAGGCGAGCGGCTGTGTCGGGGTCGTTGCCGATGGCCATGATGCGGCGGCCGAAAGGCGTACGGGTATGCAGAATATGAATGACGACCATGATCGCCAGCGCGACCAGCACGTCGGCGAAGATCGGCCCAACCGTCAGGCCGCCCAGGCGGCGCACGTCGTCCGGCAGGTTAATGACACTGGAGCGGGTCAGTTCCAGGCCGACGCCGCGCAGCGCGATCATCGTGCCCATCGTGGCAATCAGCGGATTGATTCGCAGGACGAGGATAATCAAGCCGTTCAATGCGCCCAGTAGCGCGCCCGTCACCAGAATAACGACCAGCGCGGGCAGCAGCGGCACGTCGTAGCGGATCATCAGAATGGTGCCGATGGTCGATGCGACGAAGGCGATTGAGCCGACCGACATGTCCAGCTTGCCGGTCATGACGACGAGCGCCAGCCCTGACGCAATGACCATCGTCGGCGCGGCGGCGTGCAGCAGGCTGTTGATGTTGTCAAACGTCAGGAAGCGTGGAGCCGCCAGACTGTAAAAGACAATCATCAGCAGGAAAACGATCTCAAAACCGCGACGCAGCAGGAAGGCTCGCACCTGCATTCCCGACGACATGACGACGGCGGGCTCATGGGGAATGGCAGTCATGCGCGCACCTCCTCGGCGGCGGACGCCCCGGCGGCGGCGGCCATCAGGTCGCTCTTGCTGGCGCTGCCCGGCAGCTCGGCCACGATCTGCCCGCGATTCATGACCAGATAGCGGTGGCAAACGGACATCATTTCCTCAATTTCCGACGAGATAACCAGCAGAGCCGTGCCCGCCTCGGCTAGCTCCAGGATGATGTTGCTAATTTCAGCTTTCGCGCCCACGTCCAGCCCGCGCGTTGGCTCGTCCATGATGAAGATCGGCGGGTTGACTTCCAGCCAGCGGCCGACGACAACCTTCTGCTGGTTGCCGCCGCTCAACGTACCGACCGGCTGCTCCAGACTCGATATCTTGATGCCAAGCCGTTGTACCAGCTCGTCGGCCAGCCGTTTTTCTTCACGATTGCCGACCATAAACAGCCGCGACGTGAGAGCGCGCAGGTTGGCGAGCGACAGGTTGTGCTTGACAGACATGCGCAGGAGTAGACCTTCGCCGCGCCGATCCTCGGTCAACATGCCAATCCACTGCCGGGCCTCGTCGCTGTGCAGACGGCGCAGACCCTGCCCGGTGTTGACCTCGACCCGGCCGCTGTCGAGCGGGTCCAGCCCGACGATGGCGCGGGCCAGTTCGGTACGACCGGAGCCAAGCAGGCCCCACAGGCCGAGAACTTCGCCCTTGTTGAGCGTCAGGTTGACATTCGTGAGCACACCGGCGCGGTTGAGGTCCGACACACGCAGGACCGGCTCGTCACGTTGGGCCGTCCGCTGTTTGTCGTGGGCGTCGACCTTAAGATCGCCGATCATCATCTGGACGATGTCGCCAGACGTCAGCTCACTCATCAGGCCTGAACCGGCCGTTTCGCCGCCGCGCAGCACCGTGGCGCGTTCGCAAATCTGAAAGACCTCATCCAGAAAATGGGTGATGTAGATGATGGTCACGCCCTGGCTTTTGAGCGAGCGAATGACTTCAAACAGCCGCGCCTTTTCACGGCTGGTCAACGACGAGGTCGGCTCGTCGAAGATGACGATCCGCGGCTCGGTCAGCAGGGCGCGGGCAATCTCGACCATTTGTCGGTCGCCCGTGCTCAGGTACTCGACACGGGTCTGAGGCACAAAGCTGCAATTCAGGCGCTGGAGCACCCGCCCGCACCGCTCGTTCATCGTCTGGCGGTCGATCAGCGCCGAGCGCGTGGGGAACGCCGCGATCTGCATGTTCTCGGCCACCGTCATCGTCGGCAGCATCGCCATCTCCTGGTGGACGAAGGCGATCCCGCAGGCGGCGGCGGCGAGTGGAGAGTGGATGCTTACCGGGCGGCCATCGATCAGGATTTCGCCGCTGTCGGGCTTCAGGTTGCCGCCCAGAACGTTCATCAGCGTGCTTTTGCCCGCGCCGTTCGCGCCAATTAAGGCGATGGCTTCGCCGGCATAGGCCGCGAGCGAAACGTCGCTGAGCGCGACTACGCCGGGGAATGCCTTGGAGATGCCGGTCATTTGCAAATAGGGTTGCGCCATGCGGGTCTCCTAGCGTCGCCGCAGTGTGTCGAGGGCAACGAAGGTGATGATGACAATGCCCTTGATAATCAGACTGGTGAAGTACGAGATTTGCATGGCATTCATGCTGTTGCTGATGGCGGTGATGAAGATGGCGCCGAGAACCGCGCCGAGCGGGCCGCCGACGCCGCCATAGATGCTGACACCGCCGACCACCGCCGAACTGATGACGTCGAGGACGACGCCGTCGTTGCCCATGTTGGCCGACGCCGAGCCAAGCCGCGCTGAGAGCAGGACCGCCGTAAGTCCGGCGAAAAAGCCGGAGACGACGTACGCCGAGAAAATGACGCGCTCGGTTGGAACGCCAGACACGCGCGCCGCCTTGACGTTGACGCCAATGGCGTACAGCCAGCGCCCGTACAGGCTCTTGCGAATGACGACGGTAGCGATGAGCGCCACGACTGCCAGGATGATAATCGGCCGGGGAATGGTCAGCGTGCGGTCGAGAAGCGTGCCGTAGAACTCTTCCGACGTGATTGCCACGCTGGTCGAGTTCGTGATCCAGACCGCCGTACCACTCAGCACCGTCATCGTCGCCAGTGTGACGACGAACGGGATCATCTTGAGTTTGGCGACGGCGAAGCCATTGAAGCTGCCGATCAGTGTCCCGGCCAGCACCATGACCAGCGCGCCGCCGACCAAATTACCGGTATCGCGCATGACCATCGCGCCCAGGATCGCACTCAAGGCCATGTTGGACGGAATCGAGAGGTCTATGCCGCCGGTGATGAGGACGTTGCTGACGCCAATCGCCATCAATCCCAGCGTCGAGGCCTGGACAAAAATATTGACGATGTTGCGACTGGTCGCGAAGTTCGGCACGAACAGCGCCAGCAGCAGCAAGACGACCACCAGGATGATGATCGACAAATTGCTCACCAGACGACCGACATTGAGCAACTGCCGCACGCGAGAGCGGGATTGGACCGGGATAACCGTAACGGGAGCCGGTGTTAAAGTATTACCAGAAGCCACTAAAAACTCGCTTTCATACTACGAAACAATTTTTATCGAACGCCGAACAGATACCGCCTACGTCGAACAGGTCATAACTTCATCTTGCAAGCATCTAATCCTGTCATTATAGGTTGTTTAAGAGTATAAATCGGGAAATGCGTCTTTACAAGGAGTCAAAAATGGGCAAATCGCCCACTCATTGCGATTGCATGGCTCGTACAGGAACGCGACACTGCCACAATGCGCCGGCGCAACACTCGAAGATCAGGCGTGCTGCCCTGGTCTGACAGGGCAGGAATGGGAAGTTTGATGGATGCATGGAGGAAGGCCGCTCAAGTTTTCGGGGCGCGCCGGCTGGCGGCAGCGCGCTCAGGTCAAACTCCCCTCGCTTATGGCAGGTGACATGGCAAACATCAGAATTTGACAATCAAAGACCGCGAGGTGTACGTTCTGCATTCCTGGTTACAAGCTTTGGTCGAAGACCTCCAGGCTGAGGCAACTTCGGAATTGTTCACGCAACTTGACGCCGCTACAGAGCTACGCCGCACGCAAGGAGAATGCCCCTATGGCGCGCTTTAGTCGCCTACATGTCCTCAATACACTTGTTCAGGAATCGATGGTGCCGCTTTTCTATCAAAGCGACCCCCATGCCGCCAGAGAGACCGCCGCCGCGCTGACGCAAGGTGGCAGCCACCTGCTGGAATTCACCAATCGCGGCGACTTCGCCATCGAAGTCTTCAGCGAATTGGTCAAGCAGTGCGGCAAAACGCAGCCCGACATGGTGATCGGCGTCGGCTCGGTCGACGACGCGCCGACCGCCGCTCTGTTCATCGCACATGGCGCCAATTTTGTCGTCGGCCCAACGTTTAACAGCGAGGTCGCGCGCCTGTGTAACCGCCGCAAGATCGCCTACATGCCGGGCTGCGGCAGCGTCAATGAAATCGCGTCGGCCGAAGAATGGGGCGTTGAGGTCGTCAAGATGTTTCCGGGTAGTTCGGTCGGCGGCCCGGAGTTCGTCAAGGACCTGCTCGGCCCGCGCCCGTGGAGCCGAATTATGCCGACGGGCGGCGTTACGCCCGAACGCGACAACCTGAAGCCGTGGTTTGACGCCGGAGTCACTGCCGTTGGCATGGGCAGCAAGCTGATTCGCGCCGACTGGGTCAAATCCGGC
>Ga0351971_1041_pt1 | contig 25188 bp, 23 predicted proteins | sample BONcelFGM3001F11_FD_206746 | JGI IMG/M metagenome (GOLD analysis project Ga0351971, IMG submission 206746) | Enriched cells from coal bed in the Powder River Basin, Montana, United States - BONCAT cells FGM rep2 HSBNCT.FGM.300.1.F11 ...
TCTTTCGACAGGGTTCCGAGAACATAAAGGAACGCCGGGCGATCGAAAATATTCTGAAGATTCGCGGGGTAGATTTCGTCCAGGCATGTGATGACTTTGATCCCCGCCTGATCAAGGATGTCGATCTGACGACGAATTTTATCCCAGTCCTTGAAAGATGTGATGGCTGCGGCAGAGTCATTGCTGATTCCTGGAACCGCGGTGAGGTCGTGAATAGACGCTGCAAAAACTCCAGCCGGAGAATGGAAACATGCCAATAAGGACTGAAAGGTTCCGTTGCCAATGCCATCAACGGACTTCAACGCCAGCCAGTATCTTATATTTTCAGCACTCATAGGATAATTACAATGACGGGTCGCTTTTCGGTTCTCCTCGATTGCGAGGTGCCCTGAAAATCAACGCGACATTACATCTTCCATGCTGCCGCTGTCAAGTATTTTAAAATCATTGCGTAAAATCCGACTTTGAGTTAGTAACCGCTAATTCATATTTAAGAGGGCAACATGCTTAGTAAAGTTATTTATCTCATCTCAGTGTTTATGATTGCAATCCTTTTGCCAATGAGTGCTTTGCAGGCGACTGGTCCGGAGAATAAGAGCATGAAGCAGACTCCCTCCGATACGGTTAACCCGGCAAGCACAAACGACGGGCAGCGTGCTGTTCTCACCGTGACCCCGAGGGAAATCGACCTGGGATCCATCCGGCCCGGTGAAACCGCCCAGGGAGAGTTCAGCCTGAAGAATGTTGTTCCAGGCGGCATCGAATGGTCAGCTTACTGTCCGGAGGACTGGCAGAGTGCCGCCGGTAAAATAAGCAAAGTAACAACATCAAATGGACCGACTTATCTGAAAATAGAATTGGCGATTGCCGAAAATATGGAAAGTAACCTTGGCGACAAATCAAGAGCGTCGATATACCGCACCAGCATGAAGATGGATGTCGAAGGCAAAGAACTCCTCTGCCAGAAAGACTTAAAAGCCGGTGCATACCGTAAAGCCATTCGATTGACATCAACCGGTGGGCGGCGAACCATTTTTGTGGATTTCAGGATTCATGCGTTGCAGGCGATGCCGTCCATCAGCCTGAACCCCCAGCGTCTGGATCTGGGTGAGCAATTACCCGGCAAGATCATCTCAAGAAGAATAGAACTGACCAATAAAGGTAGAGATATGCTGAGGTGGTCCGTGGCGCCGCTGGAAGCGAGGCCGGGAGAACTTTCCAGAGAACTGCAAAAAGAAAAATACTTTTCGTTCCACAACGAAGAAGTGGCTGAGCAAGGGAAATACGTTGTCCCTGCCCACCTGAGTGATTCCATGGAATTGATCGGAAAGTGGACGGAAAAGAAGGGCTATCCTGTGAGCAAAGGAAATGCCAGTTCAATCAAGTTCAGGTTTCACGGAACGGGGATCAGCTTCTTCCTGCAATCGCATACGGAAGACGGAAACTGTCTGGTCTATCTTGATGAAGTTTTAATGAGTCTGCCCGATGTGCTGTCCGGACAGTGGGAAAAGAAAGAATTGGTGGTTGCCGAAGGACTTCCAGACGGTCCGCATATGGCTTCCATTGTTGTCAGGGAGGGCAGCTTGGAGCTGGAAGGCGTCAAGGTGTTTGGAAAAAACATCATGAAGGGGCCCAAAGGCTGGATTATGGTTTTCCCCAATTCCGGAACAACGTTGAACGAAACGGATTATATCAACGTTAAAGTTGATACATCCTATCTTGCGCCCGGTTATTACGGCGACCAGATCGTCTTTAAATCGAACGCGGGGCTGGAAATTGCGGAAATATTTGTTGATATAACTTCCGATATGGGACAAAAAGTCATTGATGTGTATCTATACACGAAGGACCTGGACTATTTATTCACTGCGGATCCTCTGGCCGAATCCAAGAGACTGATTCAAAACGGCTACATCAAAGAAGGCATTGCGTTTCGGCTTTTCGCAGCGCAAACGCCGGGCACGACCAGTTTTCATCGCTGGTATAATCCGCAGATCAAAGATCATTTTTACCATTATGACCGAACCGGCGGTGGAAAAAAACTAAACGGCTATGTGTACGAAGGAGCAATCGGTAATATTGCAACCTCGCGAATGACCAACACCCGGGAATTGTATCGCTGGTTTAATCCGGCAACCGGGAGACACTATTTTTCGACGAACCCGAAGGGCGCATCCGGCGCGAGAAAAGGGTATCGTTTTGAAGGAATTGCCGGTTATGTCCGATAAAATAAAATTGTCAAAGCTTTTAACCTTGACAAAAAAAGGAAGAGGGGATATTAGGCTGTTTCTTTTTTGGTGCAGGTAAAGAATGCGCCTGTAGCTCAGCTGGATAGAGCAACGGACTTCTAATCCGTTGGCCGAGAGTTCGAATCCCTCCAGGCGCACCAAAGCGAAAAATGGTGGGTGTAGCTCAGCTGGTCAGAGTGCCGGGTTGTGGCCCCGGAGGTCGAGGGTTCGAACCCCTTCACTCACCCCATTTTTTGAATGGAAACCATGCGCCCGTAGCTCAGCTGGATAGAGTCGCAGACTTCGAATCTGTTGGTCGTAGGTTCGAATCCTACCGGGCGTACCAGAATAGAATGTGTAGATGATGTTCTTTAATGTAGTGTGTTGAAAATACTCTAAGAGGGCCCTTAGCTCAGCTGGTAGAGCAACTGACTCTTAATCAGTAGGTTGTCGGTTCGACCCCGACAGGGCTCACCAAATATATCAAGGGGTTAGGCGGTAGTTGCTTAGCCCCTTTTTATTTACGCAATCAATTATTGCCACTATATTGCCACTATTGGATTTATTCTAGCAATACTTTTGCTTACATTTTCTGAACCGACCAAGCCGAATATTTTTCATCTTATCGGTAACAATTTCGAGTCGCGTTAAGCAGTATTAATCAATCGTGGGTGCCAGCGTTATCTCCGCTTTAGGTTGGGGCTTAACGGACACGCGGGTTTGCGCGCTGGCCTTGTGGGAAGGCCCCGCGCCCCGCGAGTTTTGACCTGGCCTAGCCTCCGCAGGATAACGCTTTCACAACACTCTGCACTATGTCAGTCTGCATAAAGTAAAGAATGCTTATTCTATAGGCCACCGGGGAGACTTGAATTTTAAAGTTGCGGGGTGTTGAGTCTGTTGTATCCCTTCCATGTATGCATTACACGCATGAAAATAAATTCTGCCCTGGAGACCCCACCCCCATGTTCAACAGTTAAGTCTTGGACACAAAAACACTCTCCAGAAAATTTCAAAAAAAATAGAAAGAACTACCAATGGTGATTTCTTCCTGCTATACGTACCGGGCGGATGTTTGACAGATTAATAGATATTGAAAACGAAGCATATCAAAATCGATACAACTGATCGCTACGCTTTGACCGACTTTTTCTTGATTCCCATCTGTTTACTTATTTTCTTTTCAACAAGTGACATGATTTTTGATGCAGAAATATTAAATGCTTTTGCAAGTTGAAAAATCGTGATCAAGGAAGGTTGTTTATGACCGCATTCCAAGAGCGAAATGAAACTCCGATCGAGATTGCTTATATCAGCAAGTTTCTCTTGAGAGATTCGATTTGCCTTCCTAAGCTCTCTTATCACTTCCCCAAATGCCTCTTCGATCGTCAAGTTCGTCTCCTTGTTGATGGAACTTAACAGAAGCCAGTGGGATATTCTGTTGACTATTGGCAACAAAACATTTATGAAAAAAATACTTGATGATTACATAATAGAGAAAAACATAGAGCCTATTGCGCGGTCGGAGAGGCTGCCATGAATGGTTATATTCTTATACCCCGTTACTTAAAAGAGTGCGCTCGGGAATGAGGGTAATATTTATGCTTGGTTTTATCTATAGGTTGTATATCCAACACCCTGACGATGAACAAAATCCACTGATTTATCTCCAATTGTCTTATGACTACAAACGAACGGGCTTATTCATGGCAGGGCAATCTTATATGATGAGAGGTCAAACAAAAAATCAATGCGTATCAATGATGAATGAAATATGGCGGATGGGAAAAAAACTTCCTGAACCCAATACTGAATGTTGGTGGCCAGGACCTGGCTATTATACTGTGCGGCAACAGAAAGAGATGTATATTATTTCCTTGATTCGCTACATTAGCACGCTCACCAAGATAGATAGCACTTTTCGTTATGTAACTGATACAGATAAAAAGTTACTTTATCTGACAGACAAACTTAAACAGTTAAACCAGTATTACGAATCAGACTTATTTTCAGCGGAAATGCAAATGCGTGAACAATGGGATTGGCATATTTACAGCTACCGCAAGCCACCTGCAATTTCCGGTGCATACTGGGAAAGAGATTTAACTGGTTTTACATAGAATGCAAAAATTCGGAAACTCTTCGTAACCGCATTAATATGGAGGTATTGAAATGAAGCGAATATTTTTAACACTGTACGTATTTTTATCTCTTTTAACCGCTGCCAATGCTGGAGAACTTTACAGTTGTATTGATCGCGATGGTAATAGAGTCATCACTAGTAGCCCGCAAGATGGAATGAAAAAATGTGTATTAAAGGAATCTTTTGCAGATCAATCGCCAGAAGAACGAGAACAAATGCAAAAAGAGCAAGCACAAAAGCGATTGAAAGAAGATATAGAATATAGGCAAAGACAAGCAAACAGTAGTCGAGAAGATAACATTAGAAATGAAAATAAGCGGCTCCAGGACATTAAAAACAGGGAAGCGGATAGGCTTGATCTTGAAGCACAGAGAATGCAAAGAGGCACGCCAGAACTGGACGCGATAAGAAGCTGCACGATGACAAATGTATCAAGACTACGAGCGGGGCAAGAGGCGATTGATTGTGATCGTTCCGCAGTGGGAAATGCTGGGAATAAACGTTTGTGTGAGAATGATTGTGCAAACGAAAATCTATATTGCACAGGAGGTTGCATGGGTAACGCTTCCTGTGTAAGCCGTTGCTACGCTGCTCAAAATCGCTGTTTATCAAAATGTAAATAATAACTGATCTATCGTGAATTAATTTTAATTCATTAATAATCAATAGATACGGTTATTTAGATATCTGTCTCGTTTCTGATGAATGAGTTAAATAGAGAGATAGGCGTATTTGCATTATTTTTAATTTAGCGGATTTTAAAACTCATATTTTTTGATGATTTTTTGGTCAACACTTGGTCAACACTTCACAGAAAATAACCCCCTGTTTCCCCTGCATACTCGTGTCTGCATTAAAAAAGTTCTCGGCTGTTTCAGAGTCCACTTTGTAACGGATAATTTATGCATGATGTTAGCGTCACAGATGAAGAAGCAATGGGGGGCTCCGCCCCCCTCGGCCCCCCGGCACGGGTATCACAGGTGAAAGACATAATCTACTCCCGACTACTTTCTATTTTATTGACATTGAAGGTCAAATTGATAGGCATTGGACCATTCTCGGATTGAATGGCCATACGTTCAGCCGCCATTTCTAGTCCTGGAAGTGAGTCAATCAGTCTTTGCCCGGCAGAGTATATTTTACTGTCTGACTGAGTTTCCTGTAAAAATCGTGCATGTTCAAAGTCCTCTTGCTTTTTATTATTGAACTTTAACCGGTTGAATGCCTGCGCACGGTTACCCCGAATCAGAGCTAGACATTCATAACTTTCGCCATAGATATTTCCATCCGATGTCATTTTTTCATGTGACGTCTTCTTTCTATCTCGCGAGTAAGATACCGACCGCCCACAATCGATTTCTCTCAGTATGCCCGGTAGTATATCTTTGAGAAATTTCCGCTTATCGATTCCTACAGATCCAGGAAATGAACTTCCAGAAATAACGACTGACCTCATCTTCGTTCTAATTGCCATGTATGGTTTCTTTACCTTCCTACGAAGAAAATATGATAGTTTCTTATTTGTAAATGGCACGGTCCCAACATATACAACCACTCGACGAAAATGGTATTGTGCTCTTTTAACGTGCTCATCAACTATCCTCGGCCCACAAGTTGGGCAGTCCCATCTGTCACAAGGTAATTCCTGCTCGATGGCAAATCGGTTCCCGCACGAATCCTGAAGAATCCTTGTTGCCTCTGTGCCGCAGGGAAACCGAGGCCCCCTTGAATTGTGACTGTTGCCGGTTTGCTTCATTAGCTATCATAAATAATCTAATAATATTGACCTACTATCATCACAATAAGCTTGTAATGCCCGTCAGCACTGAGTTTGATTGACTGACAAAATTACCAATTAAACCAGAATCTATTTATATAATATGTTCAATTGGTCATGCCGTATTCCCTAGAAACCCGCACCCAGCTTGCATTACAGCGGTTTGTCAGATTGTAGGTTGATAATACTGGGAATTTCCCGACGTCTGTTATGATGATCGCTTCGCCGCTTTCATCTTTTCCTCGGGTTCTGCCAACTGATGACGCGGACATTTCAGTACGCAGCAATCACTTATCCCTTCAGAAAAATAACCCATGCAGCAACAATCGTTCGCCCCCCTGGCGCGAAACCCTTTGCAGGCAAGGCAATCACCACAAATAGATTTGTGTGGCGTTAGATTACTGCCTTCTATTAGTTTTATAAAATCTCTCAATTCCCGTGCTTTTTCTCTGTCTTGCTGGATATTTTTCATTTGATCAGTGTTCGTCATACGCGCCCCCTTTATCGGATGATTTTGCTTTGATCACATAACCACGCGATAAGAGAAGATCTGGGATATCCGCATACACGACCGCACATAATTTTTTCTTTGGGTCCTGTGCCTTTAGAGTCGCGGTTAGCAACTGTTCTAGGTGCTACCGGCAGGATGTCCCGCCACTTTGGCCAATTGCGAAAAACAATTGGCGGTAACACTTTCTCAAGTTCCGAAAAATCAATAGTATTTTCTTCTTTTTGCATGTTGTAATGGCCTCCTGTATCGTTTTTTTATTTCATCGTTACGCATAAGATAACACTATGACATTATTATGTATATTGCCGTAAAAGAACTAAAACATAGACGGTAGTTTATGAATAGGTAAATGATTAAAATGAAATGATTATTTGACGTAAAATAATTTAATATACAGTGTAAGCTATACAGTATATTAATGATGTGCTTTTCTTCTTCCTGGACGCCGGTCAGGTGCTAAATCTTTAATCCAACTACGTAAAGTCCTCACAGAATACTCACGAGGTCTTGTTGCGGCTTTAACTTCATCATTTTCAATCAATTTCTGAATCGTCCAATCCGGATTTTTTTGCCACAGCGTCTTTGCTATCTCTCTCACCTTCAATCTGTGTCGCTGGTTTGATCGTTTCGGTTCCGTAAACGCTCGTAGTTCTCGGTACAGTCCTTTGAGCGCATCTTGTCTTTCCAGCTCTTCTTTTGGTGTCTTAGAGGCGAATTTCTCTAGCTGTTCGATCCTTGATTGTATGTCGTTCCTCTTGTCTCTTAAATCCAAAACCGAAATTGCTTCATCGAAAGCAGAATCAAATTCTTCTTGTTCTTCGTGATCGGTATCCGTCATTCCCCGCCCTCTTCAAGACCCTATGGGGTTAGGAAGGGAAACCGGGTAGGGTTCCCGGTTTGTTGCGTTGGAATCGCTATCCCTTCTTTGAATTGCCTATTTCGTAAAGTTCACCACGTTTTCGGATTGCTTCATCCCGTTTGTAAATGCCTTTTGTAATGCCGCCGCACCTTCGCGCAATCGACTTTCGCTCATTTTCGCATACCTAGCTGTCATAGTTCCCGTTGCATGGCCAAGGCTTCTTTGTGTCAGATAAAGATCATGGGTGCTTTCGTAAAGGTGCGTCGCGTACGTATGTCGCAAAGTGTGAAAAGTGACTTTCTGTTTCCTGTCTGTTATGCCGTCGTTAAGTTTTAACTCTTCAACGGTATCGCGGTAAACTTTGGAAGCTTGCGCCATCGTCCCTTCTTTGCCAGAGCGTTTGGGAAAAACAAGCATATCCTGTTTCTCATCCTCTTTTCGGTTTTGCTTTCGGCTTTCAAGGATGGTGTTGGCACGGTCTGTCAAATAGGCTGTTCTTGATCCTGTCTTAGCGTTCAAAATGGCCAACGTGCCTGTTTCAAGATTAACACATGACCAAGTTAATGAGGCTATTTCACCAAACCTCAACCCGCAATGCAATGAAAGCAAAGTAGCATCATGAAGGCTTTGTGATTTTGCGGCAAGCGCGGCCAAGAGTCTTTCAGCTTCGTCAATTGTAAGATAACGTAATTTCATATTGTCCGGTTTTGGCCACTTAACAGTCTTTGTCGGTGAATCACCATCAAATATTTTCCCGTCTTTAGCCTTTTTAAATGTGTGTCTTATGATTTGTAACACATATTGAATAGTACGGGCGCTCAGTTTTTTGTCGGCCATTGTCTTTTTGATTTTTTCTAAATGAAAGGCGCTAATACTGCCGAAGGGTAGGGGGCCTATTGTTTCGGCCATGTATCTTTCATAAAGCATGGCTTCTATTTCATGCGTTTTTGCTTTTTTGTCTAACTTGCTTTGAGGCAGGTAGGTTTCCGTCATAAATTGGCCAAAAGTAATATTTTTCCTTTCCGCTTCCTTGCGTTCCTGTTCGGCCATGTCGCGCTTTCCTTGTTCAATGTTGCGCTTTTCCTTCGGTGACTTTGGCCCGGTGCCTATTTTGATATTTCCCTTGTATTCCCGAAGAAGCTTCAAACAGTAATCTTCAAAGCCTAGGTTTGGGTCTTCCTTGCGGATAGCTTCGGGTATCCCGTCGGACAACCAACCGACACCATAGGTGTGAAGTATCCCATCAAGACGGAAACGGATTGCATAATAACGATCCTTCTTTTTGCCATGTTTCCGGGTTTCATGCTCAAAATATCTAAGCCCTTTATGGTTCGATCTCGTCCATTGCTTTGCCATATTAGCCCTCTTAGTTAGTAGGCCCTATTCGGTCAGTAGGTTTGTGAATTGCCACTATATTGCCACTATTTTCCTTGAAAAGTTATGTTTCACGAAGTTTCATCGTGAAACTATTATAATGCTAAGTTATTTATATGTCAAGGTTAAGTGTAAGTATCGTGAAAGGATGTGAAAGATAATAATTATGACTCTTAATCAGTAGGTTGTCGGTTCGACCCCGACAGGGCTCACCAAATATCAAGGGGTTAGGCAAATTGCTTAGCCCTTTTTTATTTCTCATTGCTACTCTATTGCTACCGTTTGGTGTGATGGTTCATGGTCTCCAGGGAGGTTTGAACAATCATGGATTTCTGCGAAGCAATGATGGATCTACAGCACTAATTGGATCTTGTTTCGGTATTGACTTTACCTACAAGTCCGCAAAATTTGGCAGTTGTCTGAATCTAGGATTACCATTTGAATTATAGTATTCAACTACCGTGTCAGCTTTTCTCTGCCGCAAGAATAGGAGTGACAGGCAAAATCCGAAGTAGCATAGACTTGCAGTCGCAATGGTTCAGATATGGAAGCCTTTTGGACAGCAAACTCATGTCCAACTTCGCGTATCAATCACCTGATAAAGTGAGTAAATATTTTCTCTTCTTTTTGGGGCGGCTCAATTTTGCCTGCTGTGGCTTCTTTCATCTTTAACAACCATGCCATATTCTTACCCAGAGCACTCATGATCTGTGCGCCTTCGTCATCCTTTATTGCTTCGCCGGGAGTTCGGCCATGTATCACATTCCAATACCTGGATGTTGCAATGATCATTTCCGAGTAAGTGAGATAGTGGTTCAGGCTATCGAAAGTAACAGAACCGCCTGTCCTTCTGACTGCTACAACTGCTGCTGCAACTTTATGACGAAATAAATTCCCATTCGATCCGACGACAAAAAACATACGGTCCAGGAAACTTTTCATCGTGCCCGGTATACCCGAATAGTAGACAGGTGAGCCCAAAATAATGCCATCGGCTGGCTTTACTATTTGTATCCGATCGTTCAGCTCATCAGATTTAATAGAACATTTTTCATCTATCTTTATGGAACATTTCCCGCAAGCAATACAGCCATGGATCATTTTGTCAATTGCCGCCATAATCGAGCCGGGGTTTTTCGCCGTAATGGAGCCAGTGCAAAGTTCTCAAAAAGCAGTCTTGGACACCTCTTTCAAAATGTCATTTTCACCTCCTTTTTTGGGTTAATATTCTGCTCTTTTGGATGCAGATTTCTTTTGTTGGGAATCTGACTGGGCCATCCGATAACTCTGTTTTCCTTCGATGACGATTTTGTAAGCACCATGCCGGATTCGGTCAACGGTCGCCGCCCCGAGGATGCGGTTGGGAAAGGCCTCAGTCCATTCCGGAACGTCAAGATTGGATGTGATAATCGTGCTCTTGCGTTCATAGCGTTCGGAAATGACATCGTGAAAGTCTTCGTCCTGAAAGCCTTTGAGCGGTTTCAACCCGAAATCATCTATAATGAGCAGATCGATTTTAGCAAGTTTTGCCAGCTGTCTTTCATAACTGTTGGTTGCCCTGCCTGCATGCAACTGGGTCAACATCCGGTCGGCCGTGGAGAACAGGACATCATAGCCGGCGCGGATTGCCGCGTGTCCCAGCGCCTGAGCGATATGACTCTTTCCCGTTCCGCAGGGACCGACGATCAGCACACAGACCTTTTCTTCGATAAAGCGGCAGGAAGCCAGATCGGTGATGAGCGCGCGGTTGAGATTCGGGCAGAATGTAAAATCGAACTCTTCAATGGTCTTCTGATTCCGGAAACTAGCCCGGCGCAATGCCAGGGCAAAACGTTTCTGACTTCTTCTGGCCACTTCATCCTGAAGGATCATGGCCAGAAAATCCATATAGGAGAACTTCCCTTCGAGCGCCTGGTGGTTTCGCTGTTCGATGGAATCCAGAATGCCGGATAAGCGTAATTGTTTGAGCATGGGGATCAAGTCGGGACCGGGGTTCATAGAGCCAGCCTCCTTTCTTTCGGGAGATTGTCGATACAGCGGAGAAAACGCCCTGCCGTATAGGCAGGAGACAGATGGGCCGGAGAGAACAGGTCATGTTCCAGCGGCAGTTGATCCAATCCCTGAGCGAGGATATTTTTGACGCTTTTGTAGCGGACATTGTCAAAGTGCAACGCCCGGATACAGGCGTTTTCCAGACGGACAGCGCCGTATTTTTTAGCCAGTCCGATAATGCCCTGGGCGGCTCGGAGATGATCCAGAACCGAATCACCAAATAGTTTCCGGATGACATCGTGGCAGGCTGTTCCGATGGTTTCCGATTGTTTCAGGCACCACTGGGGATCCTGAAGCTTTCAGGCAATAGCCTCAGGCGGCATGTGTCCATCGATCGTGGAATAGGTTCCGGGTTTTCGAAGCCGGGGATGGGTGGCGACGAGATGGAGATCAGAATAGAGTTTAACGATGTTGTCCGTGGCCCGAAGCCAGAGTTTTTTATGGGCCAATGGATAGGGAACCGAGTAATAGGATTTTTCAAACTGCACATGGCCGTTGCCGTGGACTTTGACCTGACACCAGGAAGCCATCTCCACGGGAACATCCGGCAGAGGTTTTAAAAACGGTTGCTCCGCTTCGGCAAAGAGGGTCAGTGGTTTCTGCCGGGTGGTGCCATGTATGCGGTTGCCCGCCGTCTCCATAATCCATGATTGCAGTTGGCCATTGGCATCGGCAATAGAGCGGAAAGTGCGCAGGGAACAAAGCTGTTTTTGACGTATTTGACGCCGGACTCCACCCGGCCTTTCTTCTGGGGATCGCGGGGCGGACATGGCGAGATGACAAACCCATAGCCTTCGGCCATCTCCCCGTAGGAGCGTTGAACCTCGGGATCATGGTAACAGGCCCGGGTAATGGCGCATTTAGCATTGTCGATGATCAGCTTTAAGGGAACACCACCGAAGAACTCGAAGGCCCTGCGATGACAGGCAAGCCAAGTGGCTGTCTTCTGATTATAAACGATCTCGGCGTAGGCGTGCCGGCTGAAACACAGGGTCATGACGAAAATCCAGGTTTTGGTGACGGCGCCCGTGAAAACATCCTGGATATCCGGCCCTTTGCCAAAGTCGACCTGGGCTGCCTGACCTGGTTCAAACTCCAGAACGCAGGTGACGGGTTTTTCATGATATCCGAGTTTTTGCGCCAGGCGCCGCACGGAGGAGTAACTGCCCGTAAAACCGTACCGGTCGGTCAGCGCCCGGCGGATCGTGGTCAGGCAAACGCCGTTACCAATCCAAGTCCGGATCTGTTCCTCGTAGTTTTTGCATTTTGATTCATGGGTGGGGTTACAAACCGACGGCTTGGCAAAAACATCTGCCAGGGCAGTGTCATCCGGCAGCGGACTGTCGATTGTCAGCCAACCCTTATCCAGGGCGATGGCTCTTATCTGGCTGCATTTGGCCCGGCCGATGATCTTTGTCCGGGCAATCTCCCGGTCGGTCTGGCCCATGCGGATTCTGTGAATGATTTGACGGTAATCGTACATCTCGAACCTCCTGTTGCTCATGTTCCGTATCCTCCAGCATATTAATGCTGAAAGCATACTAAGGTTTTTGTCTTGTCCGAGATGTTTTTTGAGCGCTAAATCCAAATAAGCAGTGGCTCGATTACGGCGATCAGCATGTGGCCTCATTGCGCCGATCATATACTGGCTCCATTACGGTGATCATCAAGTGGCTCCATTACGCCGATCACGGAATGGCTCTATAGCACCGATCAGTAACACATTTTATGGCCGATGTGGAGTATCTCAAACTCAATGCCTGCGGCTTTGAGTTCATTACCGACCATGCTCAGGGCATGAAAAGTATTCCCTTCTTTGTTGGGGCTTCCGTTTATTGCTATTACTTTCAATTTTTTCAGGGCCTCTTTTACTTTCTAATGTTGATAAGATATTATTCTCGTTTGTTGAGGGAATGTAGGCCAAGACGCTCTCCTGTGTCAAGAAGAAACCATTATAATTATTTGGAGCTTACGGATGAAAACTGCCCCTCCCGATCATCAATACACCTCTTGAACGTCATCCCTGTTCATCCTACTCCATATCGAGGATAGCTCTGGAACGACCCAGGAAGGTTCCAGGTGGTGTTCTTAAGATACAGCTAGAAAAGTTCCCATCATTCTCTGATGAGACTTGATGAGACGTTAGGATCATACAGGTCATTCTTATCTTCCTCCCCGGAAACTGATCCACTTTCAAGCTGACAGCGGCTGAACACCTTTCTCAGTGAAGACTTGTTTGTTCAGATGGGTGTCAGCATCTGTAATTGCATGGACTGCATAAATGCCTTAACCGAATGCCTAAAATCAGTCATATGCGGGGATATGCCGTGATTTTTCAGCGCTTCCAGATTCTCCCATTTTTCCAATATGATAACCGTATCGGGCCTGTTTTTTATTTGAAAGTTGGAACCGGTATCCACATCTACTGTTGGAGTATATTCAATACATCCTTTTTCCTTTCGCACTATGGGTAGTATCTTGCGAATTTCTTCTAAATAATTTTCCCTCTTTCCATCCTTTAAAGTGATTACAGCAACGACACAAATCATCTTTACCCTCCTTGTTAAATTGTCTTTTGTTTAATCCGATAGCGCAGAAGTCTGCGTTTTACATTATCCCGCCGATTCCAAATAATACTGCTCTACCGCTTCATCCATGAGAATCAGAAAATAGCCAACATCATATAAACAAGACCGCCGTTGTTGAGGTGTTACCAAGCTTTCATTTTCTCTGAAGAACCGATCAAGCAATTTTTGATATTTTACCTTCACCTTATTGGATACATACTCATTGTTTGAAGATGCGTACCTGCGAAGATCGAGAACGGCGGTTTTGATTTCGTAGATTGACTCTATGTTAGTCATTGGAGAGGGCTCTTATCTGGTTTTGGTGCTTTCGTTTTCATGCATCAGTTTTTCAAGTTGATGCATCCGTCTTTTGAGAAAGGGAAATTGAGGCTTCCGAATGCCGAACTGACACTGGCATTTCCCTCTATCTTGTATGGCAGATCATCCCCCGCGAAAATAACATTCAGGGTTCTATTAAAATCTTTAAATTTTACAACGAGAGGCACCCTTATCTGCGTTGTTGACGACGAAGGAATCAAGATTTCCTTCTCCAAATGGCCATTTCCAATATCTTCATTTTTAAGGTAAATGGTATAGACAAAAGATTTAAGTGTCAGGTCATAATTGTTGGGATTTTGTACATCGAGATCGAGGAGAAGATTCGTCTCTGTAAAGGAGATGGGACGCAGACTGACCCCACGAAGATTGAAGGATGGATTCTCCAGTATCCAATTTGCACAAGACAGAAGCAACATAGAAAAGGCAAATGCGAACAAAATTCGGCAAGCAATCTTTACTTCATTTGGGTAAAATTTCTTCATTAAGAGCGTCCATTAATAAGGCAGATAAAATACTTTCCATACAGCATTATCTCACTTGGATTGTTTCTGAAAGGATAATTTGTCCTGACCTATTCGGAATCAAGAATAGAGATTTTAAAGGAAGTACACCAAATAAAATATCTCCGAAGATCGAACAACCGAACTATTACCGTGAACATCCACTATTTTCAGCGATTGCCTGGAGGGATGCGGGAGCTCGCAGATTTTCCAGAGACCCGGAATTGACGATTCAGGTCGATAGTACCTGTGGTTTCGCGGTAGTTTGTATCTACTAATCTACTTCTATTTAACCCTATATTGATTATGGCAGGGCAGATTATTAAATTTTTTCCGTGAGAATAATAAAATCAAGCAGAGATTGAATGGGCTGATGTCGCTTGTAATATTTGCCGATGCAAAGGCCGCAACATTTAAAGAGATATGATGAGCGAAAACGCAAAGGAGGCATCTGTCATGTATCAGAGAATCCTCGTTCCCCTCGACGGGTCGGAACTCGCCGAGTGCGCGTTGTCTCACGTCAAAAACCTAGTCAGGACGGGCTGCGCAGAAGAGGTTGTTTTACTGAATGTATTCTGGGCATTGACTTATCCCCTGGTGGCCGGAGAACCGTCTGCATCCTACATAACCCAAATCATCAGAAGCGCAAGCAGTGCGTCGAGAAAGTATCTTGCCGGTGTACAATCAAGACTCAGTGCGGACGGGATTCCTGTAAAAACGGAATCACTGGAGGATGATCGTCCGGGAGCTGCCATATCCGATTACGCTCAAAAAAACGGCGTCGATTTAATCATCATGGGCACTCATGGGTATACGGGATTAAAGAAGATGATGTTGGGCAGCGTAGCGATTGAGGTGCTGCAAAACTCCCGCCTTCCGGTCCTGCTCATCCGGGCAGAGTCCTGCGCAAAATAAGAAAGTGGATGGAGCAGTGACGACCGCAAATATCTCAGCGAAGCAATCCTCGCACCTTTCCGATGTCGATCTCGGATTAGTCCAAATGGAATTTGTTTTTTGATTCATCGACGCGAAGGGTTCACTAAAATATTAAGCCTAATAGCTTGAACATTTTCATGATTCTTTTTAACCTTTGGAAACTTCCGGCGCTGAAGATTTCCTTGACATCTCGGAGGCCGTTTCCTATATTGAAAAAAATTGAGAAAGTTCTAATCGGTTGTTAAGTATGACGAAAATTGCCTGTTATCTCGGATACATGAAAGATGCAATACGCTGATATAAGAAACTTTCCAGCAGAAATTCTCTTTAGGGCGAAAATGAACAGCTATGACCGATAACATTGTATTCTCCGGAAGCCTGCTTTTTTTATCTCTTGCAGATGTTTTTCAACTGCTGGGCGGTAACAGCTGCACTGGAAAACTCACCTTGCGTAGTAAATATTCCAAGGACACCGGCATTGTATATTTTCGGGGCGGAAATCCCACAAATGCCTATTGCGGTGATTGGAAGGGATTAGACGCCGTCTATGCATTGTTCGGATGGGCGGACGGCAGATATGATTTTTCTGAAGAGGACCTGACGGGGATCGAACCTGAAATCAAAAGAAACATGATGGAAATTGTCCTGGATGCCTCAAGATTACTGGATGACGGAAAGATAGAGCAAATCGGTCCCGGTCAACTCGACCGCGAAGGCATGGAAGGAACCGGACCTGAAGGCGCGGAAATGGACTCCATGCAGCCGCTGAAAGGGCCCCCGGTGGATTATTTTTACGTTACCGGAGACTATTACTATCCGGACGGCACGACCATCGTTAAAGAAGGAGAGTACGGAAAATGGCTCTGGGCTATATCGGATGGAACGGTAAAGATATCCCGCGCCACGTCACAAGGGGCAATAACATTGGCCAGACTGGGCGAAGGATGTTTTATCGGAACCTTGAAGTCGCTGTTATACGGTGAATGCGAGCGGACCGCGACGGCTGTTGCCGAAGGCGATGTGCAGTTATGCATATTGGATGCGGAAGCCCTTCATCGCGAATACGCGAAATTATCCGAAAATTTTAAAAAAATTCTCCTCAGCCTTGATAAGAGATTAAAACCGATTAACGATAACGTTGTTCAAGCATTTACCGGCGGCGCTTTAAAAGAATTGCCCGTGGATAAAGTTCTTGACGACAGATTTCAGAATAATACTGAGCTGTATCTTATCAGGGAAGGAACGGCAGATATCATTGGTAAGGGACCCAGGGGGGATATTAATCTCCTGTCCCTGGGTGTGGATGATGTTTTCGGGTGGATTCCCTTCATGGCTTTCGGTCATGAACCGCTCGCCGCGTCCGTAATGACCTCAACCCCGTTTGAGGTGGATGTCCTGGACAGCAAGGCGCTGCAGCAGGAGTATGACAATCTTTCTCACATGTTCCGGAATTTCGTGTTTGGAACGGCAACCAATATATCCATGACAACAAAACTCTTCTATCAATTATTGGGCAGCACCTGAAAAAGATGAAACAGCTTTTCGGCGGCCGCAATCAGCGGGAAGGCTGGCTGCGTGCCCACACATAAAAGTCCCGTAAAACCTCGCGACCTTTTTCTGTATCAGAAATTGCAGCTGTCATCACCGTTGATAATGGTCTTTTAAAATCCTATTCCCGGTCAAACTTGCCGGCGACACCTTCGATGAAATGGAATAACCAGTCGCCTGCAAGGATGCCGCGGCAGATAACCGGTGAACGGAATTTTGAGCATAATCATTTCATGGTAGCTCCTGACAAATCTCGATACTGTCGATAATGCGTTTGCGTCTTGCTGTCCAGCCATTACGGTGTTGAAGAAGGGGAGCATGGCTTCGAAGTTATCCAGGAGAGTCCGTCCGTCGTAATGCCGCGGTTACGGGTTTGTGTGACTCGTACTGCCGCTGCCGATCAGACTGCCGAAAGCACCTCGGAGACAAATAACCGGACGGGTGGCTTCATCCTTTATGAGTCCAGATATTATTTACTCCAGTGGCTGGCAAAGAACTCGCATCCCTCCGAGGTCAAAACAGTTGTCTCTCCGAGCCGATGGTGTCCGCTGAGGTTTTCCGAAAATATCTGCGTCCATTGATCGCGGCGCACATGGTAGTCATTACGCTTGCCCCGGGGTTGAGTGAGAAACGATATCACCTCAGCCATCACAAAATTGTCCACGCAGCTCTGGCTGACGTCAATCGGGGCATCGTGGGCAAAGATGGAATCGATAATAGGCCCATAGGACTGGTAAACGGATACGGCAAGCTCCGGTGAACCCATCTCTGGCGTGTCATTGTCCCCGTCCATTTCCACAAGGAGCACATCTTTGACTCGTCCGCCCAATTCCCTGAGATGAACGGCTTTGTCGTCCCACGGCATGTGGTGATAAGCGAGCGACAATAAGGCCACGTCGATGCCGGCAGGAAGTTTTGCCGCATGTTCCTGAATCCGGCCGTGGCGCTTATCCGTGGTCAGCCGCGGGAAGGCCTCCTTCAGCTTGTCGGCTGCCCGGTCGATCATGGCAGCTGAAGAATCAACCAGAATAGCCCGACCGACTTCACTAATGCGTCCGGCAGCGATGAGCCGTCTCAGGAGAAGGATCAATAGACTGCCGTCGCCGCATCCCACGTCAAGAATGGTCAGGGGAGCGGTGAATACCGGAAGGGACGACGCGGCAAAGCGGACAAATCTTTCCCGCATATCGATGATGCCCGGTACAGTGGTGAAATGTTCATAGGGCCGTGGATCGGCAAAAATCATGTCCGGCATCTGAAAGCGGCCGTTGTGCCGCTCCAGATAGGCGACCATGATCGCGTTGAATATCCCTCCTTCTTCGAGCGCACCTTCTCGAAACCAATCCCACGATTTTTGATTGTCGTCAAGGCCTGCCAGCAGACCACCGACGTAAAAATGGAAATGCGCGCGAAGAGCGGTACGGACACCTTTTAGCGAAGATCGGGGGGTGAGCTTCCCGAGAATGGCTTCTGAGGCCAGCTTCTCCCAGACGATTTGTTCAGCGGATGTAAGATAGTACATGAATGACCTTCGATCAGAACATTATTTTAGTGCTGAAGTATAAAAAACAGACCCGCGGCTGTCAAGGCATTCTTCCCTTAGATAAGCCGCAAGGGTATATGTGCCAGAGCTATCCGCGCTCTGCTCGCCATTGACTTTTAACCTTACGCGTATTTCAATTGCTTGTATGTAAAATGCACAGCAGGGACTCCCTGAATCACCGCCCGGCATGCGAGCATCATCGACCAGGTTCTCTCCAGGCGACATTGTAAAGGATTTATCATCTTTTAAAGACGGAATCGAATCTGCGCTGCCCTGTGTGACATACTTATCTAATTGACAAACTGAGACGGACCCCGTATCGTTCTGCAACGAGTGAGCCTTATTAAGGCATACATACTGCACAAGAAAGAGGTTTCATATGAATCGAGGAGCCCGCACCCTTTTGGTTGGACTATTCATTTTCTTTTTGCTCGGTGCATGCACATCAGGCACGTTCGATCTTGCTCTGGACACTGACGGAGATGGTCTTGCTGATACCGACGAGATTCAGATCTATGGCACTGATCCCAACAATCGGGATACGGACGGGGACGGCCGCAGTGATGGGGAAGAAGTACTGGCCGAAACGAATCCACTGGTTGCGGATTTTGCAAGAACCGTCCGATTTAACAACAACTCCACTAAAAATGTCACGATTTACATTGTGTTTGCAACAGGATTGACCGGAAACGGTGGAGCCTATGATGAGGCTTACTTCAATAAACAGGGCTGTCAAATGTATCGAGCCGACAGATGCAAATTCGTCATCCCCAGAGGCAGAGATGCACACAAAATACTGAACCTCAGTAAGGGCGGTATCAATCTTTCTGTGGGATTGGACAGTGAACCCATGGGGCCCTGTCCGACAACGATGTTCGAAATCAACATGTCCCCGAATGACAATAAAACTCATGATCACTATGACGTCTCACTGGTCAATGGTTTCAACTATTCGATACAAATCATCCCCTCGGCGGGGACGTCGACTACGCTCGTCACGAAGGCCACCGGTAATCATAATGCGGTCGGCGTCTTTCCGCTTGGTTGCAGTGAGTGCATCGCTCTGAACTCTGTCCCGCCGACGTGGGAAGACTGTCCCGGAAACGCTTCATCCTGCGGAAAATACAACCAGTGTTACAGTGCGCTTGAATGCAAGACCGGTCCGGACAGGAATCATCCGAATGCGGCCTGCGATCTTGAGGCGGCAACAGGAGGGAACTATATGATTAACATCGGTGATCCGGTTCACTAAGTTTATGTCGATATTTTAATCCCGCTCACGCGGGACGAGCGTTAGATCCCTGTCGCTTGCTGCGAAATAATGACGTTCATTTCATACCTCGACAGCGTGTTGCGAGGTTGAGGAGGAAAGTCGTATAAGGGAAGACTCATGACAGTCTCACATGTGTTGCTGATTACCTTTATCCTCATGTCCTTTGTCCATCTCGCTGCCGAAGGGGCACGCTTGAGAGTCGGACGATATATCACTAAACCGTTCCTCATGCCCTTGCTGGCTCTGTATTATGTCACGTCGGCAGCGCATCCGAATCTTTTTTTTGCGGGGGCGATTTTGTGCGGCTGGCTGGGGGATGTTTTCCTCATGCTTCCTGATCCGCAAAATTCCGGCCGCTATTTCCGGCGCGGTCTGATCTGTTTTTCATTCGGTCATATCCTTTACATTCTTGTTTTCGCCTCCTTTGTCTCCCGTCCGTTCCATCTGCCCGTGTGGGGATGGGCCTTACTAACACTTTACGCCACTGCAGCTATAGCCGCGTACCTGTTAATTGCCCGTCGGGCCGGGAAACTGCTTACGGCCGTCAGTGCATATATCATCATTATTACTCTCATGGGAATGAGTACTATCTTTCCTCTGGGAAGTGTTCACACGAGCGGCGTCGTCATGGCGATGGCCGGTGCTTTTTTATTTATGGGCTCGGATTCGATCAACGCTTACAATAGATTGGTGAGCAAGATTCCTTTCGAATGGTTGCTCACTATGAGCGCTTATCTGGTTGCGCAGTTTCTGCTGGTGCAAGGATATCTCATGTTTTGAAGAGTCCGACACCTTGAAGGAAAGTCTCACGGCTTAATGCCTTTTCCACAGCTGTAGGACCGTGGCTGATAAAGAAAAATTGCCATATCCTCATCCGGACACAGCGATATATTCTTTAATGCTTGGTGAAAAATGGAGAATCAGGATACCATTTCTTCTATAATGTTTTTAATCGGCTTGATGTCCCTGATGAGTGCGCCGATCTGTCCGGCGCCGAACGCCGCACGCTCGTAGTTGCCGCTTGCATCGGGGTTGCGGTCCAGTTCGTCGGCAAGGCGCTCCAGCGGGATTTCGGCAAGTCTCTCTTTCATCCAGGGCGTGATAATCAGTCTCTGAGCCAGTTTCATGGACGTGAGTGGGATCAAACCCGTGCCTCCATCGGTCAATTCCACAATCGCCTTTTTCCACTCGGTGCTGGCCAGGCTCTCCTCGGAGGCCAAAAATCGTGTGCCGACCTGAACGCCCTGGGCGCCGAGGGCAAAAGCCGCTTTATAACCTCTCGAATCGGCGATACCTCCTGCGGCCACGATCGGGACATGCACATGATCCGCAACCAGGGGCACAAGGACCATGGTGGACGATTCGGAATTTTGAGAACGGAGCCCGCCCGCTTCCGAGCCGACAACCACCAGCGCGTCCGCGCCGGACGCAACCGCACTGACCGCATGCGAAAGGGCGAGAACGACATGAATTCCTTTCATGCCCAGGTCATGCATATAAGGATAAATCGCTTTGGGAGACCCGACGGACGTGGTAATGGTTTTAATGCCTTCGTCTGCCAGTACTTTGAGAAATTCAACACTGTGCGGATTCATGAGGACGAGGTTCGCGCCAAAAGGTTTATCCGTCAGTTGGCGAACATCATCGACGAGTTTTTTGACTTCGTCCTCCTTATGGAGAAAACCGACGGCCAGTATACCGTAACCGCCGGCCTCGGATACTGCGGCAACCATTCGTGGACTGTTGAACGTTCCGATCGGCCCTTGAATGATGGGATAACGGCAACCGAGCATTTCTAATAATTCCGACATAACCAAAAGCTCCTGATTCGTGACGCCTGCGTTTTAGATTTCCGGAAACAGGCACTGTGTACGTAGCTTTGAGTGTTCAAAAAGTCAAGGTGGAGATAACATTTACCGAGCCGCAAGCGACGAACATTCTATTGACAGGCCACGGGGGTTTTCCTATACTTTTCAGGCGTAAAGTTTTTTGTCAATTGATCGTCAAGGCATATTCTGGAGGTTGCCATGGACAAACTATTCTATCCGGACTCCATTGCCATCATCGGCCTGTCATCGAAACCGAGCAACATTCCCCGGCTTGTTCTGGAAAACCTGATCCGCTGGGGATACAAGGGACGCATTTTCGGAATCAACCACCGGGCGACTGATGCGCATGTGGACGGCATCAAAATGTTTAAGGACGTGCAGGAATTGCCCATCATTCCGGATCTCGTTTTTATTATGATTCCCGCAAAGCTAATCCCTGACGAGATCGAAGCCTGCGGCAGGGTCGGCGTCCAATGGATGGCAATTCCGTCAGGAGGGTTTAATGAACTGGGTGACGAGGGCCGAAAACTTTCCGATCTGGTTTTGCAGAAAGCCCGGAAGTACGGCATCCGGTTTGTCGGTCCCAACGGTGTGACCGTGGCCAACACCGCCAATGGTCTGTGTCTTCCTTTTGTGCCTTCCTTCAGTCCCCCAAAAGGCGGTCTTTCGATTATCTCACAAAGCGGCGGGGTGGGCCTTATGCTCTGGAATCTGATGACCGATGACAACGTCGGCATGGCCAAATTTGCCAGCATCGGTAATAAACTGGATCTGGACGAGGTCGATTTTCTGGAGTATTTCGGCCGGGATCCGGAAACCAAAGTCATTGGCATGTATCTGGAAAGCATTCCCCGCGGAGACCGCCTGATCGAGGCCGCGTCAAAAATTGACAAACCCGTAATCGTCCTGAAGTCCAATACAACGGTTGCCGGCCGGAAGGCGGCCATGAGCCATACGGCTGCACTGGCTAATAACGAAGATATTATTGATGCGGCGTTCGAACGCGCCGGCATTATCCGCATCCATCACTTTAACGATTTCATCTCCCTCGCCAAAGCGTTTGAACTGCCGCCGATGCGGGGCAGGCGGATGATGGTTATGTCTCCTGCGGGCGGTTTTACGGTGATGATGGCGGACCTCTGTGAAGAGTCGGGCTTTGAGTTTGCCGATCCCGGCGCCGCGTTTTACGATGAACTCAAAAATTCATCCAACGCCGGCGTTATCAATTTCTCCAATCCCCTCGATATGGGCGATATTTACGATTCCAGGGCTTATCCCAGTATTTTTTATTCTGTGATGCATAATGCCAACGTGGACGGAGCCGTGTTTGTTACCCAATGGCCAGAAATGCCTCGCGGCGAGGATGTATTCTACAAGATGTTCCACACGGATCTTTCGAAAGAGGTTGCCGGAACGATCCTGTCGTCCGGGAAGCCTCTGGGCGTCTGCCTCTTCGGCCTGTCGGCGACGATTTCCCGGATCAAACAAAATCTTGATTTCCCGATTTTCAACAATGCCAGTGAAATGATCCGCGCCTTTAAAAAGCAGTGTTACTTCTATGCCAAAAAAGCAATGCTGGCTCCCGTCTATCAAATGCCTCGCGGCATTCATATGGAGGGAGCGAAAAACTGGATTGGCAAAAACCCTGGTGTGACGGGAGAGGATGCCCTGGAACTTCTGCATCACTTCGGCATCATGTGCGCCGAATCGGCCGTAGTGCCTGACAGCGAAGCGGCAGTCGCTGCAGCCGACCGGATCGGTTATCCCGTGGTGATGAAAATTGTATCCCCCGCTGCCATCCATAAATCCGAGGTCGGCGGCGTCGTTACAGGTATTCAAAATGCTGCAGGAGTCTGTGACGCTTTTCGAAATATTCGAGGCAACCTTACTCGGTATAATGCAGCTGCGCGGTTTGACGGTGTGCGCGTTATGAAACAGGCAGGGGAAGGTTATGACATGTTCATCGGCGGAAAATACGATCCCTCATTCGGCCCCATTGTCTTCTTCGGTTACGGCGGAATTTACATCGAGGTATTTCGAGATACGGCTAACGTGCTCTGCCCGGCCGGCACGGCGGAAATTGAAAACAAGATCCGAAAACTAAAATCCTGCAAAATCCTGCAGGGGACCAGGGGGAAGGGAGCGGGTGACATTCCGGGCTACATCGCCATGATCGAACGGGTAACTCATCTCCTCCATGCATTTCCTCAGGTTCGTGAACTGGACATCAATCCGGTTCGTGTTCTTGCCGACGGTTCCGGTGTTGTGGCACTTGATGCGAGATTGAGGATTGAAAGTTGAAAGCGCGAGCAGGGTATTTGTGCTGCAACAGCTGGCGGCCATCACGTCTTGATCGATATCGCGGCGTCATTTGCATTCGGGAGAGCGGATTTCGATCCCGCAACGACTTTACATGAGAGACATGTTTTCGGCATCCCGCATGAGTTCATCCCGGAATTTGGGATGGGCGATACTGATCAGGGCCAGCGCCCGCGCCCGTGTCGATTTACCCTTCAGGTTGACGATGCCATATTCTGTTGCGATATAATGGACGTCATTGCGCGGCGTCGTGACCATGGTCCCCGCCGGAAACTGGCTGACAATGCGCGACACCTCTTCATTTTTTGCCGTCGAGTATAATACGAGAATCGCTTTGCCTTCGGGCGAATCATAGGCCCCCCGGACAAAATCGAGTTGTCCGCCCGTGCCGCTGTATTGACGTCCTTCCAGGTATTCCGCGTTACACTGTCCCAGGAGATCAATCTGAAGAATGGCATTGACGGACGTCATCCGGTTATTCTGCGCTATCACACCGGGGTTCATAACATATGAACTGGGATAATTTTCAAAGCTCTTATCTCTATCCATATACCGAAATGTTTCTTTACCGCCGTAGGCGAGCGAAAAAATATGTTTGCCTGTGTGGACATTCTTATGCGCCCCGGTAATGACGCCTTTTTTAATCAGATCGACCATGCCGGGACAGAGAAGTTCCGTATGGATGCCCAAATCCTTGTGACCTGTGAGATAAGGTGCGATGGCATTGGGCAGGGTGCCGATACCCAGTTGGATCACCGCCTGATCCGGCACATGTTCAGCAACGATCTTTCCGATAACCGGGTCCAGCGGATTAGGTTGCATCGGTAATAATTCCAGCAGAGGGACGGTATTCTCCACAATCATTGAAACATCGGAAACGTGAATCAGGGCGTCGCCGTAAACAAACGGCATGTTTTCATTGACTTCGACAATCAACGTTTTGCACAACGTCGCCATAACGGATAGGTACCCGTTGCAAGGTCCAAAACTAAGAAAGCCGTCTTCATTCATCGGCGCGACCGTCGCGACGGCAATATCGACTTCCATATTTTCCATGACGATTTTGGGCACCTGATGGAGATAGGCGGGGACAAATTGCGTCAACCCGACCTGTACCATGTTTCGGGATGCTTCGCTTACAAACCAGCTATAAGAATCGACGACGTCGGCAATATCCGGGCTGCCCAAAGTCTCGGCGAAATGCTTTTGCGCATTGAACGTGTATACCTTGATGTTGTTCAAATCGCCCGATCGGGCCCGCGACGCAATAGCGGCCAACATGCCCGGCGGTTCGGCAATCGTGACGCCATGGATCAGCGTGTCGCCGTCTTTAACTGAAGCCGCAGCATTTTCAAAGGTTGTCAGTTTTGTTTTGTATTGATCGGAATATTGC
>Ga0351971_1042_pt1 | contig 25134 bp, 17 predicted proteins | sample BONcelFGM3001F11_FD_206746 | JGI IMG/M metagenome (GOLD analysis project Ga0351971, IMG submission 206746) | Enriched cells from coal bed in the Powder River Basin, Montana, United States - BONCAT cells FGM rep2 HSBNCT.FGM.300.1.F11 ...
TAATCTTTTACTGTGTGATTCGCGTCCGTTCCTCGAACTACCGACACCTTTTTTGTGAGCCATAATCTAAAAATTTTTCCGGATTAAAAATTAAGCAATCTCTTCAATTTGAATCTGCGTAAGATATTGACGGTGACCGTTTTTCTTAGTATAACCTTTACGGCGTTTCTTTTTGAAAACGATAACCTTATCTCCCTTTAGGTGACTTAAAACAGTCGCCTTAACAGAAGCACCATCAATATACGGAGTCCCGATTTTAACGGTTCCCTCGTTGTCCATCAGAAGTACCTTTTCAAAACTGATTGAGGCTCCCTCCTCTGCTTTAAGACGGTGTACGAAGATCTTTCTGTCCTTCTCTACCTTAAATTGCTGTCCTGCAATATCTACAATTGCGTACATAAAATAATTTGTTTAAAAATTACTGACTGCAAGCGGAAGTACTTAAACTTCTCTTATTCAATAGCTTGTCAATCTTCTGTTCAATAAATTTGGAAGGCAAATATATGCAAAATATTTAAACCCGCAAAACTTTATTCAAAAAAACAGCAAAAACATTAGAAATCAATAAAGCCCCACGATGCTTGGCAAGGTTAATTTTTTTACATATATTTGTTACGGATATGGATTCACCGTTTACGTACAACAAATTTGTTACAGGTTCTGACTTCGTGGGGAGACAGTCGGAGCTTAACTTGCTGGTTAACCTGGTGAGGCAGAGGCAACACGTGGTTATTTACGAGACTCCAAAAAGCGGGAAGAAGTCGCTTGTTCAGCAAGGGCTTATCACCCTGCGCAAAGAGGCATATAACTACACTGTGTGCAATATCAACCTGTTTAATGTACGCACAAAAAGACATCTGCTTCAGAAACTTTGCAACCTTCTGCTGGATGCATTCGCAACCTCACCCGAAGAGAGAGAGCAGTTAAGAGATGAAATCTGCCCGGAGCTTAAAACTATTTTTGGGCAGGAGAAAGAAAAACAACACGACCACTCATCTCCAGAGATTGATACAGCCCCGGTTCCGGACAACATTACCGAGAAGTTTCTTAACCTTCCGGAGTTACTTGCAGAGAGATATTCGACAAACCCGGTCATATATATTGAGGAGTTTCAGGAGGTGCTTCTGCACGACGACTCATATGAGACCCTCAAGATTCTGGAAAAGATCTGGAAACAGCAGCAGCGCACCACCTATATTATTACCGGTTCATTTGTAAACTCGATGAAGGAGATATTTGAGGAGAAGAAGTTCTTCTACAACTTCGCCGAGAGAATTAAGCTGCTGCCACTGGACGAGAAGCAACTCACAGATTTTATGATCCGCAACTACCTCAAAGCAGGCAGGGTGGTATCTAAGGAGCTGGCTGTGCAGATGTACAACTTTACCGAGGGACATCCGTGGTATTCGCAACAACTTGGCGATATCTCATTTGCACTCACCCGCGGATACCTTACCGAACAGATTTATCGCCAATCCTGCAGCTCACTAATGGAGCTCCATTCATATCGTTTCCAACTCATAACCAGCCGCTTGAGCCGCTTTCAAATCAACTTTCTCAAAGCCATTATGGACGATGTAACTCAACTGAGCGCGCTCGACACAATGACCCAATACGGCTTTAATTCATCTGCAAACGTCAAAAGACTAAAGGACGCCGTTCAAAAGAAAGAGATTCTCACCGAAGAGCGCGGCAAATGGGAATTCCTCGACCCACTATTCAAAACCTGGCTCCGCACCGTCTATTTTGAACTTTAAAATAAAACACTTGTTCTCTTTTGGGAGAAGGCAGATAAATATTGGGAACAAGCAGTGAAATTTCGGGTTTGGGAGATAATCAAATGGAAAATAAAAAGACAAAGAAAATACTTCTGGGGGTAACAGGAGCAAGCGGGCAGATATATGCCCTTAAGGTTTTGCAGATAATTCAAGATCTCAAATCGAGAGAGAGATTGCAGGCAGATGCTCACACAGAGAGGTTGCAGGCAGATGCTCACACAGAGAGGCTGCAGGCAAATGCTCATACAGAGAGGCTGCAGGGAGATGCTCATACAGAGAGGTTGCAGGCAGGTGCTCACACAGACAGCTCGCAGGCAGATTTTCACATAGATATTGTCTTCACGGATACGGGGAAAATTGTGTGGGAAGATGAGCTTGGGCAACCGGTTCCGGGCGGCGCTCTTAACAACAACAGCTACTACCACCCATTCGCCTCCGGCTCAAACGCTGCAGATGTGATGATAATCTTGCCCGCCACTATGGGCACCATCGGCCGAATCGCCTGTGGCGCTACCGCCGACCTAATCACCCGCGCCGCCGATGTGATGCTCAAAGAGCGCCGCCCCTTGATTATATGCCCGCGCGAAACACCATTCAACCTCATTCATCTGCGCAACCTCACCACCCTGGCCGAAGCCGGCGCCCTTATCGCACCAGCCTCCCCATCATTCTACACCCATCCCAAAGATATGGAGGAACTCACAGAGACATTTGCCCGCCGAATCATAAACCTGGCCGGGATAGAAGTTCCACTCCCAAAATTTGGCGGATAAATTGCATTAGAGTTGTAAGATCGAGCGTTTTAGTTAACTACCACATTATAAGCCAAGACCCACGATCCTTGGCAAGGTGTACACTGCTGCATTTATGTTCATTCCGGCACCAACAGATGCAAAGACAATTGTATCACCGGGGTTGATTTCGTGATTATGCAGATTCTCTTTCATAATCAGGTCAAAAAGAGTTGGAAGGGTTGCCACAGAGGAGTTGCCCAGCCAGGAGATAGACATAGGCATAACATCTGCAGGGGCCTCGGCAATACCATACAGGGCATAGAGGCGCTTGAGAATTGCGTCATCCATCTTGCCGTTAGCCTGATGAATTAAAACCTTGCTAACATCTTCTATATGAACACCACTCTTGTCCAGAGCAGCTTTAATTGCCAGAGGCACAGTATCCAGAGCATACTGGTAAAGGCGCCTCCCATTCATCTTGAGATAGAGATTATCTCCCGTAACTTCATCAACCTTAAACGATTTGCCCATATGAAGCATATTTAGGTATACCTGAGTATCTGAGCGGGTTTTGTGAGCAATAAAACCAACCGGTGTGTCGCTCTCGGTAGCCTCCATTATAACCGCCCCGGCACCATCTGCATAAAGCATACTATCACGGTCGTGAGGGTCCGAAATTCTCGAAAGCACATCTGCACCAATCACCAGAATCTTTTTTGCATCACCCGAGCGGATGAAATAATCTGCCTGAATAACCGCCTGCAACCAACCCGGGCAGCCAAAAGGCAAATCGTAGGCAACAGCATCCGGGCTGGCGATGCCGAGTTTATACTTCACACGCGAAGCAAGCGCCGGGACAATATCTGTGCGCCTATTGTCACTTTTGACATCCCCGAAATTATGTGCAAATATTATATAATCAAGATCTTCCTTATCTATGCTCGCACTTTTGATTGCCTCCTCGGCCGCAAAATGGGCGATGTCCGAAGTAACCAAATCGTCCGTCACGTGACGCCTCTCTGCTATTGTGGTAATCTCCAGAAATTTATCAATAACCTCCTGATTCGGCTTCTCCAGAGGCTTGTCATAAGTATCATAGAATTCGTGCGCAAGAAAATCTTCATTCTTAACACTTTTCGTTGGAATATAGCTCCCTGTCCCTGTAATAATACTGTAAATCATACCTTCGCTAAGTTTGTAGTTGATAAATGAAGTTTATTAACCGCAAATGTACAAAAAAATTCAACTGGCAGAGTTTTGTGTAATTTAGTCATTAACTGACATATAGAAATTAAACTTTCCCAAATTTCAAAAATCTAAATTATATATAATTGTTATCCAACCACTTACACAAAACTCTGCCAGTTCATCCTGCAATGTGAGTGGTGTGATGACCGCATTCATCTCAGAGCTATAGTGCCAAACATCAGATTTTAACCTACTTACACCAAATACGCTATTTGTAATAATTCCCTGATATTAAGCACATTGGCACTACAACTCTGAGATAAAAAGTCTCTTAACCCTAACTGTATACGAAATTTTAATGTGAATTCTTCGTATATATACGCCAATTTACCTGTAAATTCTTCGTATACCAACGATAACCTTGCCAAGGTTACCTATTTCATTTTTACAATGGCCACAATTGGGTTGTCGGTATCTTTCAGACCTTTAACTATCTCCCTGAACTCTCCCTTTACATCGTTAGTTGAAGCAAAGTCAATGATTTGAGATGCGGTAAAGAGTGCAGATGCCTGGAAATCGGAAGAGATGCTTGTGGGCAGAAAAACCGGGCCTCCTTTTAAATCATCTTTAAAACCTAACACCCCTTTTACGGGTTGATTAAGGAAAGTAAACTTGCCTGTCTTTTTATTGTAAAGAGCATAACAATAGCTATGTTTGAAAACTCTCTGTCCCTTGCGTGATTTTAATATCTCATCGTATGGCTCCAGACAAAAATCTCTCATATTGAACTGAAGAATAATATTCTCTTCCGATTCTATGAAAAATTCCGGGTTGATATTAATGTGATCACCATCAAGATATGTAATATGATCTCTATTTTTAGATACATTTTTGTACTTACCGTAATTAATACAAAAAGCCGGCGAATAGTTTAACTTCGAATCAATTGAAAATATTGTGTCGTTTAATGAAAACAAAAACCGAATGTTATCTTTAAATCTGTATAATTCAGGATAAGGAATTCTAAAAAGTGTTATCGAAGATTTTGCACTCCTCTTTTTAGATATTGTAATCTCATCATACTTCTGCATCTCATATTCCGGTATTGAAGATGTAGGAATAGTTTTAATCACATTGAGTAATGAATCATAAACTATAGCAGACCAGTATGTTGATTTTTTAAGAATGGGAGATGCCGCAGTAATAAACAGATTGTCATTAACTTCATAAAATTTATTTTGATAAGCATTATTATTGTAAGGAATTGATTTTTTTTTCAAAAAATTGCCATTCCTGTCATAAAAAATCAGATTCCCGGTACCTTCCATAGCTTTTGTCTGAACCATTATCTCCCCGGTTCCGGACATTATTCTTATATTTCTAATCAACTTGTACTCCTGGGGACCTCTCCCTATTTTGTAAAACTTAAAGAGAAACTTACCATCCTTGTCAAACACTTTAAGCACCCATTTGGAAAAAAAATATATCCTTTCGTTTTCATAAAAAACATATGGAAATTCTCCAATGAGGGAACTATCTGATGTCTCTAGTTTTACATATCGGATATCACTTGCAATCTCACTCAGGTTTACAATTTTTCCCTTGCCCACCTCCGAAGCAAGATCAATAACAGCAACTCCCCCATTCTCAGTTTTGAGTTCTGATTTACAACCGGCCACAGCCAAAATAGCTGTTAAAATCAATAATCTGCAAACATCTTTCATATATCAATTATTTAGTCGATAACCTTGCCAAGGGTCGTGGGGCTTTGCTGGTTTCCAAACAATAACCTTGCCAAGGGTCGTGGGGCTTTGCTGGTTTCCAAATATTTAAATATTTTAAGTCGACAAAGCACAATCAAAATCTCGCTGCAAACCCCCACAACCCTTGGCACTGCTCTCCAAAAAAAGTTATTCTCGGGCTTCGGTTATTCTCGCGGCTGCCGCCCCATAAAAGGCAGGCAGCTATGAGCGGGAAATAACCGTAAAAGCACGGGAAATAACTTTTTTGCTCATTATCAACAACATCCCACGATGCTTGGCAAGGTTCAGTTTTTCACACACCTTACCGCGAAGCCGTTGCGTTTGAAATCGTTGTATCTGGCGATGTTGGTGTTGGTGCTGTTTACGCCTCTTACCCAGGCTTTATCTGCACTAAACTCGGTGGAGCTCCACCAATCTGCACCATAGGTCATACCGGCGAAAGTACCTGTGTAGAAACGGTACCCGCCCGGGCGGGCCGAAAAGCCGGTTGAGTTTGTGGCTCCGGCATTTGGAGAGGCCCACTGCGTGGTTCCCGTGGTCTTGAGCTTGCCCGAGTTTCCGGTGAGCCCGCCCAGGTAATCTGTAAGGATTGTCCAATCTGCATCTGTAGGAATACGCCAACCCTCAGGACAAAGCTTGCCCGAATTTACCGCGTTCCAGTTGTAGAGAGCACCATAAATATTTTTGTTCGTCTCGTTATTGGCATACCAGCAGAATGAACCGGTAGTAGAGTTACTCCAGCCCGCATCACTCGAATTGAGAGTAATTGTGCTCCTGTCGTTATAGTGCGTAACCTTGAGATTCTCTTTAATCCATATCTGCGTACCAATTGTAACAGTCTCATATTCATTATTATCTGCATCCCTCATAATCACCGCAATTGGCGGGTATAGAGTGTTAATCATTGCAATATCATCTGTAGAGAGAAACTGTCTCTGCACACTCCAGGTAGAGCCATCCTTCTTGGTGATTGTAGGGTTGTTGTTCTTGGAAAACGAGGTGGAGCTGTAAAGCATTATTGACTGATAATCAAAAGCCTCCGGGGCGGCAGGAGTGTTCACAGACTTTGTGAACTCCGAAAAATTGTGCGCATACTTCTCAATAATATTTGCAGATACAATGTTTATGAAGTTGTTACGCCCCTTCTTGCTATGCTCGTGCATCATCCCCAGCGCGTGGCAAATCTCGTGAATCACATTTCCCATCGTGCCCCAATCTGCCAGGCGAATATCCTGCCGCCCGCCAACCATCCCCAGAAACGAGGAGCACCCGCTTGCATCATACACAAAATCAATGTAATTTGCCTCACCTGTTCTCACCACAAACTCCAGATTCGAAACCTCCTTGATGGCATTAATCGCCTGAGTCACCCGCGACGGATTCGGAAGACTCTGATTAATATTGTAGTAGATACGATTATTAGGCCAGTGCCTGGTCTGCAGATTGAGAGCCGCCCCCTTGGTTACAACTCCCCGGCCCTGCTGCCCAACTCCTTGGTCCTGAGTTGCAACTCCCTGACCCTGCTGCCCAACTCCCTGACCCTGCCATCCGGCACCCTGCGCCTGAGGCGCGGCCAGAATAATATCTCCCTGATATATGTAGAACCCGTTGATAAGCTCGCAAGTAACACTCTCTCCATCAAGGGTAACTGCAGATGTATTCCCGGCCGATGCAGGAAACATCTGCTCTGCTCCAATCAAAATATCTGTAGTCTTTGTAGTGAACGAACTCGCTGTCCCGTAAGATGTTCCCGCCGAGTTTGTGGCATAAGCCCGCACATAATAAGAGGTGTTGGGAGCAAGCCCGGTAATCACGCTGGTAAAAGCGCCGGCGCCCGTCCCATCACTAGTTTTACTGTCGCTCACAGTGGGAGTTGGCGATGTGCTCCAGCACACACCCCGTGCAGATACCGCCCCGCCTCCGTCACTCGTAACCGACCCGCCCCCCGAAGCTGTTCCCGTTGTAACATCTGCAACCGCCAAAGTAGTGACAGTTGGTGCAGATGCGCTTGTGCTGAAACTCACCTGCGACCCGTAGGCAGTGCCCACTGAGTTAACAGCGTAAGCACGAACATAGTAGGTAACCCCTGGAGATAGTCCCGTAATCTGGCTCACAAAACTCCCCGTACCCGAACCATCTACACTCTTAGACCCCGAAGTGGTAGGATTTTGATCTGTCCCCCAGCAGACACCTTTAGAGGAGACAGCAGCCCCCCCGTCGGCCGTTACATTACCCCCGCTCTTTGCAGATGTTGGTGTAACATCGCTCACAGAGGTTGTTGTCACAGATGGAGCACTCTTTACAGGCTCTCCTTCCGGCTTAGTTTTTGTGCAACCCGCCGCCAATACAAACAGCATCAGCACAACTAACAAAGACTTATTAATTTTTGCAGACATAGCTTAAAGTTTATGGTTTTGGAAATCTGCACTAAATATACTAAAAAAAAAATAACCTTGGCAAGATTGGTGCCCTTCGTTTTGCATTTTAAATAATATTGAGTAAATTTGCTCAGTATATTGAGTAAAATTAAGAATATGTTTGAAAGACCTTATTTAAAGTCTATTAGATCAAGAATTGAAGAGCCAAGAAAGTTTATTCAAGTAATTCTTGGACCCCGCCAGGTAGGAAAAACTACAATGGTAAACCAACTCATATCACAACTATCTACACTCAATCTGTATCAATCTGCAGATGCAGTTACGGCTACAAACTCTGTCTGGCTGACGCAGGTATGGGAGAGCGCTAGAATACGCTTAAAAACAACCGGAACCAAAGAACTCCTGCTAATTATTGACGAAATTCAAAAAATAGAGAACTGGAGCGAAGTTGTTAAGCAACAATGGGATAAAGACACCCTGGAGAATATCAACATTAAAGTAATTTTACTCGGCTCTTCCCGCTTACTTATTCAAAAAGGGTTATCTGAGTCGCTTGCCGGACGCTTTGAGACTTTACACCTCGGGCATTGGTCCCTCCCCGAAATGCAGCAGGCATTCGGATGGAGTGCACAACAATATATCTACTTTGGAGGATACCCGGGATCTGCAACTCTTATTAATGATGAAGAGCGATGGAAAAACTACATCAAAGACTCCCTCATAGAGACAAGCATCTCCAAAGACATTTTAATGCTTACAAGAGTAGATAAGCCCGCATTGCTAAAACGACTATTTGAAGTAGGATGTCAATACTCCGGGCAGATACTCTCCTACACAAAGATAATAGGCCAACTTCAAGATGCCGGCAACACCACCACCTTAGCTAACTACCTAAAACTCCTATCAGATAGCGGTCTCCTGGGAGGTTTAGAAAAATTTGCCGGAGATATAATCCGCAAACGCGGCTCAAGCCCTAAATTTCAAGTATATAACAACTCACTGATAACATCTCAAAGCAACATCACTTACCGGGAAGCAACAGCCAACACGCAACTGTGGGGACGCCTCACCGAATCCTCTGTAGGAGCACATCTCATTAACCACTCCATCTCCCAAAGGTACAACCTATACTACTGGCGCGAAGGTAATTACGAAGCAGATTTCATTCTGGAAAATGGCAACAAGATAATTGCCCTCGAGGTCAAAAGCGGCCTTAAAGCAAAAAATGCCGGTATGAGTGTTTTTGCAGATAAATTTCATCCCGACAAACTACTCCTAATTGGAACAGGAGGAGTCCCATACGACGAATTTCTAAAAATAAATCCCAAAGAGCTGTTTTAGAAAATACTCAACTCTGCCAAAGTTATTTTTTTGTATTACAAAAGAATATTTCTACATTTGCGTAAGATATTTCGAGTATGAAAGAATATTTCGCAACATTAGAAAAATACAATTTCTGGAACAGGAACGTTCTTGAACTTGGGTATCCTCGTAAGGATTACATAGATAAGATATTTGATTCGTCCGGCAACAGGTTGATCAAAGTTCTTGTAGGTCAACGCCGTGTGGGTAAAAGTTACATTTTACGTCAAATAGCAAATCGGCTCATTGAAGAGGGGGTGAACCCGCATAATATACTCTACATAAATAAAGAGTTTACAGATTTTGATTTCATTAGCGACTATAAAGATTTGGACGCTATTGTGAAACTGTACAAAGAGATCATAAAACCCAACGGGAAAATTTGGTTATTTGTAGATGAGATACAAAACATTTTGGACTGGGAGCGTTTTATCAACTCCTATTCTCAGGACTATGTAGATATTTATGAGATATTTATAAGCGGTTCAAATTCAAAAATGTTATCAGGAGAACTTGCAACACTGCTTTCCGGTAGATATGTAAATTTCGAGGTTTTACCATTCAGTTTTTCTGAATATACGGGCATTGCTAAAAAAGATTGGGTTAAGCAAAGTTATGTGGAATATATGGAGAGCGGAGCATTGCCAGAACTTTTTATGCTTCCGAACGAAGAGACAAAACGCAATTACATATCTGCTATTAAAGATACTGTTCTGCTAAGAGATATAATACAACGGCACAGCATCAAAGACCCAAAATTATTAGAAGATATATTCATATATCTGGTCAACAATGCATCAAATTTAATATCAATAAACAATATAGCAAACTATTACAAAAGCAACGGGCGCAAAACAACCTACGACACAGTTGCCAATTATATCGGATATATAGAGGATACATTTCTAATTCATAAAGTTGAACGTTATGATATTAGAGGCAAAGAGACCATCTCCGGCAATAGCAAATATTACATTAATGACCTCTCTTTTAAGAACTATCTCTATCCCGGATTTGGATATGGTATCGGCTACAAATTAGAGAACATTATCTATTTAGATCTTCGCCGAACCGGATTCACGGTTTATGTGGGTGCAATGCGAGATAAAGAGGTAGATTTTGTGGCAAAAAAAGGCGATAGGCTTATATATCTTCAAGTAGCCTATACTCTTGCAGATGAACAAACTGCCCGCCGTGAATACGCCCCACTGGAGGCCATTAAAGACAATTACGAAAAAATTGTTGTATCGCTTGACGACATAAAATTGCCATCCAATCAAGGCATCACGCACATTCAAGCGTGGGAACTGGCAAACTATCTTAGCCCGGAAAAGTGGCTTACGTGATGGAATCAAAGCAATGAATATCAGGGAATTTCTCTTATTATCAAAGATTACCGGGTAACTTTAATTCACAAACCTTGGCAAGGTTCCCCTTCCTTTTGCTCCTCTAAATGTGCAAATATCGCACAAAAACGAACCACGTAAAGAACATAATTGTATATTTGTATAAAAATAATTGAAGTACAATGCAATCTCTTATTCAAATATTCTATCGTTTGCTGGAAGAAACTGAGAGTAAAAAATTCCGCTATTTGTATTCACAAATAGATTGGTCACAAAGGCTTATATGTATAACAGGAGCAAGAGGAACCGGTAAAACCACAATGCTTCTTCAATACATAAAAACCAATTTTGCAGATAGATCTAAGGCCTTGTATGCCAGCTTGGATAACATCTGGTTCTCTCAAAACACTCTATTTAGTTTAGCAGAAGAGTTTTATAATTTTGGAGGAGAGCACCTTTTTTTAGACGAAGTCCATAGATATCCTAACTGGTCAATAGAGATCAAAAACATATATGACAGTTTTCCTAAATTGAAAATTGTATTTACTGGTTCTTCAATATTAGAAATATACAAATCAAATGCAGATCTCTCCAGAAGAGCTATCTCATACACACTAAAAGGACTCTCATTTAGGGAATTTCTCAATTTTGAATTAGAGACAGATTTTAAATCATATGATTTAGACTATATACTTAAAAATCATACAAATATTGTTTCAGACCTTAATTCCCAAATGAAAGTGTTAGCACATTTCCGAAATTATCTTGAGCACGGCTACTACCCATTCTATAAAGAGGGCATTATAAACTACCCCATTCGGATTCAAAATGTAGTCAACACAATTTTGGATAACGATCTTCCTGCTATAGAGAATATTGAATACAGTTCCATAATAAAAATCAAGAAAATGCTGATGATAATCTCATCACTCGTTCCCTTTACTCCCAACATAACCTCTTTGAGTCACGACATTGCAATAAACAGGGAACAAGCAATTAAATATCTACATTATCTCCAGAAGGCAGCCTTAATAACTCTCCTTAACTCCTCCTGCAAAGGAATGGGGCTAATGAAAAAACCGGAAAAAATTTACCTTGAAAATACAAATCTACTATATGCCTTATCTCAAAGCCCTGTAAACGAAGGTAATATACGAGAAACCTTTTTTGTAAATCAACTATCTTACAATAGAAATTTGAACACCAGCAAGGAGGGAGATTTTGTGGTTGACGGGAAATACACATTCGAAATAGGCGGGAAAAGCAAAAAATTCAAACAAATTAAAGACATCCCAAACAGTTATATTGCTATGGAAGGCATTGAAGCAGGCTACGGCAACAAAATTCCCATATGGCTGTTCGGATTTATTTATTAACCGCAAATTTCCACAACCCTTGGCAAGGTGCCCCTTCCATAATAGCGGAAGAGAGTTATTCTCGGGCTTAGGTTATTCACCAAAGTACCATAATTATTCAAATAACGCAAGCAAATACATAAATAAATGTATCTTTGAGCTGAAATTAAAATTATATATAAAAATGGCAAGGTATATCGAACAGTTTCATAATCTAAAAATCTTTCGAAAAAATGATATCGTTGCACTATTAGAAAATGAAAATGCAGCAAAAGAATTGTTAAGGAGGTATAAACAAAAAGGGTTAATTTTAAAGGTACGTCGCGACCTTTATGTTGTAGCCGATTTAGCAACAAAAGCAAGTATTGCTTCAAGATATGAGATTGGAAGCCAAATAAACTCTTCTTCATATTTGTCTCATCATGCTGCATTGGAATATCACGGACTGGGGCATCAGCTATTTTATGAAATACAGGTTTCTTCGAAAGAGAGATTCAGTAACTTTGAATTTAACGGTATCAGATATATATATTCTGAATCCAAATTTGATGATGGTGTTATTACTCCTAATACCGATACCTTTATACGTGTAACTGATTTAGAGCGTACAATAATAGACTGTATTAATCAGATGGATAGGAGTGGTGGACTGGAAGAAATGTTGGAGTGTTTCGCTCTTATAACTTATGTAAATGAAAATAAACTGTTTGAATATCTGGGACAATATAATAAGCAAGTACTATATCAAAAATCCGGATTTATTTTAAGTTATTTTCAAAACGAAATGAAAATAAGTGACTCATTTATAAATTTTTGCAAATCTAAAACAGGAAAAAGCACTAGTTATCTGACAGATGATCACCAATCTGTCAAATATTATAATGAATGGAAACTATATGCCCCAGCAAATATTCTCTCATTTCTTGAACAAGGAGGAAACATAAATGTATAATTATAGTAAAAGTAATTTAGAAAGAATTGCAAGTTCAACAGATTTTATTCGGGACAATCTGGAAAAAGTCTTACGTTTAAATGAAATATTAAAACATTTAAACGAAAATCCTATTTTTGAAAAGCATCTGGCTTTAAAAGGAGGAACAGCAATAAATATGACTGTTTTTAATTTACCACGCTTGTCTGTTGATATTGACCTTGACTTTTCAATCGATTGCCAGCGAGAGGAGATGCTTTCAATAAGGGAAATGATTAATCAGAATTTGCTTAAATATATGTTTGCTCAAGGATATGCTTTGAGTCCGAATACAAAAAATCCACATTCACTGGATTCCTGGATTTTTTATTTTCAGAATTCAGGAGGCAATAGAGACAACATAAAAGTTGAGATCAATTATTCAATGCGTAATCACCTATTACCTATAATTAAAAAAAAGGTAATTCCAGAATTTCTACAAAGGGATTACGATGTAAAAACTCTTTCAACACTGGAGCTTTTTGGAGGTAAAATTAAAGCTCTCATCGAACGAACTGCACCAAGAGATTTATATGATATATTCAATATGCTCAGATTTAATATTATAAATCTCAATGAATATGATATGCTACGTAAAATTGTATTATTTTATCTTGCGGTTGGTGGTAGTGATAGACTTTTAACAAGTTATGATCTTGAAAGTATTAATAAAATTGGATTCCCTCAAATACGAAGTTCTCTACTTCCTGTTCTTAAGAAAAAGGAAAAATTTGATTTTGCATTTGCTAAAACAGAAGTTAAGGACTTCATTTCAAAATTATTGATATTTACAGAAGAAGAAAAGAATTTCATTAAAAACTTCAATAACAAAGTTTACAGACCCGATATATTATTTGACGATTCCATTATTGTAGACAGGATTAAAAATCATCCTATGGCAATTTGGAAAACCACTAAGGTTGGCTAACCGGTAACCACAAACCTTGGCACAGAAGAGAGTTATTCTCGGGCTTAGGTTATTCTCGCGGCTGCCGGCCTAATAGAGAGCCAGGCAGTTATGAGCGGGAAATAACCGTAAAAGCACGGGAAATAACTCTCAAATTAAAGGTCTGCTTCGCAGGTGTGTTTACCGCTGCGCGGTTATTTGGTCCGCTACGCGGGTGTAGCCCGCTGCGCGGATTTCAACTGTTAAAGTTTTTTAGATTCACGCAGATTGAAGTTCCCCGGGAAAAACTTTGCCATTGTTTGATGAAACTGATTGTTTTTCAAAAGGTTGTAAAAGGCAGTTTTCCAATATTGGAAAACTGCCTTTTGTATCAAATTGACAAATAGAGAGATACATCAAACACTGCCAAAGTCAATATTTTATCACCCCTACTTTCCCATCCATAGAGGTGACCAGAATGGCGCGGTTGCCGATTGGGCGGATGTAGTTGATGAGGGCGATGGAGAATCGGTATGTCCAGGCTACGGTGCCGTCGGCGGCGTTTAGGACAAATATGTTACCCTTGTCGGTTGGGACAAATACCAGATCATCTGCAGTGGTAATTGGTGATGGCCCTATTTCGTAGCCGTAGCCGGTGTGGCTTGCCCACAGCAGAACAGGCTTGCCGGCCGGGGTTGGGGCAGCGGTTGGGTTGGCAGCTTGGGCAAGGCTGGTTGCAGTTTTGGCAGTGGCCGGGGTTGGAGCAGCGGCCGAGTTGGCTGTTGGGGTTGGGCTAGCTGTTTGGGCAGCGGCTGGGGTGTACTCCTTGGTGCTAAAGGCAAGAACGGTGTCCTGCATTGTCTTGATATATACTGTGCTGCCGTCGGGGGAGAGGCCGATGGATTCGCGGCCGCCGCGGGCGCTCCAGAGCTCTTTGCCGGTTTTGGCATCAATTGCGTGGGAGCGGCGCTCGGGGGTTACTACAAATATTTTACCGTTGGCTTTTACCGGCCACACTGCGGCGGCAGATAGTCCCCTACCCTTGCGGTTTGTCCATACCCACTGCAGAGTGCCGTTCTTGGGCTCGAATGCATAGAGCTGGTTTGCCCAGTCACCAATATATACGCCCTGGTCATCTGCCCACGGCTTGGCCTCTATGAAGCCCTTTATCCTTGGATAGACCCACAACATCTGCCCACTTGCGAGATCTATTGCGCGGAATGTATTGTCCGACGCACCTATGTATACTATACCTTTATATATTGTTGGCGAACCGAGTACACTCTTGGCAGCTTCCACCTTCCATTTTAACTTGCCGGTTTTGGCATTTAGGCAGTAGATGTAGTTGTCACTCGAGCCCACAACCAGCAGGCCTGTTTTTTCGCACACCTCGGGCGAAGAGAAGATCTTGCCATCGGTCTTGAAACTCCACTTAACACTGCCGTCGGCGGCATCAAGAGCCTTTACCACACCGGCTGTGTTTGAGATGAACACCATATTGAACCCAAAAGCCGCCGCCGACCCTATATCCGAATCATCCTGATATGTCCACACAGCCTTTGCCGGAGGTCCCTGCCTGTTGGTTGCAGATTTGTTATCTTGCTGGTGTCCAGCATTGCCCCACGACCCTTGCCAAGGTTGGACAGGTTGTTTGTGCCAGGGTTTGTGGGTGTGGGAGTTGGAGCGCACGGCGTAGGTGATGGTGTCGGTGGTGATGGTGACTATGTTGTATGCGGGGTGGGTGGTTTTGGCGCGGAGGTTGGAGCGGCCCATTATGCCGGGGATGCCATCGTAGTTAAAAACACGGTTGGAGTGGCCGTGGCCGCACATAGCTACCTGGGTGTTTATCCTTTTTAGCATTTCGATAACGGTTTTGTAGTTGAGCATACCCTCGTCAAGGGGGTAGTGGTTGATAAAGACTACCGGAATGTGGCGTGGCAGGGTGCGGGTTACTGAGTCCAGCCACACTATGCTTTCGCGAGGAACGAGAGCGGGAGCCATACGCATATTCGGGCCCGAATTTGTGCCTATAAACTGAATTCCGTTAAAATTAAAATTAAAGTGTTCGTAACCGAAAACCTTTGAAAATGTGTTACATCCGCTCTCACTCCACTTAGAATCGTGGTTCCCCGCTACAATATAGTAAGGAACGGTAAGTTTATCTATAATAGATTTTGCTAAAAGTATCTCCTCGTCACTGCCAAACTCAGTGATATCGCCCGCCAGTATTACAAAATCTATACCTTTCAAACTGTTAATATCTTTAACAGATATCTCCAGATCCTCTACATTGGTTGCCACATCGGAGATATGCAAATCTGCAAGGTAGGCAAAGCGAACCAGCACTTTTTTATGATCTTTTGGTTCACCAATATCCTGCCTTGGCGAGCCTACAGAATAGCCACTTATAAAGCAAAGAAGCAACCCTATGAGTATAAAATATCTTTTCATCATTTTTAATTTACATTAATAATTGGTATCTAATATAAGATGGGCAAAAATAGTCAAAAAAAAGTCTTATATTAATTGAGAGTAGTTAAATTTGCATTAAACAGGCGTTATACCTATATTATAGTCAATATCAGCCATTAGAAAGTACAATATATTGTTACATTTTTGTAAATAATTCTTGGAGGGGGAACTTTTATTGATTATATTTGTTGGATAGAAAAACTTCCCCCGGAGAATCACTTCCTTGCCCCAAAAAGCTTGACATATGTGACTCACCGTCATTTTATCGTAAACTGCCTCTATGACAAAACTGACCGATAAGCTTAGACCTATATTCCAGCTTTTCTTAAGAAGCTATATGCCACGGTGGATCATTTTCGGGATTGACCTGATAATCGTTGCGCTTGCATTCGCCTCTCTGTGGCTTTTCCGGGATACAGTTGCCTCTCACAAAGGAGAGTTCTTCTCTCTAAAACTGTTACTGGTATTAGCTATTTACTCTTTCTCATCACTGGTATTTCGTACATACCGCGGGGTAGTGAGGTTCTCTACCGTACACGACCTGCGTAAACTGGCTCAGAGCGCTATTCTTGCCACTCTGCTCTTTTTAGTTTCCAGTTACTTCTTTAACAATCTCTATTCAGAGGTTCCAAGTTTCTCAAAGTTCAACCTCTTTTTTCCAATTATACTCGGCTTTATGGTAATTGCCGGGCAATTGCTTATGCGATTTACCGTAAGAACCATATTCGAGATACTGGAGAGCGGCAATGTAGTAGAGAAGAAGACAAAGGTGTTTGTACTTGGGGCAGACAACGAATCTATAAAACTTACCACCCAAATCCAGGGAGAGAAGAGCAACCCATACAAGCCGGTTGCATTTATTACATTCTCTAACGGGCTCTCAAACAAGAGTGTGTGCGGGTTACCAATAATTGAGGTAAACGGCAATATGATAACCCTTATGGCAAAATATAAGGTTAAGTCTATGCTGGTGACCAAATCTCACCTGGACACTGTTTCAAAAGAGTTCTACGACAAATGTATTGTAGAGGGGCTGGAGCTGCTGCTTGTAAATACTATCAGCAAGTATAACCACCTGGATATCCCTCCGCAAATTAACAAGATAAAGATTGAGGACCTGCTGGGGCGAAACGCCATAGAGATGGACAAAGATGCCATACAGGATCAGTTTATAGACCAGGTGATACTCATAACAGGAGCCGGGGGCTCTATCGGAGCCGAGATTGCCAGGCAGGTAATCCAGTTCCGATGCAAAAAGGTGGTGCTTGTAGACCAGGCAGAGACCCCTCTAAACGACCTGTGGCTGGAGCTCACCGCCCTAAAAACCGGGGTAGAGATTAAACCCATTGTGGCAAATGTGAGCAACATAACCAGAATGAGACAGATCTTTGAGTGTGCAAAACCATCTCTGGTGTTTCACGCTGCAGCATATAAGCACGTACCAATGATGGAGTTTCACCCATCTACAGCCGTAGTGACAAATGTATTGGGCACAAAAATCTGCGCAGACCTCTCAATGGAGAACGGGGTGAAGAGGTTTGTGATGATATCTACAGACAAGGCTGTAAACCCTACAAATGTAATGGGGGCATCAAAGAGAGCTGCAGAGATTTATGTACAGTCTCTCTACTACAAACAGTTAGAGGAGAACAACCCCAACCCTACCCAATTTGTGACTACAAGGTTTGGCAATGTGTTAGGCTCTAACGGCTCTGTTGTGCCACTTTTCAAAAGGCAAATAGAGAGCGGCGGCCCGATAACCATAACCCACAAAGAGATTACCCGTTACTTTATGACAATACCCGAGGCGTGCTCTCTGGTTCTTGAGGCGGGGTGTACCGGAAAGGGGGGAGAGATATATATCTTTGATATGGGAGAGGCGGTAAGGATATACGAACTTGCAGAGAAGATGATACGGCTAAGCGGAAAGATTCCGGGAAAAGATATCTCAATTGTAGAGACAGGGCTGCGTCCCGGGGAGAAACTCTTTGAAGAGCTGCTTGCCACAAAAGAGAACACCATCCCAACCTATCACAAAAAGGTGCTCATTGCAAAAGTTAGAAGGTACCCGTTCAACTACATAGAATCGGAGATTAATGAAGTGATAGATATTGCACTTAAATATACCCAACCTACAGATGTAGTTTGGAGGTTAAAGATGCTTATCCCCGAATTCAAGAGCCACAACAGCGAGTACGAAGAGATAGACAAAAAGCTTGAGGCCGGCGGCGCACACGAGAATATCTACACGAAATATGTATATGACAAATAAGACTAACCATATAGTAACCAAAAAAACAATTTAAATTAAGAAATATGAGAATAAAAATATTTACCGCCGCCGCCCTCCTTGCCCTGCTCCTGGCCTCCTGCGGCTCCACCGAAAAGATCCCCTACCTGGTAAAGGCAGAGAGGCTCCAGCTATATGAACTGGAGCAGTATGCCAAAATCTACGAGGCCAAGATAATGGCCAAAGATATCTTAACCATATCTGTAAACACAACTGTTCCCGAAGCCGCCGCCCCATTCAATTTGGGCTCAAACGCAGGTAGCGGCGTGGGGCTTACTGCTGGCTATACAAATATGCAAGGAGCAACTCTTCAAACATATATTGTTGACCGCGATGGCAATATTGAGTACCCTATTGTTGGAAAGATAAAACTGATGGGATTAACAAGAGTTGAAGCACAGGAGTTTATTAAAAACAAGATTCACCCCGCATACATTACCGAAGTTCCTGTAATAAATGTAAGATTTAAAAATTACAAAGTATCTGTACTGGGTGAGGTTAACCGCCCCGGGCAATATGTTGTAGAGAACGAACAGTGCACAATATTGGATGCACTGGCAATGGCGGGAGATATGTCTATATACGGCAAAAGAGAAAATGTAATGCTCATTCGGGAAGATAATAACGGCCGTAAAAGCATTACCAGAATAAACCTCCAGAACCCAAGATTGATGCTTGAGCCCGATGTTTACTACCTGCAACAGAATGATGTGCTCTATGTAGAGCCTAATAAAACCAAGGCAAAAGATGCAACAATCGGTAGCAGTGAGAGATATGCGCTATCTATTATCTCAACAATAATTTCTGTAACCACCCTTTTAGTAACAATTTTCCGCTAATTAAATATGAAAGAGCAAGAGATTACCAACAGAGCCGCAATAGAAGATACCGGCGGAGATATTGACATAAGGCAACTGATATATATATTCATATCCAAATGGTATCTGTTTACGATAAGTGTTATTATACTTATGGTTGCAGGCTATCTATACCTAAAAACCCAAACACCAATCTATGAAAGCAAAGCGTCTGTTTTGGTTAAGGTGGAGCAGAACGCCCCCGAGGAGCTGTTTCTGCTACAGGATATGGGGTTCTCGATGGGTAAAAACAATATAGATAATGAGATAGGCGTTTTTAAATCTCCGGACCTTATTTCCAGAATCATCACATCTCTTGAACTCTACACCACATACCGCTACTCCAGCAGGTTTGGGTTTCACTCCCCGGAGCTATATAAAAAATCTCCCCTCTATGTAAGAATGGAGGATGTGGAGCCGGATAAGATACCGGGAACAGTTATATTTACCTTTAACCCAAAAAGAGAGGGGTATAGTGTAGATGCCACATTTACCCAAAACGGAGATGAGAGGAGTAAAACGGTTATATTGGATAAACTACCCGGTTTTATAGAGCTGCCTATAGGGAAGTTCTATGTTGCAGCACAAGATGGAGTTGCATACGGTAACGGCTCCCTTGAGGTGGTGATATCAAACCCAACCAGAGTAGCAAGGAATTATATTGGAAGTTTGAGTGTGACTACATTTGCTAAACAGAGCTCACTGCTTGAGATTAACCTTAGAACAGAGAACCGGCAAAAGGGGGAGGATTTTGTACAGTCACTTATCACTGAGTATAATTCCGATGCCGTTAAGGATAAGAACACAGTGGCCTATAATACATCTGTATTTATTGAGGAGCGTCTTAAAGATATTGCCCGTGAATTGGGCGAGGTAGAGGGGCAGGTAGAAGAGTTTCGTAAAGAGTTTCAGGTGGCAGATATCCAGACTCAGGTGGGTTCATATATTCGTAAAAATGAGACCTACGACACCCGAAGAATGGAGATAGAGACCCAGCTAAACCTGGTGAGATATATAGATGACTTTATTAAGAACCCGGTAAACAAGAACAAACTGGTTCCCAACCTGGGGCTAAAAGACCCAAGTTTAGTATCTCTAATTGGGGAGTATAATACCCTATTGATTAACAGGGAGAGGATAGAGGGTGCAACATCGGCAGATAACCCTGCCCTTAAACAGGTTAACCAACAGGTTAACAATATGCACCAGAATATTGTGACCTCTTTAACGAACGAAATACGAGCATCGCAGATAGCTCTAAACGACCTGGAGCGGGAGAACACCATAACCAGTTCCAGAATGAGAAATATTCCTACTGTGGACCGCCGTTATACAGATATATTAAGACAGCAGGAGGTGAAATCTAACCTATTTGTATATCTGCTTCAAAAGCGAGAGGAGACCAACCTTACCCAGGCGGCTGTTGCTCCGAAAGCCAAACTGATTGCAAAGCCCCACTCTTCGGGTGGCCCGGTTGCTCCAAAAAGGACAATGGTATTGGCAATATTCTTTTTAATTGGAATTGCTATCCCTGCTGCTATCCTCTTTTTTATAGATTACTTCCAAACCAAAATAGAGGGGATGAAAGATCTAGAGAGTCTCACCAACAGCAGCGTTGTGGGAGATATTGTAAAAGCCGACGGATTAAACGGAGGGACATCTATAGTTATTAAACCAAATGATGACTCTGTAATAAGCGAGATGTTTAGAACAATGAGAAACAATATTCTCTTTATGACCAGCGAGAGAGATTTTAACATAATTCTTATTACCTCTACAGTACCAAAGGAGGGTAAAACATTTATCTCAATTAACCTTGCCAGGAGCCTCTCTTTGATGGATAAGAAGGTGCTGCTGGTGGGGGCAGACCTAAGGAACCCGCAACTTTCCAGAGCATTAGGGATACCAAAGAGAGAGATTGGGTTCTCCTCATATCTGGCAGGGCATATCCAGGACTATAATGAGTTGATAGAGAAGGTGGAACCAAACTTCTTTGTGGTACAATCGGGCCCGATTCCTCCAAACCCAAATGAGTTACTATCCAAGGTTAAGACCGGGGAGTTCTTTAACAGCATCAGAAAAGAGTTTGACTATATTGTGGTAGATAGTGCACCGGTTGGGGTAGTTAGTGACACATTCCTATTGGCAAAATATGTTCACGCTACACTGTTTGTGGTAAGAGAGGGGTTTAGTGAAAAGGATACTATTCAGTTTATAAATAACCTTGCCACAGATAAACGACTCAAGAATATAGGGGTAGTGCTTAACCACGCATCATTCCAGAAGAGCCACGGCAGGTATAAGTATGGTTACAAATATTCTTATAGATATAGGTATGGGTATGCTCAGGGATATGGAAATAAATAATTATTGATCACTACTGTCCACTTAATTTTTCAGAATTTTTTCTGCTCAAAATTTTAAAACAGGCTTTTGATTTATAGGCAATTGCAGTTTTAAATATTAGTAAAATAATAAAAAATTCTAAAATAATTTTTCAAATCGTCACGGAGCAAAATGCATCTAAATTGCTGATAAATAAAGGCTACAAAAAATAAAATAATGTTTTTAGTGTACACTAGTGATTATCGTTTACAAAAAAAATCTTGAATTATTTTGAGCTAAAAATAAAAATTTGTAACTCCTAAAATAGGCTTTAAGTTTATTTTTCACTACGTGAAGAGGCTTTCTTCCAAGCACTTATGTCTATCTAATATCAATAATTTCAAAACATATAAAATTCATATCACATTTAAGATATTTTCCTGGTAGTGGAATGTAAATATTTAAATTTGTTTATGAAAAATGTTTCGTTGTAAAAGAACTTATATTCAAAAAAACCAAATTTACAACTCGTACTTATTTTGGCTGTTATTGTTCTATTTTATACTTGGTTAAAAAGTCATAAGCATATTGAAATTGCAAAAAAACATATGCAAGTAAAAAAAATAAATTCATTAGTAAGTATCATTACGATTACACGAAACAGGGCTCATCTAATTGGGCGTTGCATTGAAAGCATTCAGAAACAAACATATACATATTACGAGCATATTATAATCGATAGTTCAACCGATGATAGTACTAAGTATGTTATAGAAACATATTCTGATAAAAAAATAGTATACATTCAACTTAAAGAATACTTATCAATCCCACAGACGATTTGGCTTGCGTTTGAAAAAAGTAGTGGCGCTTTTATCACTTTTCTTGATGATGATGATGAATACTTACCACTGAAAATTCAAAAACAAATTTCTTTAATTGAAGACTTACCCGAAGACTTTGGTATGGTTTATTGTTGGATGAGTTATTTTGACGATGTTACAAAGCAGTACTTGAAAACACACAGTGCAACGTTACGAGGTTATGTTGCAAATGAAGTTGTTGAAACACCGATAGTATCAGGAACTCCTACTTTCTTTATCAAAAGACATGTTTTTCATGAAATTGGTGGGTGGAAAAATGAAAATGAGATAGGTGTGATTTCCGATTGGGAATTAGGTGCAAGAATTTGTCAAAAATGGAAAGTTGATTTCGTAGCTGAGTCATTGGTTAATATTTATATAAATCATGGATCAGTTAGGATGAGCGATAAAGGATATTATAAAAATACTTCTGAGAAATTTGTTACTTTTCATAAATATTTTCTTTCCCATTTTTTTGATATTTTTGAAAGATATCCAGCCAAAAGTGTTCAACATTTATATGGTTTATCAAGTAACTTGATGAGATTAGGAAGATGGAAAGAAGCAAAAAAATATTATTATTTGCTTCTAAAACTTAACCCGACAATAAAAAACTATCTCCTACCTATCTACTGTTTTTTTAAGCAAGTAAAAAATGGAAATTAGTAATCCCAAAAATAAAGAAAAAGTAGCTGTTGTTGTTGTTGGATATAGTAGACTAAATTCAATTAAAAGGCTACTTTCATCATTAATTGTTGCAAATTATCCTAAAGAAGATGTCCCATTAGTCATAAGTCTTGATTGCAGTCATAATGAACAATTGTATGAATTTGCACGTAATTTTTTATGGCCTTATGGTAATAAGTATTTGATTATTCATAAAAAAAGACTCGGCCTAAAAGCCCACATTTTTAGTTGTGGTGATTTAACAAATTATTTTAATGCTATAATTCTTCTTGAAGATGATTTATATGTTTCAACTGAATTTTATAAATTTGCAATTGCTGCTGTTGAAAAATATAATAACTCTGAAAATATCGCAGGGATATCTTTGTACCGACATGAATTTAACGGCTTTGCCGGATTCCCTTTTACTCCACTCAATGATGGTTCTGATTCTTTTGCCATTCAAACCGTTGTAAGTTGGGGACAATGCTGGACTAGGAGTATGTGGGAAAGTTTTAGAAATTGGTTGTGTGTAAATACTATTGATTTCACTAAATACGATATACCCCAACAAATTAAAACATGGGAGAGGGCATGGTCTAAATACTATTACGCTTATATATTAGCATGTAATAAATATTATATTTTCCCTTATATTTCATTAAGTACAAATTTTGGCGATGCTGGAGAACATGGAGATGGTGGCAACTCTGATTGGCAAGTTGATCTTTTAAATGGTCCTAAAAATTATTTTTTTAAGGACTTTGAAAGCATGGTTAAATATGATGTGTATTTAAATAATGCTGAATTACATCATTTTTTTAATATAAATAAAAATAATATATGCATTGATCTTTATGGTAATAATCAAAACACAAAGAATAAAAGATATTGGCTTTCTGTTCAATTATTACCGTTCAAAGTGGAAAAAAAATTTGCTTTAAATTTGAGACCTCCAGAGTTGAACATTATTAAAGAAATAGAGGGGAATGATATTTTTTTATATGACACTTTTACAAGATTTACTGTTCCTGTTGGGAATAATATAAGCTTGATAAAATATTACATAAGATCATTTAACAAATTTGCTTTACTTAAATATTTACTATACTGTATTTTAAAAAAATTTATTAAATCTAAACTATAGTATGGCTACTTTTTTTATTTGTGGTGACATTGTAAATAAATACTCAATAAGTCAATTTATTACAAAACCTTTAATCAATATTATAAAGAATGCAGATTACTCGATATGTAATTTTGAAGGAACCTTACTTCAAGAAAACTCAAATTCTTCAACAGGCGTTTTTCAAAAATATTCTACTTTAAAATATTTAAAGGATGCAGGATTCGATATGTTACTATTAGCAAACAATCATATCACTGATAAAGGGAAAGAAGATCTAAAGTTTACAATTGATGAAGCTAAAAAACAATCTTTAAATTATATTGGTGCTGGTTTTTCTTTTGAAGAAATATATCGGGCGCAAGTAATTTATATTGGTCAGCTAAAATTTGGTATAATAAATATATGTGAGGCACAAGTAGGTCAATATATCCATAATGGCCAGGAATATGGGTATGCTTGGTTAGGTCACAAATGTATTGAAAAATTAATTTCAAATACAAAAAAAAATGTTGATTTTTTATTAATTTTTGTTCATGCTGGTTTAGAACATTATGATTTACCATTGCTTGAATTCAGAATGTTGTATCGAAGTTTTTGCGACTTAGGAGCTGATTGTATTATTGGCACACATCCTCATATTGCACAAGGTATTGAAAAATATAATGATAAATATATTTTCTATAGTTTAGGGAATTTTTTTTTCCCTCGCTCACCTGAATCCTCATATGATAATATTGAAAATCAGTCATATTCATTAACTATTGAATTTCAA
>Ga0351971_1046_pt1 | contig 24335 bp, 20 predicted proteins | sample BONcelFGM3001F11_FD_206746 | JGI IMG/M metagenome (GOLD analysis project Ga0351971, IMG submission 206746) | Enriched cells from coal bed in the Powder River Basin, Montana, United States - BONCAT cells FGM rep2 HSBNCT.FGM.300.1.F11 ...
ATTTTATGTGTAAAGAACTCTGTTTGGTGATTGAAGTCGACGGAATAACCCACGATTTAAAATTGGAGAAAGACAAATACAGGACAGACGATCTTGAACGGGCAGGTTTTCATGTTTGCAGGTTTACTGATGAAGAAGTATTGACAAATATTCAGGGTGTAGCCAGGGAGATTGAAAGAATTGTAAGAAACATTGGACCACCCCCTAAACCCCCGCCACGTGTGCCCTTTAGGGTAGCGGGGGACACCAACCTTAGAGAGATGGAGCAATATTTTGTCCGTTGAAACTGAACAGTCCAGTGATTTATCCTTTACGGTAATCTCATTGCAGGCGGGCCTTCGCCTGGATGTGTTTCTCGCGCAGGCGGACGAATCGTTTTCCCGCTCTCAAATTAAAAACGCCATCGCAGAAGGCGACGTGACGGTCAACGGCAAAGAGCCCAAGGTCAGCCAGCATCTGAAAGCAGGCGATATCGTGGTGCTTCATCTGGAGCCGGCCATCGTTGCAGTCGCCGTTCCGCAGAACATTCCTTTAAATATCGTCTATGAAGACGATTCCCTGATTGTGATAAACAAACCCGCGGGTATGGTCGTGCACCCGGCGCCGGGCAATCCGGACAACACGCTGGTGAACGCGCTCCTCTTTCACTGCCACGATTTGTCGGGAATCGGCGGTGTTCTGAGGCCGGGGATTGTGCATCGGCTGGATAAGGAAACGTCCGGCCTGATCGTAGCTGCAAAATCCGATGAGGCCCATCGCAAACTTTCCCTGCAATTTGAAAAGCATGACGTGCACAAAAAATATGTCGCATTGGTCTGGGGTGATGTGAAAGGGCAGAGCGGCGAAATCGTTCTGCCGGTGGGGCGCCATCCCGTGGACCGTAAAAAAATGTCCACGAAAAGCCGGCACGGCAAAGACGCGTTGACGCTCTGGAAGGTGCGTGAACGTTTCGGTACGGCAACACTGCTGGATATCGAAATCAAAACCGGCCGGACGCACCAGATCCGCGTCCATCTTACCGAGCGGGGCTACCCGGTCATAGGCGATGCGGTTTACGGAAACACATCCAAGTTGCAATCGATCAAGAATGCGGCGCTGAAGGCGGCAATCAAGTCCCTGGACCGCCAGGCGCTGCATGCCGCACAACTTTCTTTTCTGCATCCGCAAAGCAATGAGCGGATGGTTTTCACCGCGCCGCTTCCCGGGGATATAGAAAACCTGCTCAGCGTGTTTCGCGCGGCCACGCCCGGTTACATCGCGGAATCCGGTTTACAAACCTGGAAGGATAAGTTAAAAGGATAGGCATGTTTTCTCTGAAAAAGAAGAATTCCATTGCCTATCTGCAGTCGCCGCTTCTCGCGGGGTGTGATTTTCTGACACACGCGTTTTGTACCAGGAGAGGCGGCGCATCCCGGGATGATTATAAAAGCCTCAATATGAGTTTTCGCGAAGGCGATGAGGAGCTCCGCGTCCTGGCCAACTGGGAAAAACTCTCCCGGTCGTTTGCCATCCCCATGGAAAATTTCCTCGTCCTCAATCAGGTTCACGGCGACAATATTTTTGTCATCAAACCGCACGGTGATTATTTCACATCGCGCGATGCGCTGAACTATGATGCCATCGTGACCAGCCGGACCGATCTCGCCATTTGTGTCAAGACGGCGGATTGTGTGCCGGTTTTCATTGTGGACCGGATTAAAAAAGTGATTGCCGCCGTGCATGCGGGATGGCGCGGGTCCGCACTCGGGATTACCGCAAAAAGTATCCGATTGATGCAAAATCAGTATGGCTCTCAGCCCCGGGATCTGCTGGCGGCCATCGGACCGTCCATCGGCCGTTGCTGTTACGAAGTCGATGCCGCCGCCGCCGACGCATTTAGCAACAAAAACAATGCGGGCGACTTCCTGTTGCCGGGGAAGCGAAAAGATCGGTGGATCCTTGACCTGGTGGAAGCCAATCGACGCCAGATTCTGGATTGCGGCGTTCCCGAAACTCAAATTGAACCATCGGGTCTGTGCACGGCCTGCCATCCGGACGCTTTTTTTTCGCATCGCGGATCGGGCGGCGTCACCGGGCGGCAGATCAATTTCATGATGATTAAAAGTGATCTGCGCTCTTCGGGGCTCTGGGTCGAAGACGATCCGCTGCTCATTCATTAAATCCCGAAAGCGGTGAAAGGGGGCCCAATGAATCTCAACCCTTTGTTCCAACCGAAAACCATGGCGGTGATCGGCATTTCCGCGACGAATGACCGCCACCCCGCCAATGTCATTTTTGCCAAAAACAACCATCGCTATCCCGTCGAAGTGTTTGCCGTTAACCCGAAGGGCGGCAGCCTCCACACGGAAGTTATTTACCCGCGTATGGCGGATATTCCCAAAAAAATCGATCTGGCTGTCATTGCCACGCGGGCGGAGCTGGTGCCGGACGTCATGGCCGACTGTATCAAGGCCGGAGCGAAATCGGCGATCGTTATTTCCGGCGGCTTTACCGAGGGCGGGCGCAAGGACCTGCAGGACCGGATTGTCAGCATGGCCAGAGAAGCCCGCTTCCCTTTCATTGGCCCGAACTGTCTGGGTGTCTACGTTCCGCTGGCTGTTGATACTTTCTTCCTGCCGGTCGAGCGCATGATTAAGCCGCAAACCGGCGGCGTGACGTTTGTCAGTCAGAGCGGCGGGATCCTCGTTGACCAGATGATCAAGTTCACCCAGCAGGGCGTCGGCATGGCCAAAGCCATCAGCATCGGCAATAAAGCCGTCATCGGGGAAAATGAACTGCTCGCCTATCTGGCCCGCGATCCGGCCACCAGAGTGATTGCCTATTACATCGAAGGATTCGGGAAAAACGAAGGCCGGGAATTTGTGCTGGCGGCAAATGACTGCCCCAAGCCCGTTGTCATTATGAAATCGGGTAAAACACCCGGCGGGAACCGCGCCGTCTCCAGTCATACCGCTTCCCTGGCCGGCGACTACACCAGTTTTTCCGCTGCGATTGCGCAGCATAACATTCTCGAGGCCGTGGATGAAAATGAACTCGTCGCCTTCTGCGAAGTCTTAAGCTCCTATACCAAACCAATTCAGGGCAACATCGGGATCATTACCGGCAGCGGCGGCCACGGAGCGATGACGGTCGACGCTTGCTCACTTGCCGGAATCAATGTCCCGGAATTGTCTGAGGCCGCCCGGGTCGAGATCATGAAAAATCTTTCCGTTAGTATTCAAGCCATTGCCGCGCTTGCCAACCCCGTCGATCTCACTGGCAGCGCCGTCGATGATGATTTTGTCGCGTGCGCCGGAGTCATGGGCGCCTCTCCCGAAGTCGATTGTGTGATTGTCCTGCTGCTGCCGTACATTCCCGGGATGACGCTGGACATCGGCGTAAAATTAAGCAACGTGAGCCGGCAGTTCAGCAAACCGTTTATCGCCTATGTGCCGCAGGTGGAAAAATACAACATGCTCATTGAAGGTTTTGAATTAAACGGCATTCCGGTATCGCCGTCTATTGAAGGCGCCGTGCTGATGGCCAAGGCGCTCGTGAGGAGAAAACCGTGCTGAAAAAAGAAATCCGAGACATCCTTTTGAGATCAAAAAAGTGGGGATGGGTGCTGGAGCCCGACGCGCAGAAAATATTTTCGCTCTATGGCTTCAAAACGCCGCAATACGATGTTGCCCTTTCCAGCGATCAGGCCGTGGCGATTGCCCGGTGCATCGGTTATCCGGTGGTTGCCAAAATAGTTTCACCGGCAATTATTCACAAGTCCGATGTCAAAGGGGTGGTGGTCAACATTAAAGATGATCAGACGCTGATTCAGACCCTGGAACGATTCCGCAAATTGGATGGCTTCCTCGGAATGCTGATTGCGGAGACTGTCAAAGGCCTGGAACTCATCATTGGCGCGAAGAACGATTTTCAGTTCGGTCCAATGGTCCTCCTGGGGATGGGCGGCGTGGGTGTGGAGATTTACAAAGACGTTTCTTTGAGAATGGCGCCGCTCACGGCGCGGTGCGCCGATCACATGATTAATGGGCTTGCCGCCCGGAAGCTCTTCACCGGTTATCGCGGCTCGGAACCCGTTAATCTGAATGCGCTTAAAAAGACCATCGTTAGCTTCTCCCGGTTGATGATGGAATTAAAAGACGAGATCGAGTCGGTGGATCTCAATCCGGTCATGTGCACGGCGAAAACCTGCGTCGTTGCCGATGCACGGATCATGCTGAAGAAATGAACCGGTCTCATGTTTGGCATAGGGTCAAGTATTGCCAATGAATCTCAATGAGAGCGAAAGAATAAAGTCAAGATTTTCCAGGATATCAAAAATATCCCGGTCGGCAGGTTCATCACGAAAATCGGCAAGAAGCCGCTTTTGGAAAAAAAAGGGCGGATCGTTAGCGATCACGCCCTGGCTTAAGGTTTAGTTGAAAGGTTTACACTTTATCGCCCCGTTTTCCGGTTTTTTCCCCGTTGAGCGGTCGCCGGTTCCGAAGATTGCCAGTTCAGCCGTAGCGACAGGTTCTTACGGTCAATCTTCCAACCATAAAAAACCAGTGTCTATCTTTGGATGTGAAAATACCACCATATATAGATGTTGTCAATATTTTATATACTACATATCGTATGTTAATCTTTATTGACAGTCCGGACTTTTCAGTATTACACATCATGCAGTGCACCGAGCTTCCAATGGCACGGGATCGGCCTTTTTCATTAATCGGTTTTGCAGGTTCTCGACCTCCTGCAGCCTGCGGCCGCTCCTGCGGATGCAACCGGGTAAGATCATCAAAACAGGAATTATTGTTGAGGTAAAAAAATGGAATATCCCTGGCTTAAGCATTACGCGCCGCATGTACCGCGAACGCTGAATTATCCGGCGACGAATATCTATCGCTTTTTAGCGGAGACGGTAGCGAAACATCCGAACGATTGGGCGATGACCTTCCATGATCAGAATACGACTTATGCCGAGCTTAATGAAAAGGTCATCCGGTTTGCCGGAATTCTGCACGGGCAGGGAGTCCGAAAAGGCGATCGGGTGGCTTTGATCCTCGTGAATTCTCCCACCTACGTCATTTCCTTTTTTGCGCTGATGAAGCTTGGCGCCATTGCGGCCAATATCAGCGTCGGCGTTTCCGGCGAGGAACTGGCGAATTGCCTCAGCAATGCAGGTGCGAAGTCAGCCGTCACGCTGGACCTCTTTGCCAAGAATCTTTACGACGTCATTCAAAAAACGCCCGTGAAGAGCGTTATTCTCCATTCCGTTTTCGGTCTGGAAAAAAAGATTGCTCGCGAAAACAGTATGCCCGTGCCGCAGGTTTATGCGGATTTGATGGCCGGGGTACAGGATATCCGGGCGATCGATATTGATATCTTTCCGGATGACGTTGCCGTGCTTCAATATACGAGCGGTTCTACGGGAACGCCCAAAGCGGCAACGCTCACGCACGCTAATCTGGTGGCGGCCGTTTTGCAATCCGACTCCTGGATGGGTGTTACAGGCGCAGGGAATGCCGCCGTGCTGTGCGTCATTCCCTTCTTCCATGTTTTCGGTCTCACGGCCTGCCTGCTCATTTCCGTTTACAAGGCATACCGGATGCTGCTGCTCCCCCGCATGGATGCGATGGACATTCTCTCCATGACGAAAATGCTGGAGACATACAAACCCATTTCGTTTCCTGCCGTTCCCAGCCTGTGGAACGCCATCCTTTCACTTCCCGAAGAGACGGCGAAAGCGCAACTCGCATCGATCCTTGTTGCGACAAGCGGCGGAGCGCCCGTGCCCGCGGCCCTTCATGAACGATACCAGGCCTTGACGGGCAAGAGGATGATAGAAGCCTACGGTCTTTCCGAAGCGTCTTCGGCGACGCACATGACGCCCTCTCCCGCGGGTGGGCCGGTGGGATCAATCGGTATACTGCTTCCGGACACTCAGGCCAAGATCATGGATATCGAAACCGGACAAAGAGAATGTCCTCCCGGAGAAATAGGTGAACTGGCTGTGAAAGGTCCGCAAATCATGCGGGGTTACTGGAACAATGACGAGTTGACTGCGGCCGTCCTTTGCGACGGCTGGTTTTTTACCCGCGATTTGGCGCGCATGGAAGATGACGGTTATTTCTATCTGGTGGATCGAAAGGACGATATGATCATCTCCAAGGGGTTCAATGTTTATCCCGGCCAGATCGAGGACGTTCTTAAGCAGCATCCCAAAGTCAAAGATGCCGCCGTCATCGGCGTTGACGACCGGCTTAAAGGACAGGTGATCGTCGCCGTCGTCGCCCTGAAAGAAGGCGTGCAGGCGCAAAAAGAGGAACTGCTCACGTACTGCAAGGACCGTTTGCCCGACTATCGCGTGCCCAAAACCATTCTGATCCGGGCGGACATTCCCCGCGATCCCGCGGGGAAACTTTTGCGGCGGATATTAAGGCGGGACGTTGCGGACGCCTGACATCCGTTTTTCCTGATTGACACCAGAGTCCTTTCGGTATTACTTAATACGGACAATTCATTGCAAGGAGTGCGTTCCATGATTATCGTAACGGGCGGCGCTGGGTTTATCGGCAGCGCCTTTGTAAGAAAACTTAATGCCGAGGGCATGAGCGACGTCGTCATTGTCGACCGGCTGGGGTCTTCCGACAAATGGAAGAACCTGGTGAACCTGAAGTTTACCGACTATATGCACAAAGACGATTTTTACCGCATGATCCGCGACAACACGGTTTCGTTTGACGTGAGCGCTGTTATGCATATGGGCGCGTGTTCATCGACGACTGAGCGAGACGCGGACTATCTCTGGAGCAACAATTTTGTTTACACACGGACGCTCACCGAATGGGCGCTTGGGCGCGGCATCCGGTTTATTTATGCGAGTTCGGCGGCGACCTACGGGGATGGTTCGCAGGGATTCTCCGATGATCATGCCCGGATCGAAACACTCAAGCCGATCAATATGTACGGCTATTCCAAGCAGCTGTTCGATTTATGGGTTTTGCGGCAAAAACTGGAAAACCAGGTAGCCGGCGTCAAATTCTTCAATGTCTTCGGCCCGAATGAATACCACAAGGGTGATATGACCAGTGTCATCTTCAAAGCCTTTCACCAAATCCGGCAGACCGGCCGGGTCAAATTATTCAAGTCGTATTTGCCGCAATACCCGGATGGCGGACAGATGCGCGATTTCATTTATGTGAAGGATTGTGTGAATGTCCTGTGGTGGTTTCTGCAGAATCCCTCCGCGAACGGCATCTTCAATCTGGGAACGGGAAAGGCCCGAACCTGGAATGATTTGATCCGCGCGGTTTTCACAGCAATGACGATTGACCCGGACATTGCCTACATTGAAATGCCGGAAGAGTTGCGTGATCAGTATCAGTATTTTACCCAGGCGGAAATGGATAAACTCCGCGCTCTGGGTTCTCCCGTGGATTTTTCACCTCTGGAAGATTCCGTGCGGGACTATGTGGTGAATTACCTGCAGAAACCCGATCCTTACCTGGGGAAGTAACCATGAAAAGAGATATCGTCTGCATCATTCCGTCCCGGTATGAATCCAGCCGGTTTCCGGGGAAACCGCTCGCCGATTTGTGCGGGAAGCCTATGATTCAGCATGTGTACGAACGCGTGGCCCGGGCCGGGGCTGTTCCCTATGTCGCCGTGGCCACCGATGATCGGCGCATCTATGATGCCGTGCGGAAATTCGGCGGCAATGCCGTGATGACCGCGGCAACGCACCGGTCCGGTACGGACAGAATATCGGAAGCCGTCTCGTCCCTGAATCTTCCCCAGGAAGCCATCGTTGTCAACATTCAGGGCGATCAGCCGATTTTTGAGCCGGTACAGGTCGATGAAGTGATCGCTCCGCTTGTCGCGAACCCGGACATTCCGATGTCGACGCTTGTTTATAAAATTATTCTCGACGAGGAAATCACGCATCCTCATGCGGTGAAAGTCGTCCTGGATCACCAGAATTTTGCCCTGTATTTTTCGCGTGCGACGATTCCCTTTGTCCGCGATAAAAACCTGCGTGTCGATTACTACAAACATCACGGCATCTATGCTTACCGGCGCGACTTCCTCGATGTCTTTACAAAGTTACCCGAAGGTAAACTGGAGAAACTCGAAGCCCTGGAGCAACTGCGTGCGCTGGAGTATGGTTATAAAATCAAGTGTGTCATTACACCGCATGATTCCGTGGAAGTTGATAATGAGCAGGAACTCGGCCGCGTGCGCCGCATCCTGCTGTCGCGGCAATAAGCCCGGCAGCAACTGACATCCATCCCGGGAGTCTCGATGAGTCCGCGCAAAAGAATTATTTTACTCATTTCGATCATGGCGGCCATAGGCTTGATCATTGAGACCATCACCATCACGCTTCTCTTTCTGACCGCGTTCAATGAACAGAAGGAAATTCTCCGCCACATCGTCACCAGCCAGGCGCGGTTGATCGAAGCCGTTGCCCGGTTTGATCGCGTTCACAGCCCTAATTATGCAGGCGGCGCGACTCAGGCCACATTGAGCCAGATCATGGATGCGCATTTCCACTATAAAGGATTTGGCGACACGGGAGAATTTACGCTGGCCCAGCGGCACGGCGATAACATTGTTTTTATATTGAGTCATCGCCATGACGACATCTATCAGCTCAGGCCCGTGCCTTTCAATTCAAAGCTGGCGGAGCCTTCGCGTCTGGCGCTCATGGGGAAATCAGGAACCCTTGTCGGTCTGGACTACCGTGGCGTCAAAGTGCTGGCCGCTTACGAGCCGGTTCAGGGATTGAATTGGGGTATCGTCGCGAAGATTGACATGTCGGAAATGCGAGCGCCTTTCGTTAAAGCGGCTATTATTTCCGCAATTCTGGGTATGATCGCCATTATCGCGGGAACGATCATTTTCGTCCGACTCACGAATCCGCTGATCAACAGTTTGAACAGGACCGTCGCTGAACTGGAAGAAGCCCTGGACAACGTCAACCGCTTGAGCGGTCTCTTGCCCATTTGCGCATCCTGTAAGAAAATACGAGACGATCAGGGATACTGGACGCAGATTGAATCTTATATAAAGGAACACTCGGAAGCGGAATTCAGCCATAGCATCTGTCCCGATTGTGTCCGGAAATTGTATGGGGATTTAGGTAAAAAGAAACCTGAGCCGCGGATGTGAGGCTTAGGGCTATTTAAGAATAAGGCGGAACGGCGCCGGAGGAGCGAATTCTCCGGGCTCGGCCTTAATCTTTGTCGAAAACGTTTCGCAGCCGTCGGCTTCAATGGTCAAATCAAACTCCCCTGCCGGCAGATCAAAAAAAGCAAAGGCAGCTTTAAATGCAAAATCCCGTGACGCAAGAAAGGTGGCGAGGACTTCTCTGTCGCTCATCTTGTCGTTGGGCTTAAGCTGCCGGGAGATCCCCGGACCGGTCAATTTGATGGCGCGGATTTGCACGTTCTCCGGCAGGTCTTTAAAAAACCCCCAGAAACTGTCGTCGGCCGATGTTGCCGCCGTCATATAACCGGCGATCATTCCCTGTGGTTTTAAAACAAATTTTGCCTCCTCAATTTTCCCTGCTTTGATGTCCAGCGTTATTTTATCCGGTTCTGTTTTGAAACCCAGGGCACAAAGGCTGACATCATACGTTTTGGGGACAATCGCACCCGTTTCCTGCCTGGGCTGAAAGGGATCTATTTTGAGCTGTGTTTCCTTTTCATCCGTTCCGGTCGGAGCCAGGACTAGAGCCATCTGCGAAGGAATGTTGACAGTCGGGGGATCAAAGGCATGGACAACATTCAGATATCCCTTAGAACGAACATATGTTTTGTCTTTATTGGCTTCCGTACCGGCTAAAACGGCTTTAAATTGAGACATCATTTGCGGGCTGGAGAGAATGCTGACATGGTCTTCGTTCAGGCCGCTGACTTTAAGGGCATCGGCCTGCGCTCTCAAATCCAGCATACTTTCCAGCGTAACGGTATTATCATTGTTTTGCCGGAAGAGGCTGCCGCCTCCCTTATGGCCAAAAAACAAATAGTACCGTATCGAGGGGTCCAATTTTGTGCCCAGAACGCGTTTGATATATTCGCTGTCCGGATCCATATCTTTCCAGCTCGGAATAACCGCGGGCGATTGTTTCACGCCTGTTTTCGCCCGCTGCTCCCCTCCCCAGGGTGTTGAAATCGATACAAACAGCTGAATGGTATCGTGGTAGTTGTCCTCTTTGGCGATAATGGCGGAACGGGACACCAGCCCCCCCATGCTGTGCGCGACAACATACAAAGATTCGAATTGATATTTCCTGTAAAGGTCATAAAGCTTTGTTCTGAGCAGGAAGGAGGTTGTGTCCAGCCGGGCGCCGGAAGGATAATAAAAAATCCATGGCTGATAGCGCGAACGGTCCAGATGATCGATAAAATAACGCCAATCCTGCGGCGAACCTGCCGCGCCATGAACGAAAAGGATCGGTGTCTTTTTGGAATCGTAGGGTTCTACAAAATAAATATTGCAGCCTATCCGTTTAAAAAATTCCAGCGGCGCCCAGAAACCGTCAAGTCCATTTTGCGCGGAAAATGCCGGATCGTCGAGATTGGCCAATGCGCCGGCTGACGTTGAAGGTTTGCTTTTTCCACCGGAGGATTGCACCAGCATGCTGGAAAAAGACGAAACCGGTTGTTTCTTTTTCGGTGTCAGGATAATATCCAGTCCGAAGACAGCGCCGCCCATCTGCGTTTTTACTTGATCGGGTTTGCCGTAGTAGCCCGACCATTCCCCCGGATTATAAGAAAGATCCCCGTTTTTGTCCTCAAAGGCGAAAATTTCATATTGTCCCTCCTGGACTAATATTTCATATTGTCCGGATCCGGATAACACGGCGTAATCGCCAATGGTTACAATGCCATTGCGATTACTGTAAGCGACGACCACAATGGGCTTTTTAGAAGAAGAAACATTGATGATTTCACCAATCAGCAGACAGGAATCTTTTGAAAACTGGACATCCTCCCGCAGTTTGAAAAGTGCGCAGCCACTGAGATTCCACAGGATCAGAACGAGGATAACAACGCTAAGGCATTTTTTCATAAGAATCCAACTCCACCCCGTGAACAAAGGTTGTTTTCATTGTCCGGGGTTTGCGCTTCATTAGGTGTAATGATAGATATCAGACTTGTGGAATGGATTCAATGTGAATATTATGAACTGCAGGGAGGCACCGCAACCGATCGCCCGGCTGCGGCCACTCCCTGCGGTCGTTTCGTTAATCTTTGAATACGGCCCCCGTGGAGGCCGACGTCACCAGTTTGGCATAGCGCGCCAGATAGCCGGTCGTGATCGCAGGTTTTCGAGGCTTTAAAGTTTTTCTGCGCTTTTCCAGTTCAGTATCACTGACTTTCAAATTCAATGATTTTGCCGGCATGTCAATAGAGATAACATCTCCTTCCTTCACAAGGGCGATTGGGCCGCCTTCCGCCGCTTCCGGTGAGATATGGCCGATGGCCGCACCCTGGGTGCCGCCGCTGAAACGCCCGTCCGTCAAAAGCGCAACTGTCTTGTCGAGCCCCATACCGACGATGGCTGCGGTCGGTGAAAGCATTTCGCGCATGCCCGGGCCGCCTTTGGGTCCTTCGTAGCGGATCACCACGATATCACCCGGCTTGATTTTTCCGGCAAGGATGGCGGAAATGGCATCATCTTCGCAATCAAACACGCGGGCCTTGCCTTCGTTGACCTGCATTGCCGGCGCTACGGCGGATTGCTTGACCACCGCGCCGTCGGGCGCCAGGTTTCCGCGCAAAACGGCAATGCCGCCCTGCTTTGAATAAGGGTTCGTGAGCGGCCGGATGACATCCTCGTTTAGCACACGGGCCGTTTTTATATTGTCACCCACAGACTTTCCGGTAACCGTCATGGCCTTCCGATCAATGACTCCCAGTGGTGCGACGACTTTCATGAGCGCCTGGATCCCGCCTGCGGCATCGAAATCTTCAATATGATAATGCCCGGCAGGGCTGAGCTTGCAGAGATTCGGCGTGCGTTCGCTGATCTTGTTGAAGAGATCAAGATCCAGCGTGATACCCGCTTCGTGAGCAATCGCCGGGATATGTAAAACGGTATTCGTGGAACAACCCAGCGCCATATCGACGGCCATCGCGTTTTTAAAAGCGGCCAGCGTCGCGATGTCGCGGGGTCTGATATTCTTTTTGAACAGATCCATAATTTTCATGCCCGCGTATTTGGCGAGCCTGTGGCGTGCGGCAAAAACAGCTGGAATGGTGCCATTGCCGGGCAATCCCAGGCCCAGCGCCTCCGTTACGCAGTTCATGGAATTGGCGGTGTACATCCCGGAACAGGACCCGCAGCCGGGGCAGGCGCAGTCTTCAAGCTGCCTGAGTTCGTCCAGGGTCATTTTTTTGGCTTTAACCGCCCCGACGCCCTCGAACACCGAGATCAGGTCAACGGCTCTGTCTTGATACTTCCCTGCCAGCATCGGCCCTCCGCTGATAAAAATGCAGGGAATGTTAAGCCTGAGCGCGGCCATGAGCATGCCCGGGATGATTTTGTCGCAGTTGGGAATGAAAACCAGCGCGTCAAAAGGATGCGCCGTCGCCATAATTTCAACGGAGTCGGCAATCAATTCGCGGCTGGCGAGGGAATACTTCATGCCCGCGTGATTCATGGCTATGCCGTCGCATACGCCGATGACGGGAAACTCAATCGGCGTGCCGCCGGACATACGAATCCCCGCCTTGACATCCTCAGTGATCAAATCCAGGTGGATGTGACCGGGAATGATTTCATTGGCGGAGTTTACCACCCCGATGAGCGGTCTGGCGATTTCTTCATCCGTATAACCCATCGCTTTAAAGAGCGAACGGTGCGGCGCCCGCTCCAATCCTTTTTTCATGAGATCGCTTCTCATTTTTTATCTCCCTTGTTTATACAAATTTCTAATTTTTGAAGATTGCCATCTCGCGCTATGCTTCTTCTTAGAAACCACCCCGCAATTGGCTTGCTCCCTGTAGAACAAGGGGTTGCAACCCCGTGTTGTGACCGTGTCCGGGTTGTTCAGTTTTTCCCGATAAGAACCAGGTAAGCCAAAGCGGCTAAAATGCGCGCAACGACAAATTCGGATTGAGCAACAGCCCCCGCCGGAGCGGAGACCATTGCTCAGATCAATTATTTCTTACGCTTTTCCGGTCTCAGCGCGCGAACAGCCGCGCCGGCCTGCCACATTTCGGACTCGCGCATTTCCTTGAGTTCGGCGTTAAGTTTTTCCTTGTAGTCGGGCGCGCTGTTGACACGCAAAACCACTTCGGTTTCCCCTCCGGTAGCAACGGAATTATACAGTTCGGCGAAAACCGGCTCGACGGCTTTGCGGAATTTGTGCCGCCAATCCAACGCGCCGCGCTGTGCGGTGGCCGAGCAGTTGGCGTACATCCAGTCCATGCCGTTTTCGCCGACCAGGCGGATGAGGCTCTGGGTCAGTTCTTCAACCGTTTCATTGAAAGCTTCACTGGGTGTGTGACCGTGTTTACGCAGCTCCGCATACTGTGCTTCCATCATGCCGGCCAGTGCGCCCATCAGCACACCGCGTTCCCCGGTGAGGTCGCTGTAAACTTCCATCTGAAAGGTCGTCGGGAAAAGGAAGCCCGAACCGATGGCGATACCCAAGGCGAGGGTGCGCTCCATCGCGCGGCCGGTTGCGTCCTGGTGCACGGCAAAACTGGAGTTGATGCCGCTGCCGTCCTGAAAATTGCGGCGGACGCTGGTGCCGGAGCCTTTAGGCGCGACCATAATGACGTCGACAAAGTCCGGCGGAATAACGCCTGTCTGATCCTTGTAGACGATCGAGAATCCGTGCGAGAAGTAAAGGGCATCGCCTTTTTTCAGGTGCGGTTTAACTTTCGGCCAGAGGATCATCTGCGCTGCGTCGGAAACCAGATACTGAATAATCGTTGCCTTTTCTACCGCTTCCTCAATCGGGAAAAGCGTCTGGCCGGGAACCCAGCCGTCGGCAATTGCTTTATCCCAGTAAGGCTTGTCTTCCGGGGACTGTCCGATAATGACGTTGACGCCATTGTCTCTCATATTGAACGCCTGGGCGGGCCCCTGAACTCCGTAACCCAGCACGGCGATCACTTCTTTCTTAAGAACGTCCTGCGCTTTCTTCACGGTGAATTCTTCCGCGGTCACGACGTCTTCTACTGTTCCACCAAAATTAATTTTTGCCATAAAACCCCCTGTTGTTAATGTTGCGATTCGTTATTTTTGTATTGGTTAATTTTATTCTTCCAACTTCAAAGCGACGAGGCCTGTTCGGGTGATGTCCGTAATGCCGAGCGGCTCCAGACGTGCCAGAGAGAAGTCGATTTGCGTTTTGTCTCCCGTTATTTCAACAATAACGTAGGCGTCTCCCGACACGATTGTTTTCCATTTGTTTGCGTCAACCGCATTTTTGACGGTCTCCGAATTCTGAGCCGTCAGATTCAGCCGGACCAGAACCATTTCGCGGTGGATGGATTCGACGTTGGTCAGGTCATCTACTGAAATCACATCGACCAGCCTCTGCAGTTGATTCTCAATCCGGGTGATGGTGGCCTGGGATCCCGACGTGGTCATCACGATTTTCGAGATGTCATTCTGCGTAGTCGTATTCACGCAAAGGCTGTCGATGTTATAGCCTTTACCGCCCAATGTTCCGGCGATCCTGGCCAGCACATCGGGTTTATTGTGTACCAAAATTGAAATAATATGATCCTTCTTCTCCATTTGATCCAACCTCTCATCTGTAAATTATTTGACGACGCCGTCAGTTGATCATTTCCCTCGATCCTAGGGCCATTTGGCTGATGGATTCGCCCGGATGCACCATCGGGTAAACGCATTCCTCGCGCGACACACGGAAATCCATCAGCACCGGCCGATTGATGGACAACCCCTGCTTCAAGACAGACTCCACTTCGGCCGGCTTCGTTGCCCTGAGGCCTATGATACCGAACGCTTCGGCCAGTTTTACAAAATCCGGCGCGTAGCTCATATCGGTAAACGAATATCTTTTTTCATAAAAGAGCTCCTGCCACTGGCGGACCATGCCTAAAAAGCCGTTGTTCAGCAGGACGACTTTCACCGCGATGTTATACTGGGCGGCGGTGGCCAGCTCCTGAATATTCATCTGGATGCTGCCGTCACCGGCAATATCCACGACGTGCCTGTCGGGGAACGCGCATTTGACGCCGATGGCTGCGGGCAGGCCAAACCCCATGGTGCCTAAGCCCCCCGATGAAATGAAAGAGTTGGGCTTGGCAAACTTGAAAAACTGAGCCGTCCACATCTGATTCTGGCCGACTTCCGTCGTAATCAGGGCGTCTCCCCCGGTAATCCTGTAAAGCGTTTCGATGACGTATTGCGGCTTGATGACCTCTCCGTTCTGGCAATAGGTGAGCGGCACTTTTTCGCGCCATTCGGCGATTTCGGAAAACCACTCCCCGCGTGAGGACGCGTCCTGGTCATAATGGTGCTCTTCCAGAAAACGCAAAAGATCCCTGAGCACGGCCTTGGTGTCGCCGATAATCGGCAGATCGACGGTAACATTCTTATTAATAGAAGAGGGGTCTATATCAATGTGGACGATCTTGGCGTTGGGAGCAAATGTATCGATCGTGCCGGTCACGCGATCGTCGAACCGCACACCGATCGCCAGGAGCAAATCGCAGTGGCTGACAGCCATATTCGCGTAATACGTGCCGTGCATTCCCAGCATACCCAGCCACAATGGGTCATTCCCCGCGAATGATCCGAGGCCCATCAGGGTGCCGGTCACCGGGATTTCATATCGACGGGCCAGCTCGGTTAACTCTTCCGACGCGCCGCCCAGAATGACGCCGCCTCCCGTCATGATCAGAGGTTTCCTGGCGGACTGGAGCATTCCGAGAACAGTGGCCATCTTTTTAGGCGCCGGCTTATAGGAGACCTCGTGATTGCGAATTTTTACGTTGGCCGGATCATAATCGGTCTGGCCGGCCATGACATTCTTGGGCAGATCCACCAGCACCGGGCCGGGCCTGCCGGAACGGGCGATATGAAATGCTTCCTTAATCGTCTGGGCAAGTTCTTCAACATTGCGGACCAGAAAATTATGTTTTGTACACGGACGCGTGATGCCGGTGATGTCACATTCCTGAAAGGCATCATTGCCGATGAGACCGGTCGGGACCTGCCCGGTAAAAACCACCAGTGGAATAGAATCCATATTCGCCGTAGCAATGCCGGTAACCGTATTGGTGGCGCCGGGGCCGGATGTCACCAGACAAACGCCTACTTTGCCGGTTGCGCGCGCATAACCGTCCGCGGCGTGCACGGCGCCCTGCTCATGACGAACTAAAATATGCTTGAGGTTGCTTTTATAAAGCTGATCATAGATATCCAGGACGGCCCCGCCCGGGTATCCAAAGATGATATCAACCTTTTCTTCTTCCAGCACTTTCAGCAGAATTTCCGTGCCTTTCAACTTCATCCCCTTTAACTCCTCCATGTCTTTTTTACTATTTGAATCAAAATAATCATTAAAATTAAAAAAGCCGCCAGTTTCTTTTGGAAAAAGCGGCTTTACTGAAAAAAAGAAAGCCGCGGGCTTTTCGGGGCCCGCGGCTTGTATCTTTGATCTTAGAGATACAGAGCGGCAGACCCCATAAGTACGACTACTACGACGAGCAATCTTACAATGGCCTGTATCTGAATTCTGCCGCTGTCGAAATCTTTAAGAAACATAATTACTTCCTAATTTATTGGCTCTCTTCTAACTAAAAAAAACGCACTTGTCAAGTGGCATTCTCACGCACATTCATAATTTTTATCGGAATAGCTCTTCTTTTTCTTCGGGTACCTCTTCTTTGTCGCCGGGAAGAGCGTTATCGAGAAAGCATTCATAGATTGTTCCCGGGCCGCCGCCCTGCGCCGGCCTGCCGGTCTTGTGATCGACTTTGACAAAAACGATGCCCTCCGGAACAGGAAAGGCTTCCACCGGTTTATTCTGCAGGACTTTTTCCATAAAGTAGAGCCAGATGGGTGCAGCGGCGCGTCCGCCCACTTCCCGTTTTCCCAGAGATTTTTCCTGATCAAACCCTACCCAGACGCCCGTAATCAGCGACGGCGTGAATCCGATGAACCAGGCGTCGCGGGTATCATTGGTTGTCCCCGTTTTACCGGCAACCGGCCGGCCGATGCTTTTCACCCTTCGGCCGGTACCGCTTTCGACGACGTCCTGCATGACGTAAGATGTCATAAATGCGATGCGGGGATCAATGACCTGCTCCGTCTGTACTTTGGTCTCTTCAAAAACATTGCCGGTCCGATCGACGATTTTACGGATAAAGAAAGGAGTGACTTTCTTGCCCTGGTTAGCCAGGACGTCATAGGCGCGCACCAGTTCCTGCAAGGTAACGCCCGATGATCCGAGTGCCAGGGACAAATTTCTGGACAGAGGAGATTCAATACCCATATTCACCGCGTAAGAGGTGGCGTAATCAATGCCGATATCCTGCAATAGCTTAACGGTCACAACATTGCGGGACTGCACCAGCGCGGTCCTCATCGTAATCGGTCCCAGGAATTTCTCATCGAAGTTTTTCGGTTTCCATAAACCGTCTTCCTGCGACGGATCGGCGAAAACAACAGGGGAATCAACAAACCGTGTTGACGGATTCATGCCCTTATCAAAGGCGGCCGTATAGATGAGAGGTTTAAAAGCAGAGCCCGGCTGGCGACGGGACTGCGTCGCCCGATTGAATTCGCTTCTATTGAAGTCACGGCCTCCAACCATGGCGCGGATGGCGCCGGTCTTGACCTCCATGCAATAGAGCGCACCCTGAACGAGATCTTTTGCGTATTTGCCCCGTTCCTCCATTTCCGTCAAGCCCTTGAGAAGGGCATCCCGGGCGGCCTTTTGCGCTGACAGATTCAGGGTCGTATAAATGGTCAACCCTTCCTTATAGAGAACATCCGCACCATATTTTTCCTGCACATAACGGCGAACGTTTTCAACAAAATAGGCAGCCACTTTGTCCTTAGGCTTCATGGGGCGAAGTTTCAGCGGTTCCGCGGCAGCTTTATCCATTTGTTCTCTGGTAATAAAGCCTTCTTCCATCATACGCGTCAATACGTATACCTGCCTTTGTTTTGCACGGTCGAAATAGAGAAAGGGAGAGTAGGTGGTGGGCGCTTTCGGTAAGCCGGCCAGAAGCGCCGCTTCCGGCAACGTCAGGTCCTTGGCGCTTTTGCCGAAGTAGCCAATCGATGCCGACTCGATGCCGTAAGTACCGTGCCCGAGATAAATCTGATTCAGATACAAATTCAGAATTTCATCTTTGTTCAGATACTTGTCTATCCGATAAGAAAGAATAGCTTCCTTAAATTTTCGGATGTATTTTCTCTCCGGCGTCAAATACATCAGTTTGGCGACCTGCTGAGTGATTGTGCTTCCGCCCTGCACGATTCTTCCTGCTTCCACATTTTTGAACATGGCACGGAAAATACTCTGCAGATCTACTCCCTGATGTTTATAAAAACGGGAATCCTCTGCGGCGACGAATGCGTGCTGAACGATCTTCGGGACATCCGCTATCTTTACCATCTTCCTGTCTTCCAGAAAGAACTCGTCGACCAGTTCGTCATTTTCATCAAGCACTCGGGAAGCAATGCTGGGCCGGTAGTCTTTGAGTGCGTCAATTCCCGGCAGGTCCATCGTCATCATATAATAGGCAACAGTTCCGCCGACGGTTACCAATAGCAATAAGAATATGACAATAAACAAAAATTTTAAAAGTTTAGATAATTTGATCGTTTCCCCGCGCGGTTTCACATTTTTTTTACGTTCAGACATGCTTATACCTGTTGGTCCTGATCCTTTTCACTGGATTCGGGAACTTTCTCCTTTTTGCCGGCAAATTTCGCGACGAAAATACTCACTTCGTAAAGGCACAATAAAGGGATCGCCATCAAAATCTGGCTTAAGGCATCCGGGGAAGGCGTCAGAATCGCGGCGGCAATAAACATTAATAAGATGGCGTATTTTCTGTTTTTAGAGAGAAGTTTGTCGGTAACAATACCGAGTTTGGCCAGAAAAAAAATTAAAATCGGCAATTGGAAGGATAAGCCGAACCCCAACAGGAATTTGATAAAAAGCGACAAATACTCATTGAAGGAAATCATCGCTCGCAGATACTCGTTGTTAAAACTTACAAAGAATTCGAAAGCGGGCGGCAGAACAACAAAATAGCCGAACAAGATGCCGGCCAGAAAAAGTAATGTCGAAGACAAAACAAAAGGCACCACATATTTTTTTTCCTGAGGGAGCAGCGCGGGTGAGATAAATTTCCATACCTGATAAAAAATGATCGGGCTGGTGAGAATCAGAGAAGAAAAAAATGCAACCTTCATGTATGTAAAAAAAGCCTGCGTCAGACCGGTGTAAATTAAATAGCTGCTTTTAGGGAGGGCATTGGTCAATGGTTTGGTAATAATCGTAAACAGCCAGTCCTTGAAGTAATAACAGACGATAAAACCAATGCCGAGCGCGATTAAAGAGTTGGTCAGCCTTTTGCGCAGTTCAATCAAATGTTCCGTTAAAGACATTTTAAGATCTTCGTTGTTTTCCATTATATGCCGTTTTTATTGGTTTTTGAAATATGGACGTTATGTTGGTTTTTGGATGTTCCCGACGCCATTGCCGGATGTTTCGTCTTTCGCCTTTTCCGCCTCAGATTTTTTTAACAACAGGGAATCTTTCAGACCCTCATCGGCTCTGGGTTTATCATCTTCCTTCAGGGCATCTTTCAGATCCTCAGTGACGCCTTCTGTGGCATTCTTGAAATCTCGAAAGCCTTTGCCCAGTGTTTTAGCCAGATCGGGCAGTTTCTTGGGTCCGACAATGAGCAATGCGATAATTGCAATGATAATGAGTTCCTGAAATCCGATACCAAACATAGGAAAATTTACCCCTTCAACGTTTAACTACCTATATATCGAAAGTTATTTTTGTCAATGATTTTCGCTTGGGCGACTCGCGCCTATCCGGCGGGCCAATTCTTAAAAAAGAAAAGGTACTGTTTTGCATCTTGACCTCATGCCGGCTGTCCGGTACATATCTTTGCATGACTCTTGATGAACAAATAGCTGAGATGATCCGCACGGGGTCCGGCAAAACCATAATTGCCGCGCGCTACGGAGTTGTTGCAGCGGTTGCGGGGTCAGTCCTGGCTGGAGTCTTAACCGGCAAGCCGGTTTTCTATGGAATTGCTTTTGTTTTTGCAGTGATCGGATTTGTAATTTGGCGGGTAACCCCTCACATCCACAATGCCGCCAGAGGCTTGAAAGAGGGTCTGAAGCACAGTGGTGCAGTCGAGATCAGGATTGATCGCTGGACGGATGCTGAATCGAATCACTATGAATCCTATCAGGGGATTGTTTCAATTGATAACCGGCCGCTATGGCAGATGGAGTTCGCAACTCCTCCGAATTGGCAGCCGATCGAAGGGATGCATTCTGCGCAGTTGGCTTTTATCCCCGGCATAGAATGGCCTGTTGCGATTATCACCAACGACGGCATGTTATATCCGCGACTGAGGCCGCGACCCGCATCCGCTGTCATAACAGGATCATATCGCTAAGATTTTGATATAATATTAAAAATTAATTCCGTGGTTGTTGGGATGGTTCATTATTTCTTTTGTCGGCAAAAGCTTCTTACCCCTTTTTTGTCTTGACAATATCATGACCATTAGTATAACGAATGAGCTCTGCTCATTGAATTTCCCTCAGTATCCGGCTCATGTAAGGAAGGAAAGAAAGGAAACCTCTTTTCCAGCCGAAACCAGACCGCGACAGAGAGCATTATAGTAAGGCCATCATGAAAAATGGCTCATTGAATAAAAATTATTAATCGAAAGTGAGGTAGAAACATGAAGATTGAAGATGTGAAAAATGTATGTGTAGTTGGCGCAGGCAACATGGGTCATCAGATTGCACTCCAGTGCGCTATTTCCGGTTTCAAAACAGTCAGCACGGACGTCATTCCGGCCGTTCTGGAAAAGGCCGAAAAATTTGTCGATAGTTATCTGGCCGGCCGCGTGCAGAAAGGCAAAATGACGGAAGATGTGGCAAAGGCTGTCCGTGCAAGGATCTCCTTTACCGGCGATCTGAAAGTCGCTGCAAAAGACGCCGATGTGGTTATCGAAGCGGTTCTGGAAAGAATCGACCTGAAGCGGAAAATCTTTGCCGATCTGGACAAGATTGCACCGGCCAAGGCCATCCTGGCGACCAACAGCTCTTTCATCGTGAGTTCCAGAATTGCCAGTGCCACTAATCGTCCCTCCCAGGTTTGCAACCTCCATTTTTTCAATCCGGCCCTCGTCATGAAGCTGGTTGAAGTCGTCCAGGGACCCCATGTGTCGGATGAGACGGCAAAATGCATGATGGACTTCTGCCTGAAGATCGACAAAGTTCCTATCCATATCAAGAAGGAAGTGGATGGCTTTGTTCTGAACCGGATCTTCAGTGTCATTTCGAAGGAAGCCCTCTGGATGCTGGAAATGGGAGTGGCCACTTATGAGGATATCGATAAAGCATGCGTATACGGCGCCGGTCACCCCATGGGTCCCTTCCGCCTCAATGACCTGACGGGCATCGACCTGACTTACGATATCTGCATGAGCCATTTCTATGAATCCGGTAATCCTGCGGATCTTCCGAGCCCCAGTGTCGTCAAGTTATACACCCAGGGCAAATTCGGCCAGAAGACCGGCGAAGGCTGGTACAGCTACAAGAAATAATTTTTTGACAACACGCCCATCGAGACTGTTTCGGTCTTTCGGGTGATGATAAAAAGACGCCCCGAAGTCGCAGGATTTCGGGGCGTCTTTGCAATGCCTATGAACCCTGGGTCCAAATCAGCACTGATCGTGGAAGGCGGAGGTATGCGCGGTATCTTTGCCGCAGGCGTCCTCCATGCTTTCGGCAAGGCCGGGTTCGATCCGTTCGATCTGTATATCGGTGTATCAGCAGGTGCCTGCCACCTGGCCTCGCATCTGGCCTCGCAAAATGACCGTAACTTCGACATCACGCTGCGCTACTCCCTCGATCCTCAGTTTATCAATGTCGGCAGGTTCTTCAGAGGCGGCCATCTGATGGACCTGGACTGGATGTGGGATCAGACAATCAAGAATTATCGGTTGGATATTAAACATATTTTTGAAAAGCTGCGCGGTCAGAATAAAGAATATCTGATTGTGGCGACATCAATGGCAACCGGCCGAGCGCTTTATCTGCGCCCCGATGAAAACACGCTGGAGCATTATTTGAAAGTCTCCAGTTCATTGCCCATTCTTTATCGCAATCTATTGCATGCGGACGGCGAGAAAGCCACCGACGGAGGCATGGCCGATTCCATTCCCGTGCGGGAAGCGTGTCGGCGCGGCGTCACAACCATCACGGTTATCCGCTCGCGTCCGGCGCTCTACATCAAAAAGACGAATTTACTGGCCCGGATGATCTTCTCCTTTTACTTCCGCAATTATCCGCGATTGGTTGAAGGTTTTCAACGGCGCGCCGAAAATTATAATGCTTCTGTTGATTTTATCCATCATCCCCCTGAGGGTGTCCGTATCCTGGAGATTGCACCGCCTGCTGACCTGAATGTCGGCAGAACCACCATGGATGAAGCCCCTTTGCGGAAAGCGTATGAAAGCGGCATTGCTCATGGAGAAGTATTTATGGATCAATATCCGACGGCCATCTCCTGATCTTAAGTTTATCTAAATTTTTTTTAAAAGTACTACGCACCTTTATATCGTTCGTCCGTTCTTGACCGGGCAAGTCATTTATGCCATCTAATAACCACCCGGCGGGCGGGAATGGATATTCATGGAAAAAATACTGATTGTCATTTTTTTGGGATTGTTTTGCGGACGGATGGCGCTGCGCTTTATCTTACAGCGGCTCAATATGAGAAACTTAGTGTTGCACGGCAAAGAAATTCCGTCAGTCTTTGCAGGCAGTATTGACGCCGGAATATTGAATAAGATGGTGGATTACGCATCAGAGCAATCACGTTTGGAATCCAAAGAAAACATAACCAGTGATATTATCGAACTCGCAATCGTATTTCTTCTTCTGCCTTCACTGATCGAATGGATTACCGGAATGCACGTGCATCTTATAGGGCAGGCGCTGCTCTTCTTTGCCGTCCTCGTATTAATAAGTGGAGCAGCCGGTTTGCCGTTTGATCTCTATCATACTTTTATCCTGGAAAAGAAATACGGTTTTTCAACAATTACCTGGAGACTCTGGCTTGCCGATATGGCCAAATCGATCATACTTTCGGCCATTATAATGGCAATTATCATAAGTGCTGTAATGGGCTTTGTTATACTTCTGCCCCTGAGCTGGTGGTTCTGGGGCTGGGTGTTTTTTACCATATTTCAGATCATGCTGTTGTGGCTGTACCCGGTGCTGATCGCTCCGCTCTTTAATAGATTTGAACCGGTTCAGGATGAGGCGCTCACGGAAAAGATAACGACCATGCTGGCCAAGGCCGGCCTCCAAGCGCGGGGCATTTATCAGGTGGATGAAGGCAAGCGATCCAGACACACGAACGCCTATTTTACCGGGATCGGTAGATCGAAACGCATCGTTCTGTTCGATACGCTGCTTTCTTCTCATACTCACGATGAAATCGTATCCATACTGGCGCACGAAATCGGGCACTGGAAAGGAAAACATATTCTCAAGCAACTGGTATTTATGATTATCACTTCGCTTCTACTGTTTTACATTATTTATCATGTTGTGAATTGGTCCCCTTTGTTCAATGCTTTTCGAATTAATCAAAGTCCTGTTTATGCCGGCTTCTTTCTGGTCTCGCTGTATCTTGAAATCATCGGCTTCTATTTAAGTCCAATAGGGGTTGCCGTCACACGACATTTTGAGCGCGAGGCGGATCGAACGGCTGTGCATCTGACAGGCGTCGTGCAGCCGATGATCAACGCGCTTAAACGTTTAGCCAAAGATAATTTAAGCAATCTGCACCCTCATCCCTGGTATGTATGCTTCTATTATTCTCATCCGCCGCTTGTCGACCGCATTGAATATCTGGAATCGCTGGATTATAATAGAGACCAAGACTAGGAGTGCAATTCAATAATTATTTTTTAAACAAGGCTTCCAGTTTGTCTTTGGGATCAAAAGACACTGCCTTAGTCTTTCCGGATTCGTTTCTGAAATGGAAGAAATCGCAGAAGTTGGAGCGGCTCTTATCAAGGACCCGCTCAGCTTGTACTTCGCGGCAATCATTGTATCCACCGCGCTCA
>Ga0351971_1050_pt1 | contig 23358 bp, 24 predicted proteins | sample BONcelFGM3001F11_FD_206746 | JGI IMG/M metagenome (GOLD analysis project Ga0351971, IMG submission 206746) | Enriched cells from coal bed in the Powder River Basin, Montana, United States - BONCAT cells FGM rep2 HSBNCT.FGM.300.1.F11 ...
TTGAGAGGATGGGAGGGAAGGGGTTATCGCCGACGGCTCGTGACGCGGACGAGGATGTCAGCCTTGCCGGTCGGAGTCGGATTGCTCGGCGTCGCCCGACAGCAAAACCACGTCGATTTCGTCACCGTTGGCGGGATCGACGGTAATCAGGAAGCGCTCGCCGATATTCCAGCCGACCCACTCGAAGTGGCGCGCATCTCGGCGAATGAGGTGCGGCTCGCCGTTGGTGAGCCGGATTTCGACATCGGCGCTGGAGATGGCGGTTTTCATTAACATGGGTCGATTTCATCATACGCTGCGAAAGGCGCGGCGTAAACCGGTGAACTTGAGGCGATGGGCCGTATAGATCACAAGAACGGTTCTTTCCACGCTCCCCCGCGCTGCGGTATAGTGAGCCCACATTTCCTTGGCAGTCATCCCCTGCCCGGATGGCTGGTGTTCCCTGCTCTTGGCCGGGCAGGCACACTCCTGGTCAGCCTGGGCCAACAGGTGAGCAGTGGGTAAGGAGATTATTCGAAGGGCTGTTGCCATTGACGGCGACAGCCCTTTTTCATGCGTTGACGTCGATTAGGGGTTCGGATTGTGTGTTGGTCGCGACGTGCCAGATTGGGGCGGACAGCACGGTTTGCGGGGTGACCTGATCGAGCGTGGTAAACCAATAGCGCTGTTTCCCGCCCGCTTCTTCGGTCACCCGTTGCAGGTTAGCGGCGCGCCCTGGGCCAGTTGTGACGGTCAGCACGCGCAGACTGCGGGTTTCGAAGCGGCGTTGGTACGCGCCGCTGCCGTAATATGTCTGGTAGGCCAGAATTTTGGTCTTGAAACGCTGGGTCGTCATCGTGCCGCGATCCAGTTCCAGAAAGAAATGGGCCTTGCCTTTCGGAGTCTCCAGGGCAAAGTAGCTGTCCGGGATGACCGAGACCGATTGCATTCGCCCGGTCTGGCCTCGGATGGTCACGTAGTCGTAATCCGCTTTAATTTCATTCTCGCCTTTCCAGACCAGCAACGCGTAGCCGAAATCCATCGCTGCCTTGGCAACAGCGACGCGTACGCTGTTGATGGCGAGCGTGTGCTCCAGGAACTGTGTCGTCAGGCTCTTGAGTTCCTTGCTCCAAACCACGTCGATCCCCTGCTCAGCCTGAAGCAGTTCCGCGCCGCGCTTGTCGAGCACGTAGAGGATCGGCGTGTTCATTTTGTCGGCGTAGACGCCCAGGAAGACACGGTTGAGAAAACCGTGGTGGTAGAGCGCCGACAGCCGGGCATACGCCTGGTGGCGGGATGGGAAAAACAACGTCTTCAAGTGTTGCGTCGTCAACAGGCGATAGTCGTAGACCGCGCGGACGATCTCGATATCGCGCTGGGTCAGCCGAATGGCGTTCGGGGTTTCTTTGCGGGCGTCACGCCTGGCCCGCTTCGATGGTTTCTGCGGCATAACGTCAGTATAGCCTACTCGTCGTAGAAGGTTTCTTCTTCAGACAGCTCGGGTTGCTGCGCGCTCCGGCTCGGTCGTGGATAGCGTTCGTGCAGCCAGGCCAGCACCTCGTCGCGGCGCTTTGGCGTATAGCGCTCAGCGGATCGTCGCCGGATGGATTGTTCTCGCTCGCGTCCATCGGTCATCGGATCGAGCGGCAGGAACGTCCGCAAGCTAAACGCCGGTTGGGTTTGTCCGTGGGCCTGGAGCTTGACGACGGCGTGGTAGCGGTCGAGATTCAACAGTTCTTGCGCCGTGAACTCCGGTTTGACGTAGGGCGCTAACGTGCCGGTATCGTCGGGACTGCACTGGAAGATAATGCTCGCGCCGACGTTGCCCATTACAGCATCGAGCGTCTTGCCGGTCAATTGGCCGAGGAACTGGTTGGCGATGGTTAGCGACAAGCCATATTTGCGCGCCTCGGAGAGCAACTCATCGAGCGCCGAAGTCACGAAGCGCTGCACCTCGTCCACGTAGATGAAGAACCGTTCAGCGACCGCGTCTTTCATGCCCGACATCTGGAGCCGCGACATCAGCAGCGCGCCGACCAGGTTGCGTTCCTGATCGGGCACCAACTCCTCATCCAACGCCAGCGAGATCAGGATGATCTTCTTTGCCTGGATGAGCGACCGAAAATCGAGTGTGTCGGGATGGCACAGGATCGGATAGAGATACGGGTTGGCGTAGAACGGGCGGATGCGGTTGATGATCGGATCGGCGATCTGGCGCTGGAGCGCCGGGCTGCCCTGGTTGAATTGAAAGTCCCAGAAGTCGAGCGTTTCCGGGTCATCGGTCTGGCTCAAGCGCTGCTCGCGATAGAGCGGATCCATGAACAGCCGGGCGACATCGCGCATGGTGGCGTGCGGCTCGCTCTGGAGCGGGATCAAGCCGGCGCGCAGGTAACTCGCCATCCGCGCCGCGCTCTCTGTACCGCTAAACAACCGCTCGATGATACCGATCATGCGCAGCGTGCTGGTGTAGCCTTTGCCGCCGACCAGCGGGTTGAGCGGCGGCGGATAATCGTGGTTTGCCAGATCGAGCACGACCACGTCCTCGATCCGCTCGTCGGGAATGCTGGAACGGAGAATGTTGTCGACCAGACTGCCATGGGGATCGATCACGGCCACGCCGCGACCCGCCGCGATGTCCTGGTGAATCAGGTGATGCAGCAGCGTGCTCTTGCCGGTGCCGGTCTTGCCGATGACGTTCAGGTGGGTTGTCCGATCCGCCTGTGGAATCAGGATCGGCTCGTCCTGACCTTGATAGCGGCCGATGCCAAGGAGCAAGCCTTCTTTCAACCGCGCCACCGGTTCCGGGATATCGACTGTGCCCTTGGCGCGGCTCACCCGTGGGGCGGTGACATTGGCGTGAGGCAGGTGCCAGGCGGCGGCGATTTCTTTCGGTTCGAGGATCAAGACGGGCGGGCGCAGTCTGACCGCTTGTCCGTGCTGTAAATTCCGAACCACCGTGGTGGCGTTGGAGGATTGCTCGACCTCAACACTCTTGATGTAGCGCGAATGCTGATCCGGGGGGCGTTCGACCCAGACCAGGCCGTTGAACGGCATGTTGACGAAATGCGAGATTTGCGCGTCGAGGCCGACCATGATCTCGGTCAGTCGCTCCTGATCCGGGCTATCGACCTGCACCAAAAGCACACAGGTATACAGGCGTTGCCCCAACTTCGTGTCAAACACCCGTTGGTCGCGCGCCACAAACTTATCGACGCGATCATAGCCGCTGAGTTTTTTGGCGAGGGCGTCCTGGATACCAGCGTTCGACAGCAGTTGGAGCGGGTGAATCGTCGATTGGGTAATCATCCGCTCAGCCTGCTGGTACGCTTCCACCGGCGCTGGCCCCAGCACGCCCAACACATACGAGACGCGCTCCCCTGGTTGAAGCTGGTTCATCGCCTGCGCCAGCGCGGCAATTGGATCGACCGTCGTGATGTCGGTCACATACAGCATCGGCGCGACGAACATGTTCATCTGTTGATACTGGCAGACGTAGCGGTAAAACGGCGCTTCGACCGCTTCCCCGGCGTCTTCGACGGTGACTGTCACCTCGGCGCGCGGATAACTGGCGCGGATCAGCTCTTCCATCACGTTCGGCATCACCAGGTGGAACGCATCGACGATTTGCCAGCGAATGCCGTCCTGGTCGGCCTGGATGCGAAATGTGAGCTTCGGTAGGTTCGACAACAATTGTTCGATGAAAGCCAATGCCTGGTCGTGATTCCACGCTGTCGCTGACGGCAGCGTGACGGTATAGATCACTCGTTCATCGGGGATTTCCTCGATGTCGGCCTCGGTTTCAACATTCGCTGGAAGCGCGTAGGCCGTTGGTTTGGTCGCGAAGCCCTGTAGTGCGAGCCAAACGCCGCCGATGAGCGCGACGACGCCAAAGAAGACGGCGTCAGCGCTGCCCATAAACAGCAGAATCACGCCCAGGAATAGCAATCCGCCGCCAATCATCAGCAGGCTTCGCTCTTGCCCTTCCGTCGCATTCACCGGCACAATCTCGGCGTCACCGATTTCTTCCAGGCCAGTTGGGCGGACTTCGAGCGGATGGGCTTTGGCGGCTGGCTGCGCCAGGTAATCGATAGGGCGCTCACGCCGCTTCTGCATGATCCAGTACACGACCGCGACGCCCGTCTTGAGAATCCCCCACCACAATGACACGAACGCCATGACGAGATCCATCATCCAGTCATCGTCATTCCGTCGCCTGCTCATTTCATTACTCCTGTCGGCTTTGAGCGCTTCGATTTCGGTTCTTTATAGTGTAGTAGAGCTAGTGGACATAGGGCAACTGAAGACCGAATTCGGCGCGCTCAGATGCTGGCACTCGTACAGTCGATGGCGAAGTGTGACTCGGAGTATCGCCGCCTGGTCAAGCCGTTTAGGTGATGTGGAAGTGTCGCTGAAGGTGTCTTTGCTTTTGCCGTTCGTCGGGCGCAGCCCGACCGCCGCACTTCGAGGTTAAGAAAGCTGGCGAATGAGCAGCCCGTTTTTGGCTGCGAGTGTCGGCAGCTTTCAACCGTGTGCTCCCGCGCGGCATCTCAGCGCGGGGGCACCGAAGGGGGGCGGTCGGGGTTTCGACCAGCGGGAGAAAGACCGACGAACGGCGTGGTTGAGGAGCGGCAGGGTTTGCGCGTCCACTACACGAGCGGCCCGCCACCAGGCGGCGTGCTCGGGTGTGGCGGCGACCCTGTCCGACGATACCACATGTATTGGGCGGCGTTTTGAACTCAGGACTCCCCTATACGGGTTTAGGGGACTTTTTCCACGACAAAACAACCCTTATAAAAGGGCTTCGCCCTGGCACGCGCTCCTCTCCCCTAGTCCGCTGCTGCCCTCCCTGCTGCTCTCTCCCCTCAGATTCCTAAGCGATGCTCTCGCATCGATTTTTTGAATATCAAACGCGAGAACACGGTTCGCTTGAGGTGTCTTCGACAGGCTTGTGGCCTGTCTAGCCTGGTTGCCAGGCAACGGTTATCGTCGGATCGGTCGCTTCGGTCGGTTGGCCGTTCCTCGAACGGCTGCGGGACACATCAAAAACAGTCTTTCCACGCCATTCTGGGCACAAGAAAGCGTGGCTACAAGGAGGAAAATGCACCACGATACCATGGTGTCTACCACGGTATCATGGTACCAACCATGGTGTCATGGTGGCTTGGTATCGCGGTATCACAATACCGTGGTATCACAGTATCAGCGTCATAAACGGTTATTGATTCAAGGAAACGAGGCACTGGTGGAGGACGCTACGCTCGCCACGGAGGTGATAATCGTGGACGAGATAGTTGATCGCGATGCGGGCAATCTCATTTTCACTGGTACGAATACCTCTGGCTTTATAGTGAAACACCAGCTCGGCAATCGCCTGTTTTTCAGCTTGGGTGAAGCGGTGAGTCGCTGCCTCCTTGCCGAATTGTTTGACTGCTTTGCGCACCACAAAAAGCAGGTCGGATGCCTCCGGAATATCGGTATCACGGTGTCGTGGTGTCGTGATACCGTGGTCGCTTGGTACCGTGGTATCGTGGTGGCTTGGTATCGTGGTATCACGATACCGTGGTGTCACACTATTCGCTGGGATGTCTGACAGTGGGTTGGCGGGGTCTTCTGGAGAAGATGGTTTCTGCGGTTGCAGCGCGACGATGCCGGACAAATCAATCTCGTCAGCCCGGCGTTGGGTGACTTTAGGATCGAAGGCTTCCGGTCTTGGCTTACGCATGGTTCACAATCCACTCCGCCACTTGCCGGTAGGCTTCAGCACCGGGATGGCGGGGCGCTAAGTAGATAATGGGCGTTTTTTGATCGAATGAGCGCGGAAATTCAATCGTCTCCGGGATCAAGATATCGAGGACGTTGCCGCCATAAATCTTGCGTGTCGCTTGGACGACACCAGGGGAGTGGTTGGTGTTGGCTTTGTACATGGTGAAGAGGACACGAATCTCTTGATCGACCAGTTCGGCGCGATACTTGTGCCAGATGATCGATTGAACGTGATTCATCAGGTCGGACACGCCGTCAATCGCCATTCGTTCGGCGCTGGCTGGTACCAACAACAAGTCGGCGGCGACGATGCCGTTGAAGGCCAGACCGGCCTTACCGGGAGGTGTATCCAACAAGATGTAGTCGTAGTCGTCATGCAGCGGTTTGAGAATTTCGCGCAGGAGCACTTCGTCACCTGGCTCCAGACTTTCCTCAATGGCGGCCATCAACGACGAGGAGGGGAGAATATCGAAGCCAAAGGGGGTGTGCTTCAGTACCAGGCTGGCCGGGGTTTGCTTGAGAAAGACGTGGTAGAGGGCTGGGTTGACTTGATCGGGATCAAGGCCGACGTAGCGGGTGGAGGAGGCTTGCTGATCCAGGTCAACCAACAGCACCCGTTGGCCGCGCTCCGCCAGGCAGGCCGCCGTGTTCACCGCACTCGTTGTTTTACCGGTGCCGCCTTTGAAGATGGAGTACGAGATTATTTTTGCCATGGTCGGGGTGGATATTCGGATGCATTTTTGTACGTTTCCACTTCGTTTAGGGGAATCTGGTAGACGCGACCGACCTTCTTGACGCCGGTGATCCAGCGCTTTTTGACCCAACTAACGACGGTCTTGGGGTCTTTGCCAATAATCCGAGCAAACTCGGCTGCCGTGAGAAATTGTCGCATAGTTACTTATTGCATATTCATACAAAATAATCAATCGGAACAAAGGGAGTTAAGGGAATTAGGGGAATCGCCATACCTGGCACGGAAGCCTGCCTGGTTGGAAGGGGGGAAAGGTGCTGCCTTAGTCGGCAGGGGACTGATTCGTGACCTGGGCTAACTTAACCAGAATACCTGTCCACTATTGACGCATGTGTTCATCGAAGTAAAAACCGGTCACGCCTGGCCCAGTTGTTTACCATAGCGTCGATGCATCTCAAGCGATTGCTGGGCGTCGATAGTGTCCTGAGCATCGATTTGCGCTTTGTGTTCCCGGTAGTACAACAGGGCAGCGGCGACAAAGATAACCGGTAGACGTCGTCCACGAATGTGTGGGCGATGGTCGCGCAGCTCAATGTACTTATTCAAATTCACGGTTTTGGGAATGGAGGAAGTCATGATCCTTACTCCTACTGTAATCTGCTTGTACCAAATCTGTAGCCGATAGCGGCGATGCTACAAGGAGAACATCTGCTTCGTTTATTGCGTTTATTTCACTTATATGGTAAGCTCTTCTTTGAAGTTCAATGTTTGGAGGCATTTGCCCCATGGTTACCTATCGACAATTCCCTTCAAGCGAACGCGAGGCGATCCTCGCTCGTACATCGAAGCAACTGCTCTCCCGCTATGCCCGCGCGGATCAATCTCTGACGGTGCAAGTAATGGATTCGGATCACGAGGAACCGATTGAACTACCCGCTGGGGCTGTGACGTTGCTTCTGGATATCTTGGGAGCCTTGGCATCCGGACAAGGTGTGACTCTCATTCCTGAAGCTGCCGAACTCACCACTGTGCAGGCTGCTGATATGCTTCATGTGTCCCGCCCATTCCTGATTAAACTGCTGGATGAGGGAAAAATCCCTCACCGCAAAGTCGGCAAACACCGCCGTATTCGTGGCGAGGATGTCATGAACTACAAGCGGACCATCGATCAGGAACGAGAGGCGGTTCTTGACCGGCTGGTGGCGGATGCTCAGGAACAGAACATGGGATACGATCAAAAATGAGCCAGCTCACGGCGCTTCTGGATGCCAACGTTCTCTATCCAGCGCCAATTCGAGATATTCTGCTGCAATTGGCAGTTGAGGATTTGTTCCAGGCAAAGTGGACGGCTGATATTCATAAAGAGTGGATCGAGGCACTGCTCAGAAATGAGCCACACCGGGACCGCACCGCACTAGAGCGCACACGCACACTGATGGATACCGCCATCTGGGATGCCCTCATCACAGGGTATGAAACGCTGGTTGCCTGTCTTGAACTGCCGGATGCAGATGATCGCCACGTGCTGGCGGCAGCAATTGTGGGGCGTTGCGATGTGATTGTCACGCAGAACTTGCGCGATTTTCCGGAAGACGCGCTCCAACCTTATGGCATCGAAACGCAGCATCCTGACGCTTTCTTGGCGACCCATCTGAGCCTTGCCCCGGGCAAATTTTGTATTGCGGTTCGCAAAGTGCGGGCGCGGCTCAAGAATCCGCCCTACAATGTCGCAGACTATTTGGCGGTACTGACCCGGCAGGGACTCGTTGTGACCGCCTCTGGTCTGGAGCAGTTCGCCGAACTCCTGTAGGTTAGTGTTCTCAGATGTCCACATCGGCGGACACTCCGGGTGCATTTCAGATTGGCGGGTAAAGTAGAGGGATAGCGAATCGGAAAGATGTTATATCGTTATGGGCCATAAGTCTCGTTGTATAGTTCCCGCCGTACGTCCTCTGCAACGGATTCCAAGTCGTCTTCGCTTATACCGCGCCGTTCAAGCTCCTCACCGAATTGGCGGGCAATCCCCTCAAACTGTTTACGCCGAGCGGCACGTTCCTGTTCCCTCTGTTCACGTTCTTTCATAAATGTCTCGTACTCCGTCATCGAGATGATGGCAACCACCGGTAAGCCATCTTTTTCGACCACAATATGTTCCTGGCCCGAAAAGACCCGCCGGATGACGTCGCCAAATTTGCGCTGCGCCTGTGTGGCTGGAATGGTGATCTTGGTCGGTGTGTGGGAGGTCATGCCTCATCCTCTTTCAATACACAAAATTTCACAACGTTGCGTATCGCTCCTCATCGTAGCAGGAGCGTGGGGAAGAGTCAACGCGTTTTCAATGGGCAAACGCGGCTACAATGGGGGCAATCGAGAGGAGCGGTAGTGATGTTAGTAATTCAAGATGAACAACTTGCCAGATAACTTCGGCGTATCACTGAACGAGAAAACCGTCCTGTGGAAGCGGAATAGGTGAATCAGAGCGGTCGTATCGAAAACAGCAACCGTCACACCTCACCATCCCAAAAAGGCTTGAGGCGATCCGCTTCCTTGCGGCGCTGCGCTTTTATCCACTCGACCGGATCGGTGATTTCCGGATCAACCATTTCACTGGGTTCCATTTCGTCCAACATCGCCGCGATTTCCGCGCCAGTCTTTGGTGTTGTGACTCTCCCGCCAGGCGGATGTCGCTGTCCAAGTCCCTGGGCCTTTGCCTGCTGATAGAAGGTGTCGTCCTCTTCGATTTGCCGGTCAATCTCGTCTTTATGTGCGTAGTAGTAAGCGAGCGCGGCGTGGATTTGCGCGTAGTTGAGATGCGGATAGTGCATTATCAGTTCATCGACCGAATAGCCTTTATAGGCAAAGCCGATGGCGATGTCCTGTACCCGCATGGTGGTCTCAGCGATAATGGGACGCCCATCGCGTATTTTGGGATTAGAAACGATCATATCGATTGAAAGGATCGTGACATCACTCATTCCATTCGCTTTCGCTACCCGAGTCTGACTAGCTCTCAGCAGAATTACGACCTTGTCTCCTCATGATACTAAAGTCTGGCAGGTTCCGCACTAATTTGCGAGTGACATACTCCCAGGCCTAAAGACCTGGGCTTCTACCGTCAACACGAGTGCGCAGGCAAATTCGCGTCCTACGCTCCCTCTGATAGGTCGTCGAGCGGGCCGGAAACGACTGTGCATTCTGTCCCTGAAGTCCAGTACCCACTTCCATCACTAGAATGCCGCCGACAACACAGCCGATCAGAGCAGCAAGTTAGCCAGGTCTTTGATGGTCGCGGTGAAGCTTGGGTCTTGCCCGTGGAGTTGCCGCCATTTGCTCATAAAGTCGATGATTGAACCACCCCCGCAGCCAGCGTAACAATGCCAATAATTCTCGATCCGGTTTACCTGGAAGCTGGCTATCCGGTCGTCGTGAAACGGGCATTTCGCCTTTCCAAGTTCATCAAGAACAACATATCGACTGACGAAATCAAATACGGAAATCGCGGCTTTCAGACGCTCAGAGAGCGGTTCATCGGGGTGGGTGGGGCGCTTAGACAGACCTACCGGAGCAGGCAGGGGGTGGTCAGGCAGTTCTGCAATGGCCTGCTCAATGACATCGTGCGCTACTAAGACGGGAGCACTCAGCAGTGCAATTTGCTGGCGGATCGTTGGTGCAAGCGGCTCGCCAGATGGCGTGATGAAAGGGTAGCGTTTGCCCGTTTTTCGATGAATGCCCAGCGGCAAACGCACAAGTGATCCCGGGCCGGTTTTCAAGCTGTCCTGCTTGGGGTACAGTTCGGTCTTCGGTAAGCCGTAGGTGGCGGCAATCCATCTGCCGAAAGCCCTGATCTTGGCACCAGCTAACGGCGCGGTGAAGAGCCACAGATGTCCGCCTCGGCGTGAGTGTTCCAGATATGGAACAAGCCCGTTATCTTCAAGTTGAATAGCAGCCGCCTTGAGTGCCCACCACTGCTCCAATTCGTCGGCGTCGAAACACAACCAACGAGCCTTGCTGTCAGAATCCAGAGCGTAAGCACCCAGCGTGAGGGAACCCGTCAGGTGGGCGACAATCAAATCACTCCGTAGCGGCTTTTTAACCGAAATGTACGCGCCGTTGGCCTGCTGAAGAGGATACGTGTCACGACGGCTGATAAATGTATTGGCGAACCGTGCGGCTAATGCAGTCCATACGTCTGGAGAAGGCAATCGTTCTGGTCGGGATGGCACAAGATCATCATAACGTATCCGCGCCGCAACCGGATTCTCAATCCCATATTCGCCGAAATGGAAACGATTAAGCGAGGCGACGATGACAGACCGCGATCAGGAACCCATTTTCTGGGTCGGCAACCACCATGTGCCAGACTGTGGCAAGCCGCCGCATATCGATGGCGATATTCGCAAGCGCTACCACGGTTACTTTGAAAATCAGTACGGTGAGCAGGCATTGTTCATCTACGACTATGAGGTGAACGAAGGGACGTTGTGGCTCGGTGACGCAGGTTGGGAAAGGCCCTACAAGGTCGTAGATGCCCGCGTGCCGGAACTCAACCTGAGCAGGAATGAAGCACTATGGCTTTACAACTGCTGGATAACGGCCACCGGAGAAATGCCAGATACAAACGATTGATGCATCCTCCATTGCGCTCATTCCGCGAAACAAAGCCACTCAACCGCCCCAACGGCGCGGCTGAATGGTATTATGAAAGAGAATTTACGGAGGCTGGGCCATGAGTGAGACGACCCGCACAGCACCGACATTGGCGGAACTGCGCGCACGCCGCGACGAGATTCTGCGCTTGGCCGAGCAACATGGCGCGTACAACGTGCGCATTTTCGGGAGCGTCGCGCGGGGTGAGGCAACTGCGGAGAGCGATGTCGATCTGCTGGTGGACTTTCAGGAAGGGGCAACCATCTGGGATGCCGTGGGTTTGTGGCAAGATCTACAAGAATTGCTGGCACGAGAGGTGAGCCTAATTGGCGATGAGGATCAAGAAACCCGCTTCATGCGGCGTATTCGGAAAGATGCCGTTCTGTTATGAGCCGTAAGCGGGATTACCTGCTGGACATGCTCGACTACACACAAAAAATCACCGACTTCACCCATGAAGGTCGCGCAGCCTTCTTCGCCGATGAAAAAACACAGCTTGCAGTCATACGCGCTTATGAAGTGATTGGTGAGATAGCTAAACGCCTTCCTGATCTCTTGCTTGAACAGCAACCACAGGTAGCATGGAAAAAAGACAAGGGGTTTCGCGACTTTCTGGCACACAATTACGAAGCCGTCATTCTACAAATTGTGTGGGGAGCGGTCGAAGAATTACCAGAGTTGCGTGCTGCCGTAGAAAAACTATTAATGACTGCCGAGGTAAATGAAGCTGATGAAGATGTGGAAGAATAGAAGTCACGATGATCCGTGTGATCAGTGAATTTCTCGGCTCTGCTCCCACACTCGATGAAATTATCGCGTTCAAGTTGCCGGAAGTAGAGGAAGAACGCGCATTGGAGTTGTTGGCGCGCAGTCGCAATGGTGAATTGTCCCCTGAAGATCGTGCTGAGTTGGATGAATTTACGCGCATGGGGCACTTCATGAATCGGGTCAAACTGCAAGCGCGTATCAAGTTGGCCGGGCAAGCCTGAGCTGTATTTCGCCCAAGTTGCGCTGTATTGTGCTGGAGCGCGCCGGGGGAGGTTACGAATACTGCCAACTCACCGTGAGGATCACATCCCCCATTTGAAATAGATCACATTATTTCTGAGAAACGCCGTGGACTCACGGCGGTGGACAACCTCTGCCTAAGCTAGTGGGACTTCAATAAAGCGATGGGAGCGGCATCGCCTCGTTTGATTGGGATAGGTTTTTACCATCCCGGAGCCATCGAATTTATCGCCATAAAATAACAAAATCCATTTCATTATGTCTACTTAAAGTGGTCACGGGTTCAAGCGACTTGAGCCCTTTTAATAATTATCTAATAATAAAACGCGGGCGGTGAGTGCCGCCCGCGCCATCTTTGAGGGAAGACCGATTAGGGCCAGCGCCCCAGGAGACGAGCAAAACGGGGCACAAAGGCGATTCTGTGTGTATGCGGGGCCAAGTCCCTTTGCGCCCAAAAAGTTGTTCAGTATTCCAAAGAGGCCTGATGCGTCGGGCCTTTTTGTTTGTCGACGCCGTATGTTGGGCGCAAAATGTGACACCTTGACCAAACCGTATCTAACGTTAATTTTGGACTGGAGCGGATCGCCGCTTGGGCAGCATCGGTGTGGGTGACTCGATGATGATCACTTGGGTTACATGGATAGCTGCTCGTCAGCCTTGCCAACGGTAGTCCATTTCGGTACCACCGAGGCTGGATGTTGTACTCTGCCATTGAGCATATCGATGCTGCATAAGGTTTCCTCCAGCAATCGGCGGATCAGTTGTTGCTTGATCCGTGCGTAATCGGCGTGATTCCACAGATTAATCATTTCGGCGGAGTCGTTACGCCGGTCAAAGAGTTCGCCGTATGCCTGGGTGGCATAGACAGTGAGCTTCCAGCGGGCCGTCGTGAGTGTACGCATGCGCATCGGTACAGAGTCATCGTCATTTTCGGTTAGGGCGGCGTCCCTTAAGGCGCGTGCTTCTTTCGTGAGCAGGGGGCGCATCGACACACCTTGTATGCCTTCCGGCTCTGACACGCGCGCGAAATCAAGGAGCGTGGGGGCAACGTCAAGGGTGGAGGTGATGGAGTCAATCGTTTGACCGGGTATCACGCCTGGACCACGCAGAATAAGCGGCACGCGCAATACACTGTCATAGTGCAAGCCTTTGCCATAAAAGCCGTGGTCACCCAGGTAATCGCCATGATCGGACAGGAAAACGACGAGCGTGTTCTCTGCCAGCCCGGTTGAATCCAGCGTGGCGAGTATCCGGCCGACGTGGTGATCGAGCAGCGAGATCATGCCGTAGTAGGTCGCTTTCACCTGCTGCCAGTCAGCCGTGGAACAGCGAAAATAGTCACGTGGCGGCGTCCCAATGACGTGATCGCGTTGGGGTTTATCGCGCCGGTTGAAATATACATCGTAGTGCAGCGGCGGGAGATCGCTGGAGGCGGTCACCGGGGGTAACGGGGTGGGCATAGCCGCCGGCTCATACATGCTGGCGTAGGGTTCCGGCGCGACGAACGGATAATGCGGGTCGGGAAACGAAACGTGCAGGAAGAACGGCTTGTCGCCCGCGTTCCGCAGGAACTCGACTGCGCGATCAGCGATATAGTTGCTGGAATGGACCTCCGGCGGCAGTTCCCAGGTGAAGGCGTCGAGTCCTGTGTCCAGTTTTCTGCGCTGGTCGAGGCGCGCTTTCCAATCGGGAACCTGATTCTCCAGCCATTGCGTGTACTGTGAACCGAAGCACTGGTCGCCGTGCCCGTTGACCAGATCGACTGCCTGGAAGCCATAGTATTCACGCCTGGCGCTCAGGGTATGCTCTACTGCCTCCGGCTCCGCGCGTTGCGGCACGAGGTGCAGCTTGCCGATAGAGGCTGTGTGATAGCCGTTGTGAGCGAGAACTCGCGGCAGGAAACGGGGATCATCCGGGGTCACGCAGCCGACCATGCGTGAGCGCAGCGCTGAGGGGTAGCAACCGGTCAGGATGCTGGCGCGGCTAGGCGTACAAGTTGGCTGGGTGACCATACACTGAGTCAGGGCGGCGCCATCACGCGCCAGGCGGTCGATATTCGGCGTGTGGATGACGGGATTCCCGCTGTAGCCCAGAGCGTCAGCACGCAGTTCATCACACAGGATAAGAAGTATATTGGGCGGTGTCATGCTCCGGTTGCTCCGGGTGAAGAACTTTTGTTAACGTGGGCGATGCATTGAGTGGACACTCTTCTTGTCCACTTCCGGTGACCACTAGACTTGCATCCTTGCGTGGCTGGAGCAGCAGGCCAGCGCCTTAACCGAGTCACAATATGGTTTTGGCGGTAATTTGCCTGATGATTTCTCCAGTAAGCCGATCTTTTTCCGCCATGACTTCCAGCAGCCGCGCCATCGTCGGCTGGCCGGCGCGCATCGCGTCGATCATGACCATTTCCGCCGCCACGTAGTCGGCGCAAACGGCGGCAACGTCCGCCGCGATGGCTTTCGGAATCGTCGTGATGCCGTTCAGGTCGGCGTGGATCAGGTCGTCGGGCAGGACGGCGATGCCGCCGACGTGGACCGGGACGTGGGTATCGACGCCGTGAAAGTAGCCATGCGAGCAGCAGGTCCCGTCGGTAAACACCGGGAAGCGCAGGTTGCGCACCTGGTCGATGTCGCGGCCAGGGCCGTTGGTGATAAGGCCAATTGCGCCGAACGCCTGGTAGGTCGTACACATAATCTCGCCAAAGGTTGCCGCGGCAGCCGGCTGGTCCAGGTCCTGGAAGACGACAATCGGCGGCCCAGACAACTCGGCGAAACGCTCGACGTGGCTGGAGAGCCTGGTATATGTCCCGCTGCCGCCAGGTGAGACGGCGGTGTGGCAGGTGGCCGTAGAGGCGAAACCGACAATCGGCGGCAGGTCGGGATAGACCGCCTGGACCTTGTTGCTCATGTAACCGGCGGTGTCTGGCCGGACTCGAAACAGCTCAATGATGTTGCAGATGGTCGGCGTGTCGTACTTGCCCAGTTCAGTCAATACGTCTGGCGTAATCATCAATCGCTCCTCAGTGTTGCCTGCTCGAAGTCGCTCAGTCTCAGCCAGTAGCCCTTGAGCATGGCCTTGCCAGGAGCGACGGTCTTATTGCTGTAGTCGGCCACGAAAATGTCGCCGTTCTCGAACGATAGCCAGCTTGAATAGCCGTGGTCTGGGCGCGGGTTGCTGTTGTAGTCGATCTCCAGCCAGCGGTCGATCTCGTACTGGTTCGGATAGGCCCCGCTGCCGGCGCTCCAATACCAGGCATGCGCCGGTTCGGTCGGGTTGAGGACGGCGTACCTGACCTCGAACCAGCGAACCGCGCCCGCCTGGTCGGGGCTGTTGCCGAAGTAGGAACGGTCCCAGATGGCCTGCCGGTGGACCAGCCGCGAGAGCACGCGAACGCCATCGACAAAGACCTGCGTCAGGCCGCGATTCAGCGTCACGCGGACGGTGCGCTTGCGCGTCATGTCGACCGCGTGGACGCCGGCCTTGAGCGCCGGGCCGGTCAGCACCAGCTTGTCAGGGAAAATCGTCAGCAGTAAGCCGATGTTGGCGATCTGCACCACGGCGGCGGCAACCCCGGCTGCGCCTTCGACCTGGAGGGTCGCCTCGAAGGTAACGCGGCTCTTGTGGCTTTCGGGCGGCAGCAGCATGTAGCGGTTGACGCGGTCGCCGCTCGCTTCGATGGCGAGGTGGTCGGCGTGCAGTGTGACGCCTTCGCTGTGGCGTTGGCGGTGGTCTTTCTCTTCCATATGGTCGCCCATAATCGTCCGGTGGCTGACGCCGGTGGTGGCGCGCGTCACCTTGTAACCGGCCTCGGTTTCGATGTCGCCGAGCCAGGCGTACAGACCGGGCTTGCCGGCCTGGTTGCGAAATGTCACCAGCGTGCGGCCGTCGTCGAACTGGCGGGCGAACGGCCGGTCGCCGGAGAACGGCGCTTCGACCGGGTTGCTCCACGTCCTGCCGCCATCGTCGGAAGAAGAGAGGTAAGACGGGTAGTTGATGTGGTTGTTTTCGCGCATGATGCAGACCAACCGGCCCGACTTCAGCGGCACGATCCCGCCTTCGCAGTATTCGTGGACGTTGTCGCTGGCGATGATCGACAGGTCGCCCCAGGTGACGCCGCCGTCGGTCGAGCGAGCAACCGCTTGCGCCAGCTTCTGCGTGTCGCCGCGCATGAAGTGTGTCCCCATCAGCAGCGTGCCGTCGTCCAGTTCGACGACGTGGTCCGGCTCGATGCCAGGAATGCCGGTCGGGTGCGGCCCTTCCCAGCTTTCGCCGCCGTCGCTGCTCCACCAGGTGTAAATGCCGGACGCCTGTTCCTCGTGGGCGTGGCGGTAGTCGTTCTGGTCGCAGTTGATGACCAGCCGGCCATCGCGCAGGCGGCTCAGGCGCGGCGTGATCCAGGCTTCCTGGCCCCGGCTGGGGTAGCTGGCGGCGACGAAACGTGTGTTGCCCCAGGTGCGGCCGCGATCATTACTTTCGATGAGCGTGATTTTGGAGAACTCGATCGGCCAGTGGTAGTCGCAGCCGTTAAAGACGCACAGGATTTTGCCGCTCGGCAGCAAGACCAGGTCGGGGTTCTTGGTGAATACAGTGTCGTCCCGCCACATGTCGAGCTGGCGCTCTGGCAGGTTGATGCTGCGCACATCGGTTTGCGTCATCATCATCAATGTCCTATTCGCAACTTACGCTCATTCGCCGCCCGCCGGATGCTCAAGCATCCGGCGAGCGAGCAGAACAGCTCCACGAACTCGTCGAAGACACTATTCGAAAAAAAGCAGGCTACGCTTCGGCGGTCAGCCAGTCAAAATTGAAACGCGCCACGGTCAGGAACTGCGTGTCGGCCATTTTGGTCAACATGCCACACTCGTAAATGCAGACAATGCTGCCGTCGGGCGCTTCAGTCAGGTCGGAATAGCCGGACGGCCCTTCTTCCAGCACTTTTGAGGTAACCCAGGTCTGGCCGTCGTCCAGGCTTGCCTTGACGGTCACCAGCTTGCGGTCGTAGGCGCGGTTCCAGACGCCGGGCAGCGTCCGCTCCAGGTTGTCCGGGTTGGCGAACAGAATCGGGTTCGGCTGGCGCTCGTCTTTGTACAGCCGCAGGATGCTGCCCATGCACTGGGGTTCCAGCAGCGTTTCGTCGTAGGCCGGGTCGGTCCAGCCGGTCGCGCCGTCCGCGCTCGTCGCCACCAGCCGGCGGCGCGGGTCAGACTCATTGCGGATGTTGAGCAGCACGCGGCCGTCGCTCAACTGGACGGCGACGGTCTCGCTGGGGTTCAGGAAGCGCTCGTCGGTGCGGACGACGATCTCGCCGCGCTGCCAGCTCGCGCCGTGGTCATCGCTGGTGATGACCGACACAACCGAGGGACGGTGCGCCTCGCCATCCGAGTCGGACATCCAGACCGGCACGACCAGCCGGCCGTTTTCGAGCTGGATAGCGTGACCGGGGCCGGTCGCCATCTTCCTGGCGTTGTAATCCGGCATGAAGGCTTCGAAGGTGGCCGTGATGTCGCGCGGCGCGCTGAAGGTCGCGCCGTCATCACTGCTTTTTGTATAGAAGGCGCGGGCATAACTGTGGCAGTAAAGCGCGTGCAGCTCGCCCGTCTGGCGGTCGGGGATCATGACGAAGTTCGAGATCAAGCCGTCGCCGTGGGTCGCGTAGTCGACCACTTTCCGCTCGGCGTCCCAGGTCTGGCCGCCGTCGAAACTGCGCCGCATGACAACGTCGTTGGCGTCCCAGTCGCCGCCGTGCCCGCGCCGCGCCTCCCCGGTGGCAAGGATGACGCCGTTAGGGGTGGTCACAATGCCGGGCACACGATAGTTAAAGTAACCATTGGTTCGCGCTGTAAACAAAACCGTCTTTTTTAGAAATGGCGCCGGCATTCGCTTCTCCTATCCAGATACGCCATGCAAACCTGTCCACTTGACACTTGTCCTACAAGTCGATATGATCTACCCAATTATTCATGCTTTCATATGCTTGTCAAGCAATCTGGACTGTCTACACCATGACACTCAAAGGCGCGCGCAAACCCATTCAGTACGTGAACCGGCCCCAGACGCTGCACAACGACGTGCAGGCGGCGGTACGGACCTACATCCTCGACAACGACCTGCGGGCCGGCGACCCGCTGCCCTCCGAAAGCCAGATGAGCGAGCAGCTTGGCGTGAGCCGCAACCTGCTGCGCGAGTCGCTGCGGGCGCTGGAGTCGCTCGGCATCGTCGAAATTCGCCGGGGCAGCGGCTACTTCGTCCGCGACTTCACCTTCGACCCGCTGGTCAGCAGCCTGAATTACGGCCTGATGTTCGGTATGCGCGAGCTAACCGAGGTGCTGGAGGTGCGGCGGGCGCTCGAAGATGTCTTCATTGAGGATGCCATCCGCAAGATGGACGCGGCGCAGATCGCGAAACTCGAAAGCATCCTCGAGTCGATGCGCCTGGTCGCCGAGCGCGGTGAGGCGTTTGCGGAACAGGACCGCGCTTTTCATCAGGCGTTGTTCGAAAAACTGGGCAACAACGTCTTACTCAAAATGATCGACATGTTCTGGCTGACGTTCCATGAAGCATCGGCCCGCTTCGAGCTGACCGACCAGGAGCCAGGCTGGACCTACCAGCTTCACGTGCCCATCGTCGACGCGATCAAGCGCGGGCAGCCCGCCGAAGCGCGCCATTACCTGGCCGAGCATCACAGCGGTTTGACCACACGCATGCAACGCGCGATGGAGAAAGGCGGCGCCAGCCGCGACGCCAATTAGGCATGTCCGCCCATCTTCCGGTGGCTTATGAGAGGAGGCAACGTCCGCATTGTCCCGTTCATGTTTCGCCTTGTGATATCGGTTTCGAATACTAACGATTACGAGGGTAAATATGCATTTCAAACGGCTGAATACACCTGTCCTCCTGCTCTTTGTCTTGTTCGCGCTCGCGCTTTCGCCGGTGGCCGCGCAAGACGAGCCTGTGATCGTCATTTACAACAACAGCGGCACGCTTCAGTTTGACGCCGGCGGCACCGACCCGGCGGTGCTGGGCCCGATTCAGGATTACATCGCCGCCGAAAGCGGCGTTCGCCCGCAGGTCATCGTGCCGGCCGGCAATGCCCAACAGTCGACCGAAGCGCTGAACCTGCTGCTGGGTTCCAGCGACTCCATCGACACCTTCCAGGCGCCGTCGTGGTATGACTATCGCGAGGTCATCATTCCGCTGAACGACCTGCTGGAAGAACACGGCCAGGCGATTCTGGACATGATTCCTGAAGAGGAATGGGCGGTCTGCACCGATACCGAAGGCAACATCATGTGCATTCCGCGCCTGACGCTGACCAGCCCGTACGTCACCTGGGTGCGACAGGACTGGCTCGACGCGCTGGGTCTGGAAGCGCCGACCACCGTCGAAGAACTGGAAGCCGTGCTCGCGGCGTTCAAAGACTACAATCCCGACGCCGTCATGGGGACGCGGCTGGTCGACATCGCCCCGGCATCGGTCGGCGGTTACACTGAGGTTGGCCGCTCCTCCTGGCTGGACGAAAGCGATGGCCGCGTAAAACCGTGGATCTTGCAGCCGGGCGTGCGCGACTGGGTCGCCAAAATCGCCCAATGGTACGCCGACGGCTATTGGTTTGCCGACTCGTTCTCGACCTTCGACGAGCCTGAGCTGTTCCGCACCTGCAACGTCGGCGTGTGGATGGGCTGGTACTCGCGCATTACCCTCATCACCCCGCAAATCGAAAGCGCCTGCGAGGGCATCGCCTGGGCGCGTTCGCCGATCACCGGGCCGGCCGGGCAGTTTGCCACCGTGAACCCGCAGGGCAGCGGCGGTTACGTCGTCACCGCCAAGTCACAGAATCCCGCCGCCGTCATTCAGTTCTACAACTGGGTCTGGGAAGACGTGAACAACCAACTGGTCGCGCGTTACGGCATCCCCGGCGAAGGCTGGACCTGGGCCGATGAAGACAACCTCGTCGTCCAGGTCAACCCCGACAGCGGTTACGTCAGCGAGTACACCTTGCCGCACCTGCGCGGCGAAATTCGCTACGCCGTGCAAGACCCGGCCCGCGCCTGGCATACCGAATACCTGGGCACCGGCCTGCTCAACTTCTCTGACGCCAAGATGCCGATGGAAGCGACGCTCGCGTTCGACGGCAGCCGCATCACCGAAGCCGTGCCTGGGCTGGGCGACCTGAACCGCCTGACCGACGAGCAGTTGACGCTGTTCATCACCGGGACGCGCTCGCTGGACGAGTGGGACAGCTTCATCGCTGACCTGGACCGCGCCGGTATGCAGGACTGGATCAACGCGCTGACCGAGCAGTACAACGAGTTGACCGCGTCATAATCATCTCGCTGTCTATGAGCGTGCAAGCATCGCCCGGAGCGGCGCTTGCACGCTTCAGCCGTCAGGATAGCCTTTCCTATGTCCCCCATGAACGTGTTGTTCATCGTCGTCGACGACTTGCGGACGGCGCTGGGCTGCTATGGCGACGAAAACGCGATTTCGCCGAACATCGACCGGCTGGCCGAACGCGGTATGCGCTTCGACCGCGCCTACTGCCAGCAGGCGGTCTGCAATCCGTCGCGCGCGTCGGTTTTGACCGGGCTGAGGCCAGACACAACCGGCGTCTGGGACCTAAAGTCGCATTTCCGGCAGGAGCTGCCGCCGGAAACGGCCGCCCTGCCGCACATGACGACCGGGACGCACTTTCGCCGCGCCCAACCGGACGTGGTGACGCTGCCCCAGCTTTTCAAGCAGCACGGCTATCACGCCCAGTCGGTCGGCAAGATTTACCACGGCTCGCCGGACATGCGCGACCCGGAGTCCTGGTCCGCGCCAACGTTGTATGAAGTGGTGATGAACCGCGACGACTCGTATGTCTTGCCGGAGAACCACACCGCCGGCGAATTTCCCTGGCCCGGCCCCAAAATGGCGGCGACCGAAAACGCCGACGTGGCCGACAACGCCTACGGCGATGGCAAGGTGGCCGACGCCGCGATAGCGCTGTTGAACGCGCTGCAAGACCGGCCGTTTTTCCTGGGGGTTGGCTTCCGCAAGCCGCACCTGCCGTTTAGCGCGCCGAAACGCTACTGGGACCTGTACGACCGGGAGGCGATTTCGACGCCGGACCACCCGGAAAAGCCGACCGGCATTCCCGACTTCGCCTGGCACCAGTCCGCCGAGCTGCGCGGTTACGCCGACATGCCGAAAGACGGGCCGCTGCCGGACGCGCTGGTCAAGCGCCTACGCCACGGTTATTACGCCTGCGTCAGCTTCATGGACGCGCAGGTTGGCCGGGTGCTGGCGGAGGTAGACCGGCTCGGATTGGCGGAGAACACGGCTGTTGTGCTGTGGGGCGACCACGGCTACCACCTGGGCGAAAAAGCGCTCTGGTGCAAGACGACGAACTACGAGCTAGACACGCGCGCCCCGCTGATCGTATCGACGCCGGGGCAGGCCAGGATAGGCAGCACCGAAGCGCTGGTCGAGTTCGTCGACATCTACCCGACGCTGGCCGACGCCTGCGGCCTGCCCCTGCCCGCCGGGTTGGAGGGCGTTAGCCTGGCGCCGCTGCTGGCCGAACCGGAGCGCCCGTGGAAGCAGGTGGCCTTCAGCCAATTCCCGCGCCCGTGGTTCTACCAGGGACAACCGGAAGTCATGGGCTACACTATTCGCACGCGTGACTTTCGCTATACCGAGTGGCTGGATTTTTCGAGCCGCGCGACGCTCGCCCGCGAGTTATACGACCACACTCGCGACAGCGCCGAGGTGGTGAATGTGGCTGATGAGACTCGTTACGCGGACGTGGTCCGTGAGCACCATCGACTGCTGCATGAAGGCTGGCGCGCCGCGCTGCCGCCCCTATAGTTAGAATAAACATGGAATCGGTTTAGAGCTATGGCACAACAAGAAGCGCAGACGACGATTTCGGCGCTGCCGTCAAGGACGCGCAGCCGAACGCCGGATCACGACAGGCTGGTTTTGAGGCTGTGGAAATACCGCTTTTATTACTTGCTGGCGCTGCCGGGCATCCTCTATTTCATCATTTTTCACTATTTGCCCATGCTGGGTGTCGTCATCGCCTTCAAGGACGTGTCGCCGTTTGGCGGCGTCCAGGGCGTCATCGACGCGCCGTGGGTCGGCCTGAAACATTTCGACCGCTTCTTCAATTCATTCTTTTTCTGGGACATCCTCGAAAATACGCTGGCGATAAGCGGGCTGAAGATTCTGTTTGGCTTCCCCGCGCCCATCTTGTTCGCGCTGATGCTGAACGAAGTCATGCGGACGCGTTTCAAGCGCTTCATCCAGACCGTCTCCTACCTGCCGCACTTCATCTCGTGGGTGGTGGTCACCGGCCTGATTACCGCGCTGCTGGCGACTGATGGCGGCGTGCTGACGGAATTCCTGAACGACGCCACCGGCCAGCGCTGGTCGTTTCTGAACAACCCGGCCCAGTTTCGCGGCGTCCTCGTCGTCTCGCACATCTGGAAGACCATCGGCTGGAGCAGCATCATCTACCTGGCGGCGATGACCGGCATCGACCAGAATCTGTACGAGGCGGCGGTCATCGACGGCGCGAACCGCTTCCAGCAGGCGCTTCATATCACCCTGCCGAGTATCGGCTTTGTCATCGCCATCCTGTTCATTTTTGAAGTCGGGCACATTCTCGACGCCGGCTTCGAGCAGATTTTGCTGCTCTACTCGCCGGGCGTTTACAGCGTTGCCGACATCGTCGACACGTACGTTTACCGCGAGGGGCTGCTTGGGCTGCGCTACTCGTTCGCCGCCGCCGTCGGCCTGTTCAAGAGCGTCATCTCGCTAATTCTGGTGGTCGGCGCGAACATGCTGGCGCGCCGCCTGGGCCAGCCCGGTTTGTGGTAAAGGAATACTGATGATTACAAAACTGTCGCGAGGCGAAAAGATCGGCCACGCCGTCATCTACATCGCCCTGATCGCGCTGACGCTGGGCTTCTTGATTCCGTTTCTGGTGATTCTCTCAACATCGTTCATCAGCGAGGCCGAGTACGCCCGGCGCGGCTACGTCATCTTCCCTGAAGTGGTCGACTTCGGCGCTTACGAAATCCTGTTTGGCCGCAGCCGCGTCATCCTGAACGCTTACGGCGTGACGATTTTTCGCGTCGTCGTCGGCACGGCCTTGAACCTCGTCTTTACGGTGTCGATGGCCTACGTGCTGGCGCAGAAAGACCTGCCCGGCCGCATTCCGCTGACGATCTTCGTCTTCTTCACGATGATCTTCAACGGCGGCCTGATCGCCCGCTTCCTGG
>Ga0351971_1053_pt1 | contig 22711 bp, 23 predicted proteins | sample BONcelFGM3001F11_FD_206746 | JGI IMG/M metagenome (GOLD analysis project Ga0351971, IMG submission 206746) | Enriched cells from coal bed in the Powder River Basin, Montana, United States - BONCAT cells FGM rep2 HSBNCT.FGM.300.1.F11 ...
TGAAATTCGGCTAACAACTGCGGCAAGCTGGCTGCGTTATGGTAGACAGGGACAGCGATTGAGATAAAGCTCATGGCCTAATCACCTTGCGGGTTTACCGAACGAAGGAGCTGCTGCCGGGCTTCCGCATCGACGTTACGAATGAACTTTGCCGGAACGCCGGCCACGATTGTCCACGCCGCGACATCGGCCGTCACCATCGAATGAGGCGCGACGATGGCGCCCTCACCGATTTCGATATCCGCCGCCAGCGTCGCGCCGGTACCGACCAGCGCGTAACGGCGAATCACCGGCCCCTTGACGCTGAAGGGCACAAGCCCAAACCGCTTCAAATAAACGTCATTATCGTTTATGGTGTTGACACCCGGACCAATAAAGACATCTTGCTCGATCTGCATATTGCCGGTGATGATGGCCCCGTCGATAATCCGGGTCCGTTCGCCTATGACCGTGTCATACATCACGAGGACATTTCGTCCAACCACCGCTTCGTTGCCAATGACGCAGCCTTCACGGATGCTGGCTAAGTCGCCTACGAGCACTTTTTCGCCAATGGTGATTCCGGTATACAGGACGACGTTGGCCCCGATGACAGAGCCTGCTCCAATCGTCACCGTCGCGGCGAGCGGGTTGATTTCTCGCGTTGTAATGCCCACACGAATCGGCGGCCGACCGATGACCGCGCCATCCAACACAATACAATGGTCGCCTAGCGTCACCCCCGGATAAAAAGTGACGTTGTTTCCAATCGTAACCGAGTCTCCGAGAGCGGTATCTTCCGCCAGAACAACGTGCCGGCCAAGTTGAGCGCCTTGCATATCCCTACCAGTAGTGTGCTTTGTGTTTTTGATAATATTGAACCGTCTGCTCCAGCCCACTTCTTAAACTCGTTTGCGGTTCCCAGCCCAGCACGCGCCGAATCTTCGAGATGTCCGAATAGAAGTCGCCCGGCTCCTGGGCTTTGCGCTCGGCGCTGAAGGGGGTTAACTCCCAGGAACCGCTTTGGGCGACGTCGACCAGGGTTTCGGCCAGTTCCAAAAAGTCACTCGGTTGGTCGATGCCGACGTTGAGGATTTCACCGCGTGCATCGTCACAGGCCACACTGTGTAAAATGGCGTCCACGCAGTCGTCCACGTACAAAAAGTCGCGTTTGATGCGTCCATCGCCAAAGATCGGAATCGGCTGGTTGTCGATCACCAACCGCACGAACCAGTTCGCCACGCCGTAGCGTGCGTGCAGCATTTGCGCCCGTGGACCATAAACGTTGGTCAGGCGCAGCAGCACCGACCAGATGTTGTGGACGTCGTTATAAACCTGAATGATCTTTTCGGCGGTCAAATTCGAGATTTCGTAGATGCCCTTGGGGTAGGTGGCTGCGGTTTCGCTGACCGGAAGCTCGGTCGCGGGTCCGTACTGCCCTCTCGTCCCGGTGTAGACGACGCGGGCCTGGGGATTAAAACGCTTGCAGGCCTCCATCAAGATGGCCGTTCCCTTGATGTTCATGTCGATGTCGGGAAACGGATTCGACAGGCTGAGAATGTGGTCCACCTGCCCGGCGAGATGAAAAATGACATCCTGCCCCTGGACCAGATAGTTAATCGCGTTGACGTCCAGGATGTCACAATAATTGACCGTGACCTGATCTTTAACCGGTTCGATGTTAAACAGGTTGCCGCCATAACCGGGGATCATCGCGTCGACAATCGTGACGTGCGCGCCCAGCGCCGTGAGCTTGATGGCAAGATTACTGCCGATGAAGCCTAACCCGCCGGTGATGAGAACTTTTTTGCCGTTCAGGTATTGGAAGCGCGTGGTGTCATTCATGCGCAATCAGCTCATCGAAATGGGTTACCACGCCGGCGACGTAATCGATATCGGAGTCAGTCAGACCTATATAGAGTGGCAGCGAGAGGATTTGATCGGCCGACTGCTCCGTAACTGGCAAATCGCCCCGGCGATACCCCAGGCTCTGATACCCTTCCTGTAGATGCACCGGGCACGGGTAATGAATGAGAGTCCCGATTCCGCGCGAAGCCAGGTGCGCGCTCAACTCATCTCTCCTGGGGTGTTTTATGACATATAAGTGGTAGACGTGAAACGCGTCCGCCGACACAAACGGGCGAACGTTGGCGTTCAAGCTGGCGTCATAGCGAACTGCTATCGACCGGCGCTCTTCGTTGAAGCTGTCCAGATGCTTCAGCTTGACGCGTAACAAGGCGGCCTGCATTTCATCCAGCCGGCTGTTGATGCCGCGTTCGGCGTGATAGTAGCGGCTCTTTTGTCCGTAATTTCGCAGGCTCTTGAGCCGGGCGGCGAAATGAGCATTATTGGTGATGACCGCGCCGCCGTCGCCATAGGCGCCCAGGTTCTTTGTCGGGTAAAAACTGAAACAGGCCATCTGCGAAAAAGTGCCGACGATCTGATTTTTATACCGCGCGCCATGCGCTTGCGCGCAGTCTTCGATCAGAACCAGCTTGTGTCGTTCCGCAATTGCCGCCAATGCAGCCAGGTCAGCCGGCTGTCCATAAATGTGGACCGGGATAATGGCGCGGGTGCGTGGGGTGATGGCGGCTTCGGCCGCTTCCGGCTGCATCGTGAAAGTGGCGGGGTCAATGTCCACCAGTACCGGCGTCGCCCCGGCGCGTTCAATCGCGCAGACGGTCGCCACGGCGGTATGGGCGACGGTGATCACTTCGTCGCCAGGGCCGATGTCGGCGGCCCGAAGCGCTAACTCGAGCGCATCCGTGCCGCTGGCAACGCCCACGGCGTACTCCAGGCCGTGATAAGCCGCGAACTCATTTTCAAACGCCTCGACCTGGGGGCCAAGAATGAAGTAACCGCTGTCGACAACACGTTCGATGGCGCTGAGAATGTCGTCCCTTAATCTGCCGTGTAAATGGGATAGGTCGTTGAACGGGATGTTGCGGTTATCCAATTGGAAAGCACCTCGAACATATGGACGATCATCGCCAGATTATATTGCTGGTCGGTACAGGCGTCAATTTGCCGTGTAGTGAGGTTCATTCTACCTATTAGCGCGTGCGCTTTCGAATTAGGAAATAGCCAGAATACAAGCGGCGCGACTGATCGGCCGCGCCTCTGCACTCTCGTGTCGGTGGATGAGCGCTATGGGATTGCCCGGTCGCGCAAGGTGCTTGCACTTCGAAGACGTGCGACATTATCCCCGCTAGTCGACTCTGGTAAAGTGCCAGGTGTAGCGCTCGCAGTCGATAATGACCCATCAATCCAATTGTGTATCGCCAATACATTCGATGCGCGAGAGGGTTGGCGCCAGCTCGCCAGCCGCTTCGCCCGCGTCGAGCACCATGTTGGTATTAGCAAGTCTGAGGATCAGAGCGGCTGTGTGGGCGCGCCCAGTGGCTCCGGCCTATGCGCCGGGCTGGCGCACCGCATCCAGCGCTTCCATGTCCGGCGCGGCGTCCCGGTCGGGCTTGAGGACGAAGGCGAACATGCACACCGCGAACAACCCCATGCCGCCCCAGAACAGGAACGGCGCGTTCAGCCCGAAGATGGTCAGGCTGTTGCCGACCGCCGGGGAAAACGCGCCGCCCAGATTGCGGACCATCGTGGCGAAGCCAAGCGCTGTGCCTGCGTAGAGATGGCCGACGCCTCTGACTTCCAGGACGCTGGCGTTTAGAATCGCCATGAACGAGTCGAAAACCAGCCCGGTCGCGGCGATCACGAGCACAATCCGCGTGTCTTCCACCAGGCTCAGCAGCCCGACCCCAACCGATAGAATCAGCGCGGCGACGACCAGAAAGCCGCGTCGCAGCCGGAGCCGGTCAGACAGAATGGAAAGCGGGATCACCGCCGCCAGACTGGTGACGAAAAAGGCGGCCAGCGCGCGGTCGGCGGTCAGGTCTTCCCAGCCAATCGCCTTCAGATACGTGGGCAGGTAACCCGTGAATCCCTGGAAACAGGCGTTAATGCCCAGCCCGCCGATGCCCAGGATCCACACATTGCGCAGCCGTACGACGTGGCGCAGGCTGTCCGCCAACGACAGCCGCGCCGGCGGGGTCGCGCTGGAATGCCGCTCGACTGGATGGATAACCAGCCATGCCAGACTGAGCGCGATGGCGATGCATCCGTAGAACACCAGCACCGGTCGCCACCCGCCGAGCGCCGGCGCGATCAGGCTGGTGCTGAGCAGCGGACCCAGCATGAGGCCGCCGGCGAACCCGGCCGAAATTACCCCGCTTGCCATGCCCAACTGTTCAGGCGGGAACCACTGGCGCGCCACCTTGAACACCATCACCGGGATGATGGCCTGAAAGATGCTGAACGCCAGCGTCGTCAGCAGCAGGGTAGGGAAATCGACCGCGAAGGCGCGCGTCAGACCGAACAGGCCGGTGAACAGGCAGGTCACGAACAAGGTCGCGCGGGTTCCGAAGCGGTCGCCCAGCGTCCCGCCGATCAGGGCGAAAAAGATGCCCATGAACGAACCCGTACCCCAGATCATGCCCGTCTCTACCAGCGACATGCCGAGGTCGTGGCTGAGCGTGTCGAAGAGCGGCGGCAGGGACATGTTGGGCAGCGTCACGACGAACAACGGCGTCATGGCGCATAAGGCCAGGATCACCCAGCGGTAGCTGCTCATCGGTTGTATGGCAAGGAAGGTTGGAGCCATGATGACCTGGGTCAGCGCACTTTCGTCGAGTATACCGCCTTGTCGGTAGGCGGCAATCCGCTTGTGTTCGCCAAACACGCAAAGTGGCGTGATGGGCCATGCGAGCGCTGGAGTGGATCCATAGCACACATCACGCTGCCGTTGGAAAAGTCTCTCTACGACGGTTATTTCTTCCGCGCGATGACGTGAAATACGTGCCAATGTTTAGGCCCGACGGTGGAATGCCCATCTTCATCCTCCTCATCAAAGCGCTCCACCTCAAAGGCTGTGAACAAGGCAGGCGCCTGTTCACCTGACAAGAACGTCATATCGGCGTTGCTGGCCCACGTATCATTCACGCCAAACAGTTGTCCAGCGAAGCGGCCGCCAGGGTTGATGTTATTCACAATGTTATGCCATAAGGACTCAAAGAACTGGGGACGGCAGAACGGTATACTAAAGCCCGCGTAGATCATGTCCGAGGGAACCAACGTAACCGACTCGAATTTCGCTATCTGCGTCTGCAAGCGCTCCTGCGTATCGAGGGGTATTTTTGCGTTCAGATGCTTGAACGCTGCTGGTTCGTTATCGATAGCGAGGACATGCCAGCCGTTTGCCAATAGAAAGGCTGTCTCGGTGCCGTCACCACATCCCAGGTCTATGGCTCTGCGGTTGTGTACCGATGGTTCCTGCCCGAAGCGTCCTGCCGCGTCAATCAGTAACTCGCGGGGTTGGCGCCCACTGACATTGTTATAGAACTTATCCCATTGAAACGCGTTGTTGCTCATCTGCTTGCCTCTGGCGCCTCATCAATTCAGGTCATCAGGCGGGCACGGACCATAAAACGAGTTGAACTTTTTCGAAAAAGTTCAACTCGTTTTATGGTCCGGCTTCATACAGAAGTGTGGTTTACCCGCCCGCCATTGCGCCGATGATGCGATACGGCTCTTTCCCGCTCATCACCTCATCCGGTACGGGCGCGTTTGCCGGCTCGTGGGACAGATCGTCGCCACAGGCGAAGAAGCGGATGAAGGCCCGGCGCTCTTTGGTGGCCGGGTCGCGAATGGTGCCGCGCAGCATCGGATAGGCCGCCTCCAACGCATCCAGGATGGCACGCTGGGTAACCGGCTCCTCAACCTGAAGCTCCACCGGGCCGGTGACGCGCGCCAGCGAGCGCAGGTGTGTGGGCAGCGTTACCCGGATCATGGCAGGATTTGCACCTCGACCGAGAGCACGGGCGGCAGGTCGTGGACAATCGGCATCCAGTGATCGCCCGAGTCGGCGGACGCGTACACCTGCCCTCCGGTCGTGCCAAAATAGAGGCCGCACGACTCGAGCGAGTCGACCGCGAAGGCGTTACGCAGCACGTTGACGTAACAATTCTCTTGCGGCAGCCCGTTTGTCAGCGCTTCCCACTCATTGCCGCCCGACCGGCTGCGGTAGACGCGCAGCTTGCCATCGGGCGGAAAATGATGCGAGTCGCTCGTGATCGGCACGACGTAAATGGTATCGGGTTCGTGGGCATGAACCGCAATCGGAAAGCCAAAATCGCTGGGCAGGTTGCCGCTGACTTCATGCCACGACTCGCCTCCATTGTCCGAGCGCATCACGTCCCAGTGCTTTTGCATGAACAATATATCTGGACGCGAGGGATGCATGGCGATGCTGTGGACACAGTGTCCAACTTCGGCGGTCGCATCCGGCAGTTCAAATTCCGATTTCAGCCCCTCATTGACGGGCCGCCAGGTCACGCCGCCATCATCCGAGCGGAACGCGCCGGCGGCTGAGATAGCGACAAAAATACGGTTGGGATCGTCGGGACTGAGGACGATGGTATGGAGGCACATGCCGCCCGCGCCGGGCTGCCACAGCTCACTCTTGACGCTGCGCAGGCCGGACAGCTCACGCCATGATTTGCCGCCGTCGTTGGAATGAAACAGCGCCGCGTCTTCAACCCCTGCGTACACCGAATCCGGGTTGGTTGGCGAGGGTTCAATATGCCAGACACGGGTGAATTCCCAGGGATGCTGCGAGCCGTCGTACCATTGGTGGGTGCCCGGTACACCGTCGTACGTGAATTCATTGCTGACGGTTTCCCAGTTTTTTCCGCCGTCGTCGGAACGGTGCATGACCTGACCAAACCAGCCGCTCGACTGTGATGCGTACAGCCGGTTGGGGTCGCTCGGCGTCCCGGTGATGTGATAAATCTCCCATCCGGGAAAATGAGGCCCCTCGACAGTCCAGTCCTTGCGCTGCTCGTTCGAACGCAGAACGAACGCGCCTTTACGCGTGCCAACCAGTACGCGAACTTCGCTCATATTCGTCTCCCTGAGAGGTATCATTGGCTGGCTACAGGATAGAATATTTGTTCGACTGAGTCAAGCGATTTGTTGTTGATTGGAAGTTATGACGCGAGGTAATTCGCTCACCTGAAGCATAGCGATGCTGCCGGCGTTTTGTGGCCGCCTCTTCGCTCAGTCCTCAGCCGTGGGCGAAGGCGGCTTATGAGGATTGACAAACACGAGCGGTATTCAGACTTCGATCACTCGTGTTGGTCAACCGTAAAAAAGCGACCGACGGACGAAATAGGGGAGATACGATGATGGCGTTTCGCGCCCGGACACGCTATAGCGTGTCCCTACGAACGGACGTGGGTAGGGACGCGCTAGTGCGAAGCCTCCCTTTAGGGACAGCGCATCCGTCGGTCGATTACCGCATTCGTTTGTCACATCGTTTTCGGGGCGGCCCTCAGTCCTTGAAGGCGCAATCGAATTTGCTACTTGATGCTTCCGGCGGTCACACCGCGCGTCAACGTGCGTTGGAACAGGAGGAAGAAGATGACGCAGGGCAGGAGGCCGAGCAACGCCGAAGCGCTCGAGGTCGTCGCGTCCATGTTGAACTGCCCTTGAAGCACGGCGATGGCGAGCGGAACCGTCTGTTTGGAGGTCGAGACGAGCAGCACCATCGGCAGGAAAAACTCGTTCCATGTCCAAATGAAGAAGAACACGAACAGCACCGACAGCGACGGCATGGCGATGGGCACGACAATCCGCGTGAGCAGTTGGAACTTGTTGCAGCCGTCGGTGATCGCCGCCTCGATGATTTCGCGGGGGAACGCATTGAAGACCGACGATAACAGATAGGTGCCAAACGCGCTCTGGATCACCGAGAGCACGATGATGACGGCAATCTGCGAGTTGTAAATGCCGAGGAACTTGGCGAAATAGTACAGCGGGTAGGCCAGGGCTTCCTGCGGCAGCGTATTCGCCATCAGAAAAAAGACCAGCAGCACCACCCGGCCCCGGACCCGGCCGATGCCCAGCGCGAACGCGTTCAGCAGCGCGAGAATCACCCCAATCACGGCGACGCTCAGGCTGATGACCGTGCTGTTCGCCAGTTTATTCGTGAAGTCGACCCGGTTCCAGAAGTCGATCAGGCCTTGCAGGTAAAAGCCGCCCGGCAGGCTGAGCGGCCCATTGTTGGCGTATTCGACCGGCGTCTTGAAGGCATTGATGACGATGATTCCGAATGGAAACAGCATCATCAACAGGAAGACGATTAGCCCAACCAGTACCAGATAATCGCCCACGCGCCTTCTGGGGGAAGCTAGCGTAGCTGTGCGTGACAATAGGCTAGACACCATCGCGGCGTTCCTGTCTCGATTGCAGGGTGATGAAGATCGCGGTGACGACCACGATGATAATGGTCATGAGCGTTGAAATCGTCGCGCCATAACCGACATTCGCCTTCTCGAAAAAGTTCTGGTAGGCGAAATAAGAAGGAACGATGGTCGCCTGCCCCGGCCCGCCGCGCGTCAGCACAAAAATTTGCGCAAAGACTTTGAGCGCATGGATGATAGTCATCAGCACGACCACGAACAGCTCTGGGCGGATGAGATGGATGGTGATGTAGAAGAAGCGCTGCAACCAGGTCGCGCCATCCACCGCCGCGGCTTCGTAGAGGTCGGGGTCGACTCGCTGGAGCGCGGCCATGAAGATTACCAGCGGGTAGCCAAGCTGAAACCAGATCATGATTCCCATGACAGACAGCATGGCGGTGGATGCATCGCCGAGCCAGTTGTGGGCGAGCGACTCCAGTCCCAGCGAATTGAGCAGGTAGTTGAGCGCCCCCCAATTGGGCTGCAAAATCCAGCGCCACACAACGCCGGCGATAGCCACCGGCAGCACCTGGGGGAGATACAGGCCGCCGCGAAAGACGCTGGCGACGATATTCCCAAATTTGTTAGCCACCACGTCGAATAGAACGGTCGCCAGAAATAGCCCCAGAATGGTCGGAACGATGGTCATGGCGACGATCATCGCCAAATTGTTCCGAAACGAGGCCCAGAAGGTCGCATCGGAAAATGCCTTTTCGTAATTGGCAAGTCCGATCCATTCAGGCGCGGCGATTCCGTTCCATCGTGTAAAGCTGGCGCCCACGTTCACGAGAAACGGAATGAGAATGACGAACGTGAGGGCCAGCACGCCGGGGACCAGGAAAACCCAGTAGCCACGATCCGGCGAATACGCCTTTGAAGCGATTTTCTTCTGCGTGTAAGCGAGTCCTGGCGCGGATGAACGGGTGTAAGCCATGGCAATCCTAAATCGTGGGTAGCGCCTGCCAGCACGGAAGGCGCTACCCACAAACACTCAGCGGCAAAGAGAGCCGTCTGCGCGCTTACTCGGCAACCGTCTCGCGATATTCGAAGTAAGGCGCGGCGATGAAGTCGAGCATTTCTGCCGGCGTCTTCGTCCCGGCGATCAGCTCCTGAACGCCCGACACCAGAACATCATAGTAACCGGGCGCGGGCCAGTCAGGATAGAAGGCAATGCCATCTGTCTCGCCAATCGCGTTGAAGTTCGCAATCAAGTCCCGAATCTGCGGGTCCGTGATTTCTTCGGGGTCGGCGTTAACCGGGATGCCGCCCGCGTTGCCCAGAATGGCCTGGATTTCAGGGGACAGGGTGATGTCGATGAAATCGTAGGCGAGTTCCTTGTTTTGCGAATTGCTGGGCACGACCCACAGGTTGCCACCGGAACCGGGGTGCAGCGTATTGCCGGGGAACAGGAAGGTGCCCCACTCGAATCCGGTAATCTCGGTCATGAAGCGGCCGTACCACCAGCTACCGGTGATGACCATCGGGTACTGCGCATTCGTGAAGGCGACGCCCATATCCTCGGCGGGCATTCCGGTCGAGTTCGGGTCGATGTAGCCGTTGGCAACCCACTCGGCCATCTTTTCCGCGCCGTAGGTGAATTCCGGCCCGTGGAAGTCCACGTCGCCCTGGTAAATCTGATAGGCGTTGACCCAGTCACGATCTGCCTGGCTCAACACCAGCTCGTAGAAAATCTGCTGGGCAGGATACTCGCTGGCTCCGGTCGCCAGCGGCACAACGCCTTCGGCGACGAACGCCGCCATAACGGCTTCAAACTCTTCAAACGTGGTCGGGACTTCAATCCCATACTGCGCGAACATGTCCTTGTTGTAGTACACCATGACATATTCGCCGTAGTTGGTGACGCCGTACCACGCGCCCGAACCCATGACGCCGTCTTCGTAGCGCGACGTGGTCTGAAGGCCGGTGCTCAGAATCTGGTCCCAACCACGCTCAATCGCGGCATCGGTCATGTCGGTGAGCAGGCCTTGCTGCGACAGGAAGCCCGCCGTCGCGTTGCCCTTGTTGTATTCCATGATGTCCGGCGCTTCATCGGAATTCAGGATCATCGGCGCTGTCTGCCGGATTTCCTCAAAACCGCGCCCCTCGAATTCGACGGTCACTTCCGGGTGCATTTCCTGGAATTGTGCGATTGCGGCATCCCACGCAGTACCCATCGCGCCGGTCGGCGACTCGTAGTGCCAGATTTTGAACACCGGCTGATCTTGCGCCAGCATGGGCTGCACGGCCATGAGCGCGACCAGCAAGAACGGAAGCAGACGTGAAAGTTTTCTAAGCATCTTGCATCTCCATTTTGAGCTAAGACGACTGCGCGAGCTTGAACCAAAAAAGGCTGAACTTGTTTTTGATGTTTTCTCCTTTTTGAAGACCTGTTCGTGCGAACGAACGGCAGCGGTGCTGTTACCCACAATCAGCGGCGGCGCGATCCAGACCTATTCGGGTTCAGCGATTTCGCCTGCGATGTGCCGGGCCAGCATGTTGACCGCGCGGTAGCCCATCATATAAGCCGGAACTTCCAGTGGATCATAAGGGGTGAACCCAGTCGGGCGCTTCGTTATTTCGAGCGAAGATTCAGTGTGTCGACTGGCTATGTTCGGCATAGCATATACAAACCTAAAATCGTAATGTGATAACGTTAACACTCTGCCGCGTCGCCGTCAAATTCAGAAATCGATACATGATTTTCTGCGGGCTAAACGAGGAAAAGAGTCAGTGGAGTTGGCGGTACACGGAGAGAGCTAACGAAAACTCAGAACGCAGAAATCGCGCTCCAGCAAACCATAGATTGTAGTGATTCGCTGGCAGGACCCCCCGGCGGCTTAGTCTGAAGCCTGCGCGGAAGCGGGTGTCTCCTCAACCCCTCGGTAGGATGAGGGCTTGCAGAGACTCCGTGAGCGTTTCGGGGGCGAGTTCGAGCTTTAAGCGATTGACCGCCTGTAGGAAGCGTGGCGCGTCAAACTGCTCGATGACGGCGCGGCGGCGCAAATCGAGCGGCAGTAGATGGTGATAGGCGCCGAGCGCCAACAGTTTTTCATAGCGGCGGTACCGGTCGCGCAAGTAGCGCTCGACCTGTTCGATTTTCCAGGACGGCAGGGTGCGTGGCGCTTCCGGCAGCAGCAGGCACATGCCGGGTTGGGGTGTGTCGTCGGCGGGCAGCGTGTAGCGAAGCAGGTCGAGCAGCGCGTGGCCGTAAATGTCGCCGAGCCAGTGAAACCACAGCCAGCCATCGTCCACCTGGACCAACGGCGCCGCGTCCGGTTGCAGCCCAAGCTGCGCGGGGAGCCGCCGCGCCAGCTCATAACTCAGCACCTGCCGCACCGAACGATAATGCGGCTGATCGGCGCGGTCTTCGCCGCGATAAGACGATACCCACAGCGCATCGCCATCGTACCAGGCCACGTTCACCGGCCGACCTTCCAGGGTGAGCAGGTCGCGGTCAAACCAATGATGATCGACGGTCGCCACGACCCGCTGACTGTTCTGATCGCGAATTTTGATCTTCGCCGCGCCGTCGGACTGGATGTTGCTGTAGAGGCTGAGCGGCGCGTTTTCGACTGCCTGCATGTCTGCCAGTTGGTCCAGGCGTTTGCCTGAACGCCACTCGCCCATGCGCCCGGCTTTCAGGTAGCCCAGCGCCTGCAATTCACCCAGGATAGCGCGCAGGTCGGCGGCGCTGAGCAACCCGCCAAACAGGTCGGCGAGCGGGTTGAGCCGGACAGAGGCGGTCGGGCTTTGTTTGAGCAGGCTGAAAATTTGCTGCACGGCAATCGATGGGCGAAACGCGGCTGAGCCGAGCGTTTCCGGCATGTTTGGCAGCGCGTCTATCAGTAGGCTTTCCAGCGGCGTCCGGTAAAAACAGGCGGCGTGTGCGGTTTGCCGGCGGCGGTTGGCGCGCCCAATGCGCTGCGTGAACGCCGCCGCGCTGCCTGGCGCGCCGATCAAGAGCGTCACGTCGATGTCGCCGATGTCGATGCCGAGTTCAAGCGTGCTGCTGGCGAAACAGAGCGCGGCTTCGGCATGGGCAAATAAGTCTTCGATTTCGCGGCGGCGGTCGCGTTCCAGGTTGGAGTAGTGCACGTAGACCGCTTCGCCAAAGGGCGAATCGGCGGCGTGGACGGCGGCGGCATAGGCTTCGACCTCGGCGCGCGTGTTGCAAAAAGCGAGCGCCTTGCGCCAACCGCGCTGGCGAAATGTGTCGAGATAATCGACCAGCGCGCCGGAGGAATTGGCATCCAGCGCGATCTTTTCCAGGCTGATGGGGCGATGGCTGTCCAGACTGACGCCGCGCGCCGCCGGGAAATAACGCGCGGCGGCGATCTCCGGCTGGGGCAGGGTGGCCGAAAGCGCCGCGTACTGAAGCGTGTCATCGGCCGCATCGCCAACGCGGGCGGCATGGGCGCGTATCTGGCGCAGCCGGTTGAGCAGCATCCGAAGCTGGTCGCCGCGAACGGTACCGTCGAATACGTGAAGCTCGTCGATCACCACCGCGCGCACGCCAACAAAGACTTTAGTCTGAGAGACCAACAGCGCATCGAGCGACTCCGGTGTGGTCAGGAGCAGGTCGGCCGGGCGCTGTGGGTCAAAGTTGACGAGGTCATGGGTTTTGACGGCGTACGACACCCGCAGCATATCCAGCGGCGCGGCTAAGCGCATGGCGAGATCGTGGATCAGGGCGCGGGTCGGCAGCAGATAAAGGATCGTCAGGCCGGCGGGACGAACAGCCGGGAGATGCTGCTCGATGAGCGGCGCGAGCGCGGCTTCGGTTTTACCGCTGGCCGTCGCCGCGCACAGGACGACGTTTTCGCCGTCCAGCAGCAAGGGGATGGCGGCGCGCTGGATGGCGGTGAAATTGCCGTATCGCCCGAAGAATGCGCCCCAGGTTCGCGGCAGACGGTTCTTCAGCGTGGATGCGTCCAGAGCCTTACACTTTCAGCCCGCGCTTGAGTTCAGACAGCAGCTCGTCGGGGTGATAATCGGGATACAGATAGGTCATGTCGCAGACGCTGACCGCCGTGCGAATCAACTCGCGTAGATTGATGCGATGTTGCCCCAGCGCGCGTGCAAGCTGTGTCGGCACGGTGAGGGCGATTTCCTCGTAACGTTCGCGCGGCGGCGGGTAGGGGTAGCCGTAAGCGATGGCATGATAACGAATCAGCGTTTTGAAGAATTCGCGGATGTCTTTGTCGATGAAACGGTCGTCCAGGCGAACGATTTGCGAAGGGGCGATCCAGCTTCCAACCGGCATCCGGTCGGCGCTTTCGGTGAGCGCGAATACGAACAACAGGTGCGACTCGGAGGCGTAGCCGATGGGATATTCGGCGCGCCGGTGGTCGGGGATATTGCGGGCATCGATTCGCCCGTTGTTTATGCCCAATGCGCTCACGATCATCGCCGTGAAGAACGAATCGGCTTTTTCACGCTGCGCGGTGCGCAAAAGCGAATAGTGCTCCGATTCGTCGATCAACACGGCCAGGCCGCTGTAACCGAGCATCGTCGCCAGCACGCTGATGCCCGAAAGTAGATAGCTGTACTGGCGCGCGGTTTCACCCGTGACGTACAGTTTGGGCGGTTTTTTGAGACAGGTTTTCATTTCGGTGAGCGGCTTCGTTTGCCCGCTTAACCATTGAATGATTTCTTCAAAGGCGGTTTGACTGGCGCAATCCTGCAGCGCCAGCAGCGCCGCCGCTAACGGGCAATCCTTGGGCTCGCGCGGCGAGTAGGCGATGAACTGGTTGATCACCGCCGGGTGTTCCAGCGCGGTCTTCATCAGCGGCAACAGTCCTCGCTGGTCGGTGTCCGGGTAGCGCAGCGACGTGACCAGCGCCTCGTAGATTTTGCGGGCTTTGCTGGGCGGCACTTCGACCAGGTCGAGACTGGCTTCGGCGATGATAAAGTTTTCACGCAGGCCGTGTCGCGCCGCCAGTTCGATAAAGTGGCTTTTGCCGAAGCCGTAGTCGCCGATGACCGCCAGCACATCGCCGCCGCGCTCCTTGCTGCGGTCAAAAGCGCGGCCCAGCGTGACGCGCTCGGCTTCCAGGCCAATCGTCAGCGTCTCGGCGTCCTGCACCGGGACAATGCCGACGCGCAGGGCTTCGAGCGTTTGGCGGGCGCGAAACTGGTCGGTTTCTAGCTGGACGGTGCGCGGCGGCAGTGGGGTGGGGCGCGCCTCTCCCTGCACATCGGCAACCGACTCGGCGCTGAACTGTTTGGCGGGCAGGCGAAAGCGCCGCCCGGTATCGAACTGGACTTCCCACTCGAAGCCGCTCATGTAGGTTTTTAGCAGGCGACCTGCGCCGAACTGGGGGTGATAGACCGTTTTGGCTGCCATCGAATCACCCTCTCAGTAGGGACTTTGCTCGTTGTCGGCGAGTTGGTTCAGTGCGTCGCTTTGCCCTCTGATGGTGGCGGCGGCATATTCGGGGGTCAGAACGATTTCGCCGTCTTCTTTCTGACGGTACCACTCGGTCACCAGCGCTTTGACGAACAAACGCCGGTGGCTGATCGCCAGGTAGGAATTGCGGGCTGCTTCCGAGAGGATGCGGATATTTTCGGTTTGAATGGCGCTGTCGAGCTTCACGCCGTAAGCGACCTCAAAAATTGGCATCAGCCGGTAGGCGATCTGGGTCAACAGTTCTTCATCGGGCAGGTCGAGATGTTCCAGATCGATCTGCGGGCTGAATGGGTTGGCGCGCGAGAAATAATTCGGCGACTGGATGCGCTGCTGAAGCGCCGGGTATTTCGGGACAACGGTGTGCAGAAAATCGGGCGGGACGGCGTACATGAACAACGCGCCCGGCAAATCTTCCCGGCAGCGGTCTATGACTTCGCGCAGATTGTCGGTGGTCGTTTTTTCGGCTTTGCCGCCAATGCTCAGCATCCGGTCGCCTTCGTCAAACAACAGCGCCAGCCCGCTGTAGCCCAACGCGCGCACCGTCTGGCATAACGACCGCAGCATCTTGAAGGCGTTATTCTTGTTGATCTTCTCGGTGACGCCAATCGAGCGCAGGTCGCGCATGTCTTCCGGGCTGACTTCTTCGCCATGCAGCCAACGCTCCAGCGATTCCTGGCGGCGCTCCTGGCCGCGCAGCAGCGCGTGGAAATAGCCCTGCACGGCTTTGTGATAGCTCAGGCTGTCGACGGCGGTGGTCGCCAGGGTTTGCAGAAACGCCTGGACTTCGGGGATGTCCTGTGTTTCCGTGTCCTCTAAATCGACCCCATGCACGTTGACCAGCCGGCGCAGCGTCCCTTCCAGGAAACGGGTCAGCCCGCGCTCGTCTTCGCTCAGGCTGCCCAGCTCATGCCAGACCACCGACGAGGCGACGGCGGCATACACCCGGCGCTGGTCATCATACGGGCTTTCTTTGGGGCTGAGATCGACTTTGCTGACGGCGAAATTACGCGCCCAGGCCCGGTCGCGCACGCAGTACAGAAAGTGTGACTTGCCGCTGCCGTAATCACCGACCACCAGTTTGAACACCGCCCCGCCATCGGATAGATAGGAACCGAGGTAGTGTGTGTCGATGGCGTTGAGCAGGGATTCATTGCCGACATTGTAATAGCTGACGCCTTTCGACATCGGCGTCCCCGATTGACCGAGCGTCTCGATAATCTGTCGGGCAAGATGCGGTTCTGGTAGCATCGGCTATGCCTCTTCAAACTCCACGTCGGCGATGTAGCGTCCATCGTAGGGCGTATCGCCTTCAACAATCCACATACTCTTCGCCGGGTTGTCGGTTTGTGATTTGGTCGAGCTGTGCGCTCGAATGACCAGCCCGTTGTCGGTAATCCGCTGGTGGGTCGCAAATTCGTAAAAATCGTAAACAAACTGCGCGCGGCTGTAATCGCTGATGCTGTGTTTACCCGGCTCGATATAAAAGGCGCGACCCTGGCGCAGAATCGCCATTTCGACGTAGCAGTCCACGATATTGACGCGCGTTCCGCCCAGGTTGAGTTTGCGTCTCACGCGCTGGTAGGCCTCGTACAACTGGGCAACCCAGGCTTTACCGTCCTGCGGACGCTCCATGATCGCTTTGGCGGCATTCTGGTAGGCTTTCAGGGTGGCCTCGACCGTGATCGGCGCGCGTGGGACGACGACATCATTGCCATAGCGCAGCGTAATGAAACGTTTGGCAAAGTTGGCTTCCAGCACAAAACGCCCAATCTCAAATTTGGGCGCGCGTCCGCCAATGCGCATTCCCTGAGCCGCCAGCGCGTCCCGCAGTTTCGCGCCAAACTCGTCGCCGAGACTGCGCTGCGCCAATTCGAGCTCCTGATTTAACTCCGGGATGAGGTCGACAATCTCTTGCGATCTGGCGGTTTGCAGTACCGTGACGGCTTTGTCAAGCCGCGTTACGTCGACCGGCTCGCTGCGTAGCGCCACCGAAGCATCTTTTAAGGAAGCGGTTACTTTCGCCAGCGTTTTGAGTTCGCGGCGCAAATCGGGCAGCAGCGGATCAATCGTAGTCTCTTTCAGTCGAAGTTGAGAGAAGGTTTCCTGGGCGCCGGTAACGTCCAGTCCTGTATTATTCGCGGCATAGTCGAAAAGCGCTTTTTGCGCCTTGCTTTGGGTGTCGGCAACAATTTTGAGGGACTTTTGCAAAGCCGTCGCGGCTTTGTGTTGCTGAAGGTAGGCTTCGCGCAGGACATCGAGCTGACCGATCAAGGATTCGTTGGGCATCGCGATTATTCTCTGTGAACTATACGGAAACGCGCGTGTGTGATGGTCTTTATTATGGCGCTTACGCTCAACAGCGCTGCGTTGCTTCAGGGATGCGAGACATGAGAACGCTTAGGCTCCGGAGTCCTGCTGGAGCGGCGTTGAGGAGAGGGCAACCGGGCGCTGCTTCGCTCGGATGCTCTCAAAAAGCACATGACACACGACTGTAACAGCCGGAATTGTAACAGTCAACAATCCCACGGCAAAGGGCAGGGCTTGACGGGCCACGTGCCCTTGACTCTATGGCAGCAGGAGGCTTTAGGCTGGATAATGATATAACGTTACGGCTGTAGGCCGAGGTGTGGAGACGATGTTCAAGATTGGCGAATTCTCACGGCTGAGTCAGGTGTCGGTGCAGGCGCTGCGCTACTACGATGAACTGGGCCTGCTGAAGCCGAGCACGATTGACCGCTTCACTGGTTACCGCTTCTACTCGTTGGACCTACTGCCACGGCTAAACCGTATTCTGGCGCTCAAGGCGCTGGGACTCAGTTTGGACGAAATTCGCGCGCTGCTGGACCGCGACGTAACCCACGAAGAAATGCAGGCGTTGTTGGAGGCCAGGCAAGCGGCGCTGGAAGCGGAGGCCCACGAGGCGCAGGCGCGGCTGGCGTTCGTGCGCGCTCGTTTGCAGATGTTGGAAGGCCACGGGATTACGGCGGAACAGGATGTCATTCTGAAGTCCGTTGCGCCGGCGCGCGTGCTGTCCATTCGCCAGGTTGTGCCGACCTGGGAGGCGATGCCGTTCTATTTTGGCGAGGTGACCGAGACAGTCATCGCCAACGACTTCACCAGCGCCGGCCCGTGGATTACCGTTTACCACGACGACTCGTGGGTCGATGCTGACGTCGACCTGGAAATTGCGCTGCCAGTCCCGCCGTCGTTTGACGATGCGTTCGATATGAACGACTGCCGCGCGCTGACCGTTTCGCATCTGCCGAGCGTGGAGACGATGGCTAGCCTGATTCATCGCGGCTCGTATGAGATGAAAGGTCAGGCGGTGGTGGCGGTTGGCCGGTGGATCGAAGCCAACCAGATGGCGATTGTTGGCCCGGTGCGCGAAGTCTACCTGCGTGGGCCGATGGATACCGACAATGGTGACGAGTTGCTGACTGAGATTCAGTTTCCGGTGGGAGGGCGATAAGTGGAAGATCGTCGCATTTCTCGTTCCTCTAGCAAGAGTTCAGTCGGCGACGGAACTGCCGGCTCTTGCTCAATCAAATGACGCCGCAACTGCTCTATAAACTCAGGGTCGCGCCGTACTGCGGGCTGCGCATAGAGTGACATCTGTTGCAGGCGTTCATCGACCATGCGATGAACGAGCTTTTCAAGCTCAGCTATTGTGAGATCGCCAACACGCTCAGCCACGGTACACCTCGTTCACTCGTAGCACGGAACGGGTTCGTTGCCTCTGCGCTAGAACGGGCAGACGGTCGACTCGCTGTAGGCGGGGCTGCGGCTGCCGTAGCGGTTGAGCAAATCGACCGCTTCCGGGCGCGTGGTGATGAACTCCTTGACCTCCTGGCAGGCGCTGCGCAGGTTGTTGGTCACCTGGAAGGCATTCCAGAAGGCGGTCGCCAGCGGCACGTAGACCGGCGCGGTTTCGCCGTCGGGGAAGCTGTCGATGAGGCGCTGGTAGACCTCGACCGCGCGCTCGTCGGCCATGTAGGTGTAGCCCAGCAGCAGCCGGTAGAGGCTGTAACTTTGGAGAATCGGCCCCTCATCGTTCAGCCAGGGTGCAAGGCTGGGCGACTCCAGTGAGAGCTGGTAGAGCGGGACCGCCTCCTGCGCGTTCAGCCGGTTCAGCGCGCGGTCGGCCTCGTGCAGCACCTGAATGCGGAAACGCGGCGGGTCCAACTGCGTGACTGACTGCACGTAAGCCGCGCCGTTCCAGTCGTAGATGGTGACGCCGGTGCGCAGCGGCCCGGTGGAGGCGTTGCCGGGGCTTTCGAACTGGACGACGATTTCGCCGACCTCGTCGCTGTCCATGTCGGTGACGACCGGCACGCGCTCGCTTTCGATTTCGCCGCTTAGCAGGCTGACGAACCGGCCCAGGTCGCCGCGCCAGGTCACGAGCTGGGTCTGGTAACTGCACACGTCCGGGGCTTCACAGCGCCGGCTCGAAAACATCAGCTCCGGCTGGTTGTCGAAGTTCATGTCGCCCACCTGGGCCAGCAGCGGCGCGTCGCCGTCGGTGGTGTACTGGTAGCGCATGACGTAACGGCCATCGCTGCACGTGAAGATGACGAGCATGCCGCCTTCGTCGGGCGTGTTCAGGCTGGTCACGACTTCGGGCGCGCCTTCACCGGTCAGGTCCAGGTCGGCGCGGACACTGCCGCTGTCGCCGAGCACGTTCCAGTGGTCGCGCAGGTCGGTTTCCAGCGTGGCCGGCGCGCCGCCCGCCGACAGAAACGTGTCGATGTCGGAGACCATCTCGCGGCCGCTGGCCGGCGCGGGTAAAAGGCCGCCTTGCGCCGGGGGCGGGCAGGCGGCGTAGTTTGGCGTCGCCGTGGGACGGTTCGCCAGCGCGACCGCCGTCGCCGGGTTGGAGAGTCCGCTGGCGCTGCCGCCGGGGACCACCGTCGGCAGCGGGCCGCGCAGCACCTGTCCCGGCGTCATCGTCGGGAAGGGGATGACGGTCGGCGCGACGGCGGGCGGTGGGGCCGGCTGGCAGGCCGCGACCAGCGCCATAATGAGCAGCAGTGAGTACAATCTGAGCGACATGGCAGGAAGTATAGCTTTTGCGAAGGTTGGCGCAATATGGCTGAGCTACGGGCCGCGACGGAAGCGGACGCCGGCACCATCCGCAAGCTGATCGTCGACGAGCGACTCGACCCAACGTCGCTCGATTGGCGGCATTTTATGGTCGCGGAAGAAGACGACCGCATCGTCGGCATCGCCCAGGTCAAGCCTCTGCCGGGCGTGAACGAGTTCGGCTCGCTGGTGGTGCTGCCGGCCTATCGGGGCCGGGGCATCGCCGCGCGGCTGATTCAGGCGCTGGAAGCGCAGGCCGGGCGGCCGCTGTACCTCGTTTGCCGCGATAGGATGGAGCCTTACTACAACCGGTTCGGCTTCCGGCGCATCGGTTTCTGGAGCGCGCCGCCATTTTTGCGTTTCAAACTGGGGGCGGCGGCGCTAATGCGGCTGGCTGGGGTGCGCGTTATTGGCATGGTGAAGGAGTAGGGCGGTGAAGCTGCTGGCGCTAGAGCGCGACGTTCCCGGCGTCGTCGCGGCACAGTTCACGAGCGAGATTTTGCGCGCCGAGGCGTCGCGCGCCTGGGCGCTGCACCAGGCGGGCGTCATCCGCGAGTTGTACTTTCGGGCGGACGCGCATGCGGCGGTGCTGGTGCTCGAATGCGCTGGCGTGGCCGAGGCTGAGGCGGCGCTGGCGAGTTTGCCGCTGGTGGCCGCCGGATTGATTAGCTTCGAGGTGATCCCGCTGACGGCGTATCCGGGGTTCGCGCGGCTGTTCGGGTAACGCAAAAAAGGGCAGTTCCAGGACCGCCCATAGGCACCAAGTTAAGCGACGTTGAGCTCGTCGCGCCGCTCGCCGGAGGCTGAAAGCCATCCGGCTACCCGCAGTTGCAAGCCTGCTGAAGCAGGCTGAAATCAAAGGCAACGCGGCTTTGTCGCTCTATAGGTGCCCCTCGCCCCGGAGTGGGAGAGGGGTGGCGCGCAGCGCCGGGGTGAGGGGTTGGCAGACGAACCCCTTAACTTGGTGGCTATGAGGGCAGTCCCAGGACCGCCCTTTTACGTCAGACTGTGTGGGTTAGCGCTCGTTGCTCAGCTCGGCAATCGTTTCGGCGTCGCGGCGCAGGTTGCGGAAGCGTATCGCCATGCTGCCGACGAGCACGAGCAGGATGACGGCGACGACGACCAGCCCCAGGTAAAGGTAAGCGGTGGTATCGGGTGTTTGTGGCATGATATGTCCTACAGGTCCAGCAGCCGCGCCTTGAGCGCCTGGACACGCTGGGCGTAGTTTTCGAGGCGAATGCGATACCACAGCAGCGTAATCGGCACCAGCAGCGGCCAGATGAGCATGTTCACGCCCAACGCCGCGCCGACGCCGCTGGTCGCTTGCAGCTCAAATGTGCCCTGGGCATCTTGCGGGCTGGGGCCAATCACCGCCGGGTGAATGGTGTCGGGGCGGATGCGAATGATGACGAGCGTGATAATGACGGTGGCGAACGCCAGAATGCCGTAGACCGAGGCAAAACGCCGCCGCTGCTCTTCGCCTTCGATGCCATTGCGCAGCATGAGGTAAGCGGCGTAGGCGAGGATCATGATGGCTTCGGAGGTCAGGCGTGGGTCCCAGGTCCACCAGGTGTTCCAGATGGGCCGCGCCCAGATGGAGCCGGTGATGAGGTTGATGAGCGCCAGCGCCATGCCGACTTCGACGCCGGCCAGCGCCAGCGTATCCCACTTGACGTTACGCGTGCGCAGGTACTGAATACCCCCCAGCACGGTTGCGCCAAAGGCGAGGAATGCGCCGAAGAAGGCGGGCATGTGGATGTAAAATATGCGCTGCACGTCGCCCTGTTCCAGGTCGGTGCCGGCATAGACCAACGCCATGTACAGGCCTACGGCGACCGAGATAATGGTGACGACGGTGAGAATGCTGAGCAGCCGGGGCGTTGGCTCTGGTGTGATGTCGGCAGCGGGCAAGCGCGCCGACTCCGCGGGTCTGACTGCGGTCATGGACAAGTCCTCAAAAACTACAGGTTTCTGCGAACAAGTATACAGTTTTTGGAGAATAACCCACAGGGATATTTCCGGGTGTTACGGCGCGTCCGCGCGCAGCGGAACGAGGGTAATGCGGTCCTGAAAGCGCTGGAAGTCCACGACGTTCATGGTCAGCAGCGTGTCGACGCCGTGCACCAGCATGGTCGCGACGATGTTGGCGTCATGCACCTGCTTGCCGCCGGTGGGATACTGCTTGAGCAGTTGCAAAAGCTGCGCGGTGACTTCGGCGGTTTCGTCGGCAATGCGGAAGCTATTACGGATTTCATCCAGTAATTTCAGGACGTCATCTATTTGCATAGGCACTGGAAACGTGCGTGGATGAGTGCATTGGACTAAAAATTCCCGAATAACTTGGCGGCTAATCCACAACTCGAAGTCATCAGCTACCATGTCAAAAAGAAGTGCTTTTGCCTGTCTGTGAAGCGCCATGTTTTCACTGAACGCACGCAGGAGCATGTTGGTGTCTACGAAAGCCTTACCGCCCGTCGTCGTCATACCAATCCTCGCGGCGGATCGAAGGCTCCTCTAGAACGGGTAGTCTGATCATGACTGCTTCAAAACGCTTCTTCCACTCTTCTACACGGCGCTTTTTTTCCTCCGCGCGCTGTTGCAGATGCCTGGCGAGCGTTTCCTGTTCGTCTAGCGTCAACTGCTCTGCCATTTTCAGCACATCTTTATAGGTCATGTCGGCCATCTATCCTGCTCCTATCCAAATCGCGTCAGACAGTTAAGCTTAACGTCCATCGTCGTCATACCAATCCTCACGGCGTAGGGATGGCTCTTCTGCAAAAGGCACACTCGATATATTGGCCTGAATTAGGGCTTTACGCTTTTGAATGGTTAGTTGTCGTTCTAGGGCTAGTTGGAGCAGGTGAATAACGAGCGCTATTTGCTCTTCCGGCTTCAGTTGCTCGGCCAACTTCAGGACGTCTTCATAGGTAATCTCAGC
>Ga0351971_1057_pt1 | contig 22577 bp, 23 predicted proteins | sample BONcelFGM3001F11_FD_206746 | JGI IMG/M metagenome (GOLD analysis project Ga0351971, IMG submission 206746) | Enriched cells from coal bed in the Powder River Basin, Montana, United States - BONCAT cells FGM rep2 HSBNCT.FGM.300.1.F11 ...
CCCGCGAAGATGATGGACAACCAAACGTTGACCGGTGTGCCGGGGAACTCGGGCAAATGAAACCAGCGGTCTATCAGTAAAGATACGATCACAAACAATGTTGAAAACAGGAAATAGGACAAACCGACGACGGGAGTGAGGATCAGCCGCATCTTTCTGCTTCCCGTGGCAATGGTGTAGATGAAGTTAACCCAATTTGCTTTGATGCTCAATGTATTTTCCTTTTCAATTTGCCGGACATTTCCGCAGGTGAGGGCATTCTTCTCACCGTATAAACAGCCCTGGTGAGGTGCTACACTTCTCCGGCACGGCTCTTGTCGCCGTCTTCATCAATGAAATTATCCCTGATCCGTTTTGCCGGGTCCTGCCGGTAGTATTCTTTCAGAACGCGATAGAGTTCCGGCGCGGATTTGGTCAGTCTGACCGGTTGATCAAAAAAATGCTCCGTAGCCACGGCAAAAAATTCGGCTTCGTCCGTGGCCCCGTACTCATCGATGAATGTGCGTTTTCCTTTTTCCACGTCCTTGAGCAGACGCCGGAATTCGCGCGAACACGTTTTGACCCAGTCCTGGTATTCCGCACGGTCGCGCAACCGGGGGGTGCCGTCGGCCGCGCCTGCCAGCATATCAAGCTTGTGGGCGAATTCGTGATAGACCACGTTATAGCCTGAACCTGCATGGCGGATGCCGTCTCGGACCGCGTCCCAGGAAAAGATCAGCGGCCCCTGTTCAAACGCCTGGCCGGAAAAGGGGCCGTCGGGCTCCAGGGGTTCGAGCGCGGTTTCGAAAAAGCCGAGTTTACGCTCCGGCAAAACAAGATCGGAAGGATAGATAATGAGGGTTTCAACATTCTCATAATAGTTGTGGGATAAATTCAATATGAGCAGGCAAGCCCCGGCGGCAACCGTCACGCGGATTTCATCCGTGAGGACGAGGCCTCCGCAGCCTTCCCAGGATTTTTCGGCGATGAAGATCTGAATCAGAGCATGCAGTCGGGCGCGTTCATCAGAGGTCAGCAGTCTGTATTGAGCCATATGACGACGGACGATGTCGCCCCATTCGGGAGGAAAAGGCGCACGAACGATATTCCGGCGACGTCGCTTTGCAAACCAGTTAAGCATGCCGATCCTTTTTTTACCTGTCTGATGGATCAACCACCTCGCAGCAAGCTGTCGAGATATGAAATGAACGTTATTGTATCGCAGCAAGCGACAGGGAATTAACGCTCGTCCCGCGTGAGCGGGATGCAATTTGTATCATAAAACCCATCATATGAAAAACATCATTTCAAAAATGCGGCCGGCATAATTTTCATTGAAACAAAGCTTCGATCACGCTAAATGGTCAAAGAAGAAGGAAATGATGAGGAGGATGAAAAATGAGAAGATTTCTTTTAGCAGCGGTGTTGATGACAGTTCTGCTGCTTGCGACAACTGCAGCGGCCGAGGACTATAATCGGGTTCGATCTCCTAAACCTTATAGCTGGACCGGTTTCTATTTCGGCTTTCAGGGAAGCTATATGAAAGGGACGAGCGATTGGTTGCCGGAAGGCAGTTCTCAGCACTTAAAAAATGATACGGAAGGGGGGATGGGCGGATTTTACATCGGTTATATGTATCAGACGCCGGTGAAATTTGTTGTCGGCATTGAGGCGGAAACCAATTACGGTCGTCTCTCCTCTACTTCTTCCTGCCCTAATCCGGCATATGCCTGCCATACCGACATCAACTGGATCGGTTCAATGCACGGCAGGTTAGGTTATGCACTGGGCCGTTTTATGCCTTATGTAACCATCGGATGGGCTTATGCCGGCGCTGATACGTATGTGAACTACCTGCCGACCGGTGAGGAATACGGCAGCACAAATTCTTATCTGGGCTGGACACCGGGTGTCGGTTTTGAATTTGCCGTAACGAACAATTTCCTGATCCGCGGCGAATACGCGTATTACGATTTTGCAAAAAGGAGCGCGACGATTGAAGGCGACGAAGCGGACATCCGGCTCGCGAATCATGCTTTCAAATTCGGCTTGGGGCTGAAGTTTTAGTGTAAGCGGCCGTGAATCGGTCTGTCCGATCATCAGCCTTTATCAGCCGGATCAAGTCGGGGCGCATCCTTTTTGCGGAGGTGTTTGTGTATTCACTTCTTGCCGATGCCGTCATTGTCGTTCATTTTTTGTTTATCGCCTTTGTCATCGCCGGCGGGCTATTCGTCCTGCGGCGACCGGGGCTCGCCTGGCTGCACGTTCCCGCGGCCGTTTGGGGAGCGCTTATTGAATTTGCCGGCTGGATCTGTCCGCTCACGCCACTCGAAAATCATCTGCGCCTTCTTAGCGGCGGCGAAGTATACAGCGGGGATTTTATAGCTCACTATATCGTTCCGGTAATTTATCCGGCCCATCTCACCGCCTCGACACAATATATTCTCGGCAGTCTGGTCATTGCCGTAAATTTGACGATCTATGCCCTTGTCGTGCATAGATATATCCTGCGCCGCTCGCAATCTTGAATTGTGAACGTCGCAGCCAATGGGTCGGGTGCTTTTGAATTCAGCATTCCTTGCCGATGCTATTCAAGAAATGAATAAAGGAGGAATTTCCCGGACGGTTTGAGGCCGGTCACGGCATTGATGTCCATGTCCGAAAACGGCTGGCATAAGTCTTTATAAAAAGGTATGAAGCCCCCATGAATTCTGAACATCAGAAATATTATGACGCGATGCTGGCGCGCGACTATCGCTTCGACGGCAAGTTCTTCGTGGGTGTTAAAACAACCGGCATTTACTGTCGGCCGATTTGTCCGGCGCATCCCAGAATAGAGAATGTGGAATTTTTCCCGTCGTCGCCTGCGGCCGAAAAAGCGGGATACCGTCCGTGTCTGAGATGCCGTCCGGAGGCGGCGCCGCTGTCGCCAGCGTGGTATGGGAAATCCGCTGTTGTGCAGAGAGCGCTGCGGGCCATCATCAATGACGGGCTGGCCGGCTTGTCCGAGGATGAATTTGCCGACAAATTCGGTCTGACCGCCCGGCACCTGCGGCGGTTGTTTGTCGGAGAAATCGGCAAGACGCCCCGGCAATTCTATGAGGAACAAAAATTGAACCTGGCGCGCAAAATGATTATCGAGACGCAATTGCCCGTAACCGACATCTGCTATTCCGCGGGCTTTCAATCACTCAGGCGATTCAACGCCGCATTTAAAGCCCGTTTTTCGAAGGCGCCGGTCGCCCTTCGCCGGGCCGGAGCCGGTCACGCGGCCGAGATATCGGTGACGAGCATCAGCCTCAGTTATCGACCGCCCTATAACTGGCGGGCCCTGATGACGTATTTGATGCGCCATCAAACGGATCACATCGAAGAGGTCACGCCTGATGCTTATATCCGCTATTTCCCGACCGGGAAGGGCATGGGACGAGTGATTGTCAAAAATGAGGAAACAAAGTCACGGTTCGTTGCTTATTTTGACCGCTTCGATCATGAGCAACTTTACGGTCTGATTCAAAATATCAGGAGGTTGTTTGATCTGGATGCCGATCCGCTCCTGGTTTCTTCACAATTTGAACGCATAGAATTATTAAGGACGCTTGATGAAAAATCGCCGGGCGTAAGGGCACCGGGATGCTGGAACGGTTTTGAGACGGCGGTCGGCATTATTCTCGGGCAGGTTGTTTCGATGGAACAGGCACGCCGGAATATGCTGCATCTCCTTCGGTCTTATGGAGAAGAACGCGAGTGGCAGGATCAGAAAGTCTTTATCTTTCCGGAGGCGGCCAAACTGGCCGAATCCGATTTGAGCGGTGTGCCGATTACAGGAATCCGCAAGCGGACCATACGAGAGCTCGCCTGCAAAGTTGCCCAAGGAGAACTGTCGCTTACCGCCCACCAGGACCCGGCCGGTCTGAAGGAGAAGCTGCGGGCCATACCGGGCATTGGTGATTGGACCGCGCAGTATATAGGGATGAGGTGCCTCAGCGATCCGGACAGTTACCCGGAAACGGATTTGATCTTAAAGCGGGTGGCCGATCTCGAACAAGGGATGGATTTAGAGCAGGCGAGGCCATGGCGGGCCTACGCCGCATTCCTGCTGTGGGATGCCTATGCGGGAAAATTGGTCAAGAAAAGGGGAAGATAAAATGGAACTCTACGTTAAACACATGCAGACGCCGATCGGAGAAATCACACTTTATGCCAATGATCGCGCTCTGATCGGTCTTTATATGGGCAAGTTTGACACAAAGGAACTCCCGGACCGTTTTCAATCGGCGCGGGAACAGGAAACGCCCATCCTCGTCGCGGCCCAGAGGGAAATCGCCGACTATTTTGCTGGGAAACTGAAGGAATTTACCGTGCCCGTGGAATATAAAGGGACGCCGTTTCAGGAGGCCGTTTGGCGCTCTTTGCTGGATATCGGGCACGGAGAACTCCGATCCTATGCCGACGTCGCCGCGAGCATCGGAAAACCCTTGGCCTGCCGGGCCGTGGGCGGAGCGGTCGGACGTAATCCGGTGTCGATTATTATCCCCTGTCACCGTGTCATCGGTTCCAATGGGACACTCACTGGGTTCGGCGGCGGTCTGCCCGTGAAGACCCGTCTGTTGCAGATCGAGGGGCACCGTGTCGAAGGATCAAGGGTTGCCTGAGGGGCAGCTCCCTTTGGCATTTTGCGGTTTCCAATGCAGCGGATTTGACAGCCGGTGGAATTTATCCATCATCCATTTCCAGGGAAAGAACATCGACACCCGTTTCTGATAGGCGATGTATTCGTCGCCGAATTCCCGGATCAGCTTGCGCTCCTCGAGGCGAGTCCCGATGACCACATACACGGTCAGGATGGTATTCACCATCAGGCGCGTTCCATCAAGGTCCTGAGCCCAGAAGAGGAGCAGAGCTCCCAAATAGAATGGATGGCGGATCAGTCCCAGGACACCCGTCGAAACGATGCGGCCCGGTGCAGCAGCAGGACGGTCGACCTCCAGAATTTGGCGCACGCCGAGAAGGCGCAGGAAGCTGTAATGCCGGAGCGCCGCGGCAAACAGCACAATTCCGGCCAGATTGATGAGCCATTTCAGCCCCATGAATGGACTCTTCCAGCTAAAGAAGGCGGAACTGGCCAGTCGCGCGGTGTACCACAGAAGAGGAGCGATCGTGACCAGCGCCATCGCGTTGTAGAAGAGGCGGTAAAACCGGTAATAACGGCCCAGCCGTCTTTGCGCAAAGTCCGTGACCGCGATCGAAATCAGCACGCTGTGCAGCGTGACAAAGGCAATCCATCCCAGGGCGAGCAGGAAATATTCTGTGTAGGCGATCATTGTTCATTCCCCCGGGATTGCCGGGGCGGCCTGCGGAACAGTGCCCCGAAGATAAACCACAACCCGAGGCCGACAAGCAGCACCGGCCAGAATAAACCTGCCAGTTCGGCGGGGAGCCAGTGCGCTTCCCGCCCCAGCCAGAACAGGCCCACCACGATGAACAATATTCCCCAGAAGGAGCCGCTTCCCCGGCTGCACATCCGGCTGCATGCCTCCCACATATTCCTGTTTTCGTTCGTTTCTTCGTGCCTGACCATCTTTGTTCTCCTTTCCGGTTCTCTCGTTTAGCTTTCGGGCCGTCAGCCCTCGGGGGCGGACGTGGTATCCTTTTTGGATCCGCCGCAACACATCGCCATCATCGACTTCATGGCCTCCATGTTGACTTTTCCTTCCTTGTCGCCCAGGAATGATTTCATCATGCCTTCGCAGGCGCTGAAATCGACCTTCATCTCCGTAGCTGCCGCAGGACAACATGACTGCATCCGGGCAAAGCATTCGGCAAACCCCACACCGCTCTTGTTTTCTTTTTGTTCCGTCATGGCTTGGTCCTCCTTCGAGATTTCGAAATTTCTGTATTTCGATATATTTCGAAATATAATATTCCGGAACCCCCTGTCAAGGGGAATTTCTGTCGGCGGGGATGGATTTATGAAATGTTTAATGACGCTGATGTGTTACAGGTGAAAAATATTTCGGGCCGGAATCTGTCCGGCCCGGGGTGCCGGGGGAAACCGGTTACTTTTTTCCGGCGTTGCCCGTCAGATAGTCAACCATCAGACCGATGGTTTCATCTTCGGGTTGTCAGAGGATGGTTTGACCCTGCCTGTCGCAGCGGATGAGTCCGGCGTTGCGCAGTTCTTTGATGTGATGGGAAATCGTGGAAAGGGCGATGTTGAAATTGCTGGCCACGGAACAGACGGGCGGCAGCCCTTTCTTATCGTCCAGAACCGCCCGGCCATGACCCAGCCGGATTTGTTCAAACACGCCCAATCGGGTCTCGTTGGACAGGGCTTTAAAGGCGGCGGACATGCGGGCCATGTCTGCCGGGGGCCTGCGCCGGGAATTTTGCTTGACGGGTTTGGACATCACGGTATACCTCCAAAGTAAGATTGAGACGCTTCTAAATATGTCGAAATATATTTACAATGTTTCCGCCTGATTGTCAAGCAATCGGGAGCATATTTCCGGATTGTTGCCTGCGGCGTCTGGAAGACCCCGATGAAAGACCGGAGCTTTGTCCCGATTACAAAGGCGGGGGGCAGGTCGTAACCGATGGACGGAAAGGGGGTGGGTAAAGATTTGCACCCACCCCGGGAGGGCTACTGCTCGATCAGGTAGGATGCTTCGGGGATTTCCATCACGGAATTTTGATTCTCCTTCTTTTTTTGCCCGGTGGGATAAGAGCTTATGGACCCAGGCGTTTTAGGAAAAATTCGACGCGAAGTCAATGAAGGTAAAAACGAAACATGTTGATAAGATAGGTGCCATCTGATATTTAACGCCCATGCAGACGCCGTTTCGCCTGAATGATATCATACTTGTCGTTGTGGTCATATCCTCCATGGGCGTGGCCGTCATTTTTCCCGATTTCGGGTCGCGGTTTCAGGCTCTGCCCTTTTATTGCCTGATGGTCAACTTTTTCCTGAGTTACCTGTCGATTGATCTGGCCGACGTCTGGAGGGCACTCCAGGGCCACGGCAGGCAGATTCTCACGTTTACAGTCATGAAGCTCGCGGTCCTGCCGGTGATTCTTTATTTTGTTTTCTATCTTGTGGCGCCGGATTATGCGCTGGCTGCGCTTCTGTTGACGGCCGTTTCCACGGGCGTCGTTTCCCCGATGATTTCCAACATGGTCAAAGGCAACAGTTCACTGGTACTGGTTGTTGTCGTGATCACGTCGGTGCTGGCCCCGTTCACGCTGCCGGCGCTGGTGAAAATTGTTGTCGCCCGGGACGTAATGATCTCGTTTCTGGCCATGCTCAAAATGCTGGCGACCGTCATTTTTATCCCGATCGCCCTTGTCGAATTGATCCGCTATCTGACGCCGCGACTTGTCGCACCTATCCTGAGGATTCAGTTTCCCGTTTCGCTTCTGATGTTTGCGATCATCAACCTGGGTGTTTTCTATCGCTACGCTTCGTTTTTCAGGAAAGAACCGGCCGCACTGCTGATGGCGTTGATCGTCGTCTTTGTCCTGGCGGCGATTTACTGCGCGGTGGGTATATTCTTCTTCCGCAAGGGACCGCTCCCGAATCAGCTGGCCGGCGCGGTCATGCTGGGTAATCTCAACAATGTGCTGGTGATCGTTTTTTCCTCGGAGTTCTTCGGGCCGGTTGAGCCGCTGGTTGCCGCCCTGTATATGATTCCGTTTTTCGTTATCGTTATTCCGTTGCGCTATTACCACCACTGGAAAACAGAGATGATGACAGGACGGCACCATCACTACCATCGTGTTTCATAATTTTTTCCTGCGGCCTCTGAATCGTTTATTCTTTGCATCGAAACCATGGCACCGGATGCTGTGACCGCGACGAAACAGGGCAAATAGTCTCCGGAGAATGAAGTTTTCTCTAGCCGTGTTTGTTCAGCAGGATTCAAACCTGGAATATTCTTTAAGAAACAATTTTCCCAAAAGATTTTACGTTAAAAATAGTTGACAAAAGTTTACTGATATGAAATAAAAGTTTCCTAAATGAGGACAACCAGGATAGCGTTGTTTTCAAAAGTTACTTTGAACAGCATCGTCAGAGACCTTCCTTTCAGCGGAAGGCAAAAGGTTTACTGAAATGAAAGAGCAACCCTTCATCAATGAAGCTGATATCGGAAAACGAATCAAATCATTGCGCAATACAAAGCGGGTCACGCTGGAGGATCTGGCTCAACAGACGGGTTTTACCAAAGGCTATCTCTCTAAAGTAGAGAAATCAGAAAAATCCCCTCCGGTTTCCACATTGGGCATCCTTGCCCGGGCTCTGGACGTCAGCATTTCCAATCTCCTCGGGGAAGACAGTCCGGCCACTTCCATCTGCCTGGTCAAGAAAAACGAAAGACCGAAGATGATGAGGACCGGAACCAGTGTCGGCTACTCCTATGAAGCTGTGGCCCAAAATTTCAAAAACAAGATGATGGATCCTTTTATTCTGACGCTTCCCGTTCATGCCAAAAAACAGATTCGTTATCAGCACGCAGGTCAGGAAATACTCTTTGTCCTTGAGGGAACGATGAAATTTCATCACGGTACAGAAACAATCATAGCTGAAGAAGGTGACTGTGTTTACATCGACTCCGGTATTCCCCATTTTGGAGAGTCCATGGGGAATAAGCCAGTCAAATGTTTCACGGTCATTGTTAGCTCCGAGACAAAATAAAAACAACGCGGTCATCTTCCGGGTGTGGGAGACCATGCTTTACTTTCCGGGATGACCCAAACAGAAAGGAAAAGACATGAGCGACATTCCAGTCTTTTTTCTCCACGGCCTTGCCTATGCCGGACTTCTTTTTCTGGTCTCAGCAGGCCTCACCCTCATTTTCGGGATGATGAATGTCCTGAATTTTGCCCACGCGGCCATGTATATGGTAGGCGCTTATCTTTCGTATACCATCATCATGCAGTTGACCGGCCAATTCTGGATGGCGTTGATCCTGTGCCCGCTGATCCTTTTTGTCATCGGCGCCCTGATTGAGCGCTTCCTGCTTCGGCGGGTGCACAAATACGGCCATGTACAGGAACTTCTCCTCACCTTCGGACTGGCCTATATCATCACGGAACTGGTCAAATGGTACTGGGGAAATTATCCTCTGGCCGTCAATGTGACCGGATTCCTGAGCGGGACCGTTCCGATCTTCGGCATTGTTTATCCCATCTACCGCATTTTCATTTTCGGCTGCGCGGTCTTTGTTGGGGTGGTTATGGCCCTTATCCTGTTTAAGACGCGCCTGGGTATAATCCTCCGGGCGGCGGTGAACGACAGTGAAATGACCAATACCCTGGGCGTGAACGTCCCCCTCGTGTTTATGGGCGTCTTTGCCTTCGGCACCGCACTTTCCGGATTTGCCGGAGTGATTGCGGGGCCGCTTCTCTCGACGTTCCCGGGCATGGCGCAGGAAATTCTGCTCGATGCCTTTGTCGTGATCGTCGTGGGCGGCTTCGGAAGCCTGGGCGGTGCCGTAGTGGCCGCGCTGCTCATCGGCCAACTCCAGGCCTTTGGCGTTCTCCTGATCCCCAAGTTGTCGGTGGCCCTGATTTACCTGCTCATGGCCATTGTTTTAATCGTTAAGCCTTCCGGGCTTTTTGGGGAGGAACAGTAATGAAACAGAAAAGCATTTCTTTAATTACAATCCTCGTGTTATTTCTGGCGGGAGCCTTCATGCCCTCCCTCCTGAAGCAATATCATCTGAACATGCTGACGGAAATCATCATTTTTTCGCTCTATGCCGTGAGCTACAACCTGCTTCTCGGATATGCCGGTTTGCTGTCTTTCGGCCATGCGGCTTTTTTCGGCCTCGGTGCCTTCGTGACTGCCGTAGCGATCATTAATATCCCCGGAATATCCCTGTGGAACGTTATTTTGATCGGCATCGCGGCAACGGTTATCGCCGGCTTTGTCCTGGGCGGTCTGCTCCTGCGTCATAAGGGATCATATTTTGCCCTGCTCACGATGGCTTTCAATGCCCTCTTTTATGCCGTTGCGACCAAGTGGCATTCCGTGACCGGCGGCGACGATGGACTCAGCATCACCCGGCCCGACCTGAATCTGGGATTTACGACCATTCCGCTCAACAGTCTGACCAACTTCTATTACCTGACGCTGGTGATCATGGGGCTGGCGATTCTCTTCTGCTGGTATTTTACGCATACGGCGATGGGCAAGACGGTGGTGCTGATGCGCGAAAATGAGGATCGGATGAAATTTCTGGGATACAATACGAATATCAGCCGTCTCATTCTCTTCACCTTTACCGGGGCGATCGCCGGTCTTGCCGGCGTCTTCTATACGTTCCATTTCCAGTTCGTTTCCATTTCGGCCGTCAGTATCGACATGACGACGGCGGTTCTGCTCATGGCTTTTGTCGGAGGAACGAAAACATTCTGGGGACCGATTCTGGGCGCATTCGTTTACATCATTCTCCAGAATTATCTGAGCAATATTACGGACCGCTGGCCGCTGGTGATGGGTGTCATCTTCGTGCTCATGGTTCTGTATGTTCCCGGCGGCCTGTCCGCGGTTCTGCTGAACATCAAACAGCGGTTTTTTGGAAAGAAAAATAATGACGGCAATAAAACTGCCACGCCGGAGGAGATGACATCATGAGCGACTATCTTCATATCCAGGATATTCACAAAGACTTTTCAGGGTTGAAGGTTCTGACCGGCGTTGAATTCAAGGTCAAAGAAAAGGAACGCCACGCCGTCATCGGTCCCAACGGTGCGGGAAAGACGACCCTGTTCAACATTATCAGCGGCAAATTCAAACCGTCGTCCGGGGCCATCCTTTTCAAAGGAACGGATATATCCGGAAAGCCCGCTCACATTCTGAACCACCGGGGTCTATCCCGTTCATTTCAGATTACCAACGTCTTTCAGGAGTTGAGCGTCTTCGACAATATTCTTGCCGGCGTGCGCTCTCATGCCGGACTGCGTTATCATTTTTTTAAAGTACCCGGTCATGACAAGAGTATCTGTGAAAAGGTCGAAGCCATCCTCGCCCAGGTCGGACTCACGGATGTCCATGATCAGCCGGCCAGTTCGCTGTCGTACGGCCAGCAGAGAGCTCTGGAAATCGGCATTACGCTTTCGACGGAGCCGGAGTTGATTCTGCTCGACGAACCTACCGCCGGTATGACGCGCGAGGAAACGGATCAGGCCATCAAAATGATCGACAAGGTAACAGCCGGTCGCACGCTGATTGTCATCGAGCATGACATGGAAGTGGTATTTTCGCTTGCCGATACGATTTCCGTTCTGCATTACGGGACCATTCTCGTCTCCGATACACCGGAAAAAATTCGCAACGACCAGCGGGTCAAGGACGCCTACCTGGGGGAAGGATAAATATGCTAGAAGTCAAAGATATTCACAGCTACTACGGCAAAAGTCATATTCTGCACGGCGTTTCCCTGAATTTGCAGGAGGGGGAAATGGTCTGTCTCCTGGGGAGAAACGGCGTCGGCAAATCCACCACATTAAAGAGCATCATGGGCGTCGTAAAACCTCAGCAGGGCAGCATTCGCTTCCATGATAAAGAATTAGTCGGACTGGCACCTTACGAAATCGCCCGCCTGGGCGTGGGCTATGTCCCCGAGGACCGGCGGATTTTCCGCAGCCTCACCGTTCACGAGAACCTCCTGATGGGAATCAAAGGTGGAAATAAAGGCAGCGCCGGGGAAGGGGGCTGGACCATCGAGCGGGTCTATGAACTTTTCCCCCGCCTGAAGGAAAGATCCAACAACAAGGGCAGTCATCTGTCCGGCGGCGAGCAGCAGATGCTCACGGTCGTGAGGACGCTCATGGGAAATCCGCGCGTTATTCTGGTGGATGAGCCGACGGAAGGGCTGGCCCCGCTGATCGTGAAGGATGTTCTGGACATGCTGTCAACGGTTCGAAAATCGGGCGTGACCGTTTTGATGGTCGAGCAGAATTTTAAGGCGGCCATCAAGGTTGCGGACCGTTTCTATATTATGAGCAAGGGGCAGATCGTTTTTTCCGGGAATCAGGCCGAGCTCCTGGCGGCGGAGGATGTCAGAAAGAATTATCTGGAAGTTTAACGAGGTCGCAGTCCGCCTGCGTTGGCAAAGCCGGATTGCTAGTGTTGCGCGTAATGCCGGGTCACTGCTTTTATGTATGTGTAAGCGTGAAAAAGAAATGAACAACAAAGAAAATGGGAGGTGTTTTATGAGAAAGAAGCTTGTTTACAGTTTGTGTTTTCTTACCATGGTCTTCATGCTGGCAATGCCTGGTTTCGCAGCGGCAGCCGATGACACCATCAAGCTCGGCGTTACGGAGCCCCTTTCGGGAACGTTCAAGGATATCGGCGAGCGCTATCTGGATGGTGTGGAGTATGCTGTTAAAGTGATCAATGAGACCGGCGGACTTTTGGGAAAGAAAGTGGAAATTGTCCGGATTGATTCGGAGTTGAAGCCGGATGTCGCGACCCGTAAAGCGCAAAGCCTGATTTTGAAAGACGGTGTGAAGTTCTTCTGCGGCGGCACGGGAAGTTCGGTCGGTGCGGCCATGGAGCAGCTGGCGGAAAAACAGAATGTCATCATGTTTACCTACGGAATGGATGCCGCCAGTATGACCGGCGTCAAATGCAGCAAGAATTTCTTCCGGCCCGGTGGAAGCACGGACGGCCGTTCTTTCGCGCTGGCGCAGCTGATTGCGAAACTCGGTTACAAAAAGGTCGCCATCATCGCCCAGGATTATTCTTTTGGTCAGGAAGCGCTGTCAGCTTTCAAAAAAGAGATAGCCAAGATCAGCCCCAATACAAAAATCGTAGCCGAACTCTATCACCCGGCAGGCACCAAGGATTACGGTCCTTATGTCAGCCAGCTCATCGCGGCAAAACCGGATGTCATCTTTACGCCTAACTGGGGCAATGACCTGACGCTGCTTCTTAAACAGGGACGTCCCATGGGGATGAATCAGAAAATATTCTCTTACTACATCAATGACGAAGTCACCATCGACGCGCTGGGCAATGACAGCCTGATGATCGGCAATATGGGCGCGGAGATCTACACCCTGTCCATTCCCACCAAGAAGAATGAGGCCTTTGTCGCCAAATTCTACAAGGACAAAGGATATTACCCGACCTGGCTGCGCGGCAAAGCTTACATTGCCACGATGTTCTGGGCCGAGGCGGTCAAAAAGGCCGGAACGACTGACGTAGCGGCTGTTATCAAGGCGTGGGAAGGCCTGTCCTATGACGGCCCGGCCGGCGTCTGGACGATGAGAGCCTGCGATCATCAGGCCCAGGTTCCCTACTGGTATACTGAGATCGTGGCCAAAAACAAATATTTCAAACATGCCTTTGAAGCGCCGAAGGGTATGACCCCGGCGAAGGCTGTGGAAGTGCCCTGCGCGGATACCGGCTGCAAGATGAAGTAGACGAAGGCATGTCTGTTTTCGGACATTCGCTTTCAGGTTTCAGAGAACCCATTCCCTCCTCAGGGGGATGACCCCGGACGCCGCTTATAGCGAAAGGGGTCATCCCTCACGGACGGAAGATCGAATTTAATTTAGTTTTGAGTTTATGAAGAGCGAGGAAGTTGTATGGCAGAAGTAAACGGTAAGGTCATGAGCGCCCGAGAGGCAGTGGAAAGATTCGTGCACGACGGCGACGAACTGGTGATCGGGAACTATACCGTGGGAAGCTGCGCCGAACTCGTTTACGAGATTACCAGGCAGGGCAAAAAAGGCTTCACCCTGTATTCGCAATCCGGCATTTTTGATGTTGAGGTTCTCGTTGCCGGCGGATGCGTTGATCGCCTGGTTACAACCTATGTGATGCGTTCCGGCGGCAAGAAAGGCGGTTCCGCCGTCGAGAGGGCCCTGAATGCGGGAACGCTGCAGATCGAGGATTACACCAATTTTGAGTATAACGCGCGGCTGGTTGCCGGCATGCACGGGTTTTCCTTTATGCCGGTTCTGGAAGGGGTCATGGTGACCGATATCTTCCGCAGACGCGGGTTCATGGGCGAAAATAAATTCCAGGTCATCAAATGCCCGTACACGGGAAAGGATAAATTGACCGTGCCGGCAGCTTCGCCCGACGTGTGCGTCATTCACGTTCAACGTGCCGATTCCGATGGCAACGCCCAATACTGGGGCGCCATGGGGAGTGTGGCGGCGGCGGCGCTGGCCAGCAAAAAAATAATTGTCTCGTGCGAAGAGATCGTCGATCACGACATCATCCAATCGAGCCCCCATCTGACCATTATCCCGGCTTATCGCGTCAACGCAGTCGTGGAAGTCCCGTGGGGCGCTCATCCCACGGAAGTGCTCGGATACTATAACGTGGATACGTTCATGTACAACAGTCTGTTTACCGCGGCCGCGGCCACGGCCTCCGGCCTTAAGGCCTGGATGGATGAGTGGGTTTACGGCTGTCCGGACCGCGCGCACTACATTGATCATTATATCGAGAAGTTCGGATCGGAGACGCTCGATGAGCTCAGGGCCAAACCCTTTTACTCCGCACCCGCCGACTACGGCTCGGCCTTCACCTCGCACTGGGACCGCGCAGGCCGGGAAAGAAGCATGGGTGTAACCCTTCCTGAGCTGGAACAACTATTGAAAGACAGAGGGAAAGTTTATGGGTAAACCTTATACGCTCGATGAACTGCTGGCCATTGCGGTGGCCCGGGAAATTCATGATTATGAGAATGTGGTTCTGGGCGTCGGCGTGCCGATGACGGCGGGAGCCCTGGCCAAACAGCTTCTGGCGCCTCACGCAACGCTCATGATGGAGTCGGGCATCGTGGATATCCGTCCCCTCTTGTCACTGAATAATATCGCCGACGCGCATTCGGCCCGCGGATTTTCCTATGCCACGGATCTTTTTTCGGCCTTCACCGCCACCTACCGCGGTTTTGTCGATGTCTGTTTCCTGGGCGTGGCGCAGGTCGATAAATACGGAAATCTCAATACGACCGTTATCGGCGATTATCAAAAGCCTGCGATGCGGCTGCCGGGGTCCGGCGGGGCGGCGGATTTCATTTCCTACGCCAAACGGACCGTCCTCACCATGCGGGGAGGCACCTTTGTCAACAAACTGGACTATTTCACTTCCCCCGGTTACCTCGAAGGCGGAGACAGCCGCGACGAGACGGGACTGTTTCCGATCGGCTCCGGCCCGTCCGCGCTCATCAGCACGAAGGGCATTTTCCGCTTTGATGCGGTAACCAAAGAGATGTACCTGGCGACGATTCATCCGGGGGTGAGCCTCGAGTCCGTCAAAAAAGACATTCCGTGGGATTTGCAGGTATCGCCGGATCTGGTCCGGACCGAACGTCCGACGGACGCGGAGATTGATTTCATCCGTAATTTCGCCCCGGAACTTTCCGCCGGCCGCGAATTGACCGTAGAATTGCGCAACGCCGCCATAAAGAAAAAAGCGGAACTGCGGGCCGGGAAGAATGCATAACCCCAATGCGGGAGGATCCTATGAAACTGAAAAATAAAGTAGCGATCGTTACGGGCGCCAGCAAGGGCATCGGCAAAGGCATTGCCGTAAGATTTGCCAAAGAAGGAGCCTCGGTCGTTCTGGCGAGTCGAACGCTCTCGGTTCTGGAAGAGGGCGTCCGGGAGATCAAGGCGCTGGGCGGGGAGGCCGCGGCCATTTCCGTTGACGTGAGAAACGTTGAGAGCATCAACGATCTGGTTAAGAAGGCCGTTGACCGTTATGGCCGCCTGGATCTGCTGGTTAATAACGCCGGTATCACCATGGGCGGACCGTCCGAAGATCTATCACCTGACGACTGGCGTGCCGCGCTGGAAACGGATTTGTTCAGCGTGTTCTATGCTTCGCAGGCGGCGGCGCGCGTCATGATGCCGCAGGGCGGCGGCAACATCATTAATATTTCATCGGTCAACGGAATTCTGGCTGCACCCCGGCGCGCCGCTTATTGCGCCAGCAAAGCGGCGGTGAACGAGTTGACCAAGGTATTGGCCATTGAATGGGCCGACCGCAAAATCCGCGTGAATGCCATCGCCCCCGGATATGTGCGGACGGAACTGGTCGAGGACGTCATTAATAAAGGAGCTATTTCGCTCGATGCTATTCTGCGGCGCACGCCTCAGGGCAGGATCGGCGAAGTTGAGGATATTGCCTCGCTGGCCGTCTACATCGCCTCCGAGGAATCAGCCTACATGACCGGCAGCATCGTCAACATTGACGGCGGCTGGCTGGCCTATGGGTATTTATAAACAGCATTACGTAACAGGAAATAAAAGAGGTATTTCATTATGACAGAAAAAATCGCCGTCATCGGTTCGGGAACGATGGGGTCGGGCATTGCCCAGGTTGCCGTGGAAGCGGGTTTTCAGGTAAATCTTGTGGACACCGAACAGGGATTTGTGGATCGCGGTGTGGCCAATATTCGCAAATTTATTGGAAAGAAAGTTGAAAAAGGCAAATTGAATCAAAGCCAATGCGATGAGATATTGTCGCGGCTTGCGGGCACAACCGACATGGCCTGCGCCGTCAAAGATGTGGTGATGGTCGTGGAGGCCGTCTTTGAAAAGTTTGAGCTGAAGAAGGAAATCTTTCAAAAGCTTGATGCCCTTTGTCCGCCGAATGTCATTCTGGCCAGCAATACGTCCACACTGAGTATTTCATCCATCGCCGCCGTAACGAAGCATCCGGAGCGTGTCATCGGCACGCATTATTTCAGCCCGGTTCCGGCCATGCGCCTGGTGGAAGTCATCCGCGGAGAAAAGACCAGCGACGCCACGGCCGCTAAGACCGTGGATATCTGCAAAAAATTTGGCAAAACGCCCATCGTCGTCAAAGATATTCCGGGCTTTATCGTCAACAGGTTTTTGTGCCTGATTTACAACGAAGCGGCCGATATGATTGCCCGGGGAGATTCGACGGCGCAGGACATCGACCAGGCCATGAAACTGGGCTGCAACTGGCCGATGGGCATTACCGAAATCATCGATCTGGCGGGTGTGGATGTCTGCGCCAACGCGATCGACGCGATGTATTCGATGACCGGGGAAGAACGTTATAAGCCATCCCCGCTTTTCGGTAAAATGCTGGCCCAAAAGAAGCTCGGCCGGAAAACAGGCGAAGGTTTTTACAAGTACGAAAATAAGTAAAAGGGAAAGAGAGTGCAAACCATGAAAGATAGAGAAGTAGTTTTTGTTGAAGGCACGAGAACTGCCTTTGGTCGACTGGGCGGCAGCCTGAAAGATTTTACCGCGGAAGAACTGGGCAGCATCGCCCTGAAAGGATTGATTGATAAATCGAAAATTTGCGAACGGGGGGTTGTGGACTCCGTTTTTGCCGGTACGGCTTTTCATGTGGCCCGGGCACTTGATCCGGCCCGCTGGATTGTATTAGATGCCGGGCTGCCTGTGACCACGACGGCCTCTTACGTGGAAATGCAGTGCGGGTCCGCCATTGACAGCATTAATCATGCCGCCTGGAAAATCCTCTGCGGCCAGGCGGATACCATTATTGCCGGCGGCATGGAATCCTTCAGCCAGCTTCCGTTTAAATTTTCTTCCAGCACGCCGCCCTATCGCATTACGCCGCCTAAGCAGCTGGCGTATGAGTTGCAGCCGAAGCCGAAAGAGGGCCGTTCGTATCCGCCTTTTGAGATGGGCCTTACGGCGGAAAATCTGCAGGCGATGTACAACATATCGCGGCAGGAGCAGGACGAGTTCGCTTTTCGCAGCCAGACCCTGGCCAAGAAAGCAATGGACGCCGGCTATTTTGAAGATGAAATCGTGACCGTCTTCGTATCCCAGGGAAAAAAGAAACCGCCCCTGGAGTTCAGAAGAGATGAACATCCCCGGCTGGAATCTCTGGACGTTCTGGCCAAGTTGCCGCCCGCCTTCAAGAAAGACGGCGGTACGGTTACCGCGGGTAATGCGTCGGGTCTTAATGACGGCGGCGCCTTCGTCTTGATGATGACCGCCGAAAAAGCCAAAGCCTGGGGCTATAAGCCGTTTGCCCGATGGATCTGCGGCGCGGAATACGGCGTTGATCCATCCATCATGGGCATCGCTCCGGCCCATGCCATTCCCATTGCCCTGAAACGGGCGGGGCTCAAACTTGCCGATATCGATGTGGTTGAATGCAATGAAGCCTTTGCCGTGCAAAACCTGGCCGTCATCAAAGAACTGGAAAAACTGACCGGCGAAAAAGTGGATATGAATAGATGGAACCCGCTCGGCGGCGCCATCGCCTTCGGCCATGCCAACGGCGCCTCCGGCGCACGCTGCGCCATCTTTGCGATGAAACAGCTTGAACGCACAGGGGGCAAATACGGTCTCTTTTCGTCCTGCTGCGGCGGCGGCCAGGGTGTGGTGTCCATCATTGAAAACCTGAGGAAATAACGGACGGGGCGATCCGTATCTTTGCACAGGGAGCATTAATTCTGTTGCCCTGTCGAGTCTTCGCTGTTTGAAGGCAGTCTAATTCCTTCTTGCCCCTTCTCATTGCCCTGGCTTCCCTTCGGCGTGACCTCCCCCGGGTCTCCCGGGGGGAGTCAGGGCTCTTCCCTTCAGATCCGTTGCCCGTTTGCCTTTTTATCATCCTCGCCATCCGCCTCTTCGGAAAGAAAGAACCGGCGCAGCGTTCCGTTTACGACCTGGCATCTATTCTGCTGATCAGCAATGCTGTACAAAACGCCATGGTCGGCCCCGATTCGACGCTCCGGGGAGGGCTCGTCGCCGCAATTTAGCGTCCTTTCGACTGAGCTCCGCAAAAAACAACCCGCCGCCGCAAAGCGCATAAAATCGTCTCCAGGCACCAATCAAAAAAAACTTTGAAATCGAAGAGAGCGGATCGTGACGACCGGCTTCTCACGCGCAGGGCCCGGGCGCATTGATGAACTGCGTTGATGATAACATCCGTCCTTAAATGTCCTCTTTCTCGGCCTCGGACTCGGGCTCTTTTTTGAGCGGGCACGCTTTGTTCTTAAAGAACTCGAAGTACAGAAGAGGAACAGCGATAAGCGTGAGCGCCGTCGAGGCCACGGCTCCAAACATCATGGCGATGGCCAGTCCCTCGAAGATGGGATCAAACAGCATGACGAACGACCCGACCACAACCGCCGCCGCGGTGAGCACGATGGGCCGGAAACGGACCGCCCCCGCCCGGATGAGCGCCTGACGCAGGTCTCCCGTGTCGCGCCATTCCATCTGGATAAAATCCACAAGGAGGATGGAATTGCGCACAACGATGCCTGCAAGGGCGATGAATCCGATCATGGAGGTCGCCGTGAAGAAGGCGCCGAAAATCCAATGACCGGGCAGTATCCCAACGAGGGTCAGTGGAATCGGGGCCATGATGACGAGCGGCGTCACAAAGTTTTTAAACCAGGCCACGACCAGAATGTAAATGATGATGAGGACAACGGCAAACGCCAGACCCAGATCCCGGAAGACTTCATATGTGATGTGCCATTCGCCGTCCCACTTCATCGAATATTCATTCTCGAGCCAGGGCTGCGCGGTATAATACTGTTTGAGCTCGTAGCCCTCAGCGAGCTTCAGCTTCTTGATATCTTCCTTCATCTTCAGAATGGCGTAAACGGGGCTTTCTTCCGTTCCGGCGACATCACCCGTCACATAGGTGACCTGCTTCAGATTTTTATGATAAATTGTCTTGTCTTCAATTCCTTCGTGGACCGAGATGAGCTCCGCAAGCGAAACGAGCTTTCCATTGGGCGTGGGAATGGTGAGCGATTGCAGAGCGGTCACATTCGACCGCGCGGCCTGCGGCATGCGCAGCAGGATTTCAACCGGCTCCTTTTCCCGTTCCATGTGGGCGAGCCCGGCCGGGGCTCCGGCCAGCGCCGCCCGCAGCGTGCGGGCGACGACCTGTGCGCTGATTCCATTGTCGGCAGCTTTTTCCCGGTCGACCTCGAACGTCAGTTTGCGCTGATCGTCCTCCACAAACCAGTCCACGTCCACGACGCCGTCGGTTTTATCGAAAATATCGCGCACGGCTTTGGCGATTTCGATCTGGCGCGACATTTCGGGGCCGTAAATCTCCGCAACCAGCGTGCTCAGGACCGGCGGCCCGGGGGGCAGTTCGGCGACTTTAATCCGGGCGCCGTAGCGGTCGGCAATTCGTTTCAGTTCCGGCCGCAGACGTTTCGCGATATCATGGCTCTGGTCCTTGCGTTTGTCCTTGGATACAAAATTGACCTGGATATCGGCAACGTTGCTGCCTGTGCGCAGGAAGTAATGACGGACGAGGCCGTTGAAATTATACGGTGATGCCGTGCCCACATAGGTCTGGTAATCCGTCATCTCCGGCACCGTCTTCAGATATTCCGCGAGCTCCCGCGAAAGGGCGGCTGTTTCCTCCAGCGTCCGTCCTTCCGGCATATCGATGATGACCTGCAACTCACTCTTGTTGTCGAAGGGCAGCATCTTCATGGTGACCTGCTTGAGTGGTACAAGGGCGAACGACAGTAAAAGAAGGGCAAGAATCACCGAAAAAGCGATGACTCTCTTTTTCCGTACATCGACCAGAGGACCGAGGGCTTTTTCATAGAAGCCCGCAAGCCCGCGCTTCCCGCCTTCCTCTTCCGGTTTGTGATGGACGTTTTTCAAAACGATGTAGGCAAGCCAGGGGCTGACAATAAAAGCGACCAGGAGCGAAAAGACCATGGCCGCCGAGGCGCCTACCGGAATCGGGCGCATATACGGTCCCATGAGCCCCGAGACGAAGGCCATCGGCAGAAGAGCTGCGATGACCGTGAAGGTGGCGAGGATCGTGGGGTTGCCGACTTCATCCACGGCATAGACCGCCGTCAGCGGTTCGATTTTATGCATCCGGAAATGACGGTTGATATTTTCCACGACAACAATCGCGTCGTCAACCAGGATGCCGATGGAAAAGATGAGAGCAAACAGCGTCACGCGGTTCAGTGTATAGCCGTACAGGTAGGTCGTCAGAAGCGTCAGCGCCAGCGTCACGGGCACCGCAATGGCGACGACAATGGATTCGCGCCACCCCAGAAAAACGGCAATGAGGACAATCACGGAGAGGGTGGCCAAAAGCATATGAAACAAAAGTTCATCGGATTTTTCTTTGGCAGTTTCCCCGTAGTTGCGGGTTACGGTCACCTGGACATCCTTCGGGATCAGACTGCCTCTCTCCGCGTCCACCTTGCGGAACGCTTCCTCGGCGACGATGCTCGCGTTGGCTCCTTTCTGCTTGGAGACGGCGATGGTCACGGCCTCATACTGACCGGCCGGGCTGCCCGCAAGCCCTTTAGCCGCTGCCTGCGGACCCAGTCCCATGAAAACATAGTTTGCCGCTTCCTCCGGTCCGTCGCTCACGTCGGCGACGTCCTTCAGGTAAACGGGGCGGCCGTTAAAAACATGGACGACCAGGTCAGCCACATCCCCCGCGTTCTTGAGGAATCGCCCCGTTTCCACGATCATCTCGCGGTTGCCCGCAGGGAAAATTCCGGAGGGGATGGCCACATTGGCTTTCTCGAGCGCGTCCATGATCTGAAAGGCCGACAGACGGTAGGCCCGCAGGCGCTGCGGGTCCAGGGTGATCCGGACCTGGCGGCGCTGCCCGCCGACGATGGAAGTCTCCGAAATGGAGGTGTTTTTCTTAATTTCCATGCAAAGTCCGGTCGCGATTCTTCTCAGTTCGTAGCCGGTGTATTGGGGGTTGGGACTCCAGAGCGTGAGCGACAGGATGGGGACATCGTCGATGGACTTGGGTTTCACCATCGGTTGAGATACGCCCGGCGGGATGAGATCATAGTGCGACATCAGCTTGTTGTAAAGCTTCACCAGGCTCTCTTCCATGTTTTCGCCGACATAAAAACGAACGATGGTGATATTGAATCCCGGCTTGACGATGGAATAAATGTATTCGACCCCCTTGATCTCGTAGAGGAACTTCTCCATGGGGATCGTTACCCGCTCTTCAACTTCCTTGGGGGAGGCTCCCGGATAGCTGACATAGACATCGATCATGGGAACGACAATCTGCGGTTCTTCTTCCCGGGGAGTGACCCCGACGGCGAACAGACCCAGCAGAAGAGCCGCGACGACAAGGAGCGGCGTCAGTTTGGACTTGATGAAGGCCCGGGCAATCTTCCCGGAGATTCCAATCCCTGTCATTTTGATTGCGCTCCTGCGATGATGCCGCCGTCGATGACGCGTTCGATTCCCGCCGTAACAACCCGGTCACCGGGCTCGAGGCCCGACAGGATTTCCGTGTAACCGGCGGATGCAACTCCTGCGCGGACCAGTCGGTAGGTAACGATTCCCTGAGGGTCGACGGCGTAGACACCCGTTAACTGTCCTTTGTGAATGATCGCCTGATCAGGGACGATGATGGCGTCTCGCTTGCCGACGGGGATTCTGATGCGGGCAAAAAGTCCGCTGCGGGGACGGAGGTCCTTAAACCCCACTTTGATAATAAAGGTCCGCGACAGCGGGTCAACGGCCGGGAGCACTTCCCGGATGGTCCCGGAAATGGGCTTGTCGAATGTTTCAATGATGGCTTCTATGTCCATGCCGGTTTTTACTTTGGTTCCCATGCCCGCATCAATCGAGGCTTC
>Ga0351971_1061_pt1 | contig 22259 bp, 18 predicted proteins | sample BONcelFGM3001F11_FD_206746 | JGI IMG/M metagenome (GOLD analysis project Ga0351971, IMG submission 206746) | Enriched cells from coal bed in the Powder River Basin, Montana, United States - BONCAT cells FGM rep2 HSBNCT.FGM.300.1.F11 ...
TTGACCAGGCATGCCTCCCATGCCACCTTCAGGGCGACCTTCTTTGCCTTCGCCGAATCCGCGACCACCCATACCTCCGCCCATACCTTCTCCATTGTTGGTGGAAGGTTGCTCTCCTGAAAGTTGCTGGAGGATGGTATCCTGCATAGAGCTTGCCAGGGTCAAAAGATTGGGAACACTTCTTGAGGCCATGCGAAAATCCCCCGAGGCTATGTCCGGATCGTTGCTTTCACAAACATATCGCTTTGGATTTAAAATGTATTCCTGCGATTTAATGTCATCTATAGGTACTGTTTTGCTGATAGCTGTATCTTGATGATAGGCTTCAAGGATGCTTTTTACATCTTTTTCTTCCAAGGAATTTTGTTTTCGACCTTCGGTATATACTTGAGAGGCATCCACCATTTTGATATCTTGATTGTTGCTGCTTAACACAAGCATTGTTAAAGGAAGCATAGAATAAGCTAATAAGCGCTCAGGAAGCAAGATTACAGCCTCAATCATGCCTTTTTCCACCAACTTTTTCCGAATATTCTCATCAGATTTGTTCCATGTTCCTCCGTTCGTCATCAACACGACGATCTTTCCTGGTGGTTTCATGTTAAAATATGCTGCCATATTAAAAATCCAGTCCCCGGATGCTGTTCTTTTTTCTTCTTTAAAAAACTCATTGAGTATGGGGTTTTTACTCAATTGCATTCTTAATTCAGACAAACGCATGCCATAAGGATGGTCTGAAAAAACTTTATTGGCTGAAAAATCAGAAAAGCTCTGGCTAATCATGTTTCCTTGAATTAATTGAATGGGAAGTTGTAATAGGTATCGGCGAATATTAGCAACAATTATGTTGGATGTGTTGATTTCAATACCATACAGTTTTTGACTTGCTGATTTGTATGCGACCTTAGTCAAGAATGACAAAGTGCCAGATCCTAAGTCAAGAATGGTATCGTTTTTATTCAAATCCAACAGGGAGATAGCAAGTTGTGAAATTCCATCTGGGGTTGAGTGTTGTTCTGAATCCCTAAGCCTGGAAGGATCAGAAAAAAGTATTGCTGCTTTAAGAGAATCAGTGTCAAATTTCTTTGAAACAGTTTCAATTTCCTGTTCAAACTCCTTATGCAATTTTTTTAAAAATATCAAAGTTGTTTCGTCTTCAAGGTTTTTTTCTATATGCTTCATGGCTGAATTGCCCGACTTCATCTCAGAAAAGTATATAGCAAGGAAAGCAATACCAAGTCTGTAGGGTAAAGTTTCTTCAGCTTTACCTTTGTCTCTCAAAATATCCAAAATATAGTATTCAATCTGGCTAATATCTTTACTCTTTAGTGCTTCGTATGCTTGATTATCCAAAACATACCCCCTGAAAAATTATTTATGGTTATTATAAACCATATCTAATAAATATCAATGGTTATTGATAACCATCTTGGTTTATGAATAATTCATGCCCATTTTGAGCCACATTTTTGAAGATCATAATCCAGATTAATGTAATTTTGTAGTTACAGGGAACTGAGTATGTAAATAACCCTTAACAGTGTTGTATCCTCCATTACTGGGGGTGGGTCATTTCTATAGGCTTTATACAATGTCGATAGCAGAAATTATCTTTCTTCTTGATAAAACAACAAAAACAAAAGGAAATTGATTTCTAAATCATCAGATGAGATTTTTTCTCACGTACTCATAGCCCTTTGGAGTTAACTTCCTACCCCTGGTGCCAATTTCTATAAAGTCGTAGCGATAAAAATAGTTTTCTATTGTATCCTTTAGGGTTTTGGTATCCAACCCTAAAGAGTTTGAAAGGTGCTTCTCGGAGGTAGCTCCTCCTTTAAATAGAGTTAAAAGGTATAGCACATCGTTACGGTTGAATCCCTCATGGTTTAGTCCCATCGTTTGTAAGGCTCTTTCAAAAGCCTCCTGCTCAGGCATTTCTTTCATGTAGGATTTAGTGTAACTACCAATCTTTACGCATTGTCTTGGGGTGCCTTTAGAAGCTCTAATCATTCGTTCCAATGTTTCCTCAAGCAACTCAGGGAAATTTTTGTGCGCGATCTCTTTCATATCATCATGGGAATAGTAACTGAAGTTAATCTCTACGCATCGGGTTCTAATGGCTTCAATTAAATCTCCTAAGTGAGTAGTACAAAAGATAAACCTTACCTGGGATTCCACTAACTTGGGTATACCGTTGACTTCTGACCAGTTATAAAAGGTTGAGTTGTCTATCTGTTGTAATAGCTCCTCTTGCTCTTTGCGATTCATTCGTTGAGCTTCTTCGTAGAACATGATAAACTCTTTTTCTGTGCTTTGTGTGGTCTTATCTTCTGGTAGCACTAAATCTAAACCAAACTTCTCAGCGATTCTATTTGCGTTGTAGGTCTTACCAGTTCCAGACGGGCCAGTAAAACATAAGGCTATTCCTTTAGGTAAGAACTCGAATGCCTGGTCTATTTGTTGCTCAATCTTCATAATGCCCCCTTAATTTTAGTCTTTGAACCTCTCGGTACAGCATAATGCACAGGATAAGAGAAAGATTTGTTTTTATACTTAGCATCATACCATACTGCAAATACTTTATATTCTTGAATAAACTTGTTGATTTCTTCGGGTTTAACACCATCTCGCAAGGCTCTGTCAGCCCATTCGGTGCTATCTTTTAACTCAGATTCAAGCACTGCTGGGTTTCTACATCGTTTAAGGTCAACCAAAAAAGTGTCAATCCAATAAAATCCCTTTTTCTTTTCTAGAATAGTCACATGAATCATTCAATCACCTTCGTTTTAAGAATTAAGATGAACGCATTACTGTTTATTTTTTTCATGCATCTTGGAACTTGGATAGTTACATTATTTAGAAATTGCTCTAAAGTGCCTGTAAAATGATATTCTTGAATGCTCCATTCAGTGAAAAATCCAAAATGATCACACATCTAATCTCATATCCACTATCCTCCTGTGGTAACTTCATTATATTATATGAGCTCAACTTCCGCACTTGAATAATCCTTTCAAAGCCTCATAAATCCTTACTAAAAAGGATGGCTCAACCATGAATAGTGTAATCCAGGAAACCTTAAATGCAACACAAATCGAACGATCTTTTTCTACGTTTATGCATACCTTCCGTATGGCTTCCCTGTTCCATCAATTTCGTATGGAGAAAAAAAGAGGCATTCCCACTCCTCACTTGTTTGCTTTTGTATTTCTATTGATCTTTACAGGGAAAAATCTCTATCGCTATTTTCATCCCGTAGCCTCCCATGGAAGAAAGCAGGAAAAGGCGAACTGTGCCCCTTCTGCCTTTGGAGATGATACGGTATATCGTTTCCTTCAGGAAGCCACCTTTCATTGGAAAAAAATTCCTGCTCCTGCTCTCCAAACGGATGATTCAATAGTTTGTGCAACCCTGAGTTCCCCGGAACGAGTCAGGTATTGATTGTCGATGATACCCTGCTTCCTCGGGAACGCAGCAAGAACGTGGAACTGCTCTCCTTGTTAATGTTAATATAAAAGTATGCCAATGGGGGTGCGGATGTTTTCTTGTACTATATTAAAATGACAATCCAAAGCTTTGCTTATGCTCCTACGGACTCATTCCTTATAGGTCAGCTAAAACTTAAGTCTCAATCCACGCCCCCGCACTGGGGGCGACTTAGTCAGAATCATTGGTTGAAAAAAGAAGTACTGTTTCAATCCACGCCCCCGCACGGGGGGCGACGATGTTGATATTCATTCGATTCGCTATGTCTATGTTTCAATCCACGCCCCCGCACGGGGGGCGACATTTTAAAAAATAAATTTAAAATATAATTAAATTGTTTCAATCCACGCCCCCGCACGGGGGGCGACTTCATCTTTTTCTTTGGCGTCCCATTTTTTGTAGCGTTTCAATCCACGCCCCCGCACGGGGGGCGACTTCATCTTTTTCTTTGGCGTCCCATTTTTTGTAGCGTTTCAAACCACGCCGCCGCACGGGGGGCGACCAAAATAATCTTTCAACGAAGTCTTGACGGTATCGGTTTCAATCCACGCCCCCGCACGGGGGGCGACCATAGTTATTTTCGAAGAACAACTAACAAAGCAAGTTTCAATCCACGCCCCCGCACGGGGGGCGACTCAAGCGAATCCCAAGTATAAAATCAGCAACATCCGTTTCAATCCACGCCCCCGCACGGGTGGCGACCACCTCCAGAATACCACTGTCCAAACGCTGGCACGTTTCAATCCACGCCCCCGCACGGGGGGCGACAGATTGATGTTTTTGCATATCACTACTATAATGCGTTTCAATCCACGCCCCCGCACGGGGGGCGACTTACGGAACTATCGATGACCGCCTCAAATGTTTAGTTTCAATCCACGCCCCCGCACGGGGGGCGACTAAGCTTAATCAAGCTGCGGATAGAATTGACCGGGTTTCAATCCACGCCCCCGCACGGGGGGCGACTGACTTAGTCGGCGTTGCTGAATGGTATGGACTTGTTTCAATCCACGCCCCCGCACGGGGGGCGACGATAAAATTTAATTAAAACTAATACCCCGGGGATGTTTCAATCCACGCCCCCGCACGGGGGGCGACCTTGGAATCTTGAAGGAGCCGACGCCATGATTATGTTTCAATCCACGCCCCCGCACGGGGGGCGACGCTACCTTTGCGGATTCGAGTAAACAACTCGTTAGTTTCAATCCACGCCCCCGCACGGGGGGCGACGACTCAGAGATCAGCCGAACGTATGTGGTTTATGTTTCAATCCACGCCCCCGCACGGGGGGCGACGGCAGGTACTACGGCTTGCCTTCTCGGAGACTTGTTTTAATCCACGCCCCCGCACGGGGGGCGACTACTGCCGTTGATTTAAGCGACTACGATGAAAGTGTTTCAATCCACGCCCCCGCACGGGGGGCGACTTTCAACGTGTGTCCAGCACATTCAGGGTTGGAGGTTTCAATCCACGCCCCCGCACGGGGGGCGACCTTGATATAGGCAGTCCCCTCTGCTTCCCAGCTTGTTTCAATCCACGCCCCCGCACGGGGGGCGACGGAGTATTTTCAAGCCTTAGTCAATAAATATATTGTTTCAATCCACGCCCCCGCACGGGGGGCGACCCGTGGGTTAAGTACGTACTGCAAAATATAAATGTTTCAATCCACGCCCCCGCACGGGGGGCGACCTCGAAACTGAAGAAAATCGGTTTTTGATAAAGAGTTTCAATCCACGCCCCCGCACGGGGGGCGACGTCTCTCCTCTTTGGCCAACGCCTTCACTACATCGTTTCAATCCACGCCCCCGCACGGGGGGCGACAAAAAGAAAAAGTTGAACCCGAAGTTAATTGGGAGTTTCAATCCACGCCCCCGCACGGGGGGCGACTGGCTTTGTCGATATGGGCCAACCAGGTCTTGGGTTTCAATCCACGCCCCCGCACGGGGGGCGACAATACACCTGATTCCATTCGGCACCCACCTCCGTGTTTCAATCCACGCCCCCGCACGGGGGGCGACCCGAACGACGGTACCGATTACCGAATTTCTTCCGTTTCAATCCACGCCCCCGCACGGGGGGCGACCTAGGAACTTTGACATCGGAATTAGCCGCTAAGGTTTCAATCCACGCCCCCGCACGGGGGGCGACAATCCAATAATAGCGTGGCTCCTGTCACAGGAATGTTTCAATCCACGCCCCCGCACGGGGGGCGACTAGAAAAGTTAAGCAAAGTAGCAGACTATTTGAGTTTCAATCCACGCCCCCGCACGGGGGGCGACAACCCGTAGCTACAAGCTCTCTATGCAATTTTATGTTTCAATCCACGCCCCCGCACGGGGGGCGACGTGGGGGCGGGAAAAACGCATACGCTGGTAGAGGTGTTTCAATCCACGCCCCCGCACGGGGGGCGACATGGTAACTGCTGGTATCGGGGGAGCGATTACTGGTTTCAATCCACGCCCCCGCACGGGGGGCGACGGGATCTGGCCTTTTCCTCCGCGTATGCCTACTGGTTTCAATCCACGCCCCCGCACGGGGGGCGACATAATACGCTCTATCTTCGGTCTCTACCAACTTGTTTCAATCCACGCCCCCGCACGGGGGGCGACAAGTCCCCAACGGGAGGATCTCCGACTTTGGCGGGTTTCAATCCACGCCCCCGCACGGGGGGCGACATGTGGGCATCACCAAAGTAACGGACACTTACGGGTTTCAATCCACGCCCCCGCACGGGGGGCGACTTATCTCTCGGCAGTTAGTGGCTGCTCGAAACTGTTTCAATCCACGCCCCCGCACGGGGGGCGACTTCGTCCCTTGGAGCCTCGGCTTTTAATCTGGTGTTTCAATCCACGCCCCCGCACGGGGGGCGACCTTTTACAGAAAGAAGTCGATCGGCTTAAGGAAAGTTTCAATCCACGCCCCCGCACGGGGGGCGACCTTGGAACCACGACAATACACCATGGGGTATAGCGTTTCAATCCACGCCCCCGCACGGGGGGCGACCGTTAGAAGGGCTTTACAAGATATGAGCCAGTGGGTTTCAATCCACGCCCCCGCACGGGGGGCGACTTTCAACGTGTGTCCAGCACATTCAGGGTTGGAGGTTTCAATCCACGCCCCCGCACGGGGGGCGACACTCGCAGATATTCTCCAACTTTTCCTCCAACCCTGTTTCAATCCACGCCCCCGCACGGGGGGCGACAGGTATCCCCCAGACCCCCTAAAGAGCATTTTTAAGTTTCAATCCACGCCCCCGCACGGGGGGCGACACAAAACTGGCCAATATCGGCTAACATTTTGTAAGTTTCAATCCACGCCCCCGCACGGGGGGCGACCAACAAGCTGTTTGGCCAGTTTTTGCTTTTACAGGTTTCAATCCACGCCCCCGCACGGGGGGCGACCGAGTTTTGCGAGGCAGTAAAAGAAGCAGAATTGTTTCAATCCACGCCCCCGCACGGGGGGCGACGGGATCTGGCCTTTTCCTCCGCGTATGCCTACTGGTTTCAATCCACGCCCCCGCACGGGGGGCGACCGAACAACACCACCACGGTCACAAGCAATCCCCGTTTCAATCCACGCCCCCGCACGGGGGGCGACAGCGAAGTAAGAAGGTCTCACAATATAGGGACGGGTTTCAATCCACGCCCCCGCACGGGGGGCGACGACAACTGACAGAGCGAGAGAGCTGTATCATTTGTTTCAATCCACGCCCCCGCACGGGGGGCGACAGGCTTTAAACGACGATGCTGTCAAAGGGCTGATGTTTCAATCCACGCCCCCGCACGGGGGGCGACCTGGATGCTATAGGCACAACAGACGGGCTGACACGTTTCAATCCACGCCCCCGCACGGGGGGCGACTTCAGCGTCTGCCTGGTTCAAGACCAGTATAACGTTTCAATCCACGCCCCCGCACGGGGGGCGACTCATTACTTCGTTTGGTAGCATTCCTGTTTTCATGTTTCAATCCACGCCCCCGCACGGGGGGCGACCATCTACAATATTAGCTGTGCAGTAATTGATACGGTTTCAATCCACGCCCCCGCACGGGGGGCGACACCTTATGCGGGTATCCCAAGTGGCATGTGGTATGTTTCAATCCACGCCCCCGCACGGGGGGCGACCAAACCAACAGCTCTCAAGGCTCTGGTTTCAGGGTTTCAATCCACGCCCCCGCACGGGGGGCGACCCAAAGTAGATGGAATCGAATTTAATGTTGCGCGTTTCAATCCACGCCCCCGCACGGGGGGCGACTATATATATCCTTGACATTGTCATCGCTGAAAAAGTTTCAATCCACGCCCCCGCACGGGGGGCGACAAAAGCTACTTTCCGAAAAGGCAACGATCGCAAGAGTTTCAATCCACGCCCCCGCACGGGGGGCGACGGACGATCGAAATCCATCACCTGGAATCCGATGAGTTTCAATCCACGCCCCCGCACGGGGGGCGACGAAAGACGAGACTACTATTATGCTCAATGTGCAAGTTTCAATCCACGCCCCCGCACGGGGGGCGACTCAATGATACCGAGGAGGAATTAACTATCAACAAAGTTTCAATCCACGCCCCCGCACGGGGGGCGACACGGTTCCGATATTCCTTCGATGATCTCCAAGCCGTTTCAATCCACGCCCCCGCACGGGGGGCGACTGCTTCTATTTTACACCTTTATACAATCAGTACCAAGAGGATACTTTTTGCGAAGGTATAAAAATATCGAATAAAATCCAATTATTCATAAATTTGTTTAAGTTTTCAAGGTACGTATAATCAAAACTTGCGAACATTCCAGTAAAACTTACACCACTTGGGGTTCGCAATCATTTTGGATTATCAGAATTCCTTCTGGATTATAGCTTGCTTTTGCTCCGATATGCTCTACTCTCCGTTCCCAATTGCTTCCCAACATATAAAAACGCAAACTATCTGCTTTAGTATCGATTGTTTTTAAAAGATCATTCTTTAATTTTACAAACTGCGTTGGATCAATCATGCATTCAAAAACAGAATTCTGAACCCTTTGTCCATAGTTAAGACACTTTTTTGCAACATGCCTTAATCTTTTTCGACCCAATGAGGTTGTAGTACATACATCGTAAGTGATTAAAACCATCATCTTGTCACATCCTATTTCGAGAAAAATGGAGGATAACCATCCAAATCGCCTCTTAGATATCTTGCCAGTAGCATAGCCTGAGCGTAAGCTATCAATCCAATTGACATGGATTCGTTAAAAAAGGGGTGCACCAATTCTTCCTGTTTTCTTTTTTGCCATGAAGATATCACCGTCTTTTTTGTTGCTTCGGTCATGGTTATCTCACCTGCTTCAGATCTTTGAAACCCATCTGGAGAAACTTGCTTTCGATTCACCAAGGAAAGTGCCATCCTATCTGCCAGATATGGTCTTACTTCTTCCATTAAATCCAATGCTAGACTGGGTCTGCCTGGACGGTCGCAATGTAAAAAACCAACTGCTGGATCCAAACCAACTGCCTCAAGCGCTGACTGTACATCATGCACCAGCAAGGTATAAAGAAAGGACATTAAGGCGTTCATATTATCCAAAGGTGGTCTTCTGCTTCGGCCATTAAAAAAGAACTGATCTTTGTTGGAGAGAATCAGGTGGTCAAATACATCAAAATATGCTCTAGCGCTATCACCTTCTATGCCTCTGACTGTTTCAACGCAGTCAGCAAGCTCAATCCTTTCCAGATTCTTAGTGAGAAATTTTGCTGCTTCTAATACTTCTTCCACTTTAATCGATTTTTCATGATCCCGTATAGCTCTTAGTAAAACTGATCGTGAATTGGTAATTTTGCCAATAATGAAGTATTTTGCTAATGCAAGAGAGGTTTCTTTTTCATCTGCCATCCTATATTGTTTGCGCCTAAGCAATACATTTCCATTGAGCTTTCCAGAAATACGTGCTAGAAAAAAACCATTAGGGGTTAAAAAAGACAAGCCCACTCCACGAGTTGCGCATAAGGACATTAATGATGGGCTTGCACCGCAATACCCAAAGGCAACAATGCTTTCCAGGTTATGGATTGGTATTCGGAATTTTACTTCTTCTTTTACCTTGATCAGTACGTTTTCTCCCTCTCGTGCAAGATAAGCATCATCAATCGTGACATAGAGCGTATTAAGAAGTTTTTTCATAAATATCCTTTAAATCAAGTTGTATCGCTTGGCTGATATAATTTGATACAGAAACTCTTCGATTGATCATTTTTGGTTCACAGATCTCCATCAAAGAACAAGCTAAGCATTTCTTTTCGTATTTTGCCTTTGGTGTAACTCCCTGAGAAAAAAGCTGATGCATCTCATGACTAAGCTTAGCAACATGTTGCCTGAGTTCTTCTGTAAAGATCACTACTTCCCTTCTCCGAGTTTCGCCATAATACAAAGCTCCTTCCTCAATTTTCACTTCCATCATTTCCTCAATGCTAACAGCCTGAGCGCATAACTGGACTCTATCTCGATCATCTGATTTTGGTTTTCCGCGCTTGTACTCAATTGGTTTTGGTATCCAGTATTCTGAAAAACCATCCAGATGAATACCTCCTGACTCCTGACTTGCTGACCAAAACTCAATAACATCTGCTTGCCCGAATAGACCAAGTTTTAATGATCTTAAAAACATGGACCTAGTGATAATATTGTCGCTATATACTTCTTTGATATCAGCATTATGAGTTCTTTCATGCATTATACGCCCTTCAGCAGTGCGTACATTTTCAACCCACTGTTGCTCAATATGTATCAATGCCCATTGCCGTGGACAAAAAGCAAAATGCTGAATACCAGAAAGCGGAAGTAGTTCGTCTTCGGTATACATTTTTACAACAATTCTATTAATTTTACGCCTTTTGGAATCAACTCACGATTAATGGTTAAATTGTAATCCTTAAAATCTCGTGGAGGTTTGTTTTGATCTTTGCGATCAATAGAAACTAAATCAAATAAGTGTTGTGATGGAGCATTGCCCATTTTTGATTCATGTTCAAAAATAATTACTTTTCTCATCCCCATAAGTCCTCGTGCTGCAGAATGGTCATGATCAAACATTTTTTCCAGTGCTTCCCATAATAACGATAGATCATCAGTAGAAAATCCAGTTTGAATAGCTAATGGAGCTGAGATAAACCCATGTGCTCTATATAAACCATAGGGAACTGTAAATTTTCTTCCCATGGTTCTATTGTCTCCACTTTGCTTTTCAGATTCTGCCTCTGTTGATACCGCCATACGCGTAATGCTGTGTTCTGATGGAACTATCTGGTTTACAGATCGTGCAAAAGTAAACTGCACAGGACCTCGCACTTGACCACAATTTGGTGCTGATTTTAGTGATAACACGGCTCCAAATGCTCGAATATCGTAAAACCGATTACACATCCATCCTCTGCCTTTATCAACTTCATCAGCTTTTGGTTTTCTTGCTTTAACATCCTTGAGATTGGCATCAATGAATTTTTTTAATACAGATGAAGGTTTGCTATCTTTTATTTCTGTCTTGATTACTTTCACATCAGCATCAGCAGCAATCACAAGATTTGAGTTTTCATCATTCTCTTCTATTGAAATCCCTTCAGGTAATGAAAAATCAGATAATTCATCAAGTAGGTTTTCTGGGATTATCACACGTGTTTCCTCTCCTAATTTTATTCCAAGAGAGTGAAAAGCCTCCACATGTGCTCTTCCAAGAACTGCTTTTTCTTTGATGTAAATATCGTAGGGTTCTTTGAAATCATTTCTAATCCCAACATAATTCCTTACTTTTCTTTTTAAACATACATCTGTTATTAATCCATGTCCTGTTTCAGGATCCATTCGTGGTAAATTCCCTGCATCCGGATCTCCATTGGGATTTCCATCTTTCACATCAATCAACATTACGAAATCATACCTTTTTTGTACTAATTCTTTCATTTTAACATCCTTTCGTTTTTTTAATTTTGTTTATTATCTATTGAACTGCTAACCGCTTCTTTTGAAACAAAAAAAGACTGCCTTTGATGATAATAGCCAATAGCAAAACGGCCTTGTTCGTGCAGATCAAGATTGCCTGGGAAATCGTTTAGTTTTCCCAGGACTTCCCCTAACAATTTTTCAAAATAAATGACCCTACCTTTTTGATCAAGTTTTGCTAAGTGGTGATTTTTTAGTTTCAATAAGATTGGATAAACAGATACTGGAGTGGCACAAGCTGCGCCATAATATCTTTCTCGAATGGTGGTATTTAATCCAGGGTTCGCAGTTTCTTGTATTTTTTCTAAAATTGCAAATAGTCTTCCCAGTTGATAGCCAATTGAAGGCTGATCAATATCTAGTTTCACAGTAATCTCCTTTACTTTTTGGTTTGGATAAAAACGATAATAACGATTTAAATATGCCTTGATTAAAGCTCCCCTGATAGGTTTCACTCGATATTTTGTATCACTTTTTATGCGTCTTAATACCGCTTGAAATAAAGTAGATGGATATGGGCTTCCTTCTAGTGTTGACTTTATAAAATCACCTGAAAGATTAGGTGGGATTTTATCACTTTTGACCTGGGTCGAGATATTATCTAAAACACTCCAAATGGAGTAAAACTCTTGCTCTTTTGGTGGCTTTACGATTTCAAACTCATTAAAATATTGGGAAATATTTTCTGCATATTTCCCAATAGGCCCCGTGCTCCATAATCTAATTGAAATCCTGGCTGAGTTAGGTGATAGCCCAAGAATATAGAATCTTGAGTTATTATCATCCTTAATATAAGCACCAGTTTGAAGAGAATTAAATAGAGATCGTATTCTATACGTGTTGTTTCCAGGATCATCTCTATCGGGCACATCAAATAAAGCTCCAATCTCATTTTCTAAATCTGTTTCCTTTTCTGACCAAAAAATTACTGTTGTATTAGCGATTTGTTTTTTCTGGTTTTGGTTTTTAAGCAATGAATTGAGAGCTGTAACATACTTAAACTCTATTGGTTGGGTTATTGGAGCATTATAAGCTTGCTCCTTGCCATATGAATCATATCCACTATTTTTTTGAAAGCTAATTAAGCTTTTTGTATCTTTATTGATAGGTGTTCTTCCATGAGTTCGGGCTATTATTCCTTTTTCTCCTGATATCAGGCATATGCCAATAATATCTTGATTTTTTTCCACACTACTTTTATCTGAATCTTCTTCATTTTTATTGCTTGCATTTTCCTCATTAAATTTTATTACAGCTGGTCTGCAGGGCACAGGAATATCATTTACCAAGCGGAACGACATATTACATTGAACAGCCTTCAGGCACTCATTAAATTCATTGATAGATGTCATTTTTTTATCTTCATTCTGCTCATAAAATTTTATTATTGCCGACACGCCTTCATCTTCTTTTAGTTCCTGTGGTAGGTTTTTAAGAGATTTTATCCATGTTTCATGTTGTTTTTTTGATTTGGGGTCCGTAGAAGGTTCACCAAAAAGATATCCCACATGATCCCATAAAAGAAAAGTTGTTTCATAACTTTTTGATCCCGATCGTCCCAAAGATCTAGGCACCAGGAATTGTTTAGCTATTAGTTTTTTCCCGACTTTCTCTCGCGTGTCTTCTAGTGCAACAAATTTGCCATTTTTATCAATTACAATTAAAAATTGAAGTTCTTTTTTTTCAAAGCCCAAAGGCGCAACATTGTAATCTGGATTACTTGAAATCCGTTCATAAAATTCAGTCAATGCTTGGATGATCAACCTATCACCTCAATTTCCCTACGATCAGTATTGACCGTTCCATTTTCGATTTTCGCTTTAAAAAACAAAGATGTGGGGCAATTTTCATCATGGCTGAAATCCATATCGTAAAGCATATATCCCAAATCACGCGTCTCATCAATAGGTTCAAGAATGTCCACGAAAGGATCAACCAATTTAAAGAAACAGGCAAACTCTCTACAACCAAGATATGGGCGATGAAAACATTGTCCTTTTCTTGCTCTACGATCAAACATAGCTGCATACTTTGCTTCATTTTCGTCCATCTGAAAAGCCCTGTCATGCTCTTCCTGGTCTGCCCAAAACTCAGGACTTATTGATCGGTTTTGTGTTCTTTTCTCCTCTGGAATAAAATCAAAATATCCGTGAATCCTATATTTGACATCTTTTAAAAACAATCCTGCCCTCTGTTGTCGTTCGTCCTCAATAAAAAGACCCATGGATGCTCCCAGCACACCTGACATCTGCTTGGCTGTAGGCGCTGGAATAACTTTTCCAACTTCGTTTCTTCTGACTGAAATCCACTTAATAGGATTCAAAACTTCAATTTTGGTAATATTCCAACGAATAGCCGGTTTCCATAAGATTGCTTCAAAGATAGCTCGAGCTGCAGAGGGAGTAATAACATCATAACTAACTCGCTCCACTTTCATTTCGGGTCGTGTAAAGCATGCATAGTCACCCCACACTTCCAAACACCAATTGTGCAAAATCATCATCTCCCTTCATCATCATTGCCTATGATGTAATTATTTGGATCAGAAACAGAATTTATAACCATTCCAGTTTTATCCGAGTAGTCTTTAGAAAAAACTAATGCATAGATATTCGGATAGATTTCCTCGATAATTCCATTTTGAAGCATTGCATAAAACTGATTGTTGTAGACATTGACCGAATAACGTTGAAGTTTTCTCATTAGTTCTCTGCTGGGTCCATCTTTTCTCAATTGATTAATCAAATCACCTCCCATCTTGTAATACACTAAAATTGAACGCTGTTCGCCTTCTTCTATCATTTGAAATTTTTTTGAAGCTGTACGAAACTGCATACGGTACTCAACAGAATCTGGTTTTAAATCCTTCATTATCTGCTTTTCATCCCATGAATTTGCTTTCCAGTAAAGTTCGGAGAAAAATTCTTCAAATCGATTGTGATTCAAAGGGTTTTCTTTATTTGTAAAAAACATAGTAATGGTTGTATCTGCGGCTTTTCTCAGGATTCCAATGGGTGGTTTTTTGGGAGGTACAAAAACTACTACTTTTCCTAATGAAGACAGTTTTCCCTCCCTGTTGCATCTTCCAGCAGCTTGGGCAATGGAATCCAAACCAGCCAACGCGCGATAAACTACAGGAAAATCAATGTCCACTCCAGCTTCCACAAGCTGAGTGCTAATAACTCTTACTGCTTCGTTATTTTTCAGCTTATTCTTGATTTCATCAATCACTTCACTTCGATGTTGAGCACACATCAAAGCAGACAAATGAATAGTTCCTTCAGGCATGAGATTGAATAAAGTCAAACAGCTTTTCCGGTCTGAAACAATACACAATACTTGCTTGTATTCATTGAGCTCAGTTGCAAGCTCTTCCCAGCTTATCGAGTTACTAAAGCTTTCTGGTAATTCAACCTTAACTCTTTCAAGAGATTGGTATAGTTGGTCAATTTCATCTTTGCTTCCCATAATTTCTTTAACGCTGTTTAATCCTGGAAAAAAGTAGTTAGCTGATTTTCTTTTCAAAAGAGCTGGTTGAGTGGCTGTGCAGATAACAAAACTTACTCCATAGTGATCTGTAAGAAGCTGCATCGTATTTAATATTGGTTCAAGATACTTTACAGGTAATAATTGAGCTTCATCCAGAATAACTACCGAGTTAACAACGTTGTGCAATTTACGACATCTACTCGATTTTGCAGCAAAAAGGGACTCAAAAAACTGAACACTGGTAGTAACAACAACTGGTGCATCCCAGTTTTCAGTAGCCAGACGTGATTTTCTGTCATTTTCATCTTCGACTAAATTGGAATGATGTTCAATAACTTGATCTTCTCCTATAGCTTTACGAAACACAGTAGCATTTTGTTCTATAATACTGGTGTAAGGAATCACATAAATTATTCTATCCATCTGATGCTTTATTGCATGCTCAAAAGCAAAAGCCAGACTCGACAGAGTTTTCCCGCCACCTGTAGGGACCGATAAAGAAAAAACTCCTTTGGGCTCCTGTCCGAACTGGATGCATCTTTCGCGAATTTTTTGTCGCAAGTGGTTGATTGAAGTTTTATCAGCATCAGCTTCCATTGTTTTGACATGCTCTTTAAAACGAACATACAGCGTCCCCAGATCGTAGAATTGTCCTCTTTGTTTTGTTTTTCCAGCATCCATATAGTTTTCAGTATCTAAAAAATCTGCATCAACAAGACAGGAGTAAAGCATTCGAACCCAAAGTGACAAGTCCAGGTTTCTATCAAACTTCCATGGAGGTAACAGAGAAACATCTTGATGATCATTGAATAAAGGCTTAATAGCTGTAACGTCTTTTATGGTTGTCAATTGAAAACACAAAGACTTTTTCCCTTCTTCCTCGGGGGACCAATCTTGTAATCCAGCATGATGCCCAGCTATGCAATAGGATAAAATTCGACCAGTTTGTTTAAAGAAATCCTCAGCTAAAATTGCACCGTGAATTGCATGAGGCATTTTACCTGGGATTCCTTCCAAATGGGCTTCTTCGTCGAAACCACTTTTCTTCTTCAGATATTTTTGCCATTCAACTCTCGCTTTGCCAGCATCATGAGCTAAACCAGCTACTTTTCCCCATTCTCCAGAATTGAATTTTGTAGCAAAACTCTCTGCTAACTCTGAGGTTAATCGCAAATGATCAGAAAGATAATGCGGTATATCCCAGGTATTATCTTCTTTTAATCGTACATGCGCTATAAATTGTTTTTCACTTTTTTCAATAAAATCCATTGCCACTCATCCTTTTTTATGGTATCTTAATACCGTCCTCATTTTCCCCCATTATACTCCTTCAAAGTGCCATTTAGTGTCCCTTTGCCAACTATTTTTTCTTTCTTTTTATACTTCTTCTTCATTTCGTTGATTTCTTCGAGCATTTCCTGTCTGAGGTGGTCGGGTTCGCGCAACACGGCATGCACGCCAAAGCCCAGGACCCAGCGCTTGATTTCCCTGGGGTTGGCTTGAAGCTGTAATAACAGCTCCCCCTCGGGTAGCTCGTGGATGATTTGACTGCTATGCCAGATGCGTTCGCGGATGAGGGGGGCTTTGTGGGCATCAAACCAGATGCTGACCTGAGTAGCCTCCCCTTTCATGATGCGAAAGGCCGTGGAAAGATATTGCTGGGGATCAAAGTCCGAGGGCAGGACAAATTTTACACCAGTGGATTGACAATCCTTGATGCGGTCGAGGGCAAAATCACGTATTTCCTCCCGGGTATGGCAATAACCGCAGAAATACCACACGCCCTGGTTTTGAAAGATATGGTAGGGATCGACTTTTCGAATGGACGTACGCTGGGTACTCATGGTTTTGTATACAATTTTGACCCCTATATGATCGCAGGTGGCGCGAAAGAGACAGTTGAAAACCTCCTGGGTATCTTTCCGTACCTGCACTGGGTTGATCTGGGAGGAAAGGATGAGGGTCAATTCGTCTGAGGATAGTGAAATTTTGTCACTAAAAAGCACTTGGACTTTGTTTTCCAAGCTGGTCAGGGGTACCGTACCAGGTAAGCTGTTGTATTGTTTGATCTGAGACGTAGCCAATAGCAATGCCAAGACTTCCCCTTCCGTCAGGTCGGGAATACGAAAAGACCACTCGGCTGAGAAGATATAGCCCTTTTTGCCGTAATCAAAGCGGATGGGAGCGTCATAATCAGTTTTCAGTGTATCTACATAGCGTTTGATTGTGCGCCCACTGACTTCCAAAAATTTGCTCAGGCTTCGGCAGGAACAATAAGGATTTTGTTGGACAAACTGCGTTAAACGTATCAATTTTTGCACATTGCTATGATTCATATTTTCTGCCTTTCATTATGAAAATGAAACACTCACATGGTTTAATATAGTGAGTATATTGCTTGATGCAAGTATTTTCAATTCTTAATACATTCCTGGTCGGCTTTGCATATAATAGATAACTAATGATGAAAAAGAAGTATATAGATGAGATGCTGTGGTTAAAGTAGATTATCACGTCCATTCGGCTTGGTCGCCCGACAGCAGGATGGTGGTCAGCAAAGCTCTGGATTACTGCAGGGCAAACCATATTGAGGAGCTTGTGTTTACCGAGCATCTGGATGTGGGCGATCCTGGCCAGATCCCCTTGCTGGATTTGAAAGCTTACCGGGAAAATCTGCAGTTGGCTCGTTTGAGCTACCCGGATCTATCTATTGGTATCGGCTTGGAGCTTGGAGTCCACGAAGGCAATCTTGCTGAAACACAACACTATATCGCCCCCTACGAATGGGATTTTTTAATATTATCCCTGCATCAAATCAAGGATATGGGCTGTTGCAACCCCATGCTGATGCAATTTTGCGATTCAAGGACCCTCCTTGAAAATTATTGGAATGCCTTGCTGTATATCACCCATCACATGGAGCCCTTTCATGTCCTGGGGCATATCGATTATCTCCTGCGATACCAGGCCATCAGCGAAGAGGAGTTTTTGTCGTGGAACGATGAGATAGAAACCCTCCTTAAGAAGCTCATTGAGCAAGGGCAGGGTATTGAAATCAACGCTAAGGGAATCCAGAGCCTTGGAAGACCTCATCCTCCCTTAAAGATTTTAAAACGCTTCCGCGAAATGGGTGGAGAAATCGTGACCCTGGGGAGCGATGCTCATAGCACAAAAAGCCTGAGTCAGCACTATGAGGTCATGTTGGATTATCTCAGAGCAGCGGGTTTCAAGTATTTTGCACGCAGGAATTTTGCGAAAAAAGAGTTTTATTTCGAGAAAATCTGAGCTTTCTGCTCAGGTAGCAATAGCTGTAATAATCCAGACTTCAGGCTATATTCAGCAGGAAGTTGAGTTTTCCTGTCTCCATCGGCAAATACTTCTCCATGGCCTTGAATTTTGATTGATTCCGCTTGTGAATAAGTAACTTTGGGATGTTTTATATGCTTGCCTGAAAAAACTTTCGGGAAAATGACAAAGAGCATCCATTTGCTCAAGCTTTTAACCAGACAAAGATCGAGTAAGCCATCATCACGTTTAGCCAAAGGGGTGATTTTCATTCCTCCGCCATAACGATCGCCATGACCCACTGCCAGGAGCATGATTTTTTCTGAATAGGTCTTTTCGGGAGTGCTGATGGTGATCTCCATGGGCTTATATTTCACTATGGCAATCACCAAGGCCAGAGTATAGAGGAACGCACCCTTGATCAAGCGAGGGATACGATTGGCAGTTCGGTTCACTTCGGTATCCAGCCCGCAGGAAGCGACTCCCAGAAAAGGCTCGTTGTTGACAAAGGCGACATCCACTTTTTTTATAGTCCCAGAGGCCAGGATATCCAGAGCATTATGTTTGGTTATCCCCAGAGAGGATGCCACATCGTTTCCTGATCCGCTGGGGATAATAGCCATAACAGAAGGGGAGCCCAAAGCTCCCCTCATAACTTCGTTGACGGTGCCGTCACCGCCAATTGCAATGATCAAAAGATTTTTCTCGGCATACTTCCGAGTTAGCTCTTCTGCATGCCCAGGATGCCCACTGGTAAATACCCTGCAATTCCATGATTTTGCCTCTATGAAACGCAAGACTTCAGGGAGTTTTCTAAGAGTAGATCCCCCGCCTGCTACAGGATTTACGATGAGCAAGCAATCCTTTGGCATTTTTTTATTTGGACACGACGGTAGCCTTGCGTATCATGATGTTGCCCACGGGGCGGTCAGACTGATCGGTAGAAGTTTTTTCAATTTTAGAAACTATATCCATGCCTTCGACCACTCGTCCAAAGCCGGTATGTCCACCATTAAGCCAATCGGTGCCATCTTTTTTAGTGATGATGAAAAATTGAGAACCATTAGTGCTGGGGCCGGCGTTTGCCATAGCCAATACGCCATAGTCCAGACGAATGGAAGGAAGCGAATAATCATATACATACCCTTTTCGTTGGAATTCTGCCAATGCCTGCGGATTGAGTTTCAAGGCATCAGGGTTGATTTCATCCTTGAATTGGTAGGGTACTTGTTTGGGCATGTTGGGAGTAAATCCTCCGCCCTGAACCATAAAATCGCGGATTACTCTATGAAAGATGGTGCCATCATAGAAGCCTTCTTCAGCCAGGTTTCTGAAATTGAAACAAGTCATGGGGGCGGCTTCGGGGAAAAGCTCCAGTTTGATAATGCCTTCATCGGTGTCAAACACGATGTATTCATTTTGCATTTGCTTGATTTCTTCTGCCGTGGGCATGGCAGGACGCTGTACTTGCATATCTGGCTCCTTTTTTTCTTCAAGTTGAGCGACTGGCGGGATCCGAGGGGTATCCTGTGCCTTTTGCTCTGGGGTAGTGGCTGGCTTGCTTCCACAAGATCCAAGGGTCAAAGCACTTAGTAGAACCAATCCAATCATCCAATTTTTCATACTCATTTACCTCCTAATACATTCCATTGCTTTTTTTAAAGCATTACCAAAATATCTCAAGCTGGCTATTTGTCAATCATGAATCCGTAGCTTCGCTGTCGGACTCGTCTTCTTCTGTATCTTCCGAGTTTAGCGCATTTTTGATCCACTTAAAACTGGTTTTAACATCCATGCTGGTATAAGACATCAGCTCCTGACGGATAGCCAGGTCAAGCTGAGGGTCTTTGACCATTTTATTGAGCCTTGCGGAATGAAGAATTGAAGCTTCTTTCCATAAATTCTGCTCTTCCAGGAGCTTTTCCAGAAAAGGTCGGGCAGGATCCTTGCTGTCAGGAAACTTGTAAGAAATTTTATCAGCCAAGTGCAAGGCCGCATTTTTACCCTGCACCACTTTGTACTGATGGGCTTTTGCGTATTCTATCACTTGCTTTTCCAGGGCTTCTTTTTCGAGCTTGATGCCCTCCAGAAGGCCTCGAGCTTTTTTATAGTCTGCGCATAGCTTGCCATAAGCATTGACCAGGCGAAAACCCTGTTCCTCTTCTGGAAGCTCTTCTTCTTCCAGAGCAATGGCATGGGTCTTGGCAGGACAAATGCCTTCATAACTGCACCAATGGCAAAGAGCTGAAGGCTGAGGTTCAAATAAGGTGTCGCTTTCCAAAGTATATACTTTTTGGATGATCATATTTTCTATGTTTTGTAGTTGCGACTCCTCCAACTCCACCGACCAAGCTTGATTAAAGAGCATATAGTGCCATACCGAGCGCACTTTGCTCGCATCTGGAAAGTGTCGATGGATGGAAATCTGGTACATCGCCAATTGAAGATCTTTTTCCACTTCGGGAAAAGTGGGCATGCTTCCAGATGTTTTATAATCATGTATCACATAGACATTATCTTCTTCAATGCTCAGACGATCGATGTATCCTTTGAACGAATAGGGTCCTACCGGGAAAGTCAGCGCCTTTTCGAGGCTCAGTGTTTGACTGCCGGAAAAGGGCTGATACCGTTCATAGTAGCTTTTTAGGGCTTTTTCACCGGTTTGTCTGTAATGTCCTGGCTCCAGTGGCATTTTCATAATCACAATGTCGTCGGTCCAGTTTTTCTTCCACTCTTCCTGATACATTTCAAGCAGCTCTTCCAGGCTGGGAATACGCTGAAATATTAGCTGTTGGTAAAACTCTTTTAATACGCGGTGGATACAGTTGCCCATGAAAGCTTCGATAGTCTTGAGCTCAGCGGGAGGTTTGATACGATCAATGTATTTGAAGCGATATTGCATGGGACAGTTGTCGTAGGTATTAATCCGACTATAGGAATAAATCGGCATATGCGCCTCCATTTCTGCTTAAATCCATGGGCTTATTCCGCTTCATCTTGTCATAGATTCATACATTCTTTGTTGAGACGATAATCCAGGCCAATCGTGCGATCAGATAGCTTGCATATAATGGGCAGTTTGTGCTTGAATAAAGCTTTGCGTGCCAGGGATACTGTTTTTTGAACCAGTTTTTCGTCAAAGCCCATCTGAATCAGATCTTCAGGGCGGTGTCGCAAATCAATCCAATGATATAAAATAGCATCCAGGTCTGGATAAGCAATGCCCATTTCCCCTTCATCGGTCTGTCCCTCCCAAAGCTCAGCCGAGGGAGCCTTGCGGAGAATACTCTCGGGTAGCTGGCAGTAAGTAGCCAGACCGCGTACCTGCGTTTTATACAAATCTCCCAAGGGCATAATACCCGCAGCACTATCGCCATACCAGGTGGAATAGCCGGTCAGCATTTCACTTTTGTTGCTGGTGCCCACGACCATGAGATGATCCCGAGCGCTTAGATCAAACAGTACATTCATGCGAAGACGTGCCAATACATTGCCTTTGCGCTTGGGGTCCTGAATATTTCGACCTTGAAAGAGGCTATCTGCAGTGGCTTTGATATCAAAATGCTCCATGGGGGTCTGTAAAAACTCCGCCAGGGCGTGAGCATTCTGCTGGGAAGACGGGTGCTCGCTATAGGGCATGTATAGTAGGGAAATCTTACCATTGAGCGCCAGATGAGCCAGGACAGCGGTCAGACAGGAATCCAGGCCGCCAGACAAGGCAATCACTGCTCCCTGGAAATGATATTTTTCTGCTTCTGTTTTAATAAACTCTTTGATTACTCGTTGGGTAAAGGAATAATCCATCTCAGGCAGGACAGGTGCTTTCATGGTAGGACCTCCTCTTCATAGGCGGACAAAAGCAGGGAAGGATCCTCTTCGTGCTTGAGGGAAAGATTGGCTATGCGCCGATGTATTTCATTCATGCTGATATCTGCAGTGATGAGCTCTTCATCTAGAAAAGAAGCCTGGGCTAAAATCCTGCCAAAGGGGTCTGAAATCATACTTCCACCATAAAAGCATACCCCTT
>Ga0351971_1063_pt1 | contig 22105 bp, 21 predicted proteins | sample BONcelFGM3001F11_FD_206746 | JGI IMG/M metagenome (GOLD analysis project Ga0351971, IMG submission 206746) | Enriched cells from coal bed in the Powder River Basin, Montana, United States - BONCAT cells FGM rep2 HSBNCT.FGM.300.1.F11 ...
GGGCGGAATTGATGCTAAGGGTCTTGGACATTTTGGTGTTGGCGTCTTGGCCGGGGCTTTGGGAGCGGGAGTAGGAGCGGGCATTGGGGCTGCGCTAGCTGGCAACGTTGCTGCAGGTGGTGGTTTTGCTGCTGGTTTTATGGGGACGGCAACCATATCAAGCACGGGTTTGGCTGTTTCGTAGAGATAACCGGTGTTTGAAGTGCTCACATCACTTTTTTTCAACACATTTCCATTGGAGGCATAGGCCATCGTATTGGCAGATCCGTTGGTGGCCGACCAATAAGTGAGCCTGTCTTTCAGTAAGTTGTCATAGTCGAAGGTTTCCAGAATATTACGTTTGGCATCCGACCGTGCATTCAAATTTCCTGTCACCGAATTGAAACTGAACGTAAGGTTTTGCAGTATCGTACTTCCTTTGCTCACCTTGTTGCGTTGTGGAAATCCATAAGTGTCCCATTCGTAATCTGTGATTGTGCCGTTGCCCATGGTGGCCTGCGTAAGCTGCCCGCGCTGGTTCTCTGTGTTGGCTTTCCAAAGCAGGGTGTTAAACGCATCAGCTGTGCGCACCTCATGCTGGTTGCCCCACTCATCGTAGAGGTATTTCAGCTTGTAGCCTGATGGGTATTCGTAGGTTTCCAACATGCCGGTGGATGCGTTGTATGTATATGCAAAGGTATAAATATCCATATTGATATGCTCAGTTTTATTTGAAATTCTACCTAATCCATCATAAATAAAATGAATAGAGGTAAAATTGTTTTTTACTATTTGCCCTAACTGACCAAACCCATTTTCTCCCTGAATATCATTATAGGTATAATACACATTGTATTGAGTGCTGTCTTTCAGCTCTGTTTTTCGATGTGCTTTGGATAGCAGCTTTTCTTGATTGTTCATTTGAAGCCGGAGGATAGCCTGCCGGGCTATGAGGTTGCCAACTTGAGGAGACCAATTCCTTTTATGTGCTGATCACGCCTCCTCAGGAAGATATCATCAAAGCAGTAGCTTGTAGGGCTACACTTTGCATAACCCCCCGATTCATCCGGGGGACAAGACATCCTACGACTGAAAACAAGCCTGTAGGGCTTGCCCATCAAAGCATAACGAGGAATACTACTTAAACCTTGATTAACGACCCCAGCGGGGTCGCATCTCTATAGAAAATAGTTCCATCCAAGTATCATCGACCCCAGCGGGGTCGCACAGCTGACACGTTAGTGTTGTCCCATGCTTGCGTCAGCCCAAAACCCTCAATTATAAACCCAAAACCCCTCTAAATCAGCTCTCAACAAATCAACTTTTTTTAATGGTAAATGGTAAATGTGATGTCGCATGCCTAAAAATAAGCCTGTTGGGCTTGACCACCAGCATTTCTTGTCCTTTCCCTTGATGGAAAGGACCAAAGACTGTGTCCGCCTTTGGTGGATCAATCGCGATTAACGCTACCTGCCCACAATGAAAAACCCGACGGAAATCTATGCAAGGTCCTGTAAAGCACAATGCATCACTTGTTTCCTTCGGTTGGGATTGGCAGGGCAATTTTTCTTTGGTTGGGTCTTTTGCCGCATTGTGCTTTACAAACAGCACCGCTTTGAGGGCGGCGCTGCCTTGTAAGATTTCCAGTCGTTTTTTTCATTCTGCCTGCCGCCGGCCCGCTAATCGCGCGGGCTAACGCACCCAGCCCGGGATAGTTTTGTCATCAAGTTAGAACTCTCATGCAAAGTGAGACAAATCCTAAATGCAGCGAAATCAGGTCAGAGCTGCAGCGCAGCGAAATATTTATAAAAAATCGATCATACGAAAACCCAAAGCTCCATAGGAGCGAAATATCTTTATCTATGGTAAACACTTACCAAAGCTGCAACGTATTGATATGTTTATAAAAATCAACCAAATCAAACCTTCACATTCAGAGTAATTTGTTATTATGCTATGGGCTTGCCTGTTCTTATTTCGTCCTTTCCCTTGATGGAAAGGACCAAAGATCAATCGCGATTAACGCTACCTGCCCACAATGAAAAAACCGACGGAAATCTATGCAAGGTCCTGTAAAGCACAATGCTTTACCTGCTTGCTACGGTTTGGTTTGGCAGAGCAATTTTTCTTTGGGTGGGTCTTTTGCCGCATTGTACTTTACAAACAGCACCGCTTTGAGAGCGGCGCTGCCTTGCAAGATTTCCAGTCGTTTTTTTCATTCTGCCTGCCGCCGGCCCGCTAATCGCGCGGGCTCACGCACCCAGCCCGGGAATGGATGATGGGTGATGGGTGATCGCTTGCGCCAGCCCTAAACCCCTAAACCACTCAACTTCTAAACCATTGTTGTTGCCTCAGCCCTAAACCTCTAACCCCCTCTAAACCAGCCATCAACAAATCAACAAATCAACTCCTAAACCTCTAAACCACCAATGCGTCAGCCCTAAACCCTAAATTCTAAACCCTAAACCCCTCTAAACCAGCACACAACAAATCAGATTGGGGCGTCCCATACAAGAGGTGACAATAGCAAAGAGTCCGGGAAGGAACGACCTTGTGCAGCACATCGAATTTGACGATTTGGGGCGCACACCTCTGCAATACCTGCCTTATACGGCAGCAAGTCAGGGAGGAGGGTACCATGCCAATGCGATAAACAGCTTGCAGCAGTTTTACAGCGGGAGTGTGCCCGACATTCCGCAGACCGCAGTTTATTACGCCCAAACCGACTATGAGCCTTCACCCCTGAACAGGGTATTGCGTACAGCATCTCCGGGCGAAGCCTGGGCGCTTGACAACGGGCATGCGGTGGGTTACGATTATGGTGCCAATGTCCCCTACGAAGTAATAAGGTTTGGTGTGCAAGGCAATGATATCACGAGTTCATCACATTATGATGCCTCAACACTTTTTAAAAATACTGTTACCGACGAAGACGGACAGACAAGCATCACCTATACTGACCTTGAGGGGCGGGTTGTCATGAAGCGTGCTGTTCTGGGATCAAACGACTTTGCCGACACCTATTATGTGTATAACGAGCTGGGATTGCTGGTATGTGTGATGATGCCGGAAGCCAACAAAACCACAGGCACTTTCACCGATTGGAAAAACGCCTTTCAGTACAAATACGATGCGCGCAAACGATTAGTGAGAAAGCAAATACCGGGAGCCGACAGCATTTGCTATGTTTACAACAAAGCCGACTTGCTTGTGGCTGAACAAGATGGCAATATGCGCAAACAGCAAACCTGGAAATTCTATAAATATGATGGTTTGCAAAGAGTCATACTTGAAGGTTTTCTGTATTCTAATACTTCCAATCGTGTACAGATGCAGCAAACAGCTGATACATACAGTACCACTTTTTTTGAAGTAAAACAGGTTGGATATTTTGATTACTTTCTTGGTTATTCGAACAATGCATTTCCGTACATAACAGGTGGTAACAATATTAAACACGCTTATTATTACGACGATTACCTATTCGAAGGAGACAATCTCAACTCTATTTACGGCGTTTATTTTCAGTCTGATGGTTTTTCAGATGCCGCTACATTGATGACAAAAGGAAGATTGACAGGAAAAATAGACAAAAGCACCAATACAACAGAAGTTTTTTACTATGATGAATATGGCAGGATGGTGCAACGTGCAATGAGCTATTTTTCCGGGGTGTTCTACGAAGGTAATAAGTTCAGCTTTAACGGTCAATTGCTGCAATCCAACAAACGCTTCAAATATAACTCCAACCCCACCGCCTACAACTATTCTTTTTCCTACTTTTACGACCATGATTGGCGACCCACCTACACCGAGTTGAAGGCAGGAGGTGTCATCCAACGACTCAACACCATGCAATACAACGAGTTGTCGCAGCTGGAAACCAAATACCTGCACGGTGATGCCACCAACTACCTGCAGCGGCAGAGCTATGCCTACAACATACGCGGCTGGCTCACGGGTATCAACAACATATTGCAAGGCAGTTCGGGGGTGTTTGCGCAAAAGTTGTACTACAACACCGTTCCTCAAGGCACCTCATCGCAAGCCACCCCCCGCTTCAACGGCAACATCAGTGCAAGCGAGTGGAGGGTTGACGGCATCACACCCACCGACTTCAGCAGTGGTTATGCTTTCAGCTACGACCCATTGAACAGGCTCACCAAGGCAGCCTATTACAAGCGCAATACCAGCACCACGATGATTGCATGGGAAGGCACAGCTTCCAACAAAGGCAGCTGGGGAGCGATCACTGGCATTGGCTCGGAAAAAGACATCACCTACGACAAAAACGGCAACATCAGAACCCTGAGCCGCCATGGTCGCCGGGACTCCGACACCGATATCGTGCTTTTCGACAACCTGAGCTATTCCTACGAGGGCAACCGGCTGAAATCGGTTTACGATGCAGTTGCCGGACAAAACTCCCTGGGTGATTTTCCGGGCGATGGCTCGGGCATTGCTGCCACATTTCGTTATGATGCCAATGGAAACATGAGTGGTGATCCTGTGCGTGGCTTGAAGCTCGACTACAACCAACTCAATATGCCTACAATCATCCAGCACACCAAAGGCCGCATCGAAAACACCTACGCCTGGGATGGCAGCAAGCGCCGCCGCGTGGTGCTCGATTACAACAATAACACCTTGAGCGACGAGTGCTATTATGGCGACCTTGTTGTTGAAAACGGGCAACCCACTCGCATCCTCCATGGCGAAGGCTATGTAGATATTAACAGGATGCCGGTGTTTAACTACCACCTGAAAGATCACCTTGGCAATGTGCGCGCGGTGATTGGCAGCAGCTTTGGCCCGGGGGCCTACACCCTCAGCCAGGCCAGCGACTACTATCCTTTTGGGATGGCTTTGACGATGGAGTTTGCTGCTAAAGCAGCGGGCGAAGCCTTCACTGAAATCGGTAAAGCCTTACCCACCAAAGACATAATCGACGACAGCAAAACCTTCACCCGCAGCAACGCCTACCTCTACAACGGCAAGGAAGAACAACCCATGCCTGGGTTCTGGCTCGATTACGGAGCGCGGTTTTATGACCCGCAGCTGGGGAGGTGGCATTCGGTTGATCCGCTGGCGGAGAAAGGAAGGCGCTGGAGTCCTTATACTTATGCGTTGGATAATCCGGTGCGGTTTATTGATCCGGATGGGATGAAGTCAACGGACATCGTGAAAATTTTGGCAATAGTGAAAGCTCATATCATGGTAGCTCAGGCGAGAACTCAACAGGGCCTGGCAGAAACGGCGAAAACCGCCTCAAAGATACCTGCATCCAAAATTCCTTCAAAAGGTGAAGATGTTTTGGGGATAAATTTTGGCAAAACCATCGTTGAATCAGAAAGTGCCTCGGTCGGCGCAAATTACAATCTTGCCTTAACAGAAGATGGAAAAATTAACCAAAAGATTGATCTAAATGCATCATTGGAACAAACCATTGATGCTGATTTATCAGTCTCTATAAACCAAACCGATAACTTGAATCCTGAAGTTAAAGTTGATGGTCAAGTTGGATCAAGTGAGCCAGCTTTACCTGAACTTCCGGTTAAATTTAATCCAGAAGCAGCTCAAAGAGGCTTTGGGCGATTAATAGAAACTGTTCAAAACTTTTTTGTTCAAAGGAAGGAAGAAATTACCAATCCCCAAAAAAACGCCAACAATGATGAAGATTAAGTTGAAGCGATTGATTTTGTTGTACTCTGCAGTCATTGTTGCCGGCATTATTTTGCAAGATCTTTACTATGCCTATTGGTATTTTAACAAAGTTGATACAGGCGGCTTGATCGTAATGATCTTTTCAATTCTGCTTCAAATACTCTATTTAACAAGCATCGTGAAAGTTATTAGCGGCATCACGAAGAAGCTATGGGTCAATCTTGTACTTGTTTATTGGTTCTCTCAGATTGTTTTCTTCGATTTTCTAGGAAATACATATATCGTTCTTTTTGGGCCTGTGATCGCTGTTTTCACACAGCTGAAAGGAGATTTCCGTTTTGACTACCTTGGTAAAATATGGCACAATCAGCTTAAATTAAATATTGGAGATTTGAGTGCAGATTTTTACATTGGTATCAATCTGATAGCTTTTATCATTTTTGCATATTTATTTCAGACAATATGGAAAAATGAAAGCACAATCAAAAACGAATCAGAACCCGATGAAAGAAAATAAGTTTGGTTTCGAAGGCGGTTTCATAATACTTTGGAATAGAAAAATTAGTATAATTTGGATTATACTAATAGGGATCGTTCTTCATTTTGTCATTGTCGTTATTAAAAATGAGATTGATAATAGTGACTTAGAAAAGTATGGTATTGAAACTACCGCAGTTGTTAGAGATGTACGTGAAGTTGGAAGTAAAGGTGTTATAAGATGTACATATACTTTCGAAGTGAAAAGTTTAAAATATTCAGGAAGCGTTGATGATGATTATTACAAGATAGGTGATACGATTAGAATCATTTATTTAGAGAAGAATCCTGAAATTAACAGGGATAAAAAGTTTCTTGAAAAATAATGCCATGCATTCAGCTAAAGCCATCACCGATGAAAACCGTGGCCTGAAAATCGGCTATACCGAGGGCAACAATATGCCGGCGCTGATTGCGCACGAGGGTGGCACCATCATGAACCGCTACAGCTTTGGCGGACAGAAGCTGGGTCGCAGCTTTACCGATGTGAAAGGGCAACTAATTTCGGATGAGACCTATTATGGCAGCCTGGTGATGGAGCAGTGCGACCCGCGCCGCATCCTTTTCGAAGATGGCTATATTGACCTTACACCCGGGCAGCAGCCGGTGTTTAATTACCATTTAAAGGATCACCTTGGCAATGTGCGCATTGTGTTGCAGCCGGGAGGTCTATATGGTCAATTGGTGCAGTCGAACGATTATTTTCCTTTTGGGATGGCTTATACCAAAGAAAGAATGATCAAATATGACCCTAATCTTATCGAGGTACCAGTTTCATTTGGAGGCCAAGCCATTACAGATATCAGCTCAATTGGCGAAAGCCCCTCCTACACCAAAAACAACCGCTACCTCTACAACGGCAAGGAAGAACAACCCATGCCGGGGAAGTGGCTAGATTACGGAGCGCGGTTTTATGATCCGCAGCTGGGGCGTTGGCATTCGGTTGATCCGCTGGCGGAGAAACATTACAATTTCAATCCTTATAATTATGCCTTGAACAATCCGATGCTATTCATTGACCCATTTGGATTAGATACAGTTAATGTAAACTCTGATTCAGAAGTAAAAAATGGAGATGTTGTAATCACTGAAAATGGTCCTATAACTGTAAATTCGGATGAAACAGTTGTAAATGGAAATAAGACTGCTGAACAAGGAGGCCTTCATTTGGTAACAGAAGAGGATGTGGGCACTAATAATGAGAGCAGAACCGGTGATGGAGAAACCGTCAATGCAGATGGGTTATTGCCAAATGTTGGTGTAAAAGGTGCTCCTCGCTTTCTTGAATTTATTAGAGATGCCTTAAACACTTTTTTTAATATCAGTAATATTCGATCTGACAATGAAACAAAACAAGACGATTCGAAGAACAGGGAAAAACCAGAAAACAAACTGCCAAAAGAAGTAAATACGCAAGCGGTTGATTCTTCAAGAAGGTGTGAGGTGTATTTTAAAACTACCGGAAGAAGAGGCTTTACTACTGGTTCACAAGTAACTACACTCAGAGACTCACTGAAAACGGTCAGAAAGTTGGAAAAAAACAAAAATGTAAAAACGTTAAAGAAATTGTACTAAATGAAAATTGAAACACAAAAACTATTAATTTCAGCTATCGTTTTCTTGATCATTGTTAATATCTACCTTCTCTATTTACTTCTGATCAAACAGCAGAATAATGAAGCGGACAAAGAACAAACCCAAACTGGTTATATTGTCGATGGAATTGAGACACAGGTATATACAAATTTAGGGTTAAGCCAAAAGTTTGGTTATGTTGTGGATTTAAATGATACTCTGAGAGTCAATCAACTTTTGTGCGTTAATTATCTGCATATAAATGATTCTGTACCCTCACCTCAGGACTTTCTTTATGAATTGGATGAGGGTGACTCAAGCTTTAAACTTCTTAGCAATAAGCCATATGGCAGCCAAACACAATTTGAATTTGTTCAACGAAATTTTAAAACGAAAATGCTGTTTATCAAAACGAATTTTATGTCAAACAAAGAACGCGGCTGCTATTCTTCCTCCATTGTATTTAAATCAAGAGATGCCAATGGTAATGTTAGTTCTGATATGCCTCAAGAGACAATGGAATATTTTTTTGAAAAGTTTTTAAGTCAGGTTGCTGAAAAAGGACAACAAATAAAGTAGATGTAAAACCTAAAAGGAAAACATATTGGGCGGCCCAATGATAACTGATTGTTTTGTAGTTTCTTGCCAGAAACTTCTGCAACCTGATGTAAAAAACTTTACTTTTACTCCAACATGATCCAAGGGGTCTTGATTTGTCACCTAATGGCAGACTCTGGTTTTACACTAAAAATGTTGGAAGAGGACAAGTTCTTGAGATTAACTTTCATAGTAGAGAAGAGTATAATAAATATTTTAACTTCATTAAGGCTCACGATTTAAAAAAGAACTAAGATGAAAAGATATCATAAAATAATTCTGTATGTTATTATTTGCCTATTATTTGGAGGTGTGCTGACCGATAAATACATGAAATTCAGAGTGATGAAGAATACTGATGTTTTTTTTATTCAAAACGCTTATCAAATGTATTTAGATTGGTACTTTGAATTCCCTGATTCTCAAGATCTTTTTAAAAGATTCACAATCCAATATGCTTTTGATATGGGAAAATCTATCAATTTCATCGAGAATAATCCATTGCTAGATAACACAATTACATTTACCAGATATACCGATTCAATACCAAGCATCCGAGCAACTTTATCAACAAGACCAAAAAGCGAGCAAGACTTGATAGAAAATGCTGTGACCCTCGAAGAGTTTAATTTTATTCATTATTTAACGAATTCAAAGGCAATAATTTTATTTGATTATCCTGCCTATAAATGCAATGGGAGTAGAAGTTTAATGGTTTTTCACGTTACAGAACCAAATAGGTGTTTTGATGAGATTGCAATAAAAATTACAAGAATTTTGAATGGCTTCTACAAAGGTCATAACGAACTGATTGATTTGGCGCAGGGTTCAAAGAGTGCATGTTATCACATCAGAGCAAGTAAGCAGGAAAGTTCTTATGCATTTAGTATTGAGTGCCTGCCACAGGACAGTATATGGATTGATCAAAAAGGTTTGGACTTGCTTATGGATACATTAGAAAGCAGCTTTGCTATTCCGGAATTGGAGTATGTTGACCACTTTTTCTTTCCGCTAATTGCAAAAAACACCACTTTGCAACAGGAAATAATTTCTAAACAAGCGTACGAAGAAAAATGAATGATCGGGTAGAACCTACATGCAAGCACACGTAATTGAATGATAGCAAATTTGCCTATGGCACCCCCTACCGGATTGAACCTCCCGATTTTCCAGTCACTGACTAGAAAATTGACCTGGACACATTACGCTGAATTACTGTAACCCTTCCCCCAACAGAATCCTGTGAATCTGGATAGGACCGCGCAACTATACACTCAAAAAATGGAGACAATGAACAAAGTTAAATCGCATCACCAGAAAATGAGGGGTTTGGTTGCAGAATGAAAGCGGAGCATTGATGTATGAGACAATGATGTTGGAAAAAGAAACTCCTGAAAATGAAAAGTATAACCCCAAAAACACTTCACACCACCACCGGGCTGGGTGCGTGAGCCTCGCGCGAACGGCGGGCAGCGTCAGGGTGAATGAAAAAACAGCAGAAAATCCGCGAAGCTGGCCTCAGCAAGAGGCCATCTCGCCCCTCAAAGGCGACGGTTCGCAGGATTTTCGCTGTTTTTTCAGAGCGGGGAGGCGCATCGTTCGCGCAGAGCCTTTTGGTACTTTTGGGCTGACAAAAGTACATGCCGACAACCTTTTTTTTAGGTTTATGGGCAGCAATCATGGCATGATATCTTCCCTACTCTCCATCAAGGGAAAGTACATGAGCATAAAAATCGGTGCTAAAGGCGGGTGTTTTGGGCAACAGGAAGTGAATCATATCCGGCCATGCCCGGAAGTGTTACAATCTTTCGGAAACTTTTGAAAATTAAAAAAAACATCTTACTTTTACTCCAACAAAACACCCTTACAACGAATGACGAGTCAGATGGTCAGTCCTATCAAGCAGCCCTGTGGGTTTGATTTCCTCAGCCAGGCCAGTGACTAAGTCCTTTTGGGACGGGTAGTCTTTATGATGCACATTTGAAGCGTTTACAAATAATGAGGTCTGTTTTCGACGTTCAACGACGAGTACAAAAGGCCAATACACCTCAGTAAGAGGTTGATTCTTATTTTGGACTTTTTGGATATTCGACTTTATTTCTAAACGAATTCCATTTTTTTAGATTCTTGCTGTTTCCCTAATTCAAGAAGAAATTCAGGTGCAAAATCGGCTTCATTATCCCAGGTTATTGTATTAAGGTAAATCTTGAAAGATTTAAAATAGTCAATATCTCTGAGTGGAATGAAAATCCTTCGTGTATCAGAAAAAACAGTATTCTCTAAATCTGCCAAAACTGATTCACCATTATTGAAAGTTAAGAATACCTTGTATCCATCTATGTATTCTGCATTTTTTACATTGAGTATCATAGCAATTACTCTAAAGGTTGTATCTTAATAAAATCACCTGTTGTCCTGATCAATTCCCAATTCTGCATTAATTCATCCTTGTGAATCTCATACCATTCCATCACCAAATTTAATGCCCTTTTGGGAAATTTGCCTTCAACTATTCCGGAATTAATCTCGACTATCATTTCAAAATCACCATATTTTGCATGAAAATGGGGTGGATTATGTTCATTGAAGTTCATAAAAATCACAATTCCTAAAAATCTGCATAGTTCCGGCATAACTCTTTTTTTTATGCAAATTTAATCATAAACAATAACGAATCCAAAGATAATTATCAACTTACTAATCGTAACCCATGGCCCATCAGCATCATGAGTCCCTGATTGAAAGTCGTCAACTTTGCTGAAAATAAATTCTGAATATGATCAATATTGAAGCACAGGGCCAGAAAATGATGGGTCTGATTGAGAATGAATGCGGAGCATTGATGTATGAGACAATGATGTCGGCAATGAAACTCCTGAAAATGAAAAGTATAACCCCAAAAACACTTCACACCATCCCCGGGCCGGGTGCGTGAGCCTCGCGCGAACGGCGGGCAGCGCCAGGGTGAATGAAAAAACAGCAGAAAATCCGCGAAGCTGGCCTCAGCAAGAGGCCATCTCGCCCCTCAAAGGCGACGGTTCGCAGGATTTTCGCTGTTTTTTCAGAGCGGGGAGGCGCATCGTTCGCGCAGAGCCTTTTGGTACTTTTGGGCTGACAAAAGTACATGCCGACAACCTTTTTTTTAGGTTTATGGGCAGCAATCATGGCATGATATCTTCCCTACTCTCCATCAAGGGAAAGTACAAGAAGATAAAAATCGGTGCTAAAAGCAGGTGTTTTGGGCAATATGAACTCAATCAAATCCGGCGACGCCCGGAAGTGTTTCATCTTACAGTGACTTTTGCAAAATGATAAAAAACAACTTACTTTTACTCCAACAAACTGCGGCTATACTCTCCTCACCCTGGCCAGCGACTAAGTACTTCTGCTCTGCTATTACTTTGATGGCTGAAGTGCCTTTATTTGGGGATTCGTAGAAAAATCTGATATGCACTTGAAAAGATTGTCATGATTTTTATATCTTTGATCCATGGATAGGCAAGAAAATACGCAAAAAATGATGGATCACTGGATTTCAAGATCAGATAATGATTATGAAACAATGAATCATCTGATGCATTCGAAAGACTATCATTGGGCACTTTTTATTGGTCACTTAGTGATCGAGCGATTACTGAAAGCAGCCGTTGTAAAAAATACCGGTGATCATGCACCGTTGACTCATGACCTTAGACGACTTGCCAAAATTGCAGGCATTGAAGCAGATGAGGAACAAAAGTATTTTCTCGATACGATCTCATCCTTTAACCTCAATGCCAGATACGATGACTACAAACAGGATTTTTATAAGAAATGCACAAAGGATTATGCGCTCATGTGGATTGTAAACATTCAAAAACTCAGAGAATGGATAAAAACGAAGCTTTAGCAATTGCTAACAATTATATTTCAATCGTCAGCAAGCAAATTCCTGTTCAAAGCGCTTTCCTGTTTGGATCATATGCCAAAGGCAACAACCATGAAAGCAGTGATATTGACATTGCCCTGGTGTTTGATCAGGTGGAAGATATAATTGATCTACAGGTAAAACTCATGCAAATCCGATGGGATGATGTACTGATGATAGAACCACATCCTTTCAGGCTAACAGACTTTAGTCCTTCCAATCCCATCGTAGCCGAAATTTCTAAATATGGAATTCCGCTTACTCTGGTGGCAGCATGAAAGTCTGGAAAAATCGAAGAAGATTATGGTTTCGGTGCTATTCACAATCATTTCAACACCATGCAATACAACGAGTTGTCGCAGTTAGAAACCAACTACCTGCACGGTGATGCCACCGACTACCTGCAGCGGCAGAGCTATGCCTACAACATACGCGGCTGGCTCACCGGTATCAACAACATATTCCAAGGCAGTTCGGGGGTGTTTGCACAAAAACTGTACTACAACACTGTTCCTCAAGGCACCTCATCGCAAGCCACTGCCCGCTACAACGGCAACATCAGCGCGAGCGAGTGGAGGGTTGATGGCATCACGCCAACCGACTTCAGCAGTGGTTATGCTTTCAGCTACGACCCATTGAACAGGCTCACCAAGGCAGCCTATTACAAGCGCAACATCAGCTCCTCGGTTATAGGTTGGGAAGGCACGGCTTCCAACAAAGGCAGCTGGGGAGCGATCACTGGCATTGGCTAGGAAAAAGACATCACCTACGACAAAAACGGCAACATCAGAACCCTGAGCCGCCATGGTCGCCGGGACTCCTCGTTCACTGTAGTTTGCAACTACACTGTTGCGACATCTCGGTCTCCAGACCGGACGTAAATCGCTTGATGTGGTTTAAAGGATGGACGGGGAAATCCCGGAATGGTCAAACTCATTAACCATTAATCATTCACCGTTAACCATTACCAGACCGGACGTAAATCGCTTGATGTGGTTTAAAGGATGGTCGGGGAAATCCCGGAATGGTCAAACTCATTAACCATTAATCATTCACCGTTAACCATTACCTGCGTCAGTCCTAAACCATAAATTATAAACCATAAACCCCTCTAAACCAGCCATCAACAAATCAACAAATCAACGCATCAACAAATCAACACAATAAAAAAGCCTCACCACAAGGGTAAGGCTTTTTGGTCAGAGCACTACGAAAGGCGGATGGATCAGCTGCCGGAAGCCAGCTTCGTAAGCTGGAAGTTCCACACCACATGGTCGTTCATGCCCAGGACAATGGCGGCGATCTCGGGCACTTCGTAGCCGGAGGCGTGACAGCTCAGGGTGAGATGTCCTGCGGGCAGTTCGTCAAACAGAAAATCGCCATCCGCATCGGTGGTGATGGACCATCCCTGCTCGATGAGTTTGACTGTTGCACCTGCCACCGGAAGTCCTGTGCCTGCATCGCTCACAGTGCCGATGATATCGGAGGTTTCGGATAGCTTGTTCGATTGATGCCGCCGCCGTCTTCGCCGCAGATGGCTGTAGTTTTGAGACAAAACAGGCCATTCACCCGCGTGGAAACTCACAAACTTATCGAGTTCAAACTTGAGGATGTCCTGACATTCATTTATGAGTGCCAAAGCCCGAAGGCGTTGATTCCGGCGCTGGTCGAGCTGGTTTTGGGTTAGTTCGTAGAGCGCCCGTAAATCGGTGATGAGTTGTTGCAGGTCCTGTATTTCAGTAGCTGGCAGCCCAAGCGCTTCGGCAAGGCTTCTGTGCTGGTCGAGGAGTTGCAGTTCGTCCGTTGCCACCTGCAGCATGGCGGCTACAGATATGGACCGTAACCGCTTTTTGTAGTGAAGGAATATTGTAAGCATTCCATTGTTTTGCGCATTTTTTGCCAGCATGATTCCAAAATCGGTGATCAGCAGCAACCGTTGTTGCAGCGCCAGGCGTTGATCGCGGCGCGTGGTGTAGAGACTTTTTACCGGCCGCACCATGGCAGCAGAAAGCTGACTCAGTGTGGCGGTACGTTCGAAGAAGCTGTCGCGGAAAGCGATGGCGTTGGGTTTGCCTTCAAATGCATTGTTGTGAGATTCAAGCACGCGTTTGATGGCCAGGAATGATTCTGTTTTTTCAGTTAGCCTGTTCATTTTGAAAGGGTGTTAATGGATAAAACAATTTATTTTTCGAAGCCCATCCGGTTTTCAGCCTGACATCCCTTTTTTTGATTGAGGCAGGTTGGCTCATCGCCGTTGGGACTCCTTACTATATAGGCAAAAACGTGACACTTTTTTAATGCATTGATCTGTAATATGTTGTGACGGTATATTTGACTCGATTTTGATGATTTTACACCAGTTGGTGTTTTCTTTCGAAAAATTTGCGTTGAAAGTGAGAAAAAAATCGGAGGTCAGTGGGCGGAGGTCAGAGGTCAGAGATCAGAGGTCAGAGATCAGAGGTCAGAGGTCAGAGATCAGAGATCAGAGGTCAGAGGTCAGTGGGCGGAGATCGGTGGTCGGAGATCGGTGGTCGGTGAACGGAAGTCGGAGGTCAGAAGTAAGATCACCGATTACCCATCACGCATTACGCATCACGGATTACGCATTACGCATCACCGATTACCCATCACGCATTACGCATCACAAGGGGTCTTGGGAAAGATGAAACATAAATCGCTTTGTATGAGGTTCAAAACACTTTGTATGAGGCATCGAACGCTTTGTATGAGGTTCAAAACACTTTGTATGAAGCATCGAACGCTTTGTATGAGGTTCAGAACGTTTTGTATGAGGCATCGAACGCTTTGTATGAGGCATCGAACGCTTTGTATGAGGTTCAGAACGTTTTGTATGAGGTTCAAAACACTTTGTATGAAGCATAGCCACGAATTCACGAATGAAGGAGAAGACATATTCGCGCATTCGTGGCCACAAATATTAGCCACGAATGCACGAATAAAAATTTTTAGATCATTTATCCCCTAAAAGGGACAGTTTCAGGTAAAAAGGCACTATTCACGCATTCATGGCAGACAACTAATAGCCACGAATTCACGAATGGAGAACGAATAAAACTATTCGTGCATTCGCAGCAAAAGACTATTCGTGCATTCGTGGCAACCTCTTATTCTTGCATTCGTGGCAAAAGATTATTCGTGCATTCGTGGCAACCTCTTATTCGTGCATTCGTGCCAAACTAATATTCGTATTCGTGGCAAACAAATAATCGTGCATATGCGGCTTTCCGCCTTAAATATTCCTATTTTCGTTGCAGCAATAAGGTGTGAAATGGAAAAGATCATTTTCAAAGAAGAAAGTTATCAGATCATCGGTAAGTGCATGGAGGTGCACAACAATTTAGGGGCAGGATTCTTGTAAATTGTGTACAAAGATGCCCTGGAGTTGGAATTTCAAAAAGCCAACATTCCTTACGAAAGAGAAAAGATGTACGATGTAAATTATAAAGGCGTTATTCTCCCACACAAATTTTATGCTGACTTCGTTGTATTCGACAAAATCATTTTAGAGGTAAAGGGCGTATCCGGCATTTCGGATGAATTTGTAGCTCAGTCGTTGAATTACCTTAAAGTATCTTATAATCAGCTCGCATTGATAGTGAACTTTGGCGAGCTAAAATTGAATTATAAAAGGATTGTTTTAGGATGATGCCTCTAGTGTAAGTTTAGATGTCACGAATGCACGAATGCAGGACGAATAAAGCAATTGGCGCATTCGCGGCCAACAAAGCAAAGCCACGAATTCACGAATGAAGGACGAATAGCTTATTCACGCATTCATTGCCCACAAAATATATAGCCACGAATTCACGAATGGAGAACGAATAAAACTATTCGTGCATTCCCGGCAAAAGATTATTCGTGCATTCGTGGCAACCTCTTATTCGTGCATTCGTGGCAACCTCACAATCTTGAATTCGTGGCAACCTCATCCTCGCGCATTCGTGGCAACAAAAACATTCGTGGCAACCTCTTATTCGTGCATTCGTGGCAACCTCTTATTCGTGCATTCGTGGCAACAAAAACATTCGTGGCAACCAAGTCATTTACGGTGAAAAATCAGGGGACAATTTTTTTTGACCCCTAAACCTGCAAAATGGAATTGAAATACCGAAGAAGTGTTTCATTTCAGACCAAAAACAGCCAATATGCACGCTTTTTCTGACTATTAGTCGGAAAGTGAGGCCCAAAACAGGGCTTTCCCGATTTGTCCTTTGCAATGTCCTTGACAGACCCTACTTTTACAAAGTAAACCATTCCCTTCATCCATATTTCAATCATTCATCAATCAAATTTTTGATTGTCGTGCGAAATCCGTGCGATATGATGAAAAATCTGATGGCATGTCTTGTTTGAAGCAAGTTTTAAAACGCTTGTATTCAGCAAGTTGGAAACATGTCACACTTTTTGTAATGATTAAATGATCTAAAGATGAAAAATGATTCATTTTCCGGAGGGCTGAAAACACAATCCGACACGGTTCTCCTGCAACTAATGGCTGGCACGGATGAGGTGCTGAGGCTCAAAGCGTTTAATTGCTTTTACGAGCGTCACGGCAACGACCTGGCAAAACTATGCAACAAGGCATGTAAGGTGCATGCCGAAATTTACGGCAGCGATTTGCCTGATATTGTGTTCAACAACACCTTATTGGAGGTGTATCAACATCCGTTGCAGTTTCTGAGGCGGTTGGAGGAACAACACGATGCCTCAGGAAAAAAGCTGGAAGTGGGTGTGTTGTTGAGCACGATGGCAGATGAAGAACTTGAAAAGGAAAAGAAAGGCAGTCAAATGAGGTATGGCCGTGGGAAAACAGAGGTAAAAAATGACGCGGAGCTTGACCTGTTTGCACAACAGATGAACCCATGTCATGAAGCGGAAGAAGTCAACGACCAAAAACGCCATGAAGATGCAGTAGCACTTGGTGCAGACCTCAACAGTCTGGATGCAGCCTGCAACAAGCTCAAGCCGCGTGACAAGGCGGTCATTGATTTCATCAAAACCTATGACCTTCCGAACAAGCAGCTTCCGAAAGAAGAAAAAGAGCAGTTTTTAAAGGAACAAGGATTGAAACCGGAAAACTTCAGAAAATGCAAGGAGCGCAGCTTTAAAAAGTTGCGCGCAAGAGTGCTGGAGGATCGGCACAAAAGCGCAGCACAAAGCGGTTCGGCCAGCGCTGAGGCGCCCTCGTGCTGAGCCAGACTGCAAAAGACCAATGCCCCGCCGAAGCCGGTTGATGCCAACCGTTTTTTGGCTTGGGACGGGGCAAAGGTCCGGCAGCTGGTGACGGCATGTCTGAAAACAGAACCATAGTGGAATTGAAAAGGCAAATAGTGTAAAAGAGGATCTTATGAGCAGAGCAGTAAAGAAACATGTGGGTGGAGACAAGCGCTCCAGGCACCGCATACAGATGGAAATGAGGGGAGAAGCATTTCCGACGAGCATAGCCACCTGGCTGGCATGCATGAAATTGATCGAAAGCGAAGCCACCCCCGCCCCGCCTTTACCTTTCACAGCAGACGACATCATCCGGTATGGTAAGAAACGACATTGCAAAAAATTCAGGATGGATTGATGAAGAACAGATGTTTCCTGAAATTACATGGAGCATAGCGGTCCATTCCGAGATATTGACCTCTCCCTATATTTTATTAAATATACGTGAATTCGTGGCAAACAAGTGATGGGTGATGGGTTGTCGATTGTCGACGCCTGAATAGCATTGACCGTTTTGTAGGGAGTACTCAGACAAATAAAATCATTCGTGCATTCGTGGCAAACAAATACGCTTGCAATTGTCTTTAAAAAGCTATTACACAAAGCGCCACAAAGGGGTCACAAAGTTACGCAGAGAGCTTGTTTCAGCCCTAAACCCTAACTCCTAAACCTCTAAACCCCTATAAGGCTCTTATCAACTCATGCGATCGAAATAGTCTCTCAACACCTTGGTTTTGGCATTGCCAACAACAGCAATGAGCTCTTCATCAGTTGCCTTCGAAACCCGTTTGAACGATTTGAAATGCAGCAGCAGTTTTTGTGCTGTGCTTTCTCCAATGCCTTTGATCTTATTAAATTCGGAAGAGATAAAGCCCTTCTCAAACTTCTTGCGGTGATGTGTAATTCCAAAGCGGTGTGCCTCATCGCGTAAAAACTGTATCACCTTAAGCGACTCGGAGCGCTTATCAATGTAGATTGGCACGCTATCGCCCGGAAAATAAATCTCTTCGAGCCGCTTAGCAATACCTATTATGGTCATCTTACCTCGCAACCCTATCTTTTCCAATGTTTTGACAGCAGCACCCAGCTGACCTTTTCCTCCGTCGATAACGATAAGCTGCGGGAGGGGTTTTTCTTCTTTTATCAACCGGCTGTAACGGCGTTCGATGATTTCTTCCATTGAAGCAAAATCGTTAGGCCCTTCCACCGTTTTGATATTAAAATGCCTGTATTCACCTTTGTTGGGTTTGGCATTTTTGAACTGCACCATCGCTGCTACCGCATAATCACCCTGAAAGTTTGAGTTGTCGAAACATTCAATCACTTCGGGTACGACATCCATCCGCAAGTCCTTTTGCAACTGCTGAAGGATTCGCCGCTGGTGACGCTCGGGGTCAACTAGGCTACGCTGCTTTTCGGTCTCCAGTTTAAAATTCATAGCATTGTTTTCCGATAGTTCAAGCAGTTGCTTTTTTTCTCCCCGCTGGGGAACAGTGAGGCGAACGCCATCGGGCGCTGATTCGGGAAGAAAAGGTACAATCACCTCGGGCGACTGACTCTGAAAACGCAGCCTCAATTCAACAATGGCAAGGCTCAGCAGTTCGTCGGCCGTTTCGTCGAGTTTCTTACGTATCTCAACCGAATGTGATTGAACTACAGCTCCTTCCACCACTTTAATGAAATTCACCCATGCCACATCAGCTTCATCGAGAATACTGAACACATCCACATTACTGATGGTTGCATTCACCACTGTTGACTTGCTCTTGTAATGTTCCAAAAGCTGGAGCTTCTCCTTTAGATGTTGTGCTTTCTCAAACTCGAGGGCTTCGGCATGAGCCATCATCTGCGTTTTCATATCACGCAAAACACCTTGAATATTTCCTTTGATGATCTGCTTTATGCCACTAATCATCAGGTCATATTCGCTTTGGGCTTGCATTCCTTCACACGGACCTTTGCAATTGCCTATATGATATTCAAGACAAACTTTATAATTTCCTTTTCGGATTGCTTGTTGCGACAGGTTAAGGCTACAGTTGCGCACCGGATAAAGCTGACGTATAAGCTCGAGTAAGGTTTTCATCATCCTGCCCGAGGCGTATGGCCCGAAATATTCGCTGCCATCATGCACGAGGTTTCGTGTTGAGAAAACCCGCGGAAAGGCTTCGTTTTTGATACAAATCCAGGGATATGTTTTGTCGTCCTTAAGTAAGATATTATAGCGGGGCTGCAGTTCCTTGATGAGCGTATTCTCCAACAAAAGCGCCTCCGATTCCGAAGCTACCACAATCACCTGAACATTGCGAATGCGGCGGACAAGCACCCTCACTTTTCCTGTATGTTCTTTAGCAAAATAACTGGCAACACGTTTCCGCAAATCCTTGGCCTTGCCTACATAGATCACCTTTTCATTCTCGTCAAAATATTGATACACACCGGGAGCATGTGGTATGGAGGCAATAATGGGTTGTAGCGAGTGGATATTAGTCATTGCTATTTTCAAACGATATGATAAATGAGAGGATTTTTAGTTTCATTCCTTTAACGATTATAAACGCATATATGCTAGCAAAATGACATAAAACACATTACTAAGCATTAAAAATCCAACGATTGATTTTAGACAAAATTAAAGCATTTTGAAAGAATGCAGGTCATATTAATTTCCTTATAGAATTCATTATCGTTTAACATCCTTATGAAAGATGACAATAATAATTCGGGTCAAAAAAAAGTATAGAGTCAATTCAATGGTGCCCTACCCAATGAACTGTTCTCTATACCAAAAAGAATCAAGTTAAAAACTTGATTATAAATAAATTGCTCGCTAATTCTTTATTACTTTGACAGTTTTTGTCTTATCTACGGTCGTAACTTTGGCAAAATAAATTCCAGAAGCTAATTTTTCAGTGTTCATTGAAAATTTGGATTGGTTTACAATCTCCATCCTCACTAATAATCCGTTGGCATCAAAAAGCTCAATTTTCTCGATTTTTTCACTGGCCTGAATGATAAGTTTGTCAGAAACCGGATTTGGATAGACTGAAACATGAACTGTCAACTCATTTTCAGAAGTATTAACCCAGCCATCAGGTAATTCAAGGCGGAAAGTAAACAGTTCACCCCAAGGGCCAATATTGGGATCGAGACCCCATCCTGCAATATATTTGCCATTGGATGAGATTGAGTTGGCACTCCAGATTGGTCCAAACTCCATCGTGTAACCAAGATAATCAGTAATAAATGTATTCAAATCCATTGCCCCCATTGCTGCAGTCCAAATGAAAGGTGTATAATTTTGAGTCCATGGGTCAGGTGCATACACATACCAACCAACTACTATGCTTCCATCTTCGCTCATTCCGGCCACATTACCAGTGGTACCCTCCGGTAAACCAAGGTTTCCAAGGTCAACCAAGCCAGTGGTTTGACTCCATAACCACGCATTTGGGAACGCAAAATCCCCGTAACCACCTATCCAGTTCCCGTCAGCTGAAACAGTGCTTGCCATTCCAAGTTGATTGAATTCATCGTTTGGATTTCCATCAGGATTGACAAGTAAATACTCATTTGGGAAATAGCCTCCTGCCGGATTTTTTCTCCAGACAGCCGATTTCCACGGTCCATTAAAATCCTGATAACCGACAACTACACTTCCATTATCGCTAACTGCCTCAGCTCTTGAACTTCTGTTGATATTGGCAAACATACTGCCCAGATCAATTATTCCTTCATTTTGGTTCCATGCAAAAGCATGGGCATACGATGTTGTTCCATTTCCATTGGCAGGATCAGCCCACGAATTTCCTACTACTGTCATGCCATCACCTGAGATACTATATCCTGCACTTGTTGTGTTGTCCACTACAATACCCAGACTTCCAAGTGGTGTCCATGTTTGACTGTTAACATCATAACGCGACATTTCAGCCACATCAATGCTCGAAAGTCTTGACTTATAATAGAAATTGCCCTGAGAGCCACATATTTGAACCGAAGTTGGAGTGACAGCTATCTCATAAAGGGCAGGATCGCCATTGAAAATAGCTTGATTGGCCCAATACCAGCTTTGTCCACCGTTGTCAGATTCAAAGATGACATCGGGGGTGCCTGTTATTACAAGATGTTGATTATCTACCCATTGAATATCACGCCAAAGAACCCCGTCAGTCAAACCTGGTGAAACAGGAAGCTCTGTCCATGTGTTACCTCCGTTAGTAGTTTTGTGAATATAGGTCTCGCCGAGTACATATCCTGTTTGTTCATCAAGGAAGTTTAGTCCAAGGAAAAGTGCTCCAGGGATGGAATATACATTGCTCCATGTTAGGCCATCATCTGTTGATTTTTGAACATGTCCACCATTAGTACATAGAAAATAGGTGCTATTTCCTGTATATTTAATTTTTGAAGGAACGCTGAGCAGTCCGCTGCCTTTTGTCCATGTTAGTCCACCGTCAGAGGTAATGTATACCCCCAATCCGTCGTTAAGTTGAGCCGTAACAACTCCGTTAAGTTCATCCTTGAATTCAATAGCAGTATAAATATACACATCATCATCTCCAGCAGGATCAAGCACTTCCCAATCCCAACCGGTGTTTTGGGTTTTGG
>Ga0351971_1059_pt3 | contig 22096 bp, 15 predicted proteins | sample BONcelFGM3001F11_FD_206746 | JGI IMG/M metagenome (GOLD analysis project Ga0351971, IMG submission 206746) | Enriched cells from coal bed in the Powder River Basin, Montana, United States - BONCAT cells FGM rep2 HSBNCT.FGM.300.1.F11 ...
GTTGAATGCGAAAAATCACCGAGGAGTGGAGGTGTCTGAAAAAAAGATCGTCGGCCCAAAGGCGGCCGTGATGAAGTACTTTATTTAAAATAGCGTGATTTTGTAAGAAAAAAAATTTTTCGTTGACAAAATAATCATCCTGTCCTAATGATGAAGCCACTTCGCATTTTTCAAAGAATGCGGGCGTAGAATGTGAACCATTTCAAATCAGCTGAAGAACGCATAATCATTGGGAGCCGACGTCTGGAATTTTTTGCCACACGGTCATCCTGAAGATGGAACAGATTCAACATCTGGAAGCTTTGGAGGTCTTGTGTTCGCGGCGTACTTTCCAACACAACGTATCACCCATACACGCATCATTCCGCTTGAAACCCGGCCGGGTTCAACGTCAATCAACAATACATTTCCCACGAAAGAACATTTTCAACGTTTCACGACGTGTAAAAATTTAATTCCACAATTTTTCCGACAACAATTGTACCGGCTGTGTCCCGGTCCGATTGTTCTTTGTGTCTTTACCCGGCATGCCGGATGCCAGACCATCCGGCGCTGATCAAAGCGCAAGAAGTGGTTCCCGATCCATCCGGGGACTTTTTCATGATCGTTGTTTTGAAAAAATTTTAGATCTATTCATAGAGGGTGAAAGGGCATGTGGACTTACATTCAGACGGTTGTCGTTTACACTTTTGTGTTGGGTTCAATTTATCTTTTGATTTCACTTGGCTTTTCTCTGATCTGTGGGGTGCTCAGGATCTTCCATCTCGGATACGCCTATATCTTTCCACTGACGGTATACGGCACCTGGTTGTTCATGTCTGCTTTCGATTGGCCCCTGATCCCGTCTATTTTGGGGATGGTGGTCATCCAGTTTATTGTCTCCATCCTCATTTATAAGGGAATGATTAAGAAATATATGTATACCGAGGATGTCCTTCTGACGGCACTGCTCCTCGTGGCGCTGATCGTGGAGCAGGCAGCCAATTATTTCTACCCGATTCAGGCAGGTGTCTATCTGAACACCACCCTGGTCGACGGTGTCTTTCAACTGGGAGAGGTGGTGGTTCCCAACCAGCTGATGGTCAGCGCCTTGATCAGCCTTGCGATGACCGGTGCCTTCGTTGTCTTTTTCGTCAAAACAAAAACCGGAATGGCCATCCGGGCTTTGTCTCAGGATATTTATTCATCGAAAATTGTCGGGATCAACGTCGAGACGCTCTATGCCATTACGATGATGATCGTTCTATTGCCCGTCATCATCGGGATGCTGCTTGTGGCGCCGGTCCTGGAAGTCAACCCGTTCATGGGCTGGACGTACATGACGACCGCCATTCTTGTCGCGGTTTTAGGCGGTTTGGGGAACATTAAAGGGACGATTATGGCCAGTTTTTTAATCGGGTTTACCCACGCCATCGCCAGCAATGTCATAGGAGAGCCGCGCTTTATGACTTTATCGGCATTGATCCTCGTGATGGTTGTTTTAGTTGTTCGACCTCAGGGATTAGCAAGGAGTGAGTCGTTATGGTAGAAATGGAATTAAAGAGAGACCGCATCGTCATCCGGTTTGGAACCAAGAAGTGGGAATGGACTCTGGAGCCGCGCTACTGGCGCAATACACTGATCTGGGCGCTCGCCCTTTTCCTTTTTCCGACCATCGCCTATTTTGTCAGCCCCGGTCTGATTAATACGATGATCTCGGCCAATATTTATGCCGCGATCGCCATGCCACTGGCGCTGATGACGATCGGCACGGGGCGCATGAACTTCGGCCCCCAGTTTTACATCGGCGTGGGAGGCTATACGGCGGCACTCTTGAGCATCGCTTATGGCTGGGGACCTCTGACAACGCTGCCTTTTGCCATCCTGATGTCCATGATTGCAGCTCTTCTGTTCAGCCCGCTGGTCATTATGGCGCGCGGTCTTTACTATGTGCTCCTGTCACTGCTTATGCCGCTGGTTTTCCTCGAAGTGACCTTCATCTATACCGATATCTTCAAGGGGGATACCGGTCTGTTCGGCATAGTGCCGCTCCTGGATACCGGCAACGCCAAAAACAATTTTCTCATTATCGGCTATCTTTCCACCGTGATCATGTTCGCTTATCTGTGGATCATCAATAAAATTCTCAAATCCCGCTATGGGCTTCTGATGGCGGCGATCAACGATGATGAAGAAGTCGCCCATTCCATCGGCATCAATATCAACAAGATCAAAATCATCGCCTTCGTCGGCGCCGCGACGCTGGTGGGTATCATCGGGTGGTTCTACGCTCATTACTTCAGTTCGTTTGCCGGACAGACCTACCTGCCGCTGACGTTTATGCTGAAGGTCCTGCTGGTCCTCATGATCGGTGGGCGTGCCCAGATCTTCGGCTGCGTGGTCGGCGGTTATTTTGTTTCCTTTCTGGAAATGCTGATGATCCGGTTCATGGGGCCGATCCAACCCCTCCTGTTCCCGATTATTCTTCTGGTCCTGCTATTTGTTCTCCCGGAAGGCTTATTCGGTCTTTACCGGAAGCGCCGTTATCGCGAATATTTACCAACCATCCATGTGCGGAGGTAAGAGGCTATGGCGCCATTACTTAAAGTAAGCAATCTGGTCAAACGTTTCGGAGGGATCGTGGCAGTCAACGATGTATCCTTTGAAATTCATAAAGGGGAAACGCTGGGATTTATCGGTCCCAACGGCGCCGGTAAATCCACGGTCGTCAACTGCCTGACGGGTTACTTTCCCGCTACGTCCGGGAAAATTGAAATGAACGGCGTGGACATCAAGCATATGAAGCCTCATCAAAGAGCGCATCTGGGGCTTGCCCGGACGTATCAGATTCCGCGTCCTTTCCCGGAACTAACGGCGCTGACCAGTGTTTTGGCCAGTTCCATTTCCGGGAAAAAAAGGATCAATCAGAGTTTTCAGGACGCGATGTACGATGCGACGCATTATCTGGAATTTGTCGGTCTTTTCAGCAAACGCAATATTCTGGCGCGGGACCTGACGTTTTACGAACTGAGAATGCTGGAGTTGGCCCGGGCTCTGGCAACGACGCCTCAGTTGCTGTTTATCGATGAAGTCATGGCCGGCCTCAATCCCGGTGAAGCCAAAAACGCCATCAAGATGATTCGCAAAGCCAAGGAAGAATTCGGCATCACCGTCTTCTGGATCGAACATGTGATGGCGGTTCTGATGGAAGCGGCCGACCGGATTGTCGCGATCAACTATGGCGCCAAACTGGCGGAGGGCACACCGGATGAAGTGGTTAATAATGATGACGTGATTGAAGCGTATCTGGGGAGAGGTTGGAGGGAATATGCTTGAAGTAAGTGATCTGAGCGCGTCTTATGGCGTTATTCCGGCGCTGAACGGGGTCAGTTTCAATGTCCGCCAATCGGAAATCGTGACTATCCTGGGGTCCAACGGCACCGGGAAGAGTTCGATCCTGAATTCGATTCAGGGCATGATGAAGCCTACCAGCGGCAGGATACTTTTTCGCGACGAAGCCATTCAGGGTCTGCCGTCGCATAAAATTGTAAATCGCGGCATTGTGCAAGTCCCCGAGGGTATGAAAAGTTTTCCCTATATGACCGTAAGGGAAAATCTTTTGCTGGGGGCTTACAGGAAAGCATCCTGGTCCAAAAGAAAGCAGACACTGGAATATGTTTTCAGCCTTTTCCCTATCTTAAAGGAAAGATCGAACATGTCGGCGCGTCTGCTTTCCGGCGGCGAGCAGCAGATGCTGAAGATCGGCAGGGGACTGATGGCCATCCCCCATCTTTTAATGGTCGATGAACCGTCGATCGGGCTGGCGCCGCTCATCGTCGACAGCGTTTATGAGACTCTCGGCAAACTTCGGGAAACGGGACTGACGATTTTATTGACGGAACAAAATGCACTGCGCGCCCTGCAGCTGGCCGACCGGGGTTATATTATTCAGGAAGGAAGAATCGTCATCGAGGGAACCGGGAAGGATCTGATGAAGAACAATCTGGTGAAAAAGGCATATTTAGGGAGATAGCAATGGAAGATTATTTTTCTTATACGGCAAAACTTTTCAATCCCGATGAAGCAAGCCAAAAACCCGAAGCGCTCAAGGGCATCCGGGTGCTGGATTTTTCTCACGTGATCTTCGGACCGATTGCCGCAAGGCTTCTGGCGGATTACGGCGCGGAAGTGATAAAATTAGAGTTGCCGTTTTACGGCGATCTGTGGCGGCCGGCGACCTATTGGGGAAAGTACTGGAAACACTCCAATCCGATCTGGCACAACATCACTAAAAATAAGTATTTTCTTTCGGTCAATCTTCAACTGAAAGAGTCCAAGGAACTCATCTATAAAATGGCCGAAGAAGCGGACGTCGTCATTGAAAACTTCGCGCCCGGTACGGCGGATGCGTGGGGCATCGGATATGAAAAAATATCGAAGATTAATCCGAAAATTGTTTTCCTGAGCTGCTCCACTTACGGTCAGTTTGGTCCGATGCGTTATTTTCCGGGCTGGGATCTCTTAGCCCAGGGAGCCAGCGGCGTTTTGACTTTAAATGGTTATCCGAATACAGACATCTACTACAAGCTGCCGGATTATGTCGGTGATTTTGTCCCCGGCAATTTCGGCGCGCTGGCCGTGTTAATGGCCCTCTATCACAGAAAGAAGACCGGTAAGGGGCAGTATATTGATATGGCGCAAACCGAAGGCCTGATGCGCATGTTATTTAATTACACATATAACTCTGTGACGAAGGAAGCTATCGGGCGAACAGGAAATACCGATCCCACAATGATACCGGCCTCGATTTTCAAAACCGCCGATGATAAATTTCTGGCGCTGGCCTGTGCAACGTCCGGCCAGTTTAAGACTTTTGCCGAGGCTATCGGTAAGGCAGACCTCGCCTCGGATCCCCGCTTTACCAATACGTTGGAACGGTTGAAGCCCGATAACGCCAAGGCGTTGACTGCATTGACGATCGACTGGATCAAGTCAAAGTCCTGTGCCGAAATTGTCAAACTGGCCGATGAAAAAGGATTTCCTGCAGCCGAAGTGGCCGACGACTACATGATTGCCAACGAGGAATGGCGGCGAAAAAGGGGGAGTGTCATTCTTTTTAAAGATGATGTGTACGGCAATCTGGTCATTGCCGGGCCGTCCGCACAGCTTTCCGGAACGCCGGCGCGCACCAAATGGCTGGCGCGGCCGCTCGGTTATCATAACCGGCTTGTGCTTAAGAAATTTCTGGGGTTGTCGGAAGAGCAAATCAAGGAGCTGGAAAAGAAAAAAGTCGTCGGGACATTTGACGACAGGCCGGGATTGAAACCGCCTGTCTATTATAATCTGAGTGAGGATCCCATCTATAACTACGGAAAAGAGGTTGGAAAATGAGCCCGAAGGAAGAAATTTATACTCGACACGCAGCCAAGGGCAGTGACCGGGGGAAAATCCTGGCCGAAATCATGAATGCCGAAGGCAAACCGGAAGTGCTCGACGACATTCTCGTGCTCGATGTCAGTTCGGCGAATTTTGCGGGCATTATCGCCGCGAGTTTTCTTGCCGAGTTTGGAGCGGAGGTCATTAAGATTGAACCTGCGGAAGGTGATCCGGCGCGGCAGATTACCCCTTTCGGGGTCACGGTCCAGGGTGTGGGAATTCCCTTCATGTTTGAAGGCCGCAATAAGCGGTATATGACGCTGGACATCAAAAACAATCCTGAAGACCGAAAAGTATTTGCGAAGCTTGCCCAGAGGGCCGCCATAGTGATTGAAAGCTTCTCACCCGGCGAGATGGACGGCTGGGGGATCGGTTACCGTCAACTGAGCCAGACCAATCCGGGGTTGATTTATATCGCTCTTTCCGCTTACGGGCAATACACGGATAAAGCCAAAGAGTCCGCGAAAATGCCTGATACGGATATCACCTCGCAGGCGGGATCAGGGCTTCCCGCGCAGATGGGCGGGTTGCCCAATGAACCCGAACCCCTAAACTGGCCGCTCCGCGGCGGCATGTGGGCGGGTTGGTATATTTCAGGGCTTTCCGCAGCTCTGGGCGGCACGGTCGCCCTGATCCACAGGCAAAACACCGGTCAGGGTCAGATGGTCGACGTAGCCGGTATGGACGCCTATTCTTCCATGGTCGGCATGCCGGCCACCATCGGTTTTACCTGGGAAAAAGCCCGTCCGCGTATCGGCGTCCTGGATTTTATTCTGTATCCTTATGGACACTGGAAATGCAAAGACGGTTTTGTGGCCATTGCCGCTCCCCGTGATCATGACTTTCGCGCGCTCCTAAAAATTCTTGGTCTCTGGGAACAGGAAGACGATTGGCGCTATTCGTCGGATCGTATTCCCGATATTCTGGAGCAGGCCATTCACCTGCATAAGATCATCGAGGAAAAGACGCTTCAATTCACCAGCGATGAACTGGTTAAAATGGCTTTGAATTACAGCAAAAGGTCGGCCAGATCCAAATGGCGGGGCGGCGGCGTTCCCATTGTCATGAAGCTCATGACGCCGGAGGAGGCCATGGGCAATAAACAGTGGCAGATCCGCAAGGCCTTTCAGGAAGTGGAGGATGAAAAACTGGGAAAATATACGATCAGCGCCAATTTTGTAAAAATGTCCGAATCGCCTCCGCGTGTCAAATGGGTTTCCAGTGAAATCGGCAAGGACAATGACTACGTCAGGAATAAATATCTGAAAGATTAGGAGGATCAAATATTCGGCAGAAATTTGATCGGATTATTTTTAGAACTTTTTTATGAGGAGGAGGGGAAATGATGAAGCGAACAAGAAGTGTTAACATTGTCGTTTTTACAGCATTGATGCTCCTGGTTGCGATTGCAATCGGCGCACCATCCATCTCAGGGGCGCAGCCGAAAGGCGAACCCTTCGTCATCGGTTACATCGGCATGGTGGCCTCACCCGGTACCAGACCCTGTATGGACATCCAGAAGATGGCCGTTGAAGAAGTCAACGCCATGGGTGGTATTCTGGGTCGACCGGTAAAGTATGTGGTCATGGATAATAAAGGCGACACGTCGTTGTCCGTAGAGGCGTTTCGCAAGCTGGTCATTGAAGATAAGGCCAAGTTTGTTTCTGTGGAAGGCAGATCGGAAATCTGTCTGGCCGTGCAGGAAGCATCCGGAATGCTGGCGAAAGAATATCCGCATATTCTGGTTTTCAACGGGCCGATGGGTTCCGAACTGACGGCGCGCATCATCGACGAAGCGCCGAAATACGATCATTGCTTCCGCGATTGGGATCCGGAACCGGCGCATTACGCCCAACAGAAATATTTCTTCTGCAAAACGATTCCTGAATATGAAAAAGCCAGAAAGATTGCGTTTCTCTGGGAAGACCTGGCCTGGACGACGGAATGGCGCAAAGGCATCAGTTATATCAATTTGCCGACCTGGGAAAAAATGGCCAAAGATTGCGGCCTGGAAATTGTTTACAGCAAAGCGGTGAAGCCCCGCGGCACGATGTATCTGCCGATTCTTCAGGATATCAAAAAATCAAACGCCGATCTGATTTTTTATATCAGTTCCTGGTTTACCGACACGGAATCTTTTGCCAAACAGTGGGCCGATTCTGCGGCCAGAGACATTCAGGTTAACCTTTACGGCGGCGTTGCCCAGACCCAGGATTACTGGAGGATGACGGGAGGCAAGGCTTTGAGTATCATCAGTTCCTACACAGATCTGGATGATATTGCTCTGACGGACAAAACCATACCGCTTGTAAAAAAAGCCCACGCGCGAAAAATCCCCATGCAGATTCACGTTCACATCGCGTATGCGGATATCTATCATTTCAAGGCGGCTATTGAGAAAGCCAAAGGGACCGGAGACATCAAGAAACTAATCAAGGCTATGGAGGATGTGGAAACAGTTTATTCTCTGGGAAAGGTGAAATATGAAACCCAGAAGATTAAACCTTTCTTCCATTCACGGATGAGAGTCAATCCGAAGGATCCTTACAAAACTTACCCCGGATACTACTATCAGCTGATTGTCCAGTTCCAGCAGGGCGGGAAGATTGCCTATTTGCATGAGTCCTGTCCGGAAAATGAAGCCCATGTAGCCAAGTGGGTTGACCCCAAGCGCTACAAAAAACCGGCTGAGTTGAGGAAGTAAAAAGTCTTTAAGCTGTTTAAACTGTAGGCTGTACTGTAGGCTGTAAGGAAGGCGGCATTCTAAAAGGGTGCCGCCTTTTTTTACGGCTTAGACGTCACCATCTGTTTATGCCTTAAGCGCTGCAATTGATTTTGTGATCTCCGCGTTATCCTGATGAAAGATCAAAAGCCAGCACCCCTTTATCTGCGGAATGAAGATGATCAGATATGCGGATGCGGATATCAAAATAGCATTTTTATTTTTTCTTATCCTTTTTACCTTTGCCCTTGCCTTTTTGGCCATAGAGATCGTCTCCGCGCTTGAGAGCATGGAATTCCGGCGAACCGGGTTTAATGCCCAGGCTTTTAGCCAGCGCTCCCCATCCCCGACCTCTATTTTTCTGATACTGCTCCGTCACGACGTCAATCGGCCTTCCGGACATTTCCCCTAATCGCAGCGCGACGTAAGCATCCGCCGGTTGGGGGAAATTGCTAAGCACGGTCGTGATCTGGGCATCGCCGATGTTGAAACGCGCACCGATCTTCGCGCGAAAACCGGAAGGATCTGCCTGTGCCTGAATATTGAAATTGGACATCCAGGCGAAGTCTGCCGCAAGTACGATTGACGGTGCAAAAAAGAGTGCTATCAAGACCGTAAAAAAAAGTAATTTCTTTATTCTCATCTTATCCTCCATGTCTTGCTTTTTTTAGAATTTCAGTTGCTCGCGAAATGCCGCTTGACACGTCAACGCGATATTTCATATACTTTACATCACATAGGGAAACGAGTTCAATCTTTTTTTCAAAGCCACTCGCGAGAAAACAGGAGGAGCCATGTCCAATAATCATGTTCTGCAGGCACTGATCTTTATCCAAAACTGGGGTGAGGAAAGTGGTGTGATGGAATTTCTCAAAGGAAATTCGCATGCGATATCGATTTTTCATGTCATGGGACGTTACAGTTACATCATCGACTCCAATTTTGACGATAAAGAGCAGTTAAGCGATTGGATTAACCAGATCAAATCACTCAAACTTGCTGCAGGTATTCCGGCGGTCATTTCCATGCAGACACAGAAAGTGATTGATGTCTTCAAACAAAAAGGAAAATTTGATTTAAAAGATTACAAGGATCTTACGGACCGTTTTCATTTTTTCATGCTCATTGATAATCCGCACCACGACGATAAACTGATCGAATTGCTGAAAAAGATGCGCATCGTGCATTCCATTCTGCACATTCAGGGAGCGAGTTCATTTATTGTCGAAGTGATTACAGAATCCTATGATAGTTACAAGCAATTACTTGGCAAAACCAAAACGCTCAAAAGTATCCAGCATATCGAAACTCTCGAAGTGATTTCCGTGAAAAAGTACCGCAATCAGGTAATTGATAAAGGCGGCAGGCTTTCTTATCCTCAAACGGATATCAGAGAACTTTATACACTCTGAGATTTTATTGCAGACCAAAAAAAGACGGCGGTTGGAAGAATCCCACCGCCGTCTTGCATCTTTAAGTCAAACGGTTAAGCCGTTCACAACTATCGGCCTTTAAAAACGGGTGCCCTTTTCTCGAGGAACGCCTTTGCGCCTTCCTTGAAATCTTCGGTAAATTGCAATGCTTTGCTTGCGCTGTATTCAACTTTCATGACGCCTTCGAAGACTGTGGTTTCCAGCCCTTCGCGAACCGCTCTCATAATTTCTCGCTGTGCGACCGGAGCGCCGTTGGCCAGCTTCTTGGCCAGTTTCTTGGCTGTTGCCAGCACTTCAGCCTGTGGAACGACTTTGTTGAGCAATCCCAATGCCAACGCATCTTTTGCCGGCATAAAATCGCCCGTCAGCATCAATTCCAGAGCTTTGGTCTTGCCGATGAAGCGGGGCAGGCGTTGCGTGCCGCCCCAGCCGGGATTGAGGCCCAGCTTGACTTCCGGAAGGCCCAATGTCGCTTCTTCAGCCATGATTCTGAGATGGCAGCAGCAAGCCAATTCCAGGCCGCCTCCGTAAGCGCCTCCCTGCATGGCGGCAATGATGACTTTCGGATAATTTTCAATTTTGAAATAAATCTCGTTGCCGTTGTATTTGGGAATATTTCCGGCTTGAAGTCCTGCGAATTCGGTAATGTCTGCGCCCGCAGAAAACAATTTGCTGCCGGTGCCGGTGATGATGATAACGCGTACGGCGTCGTCTTTTTCACATTTCTTCAGCAGGTCTTCGAGGTCTCTCAAAACTCCCTGTCCCATTGAATTTGCCGGCGGATGATTGATAGCCGCGACAACGACCATGCCGTCTTGTTCCACTGTCAGTTTCTCATACTCAAAAGCCATTGTTCTTCCTCCTTATGTTATGATTTTATTAAAATTAATCGAATGACGCACTACTCCTCGTGACCGGCACTATAGAAAGAACACACAACCGTGTCAAGCGGAAAGAGCACAGCTATTTTAGGTGGACCGTTATCGACAACTTTGCGTCTGTATTATTGGTTTCATCGACGTTTACTGAGAGGACACACGTCACTGCAGCATCAGCTTTCTGCTGTGCAAAGGACCTCACGACGATGACACAAAAAAGAGGGAACGGCCGAGGCCGTCCCCTCTGAAGAACGCTTGCGACTTAGCGTAGGTGATTAACCCAGGATTTTGGTCTGTACATTCCTGAGAATATTTTCTGCATCGGTGACGATAGTCTGAACCAGATCATTGACCTTGGGCATGTCGTTGATCCGCTGAGCTGCTTCGCCGGCAGCCATCATCGCTTTTTCCTGATCACCCAGACAGACGGCGCGGATGGAATCAACCTCATAATCGATCAGAGCCATATCAATGGTTGTATAGTCATCCGGTGTACCTAAAAAGACGCCCGGAGATTTTTGTAAGGTGTTGACTGCATGGAGCTCGCTGCGTTTATTCTTAATCCAGCGCGCCGGTCCGACAAAGCCGCGCGCCACCAGCGTGCCGCGGTCGCCCGCGTCCACGACGCCTTGTTTCCAGATCTGGTGGAAATCGCTTTCCTGAGTAGCCAGGAAGCGTGTACCCATCTGGGCTCCGTCGGCGCCCAGAACCAGTGCGGCCGCGAGGGTCTTGCCGTCGCAAAATCCACCGGCGCCGCAGACAAGGGTTTTCTCATCGGAAACGGCTTCGACCACGGCGGGAAGAAGGATCATGGAGTGAACGGGCTCCCAGGAAGTGTGGAAACCGCCTTCATGCCCCGAAGCGACGATCACGTCAACGCCGGCTTTCTTGCAACGCTGCGCGCCCTTAACGGATGGAACCACGTGCATCCAGGTAAAGCCGGCACCCTTGATCTTGTCTTTCAATCCGACCGGGTCACCGGCGGAGGTAAAGATGACTTTAAAGTGTTTCTTAATATCCGGATTTTCTTCCCGAACCTTGATGGCCGTGTCAATCATAACCATCGCTTTATCCCTGAGTTCCGCGGAAACCATGACATTGATCCCGAAAATGCCGCCCTGATCTTTGGTCAGGCGGTAAGTTCGTTTTAAGAGATTTTCCAGAACCGTCGCCATATCATCGTTCATGGTGGAATCGGCTGTTTTGATGAAAGCCTCGTAGATCCACGGCTGGTCTTGCTTGTTGAAAAGACCGCTTGTCGAGAGCAGACCGAGAACACCGGCATTCGCTGCGGCGACGCAAAGGTTATTGTTGGAAAAAGGTCCCATACCCGCCTGGATGATAGGATATTTGATCCCCACCAGATCACACAATCTTGATTTAATCATAAAACGCACTCCTTCTATATTTATTTTAGTAGCTCGTCACTTTGGTTTGGTCCGTCAGGGTCTTAAAAAATCTTTCCCGGGATCGCCGAATATTTCGGTACGCATACTCCACGATCGGCTTATTTTGCCATATCATCAATCTTAATATTGTCAAGAACCAAAGAATGGCTTTTACTGTTCAAATAACTCTTGAATTGAATTCAATTCTGTATATTATGGTCTCTGACGCAAATGAGTGAATCCTGACATGAGTAATCTCAATTACAATAGTTTATTCAATAAAATCTATTACATCATCATAATAACTTTATCCCAAAAGACAATAAGCCGCCAGGGCTTTTTCATAAAAATATTTCGAAAAGAGGACAAAAGCCGGTCAATAAATCAAATTGACCATTTTTTTATCACTCTGTCATGAAGTGTCTATAAGGCATGTAACTTAAGGAGAGAATTATGAATGTAGCAGTCTTATTGATTATTGCGGCAGTCCTATTTTATTTAGCCTATCGTTTTTATGCGCGTTTTATAGCCAAACTATTTAATGAAAATGACAAAAATCCGACGCCGGCCTATTCCATGAAAGATGATCGTGATTACGTGCCGACAAAACCCGTGGTTTTGTTTGGCCATCATTTTGCCAGCATCGCCGGAGGCGGGCCCATTATCGGTCCCACCATCGCGGTTATTTTCGGGTTTATGCCCGTCTGGCTTTGGGCGGTGGTCGGCACCATCTTTATCGGCGCCGTTCAGGATATGACCGTTTTATTTGCCAGTATCCGGGAAAAGGGCAAATCCGTTGCCGAGATCGCCAGGGAATCTCTGGGCAGTACGGGATTTTTTTTATTTATCACTTTTGCCATCCTGATGCTCCTGCTTCTGACTTCCGCGTTTCTGGGGTTGACGGCCGTATCGCTCACCTCTTTGGTTCCTCTGGATATGATGCGGCTGGACCCCGGCCAGACCATCGTGAATACCATTATGGTCAATGGTGTGCTCAATGCGCAGATCGGCGGCATCTCTTCAACATCCCTTATCATCATCACGAGTTTTGCGCCGGTTTTGGGCTGGCTGGTCTATAAGCGGGGCGTGAGTGTTAAACTGGCCGTTCCTCTGGCTATCATCGTCTGTATCTGTTCCATTCTTGTCGGCATGCGGTTTCCGGTTTCTCTGGATCCCGGTGTCTGGATGATCATTCTTTGTTTCTATACGCTGTTCGCGGCGGGTATTCCCGTCTGGATCATTTTGCAGCCCCGGGATTTTACCAATTCCTTTTTGCTCTATATGGGTGTCATTGCCCTGTTTATCGGGGGCATTGCGGCCGGACTGAAAGGCATTACTTTTACGGCGCCCGCATTTAATCTGGCGCAGGGTTCCGCAAAGCTCGGACCGGTTTGGCCATTTTTGTTTATCACTGTGGCCTGCGGCGCAATTTCCGGTTTTCATGCCTTGGTGGCCGGCGGAACGTCCAGCAAACAGGTCTCCAAAGAATCGCACGTTAAGAAGATTGCCTTTGGCGGGATGTTGCTGGAGGGATTGCTGGCGATCGGTGTGATGATCGCCGTCGGCTGCGGGATCGCCTTCGGCGATTATGTGAATATCGCTTTTCCCACGGCTGTCGGCGTCAAAGCCAATCCGATTCTGGCATTTGCCGTCAGCGTCGGCGGGCTCTTGGATAAAGCTCTGGGCATTCCGCCGATTTACGGGACGGTTTTCGGGATCCTGATGGTTGAAGGCTTTGTCATCACGACGCTCGACACAGCAGTGCGGCTGAACCGGTATTTATTTGAGGAGCTCTGGCAGGTAATTTTCAAAAAAGTTCCGAAAATCATGAGATCCTATCTTTTCAATGCTCTGCTATGCGTCGTCTTCATGTATTTTCTTGCTTACACCAACGCGTTTGCCGCGATCTGGCCGATCTTCGGCTCCGCCAATCAACTACTGGCCTCGCTCGCACTGATCGCCGTCTCTGCGTGGCTGGCGAAAAGAAAGAAAACGGCATGGTTTACCATAGTGCCGGCGATCTTCATGATGGTCACCACCATCTATTCGCTTCTGTCTCTTCTGATCAACAAGTATATCCCTAAAAACAATATTGCATTGTCCGTTACGGACATCCTGTTGATCATCCTCTGCATCGGGGTCATTTATTTGGCTGTGAAGAAATGGAGGTCCTTAGGAACCAATAATAAGCAGACCATGAAGGGCATTCCATGAAATCTGATTCTTCAAAATGTCAATCACTAGCGATAAGCGATCCCGGGGGAACGTTATCATCCATCTTAATTAACGGATATTCTATATCGTTCAAGAAAAGCGGCGTCGGACCGCCCCTTGTCGTTTTCCATGGATGGATAGGTGATGAAGACACCTTCGCTCCCTGTCACGCTGCCTTCGCTCAACATTATACCGTCTACAGACCGGCATGGCCGGGTTATGGTAAAAGTTCTCCTCTATCGAATTTCTCTATCGGAGACTTTGTCGAGATCGGGAGGCATTTCATTCTCGCGACAGGCAATACCCCGGTAACTCTTGTCGGTAACTGTCTGGGCGGCGTTGTTGCCGTTGAACTGATTCGGCTTTATCCGGAATTGGTAAAACAACTGATCCTCATAGAGATGTATGACTACATGCCTTGGTATATGCATTTTCTGCTCATCCCCAATCTGAATGTCTTTCTCTACAATCAGCTGTTTAAAAATACGGCACATTTCCGCATTCTTAACCGTCTTTTGACCACTAAATTTGTCAGGGAGGGCAAAGCAATGCGTTACACGGAGGAGGGCTTCCATCGCACTGATGCCCAAACAGCCATCGATTTTCTAAAGGCCGTGAAAGGTTTCGAAGATAAATTATATCGTGAGCAATACCGGACGGGTATTGCGACAATCTATGTGGAAGGCGGGCGAAGCTTCAAACCCATTAGCGCATTCCGCGAAACAGCAATCAAATACTTCAATAATTTAACCATTGTGTCAATGCCGGAATCTTTGCATATGCCCATCGCAGAGCAACCTGAACATTTCAGCGCCAATGTACTTCATCATCTCGGCCACTCATCATCGGGATAAGAAAAGACGAGAACAAGATTGACCCTCCATATGTGTATGAAAATAATTATATCCGTCATCCGGCAAAATTTCATTTATGCCGGTATTTACACTTTTCAGGTTTTTGGAGTGATTAAATCAGGACTGGGTTCCGGTCAAGTATAGTCAAGGACTAAGATAGCCATTTCACGGCTCTCAGCAGAGCATCGATTTGTGACAGGGTTTTTGTATAGCCAGGCCCTCCCGGAGATTCCCGGCCCGCTAATCTTAAAGTCGTCTATTTATCCCTGAATCCCCTATGTTTCAATCATCATCAGCTTATCGCCGATTTCCACTGAGGAGCCGGGAGAAACAAAAATATCTGTCACTTTGCCACTGATCTCGGCCATGATGTTGGTCAGCATTTTCATGGCTTCCAAAACAACCAGAACGTCACTTTCACTGACCGCTTCGCCCACAGCCACAGGAATCTGATTGATCACGCCTTTCATTGTCGCGCGGATATCACCTACGCAAGCCAGTGTCTCTATTTCTTTGGCGGAAAGGGTGACTTTAACCTTCGCTTTTGCTCCTCCTTCATCTTCGGCAACCGTTAAGATCGGTTCCGGATGATAGTCGACGCCGAGGATCGTCATGTAATCGCCGTCCTTGGTGCGGCGCATCGGGCCGATTTCAATGGTGTGGTGTTTACCGTAAGCGTCGGGGAATTCAAATTTGTCGCCGATGCCGAATCCGCCGCGCCTGAACCACACACTGGGCGGCAGGACCCAGGTTTTGCCGAATTTTTCCTCAAATTTGAAGAAGCTCACAGCGTCATTAGGATGCTGCAGATACAGCACCAGTTCGTCATCGGTGGCCTTCCGGCCTAAAGCGTGATCGAGCATTCGCTTTTCAATGATCAGGTCGATATCTTCAATCTTCTGATAGCCGGATTCTCTTTTGACAATCTTCTTCCAATCCTCACCGAACACAGCTTCATAAATATCGGGTCCCGGTTTGTAAAACGGGAACTTGCCGTAACGCTCCAGCATCAGGTTCTTCAGATCATCGCTGGCGTCTTTGTAGCGTGCTCCCTTGACGACGTTGTTGGCGGCTGTCGTCCAGAGAATCTGCGATCCGGGTGTCACGCTCCAAAAGTTCCCCAGTTCTGTCTGCACGCGGGGCAGTTCTTTCTGTAAAATTTCCGGCATGCGTCCAAGAAATCCGCCTTTCTGGGCCTGCTCGAAGCTCGAACCTGTGGCGCCGCCGGGCAACTTGTGAGTTTGCACGGTCGGATCAAACCCGAAAAACTGCGACTCGAAATCACGATAACACGGGCGTTCCCGTCTTAGCTTGTTGGAGGCGTCGATGATGGCCTGCTTGTCCAGACCGATAGCCGTGTGGCCATAGTCCTCGAGGGTGTTCACAATGGTAAGAAGCGGCGGCGGGCCATAGAATCCGGTCAGGGCATGGTCTCCCGCGTCGAAAATCTTTGCGCCGCTCTGGACGGCGGCCACGACACGTCCGATTTCATTGCCGTCGGTGTTGTGGCCGTGGTAATGAACGAGCAGATCGGGATGCCTCTGCATAATCGCGTGGATCAGATCGCCGATGCGCCGGGGCGTTCCCAGACCGGCGTGATTTTTGACGGCCAGAATGATATCCGGTCCGGTCACCTCAAGGATCTCGGCAATCTTTTTCAGGTAGAACTTGTTGGTGTGCTCGGGCCCGGTGGAAAAACAAACCGCGGCCTCAAGAATCCTTCCAGCCTTCTTGACTTCTTCATAAACGGAAATCATGTTGGGAATATAGTTCAGGAAATCGAAAACACGCCAGACGTGGACGTAACGCGCAAACGTCTCTACAGTCAGGCGGATGACATTTTCCGGATAAGGACGGTAGCCGAATAGATTGATGCCCCGGCAAAGCGTCTGAAAAAGCGTATCCGGCATGTAACCTGAAAGCACCTCAATCTTTTCGAGGGGATTCATCTGTTTGCGCAGCAGGTCAACATGCACTGACGCACCGCCTGTGATTTCCAGGGAAAAGAAACCAGTGGCATTTCTTTCCGGGGCCACCAGAATCTGGGTATGAGGCATGATCCTGTTTTTAAAATCCGACTGGGACAAGTCCCGTTCCGCATTGGTAACGTAGTATCCTTTTTGCCGGCGCATCTTATCGAGTATGGATTTTACTCCGGTGTTTTTAAGTTCCCGGGGGGTGATTCGTCCTTCGGGTAAGCTTTTCATAAAACAGTTTCTCCTTGGCGCTTTTTCTGTCAGTAGGCGTAGGGATTGATTTTCAGCGAGTGGATTTCCGCGATGAGTTTGGACAGTCTGGCAATTTCCCGTTCCGTTTCAGGATAGTTAAATATTTCGGGGTGCAGATCGAGATAGCTGGTCGTAAATTGACCGCTGCGGAAATCTTTTTCATCGCAGATGGACAGATAAAACGGAATCGTGGTTTTCGGGCCGACGATTAAGAAATCCCGGAGCGCCCGTTTCAGACGCTGAATGGTTTGCTCCCACGAATAGCCGCGCACCGTCAGTTTCACCAGGAGCGAATCGTAATCGGTCGGTATCTTGTAACCTTGATATACAATGCCGTCGAGGCGGATTTCCGGACCGCCGGGTGACTGATAGACTTCCACGCGTTTGCCGCCCTCCGGCATAAAGTTGTTTTTCGGGTCCTCCGCATTGACCCGGACCTGAATGGCTTTGCCGACCAGATGAATGCGTTCTTCCGGAATTTCCAGCCGGCCGCCTTCTGCCAGGAGAATCTGCTGGCGGATAATGTCAATGCCTGTCAAGATTTCCGTTACCGTATGCTCAACCTGCAGGCGGGTATTGACTTCCATGAACCAAAATTCATTGGTTTGCGGGTCTACCAGGAACTCTACCGTGCCGGCGTTTACATAGCCGGCTTTACTGGCGGCGCGAATAGCCGTCTGATGCATTGCGTCCAAGACGGAAGGCGGCAGATCCGCGGGGGCGATTTCCAGGAGTTTCTGATGGCGCCTTTGGATGGAACAATCTCTCGTTCCAAGATGCATAACGTTGCCGTAGGTGTCGGCGAGGATCTGGACTTCGATATGCCGGGGTGATTCCACAGCCTTTTCAATATAGATGCGATCGTCGTTAAACGCGGAACGTGCCTCGGAACGCGCCTGAGGTAGTTGAGCTCTCAGTTCTTCTGCGCTTGCGATTTTACGGATGCCGCGCCCGCCGCCGCCGGCCAAGGCCTTGAACATGATGGGATAGCCATACTTTGCACCAAAGGCCAGTGCTTCACGGATGCCATCCTCGCCTTCGGAGAGGACACCCGTCCCAGGTACAAAAGGGATAGAGGCTTTTTCCATGAGGCTGCGGGCGACGACCTTGTTGCCCAGGTCGCTGATGACCTTGGGCGGAGGTCCGATAAAAATGAACCCGGCCTCTTCGCAGGCTGTGGCCAGGTCCGGATTTTCCGATAAGAAACCGTACCCGGGATGTATGGCATCTGCTCCGGATTTCTGTGCCGCCCAAATGATCTTATCAATATTCAGATAATCTTTGCGGGGCCCGTCGCCGATCAAAATGGCCTGGTCGGCGAAACGCAGGAAATAAGCTTCACTGTCCGGTTTCTCATAAATGGCCGCCGTGTCGAGCCCCATTTCTTTTGCCGTGCGAATTATTCTTAAAGCGATTTCACCGCGATTCGCCACTAATATTTTCCGGATTTTTTTCAAAATACTTTCCCTTTAGGTGCTAAACCTGTTCTGGTATAAAATACCTTCACTTCAAGACGGCTTTATACTGATGATGGTGGAACCTTGTCAAGCGGAAGTCTGTCCGGGTCGTTCCTGCGGATGCCTGTCAGGATTCCAAAAGGCTTTTCAGAATTTTCTTCATGTCCTCGAGGCGGAACGGTTTACCCAGGACGTCTTGAAAACCATGATCCAAAAAGTCCTGAATTTGAGAATCGCCAAATTCGGATAAGATGGCAACGGCTTTGACATCCGGGTCAATATTTTTGAGCCTGGCGAGTGCAGCATCACCACCCAAGCCCTGCTTAACGGAAATTTCCATAAAGACGGCACTGAAGGCTTCATCGGCTTCTCTCGCTTCCTGGTAAAGACGGATGACCTCCTGGCCGCTGGCCACGCCGGTAACAGCGAATCCCAGCTTTTCCATATACATCTGAAGAATTTTGAGGATGTCTTCATTATCATCCATAATCAGAATCCGTTTCGGAGCAGGTGCCTGTTCAACAACCGGCGGCATTTCGTCTACGATACTTCCTGGTTGAGCCGGAAGATACAAACTGAACATCGCTCCGCCGTTTTCTCCCGAATTTACGGCGATGTATCCACCGTGTTTCTTTAAAACAGAATGACAGACTGCCAGGCCCAGGCCTATACTCTTATCTTTGCCTATAGGCTTAGTAGAGTAATACGGGTCAAATATTCTGGCGATATGTTCAGCGGGAATGCCAGAGCCGCTGTCTTCAAAAGTAATCTTAAGATACGGTCCCTCGGCAAGAGGCAGGGCATCTGCATCGGTAATATCGGCGTTTTCGGCGTGAACGGTCAGAGTTCCACCGTCCGGCATTGCTTCTCGGGCATTATCAGCGAGGTGGCTGAAGCACTGCCTGATCTGAAGGGGATCCACTTCAGCGGGCCAAAGTTCACCAGGGATATCCATGACCAGTTGGACCTGCGACGATTGCAGAGAAATCTTTGCTGACTCACGAAGCAAATTTTCTATCCGGCAAATCTTGAAAATCGGCGTTCCTCCACGAGAAAAGCCAATGAGCCGATTGGTAATGTCCCTCGTTTTTTCCACGGCTTCCTGCGCCATCTGCAGACTTTGACGAGCGTTTTCTTCTTCAGGCAGACTAAAGAGAGCCACGTCGATATTCCCCTGGACGATCGTCATCAGATTGTTGAAATCATGGGCGATGCCGCCGGCCAGAATGCTCAGAGAGTCGAGTTTTTCCGACTGCTGCAGGGCATCCTTCATCTGGATTCGATCCGTTATGTCGTAAATCATCGCGCAGATGGCGGGCTTGCCGCGGAAGTGCAGGACGCTGTTGAAGACTTCCACGTCTCTCACCGAACCGTCTGCCCGCTTATGTTTGAAAAAAACATGATTGTTTTCCCCCGCCAGTTTCATTTTTTTGCTGATTTCTTTGGCGGGCAGCGTATCGATATTTGATATCTTCTTCCGTACCAATTCTTCTCTGCTCCATCCATAGAAGGCGGAAGCGGCAGCATTCGCATCCAGGATAGCTCCACTCTCCGGATCGATCATCAGCATGGGCATCCGATTGCTTTCGAACAGGTTTCGGTAACGCTTTTCGCTTTCGGTCAACGCTTCTATAGCCGTCTTTTGTTCGGTAACGTCGATGCCGAAGAAGGCCAATTGCGAGACATTGCCGCCTTCTCTTCTGATCGGGTAAAGAGAATACAAAATGGTTCCATCCGATCGTTCTTCTTCAAACTGGACCGATTGGGCTGTTTTTAGAGCCTCCGCAACGAATTTTCGTCGCATTCCTCCTATTGCCGGGCTGACAAAATCATACATTGAGTGACCGGAAAGCAGGGTGGTGAGATCCGTGCTGAGTCGCCGGGCAGTCGTCTCGTTGGCACAGAGAACCCTGCCTTCGGCATCCGTCAGAAAAATGCTTTCGGTTGTTGCATCGAGGAGCGCCTGCATCTGATTTTCGTTTCGCTGCACCTGGCTTTCGCTTTGATGGATCTGCCTTTTGAGCTGGTGGATCTGGTTTTCGAGTTGCAGGATGCGGTTGGCGCTTGCCGCGAGTTCCGCTTCGACTCTTTTCTGCTCAGTGATGTCTTCATAAATGCCTAAAACGCCGATCGCCCGGCCGTCTGTATCTGTCAAAGGGATCTTGGTCGTATTTAACCAGCGTTCACGTCCATCGGGCATTGTGTGCGATTCTTCGCAATTGATCCTAGATCGTCCGCTCATTACGGACAGGTCATCTTCACGAATAGCGTCAGCCTGTCCGCTCCAGTGCAGATTTTGATCACCATTTCCGATGAGGTCTTCGGGCTTCTCACGCCCGGCATCCTTTGCGAATGGTCGATTTGCGCCAAGATAACTCGATTGTCTATCTTTCCAATAAATTCTTGCCGGCAGGGCATTAATGATCAACTGCAGCAGTTGTTCGGTTTCAGCCTGTTTTAACCGGCTGGCCTGGTCTGCGGATTCGGCAACTTTGCGATCCGTAATATCCATGCTGAAGACGGCCAATTGGTCTACTTTGCCCTCTTCCTCCAGGATCGGATAAACAGAGTTGGACATCACTCTGCCATTGAGTTCATCCTGAAAATGAACGGGTTTACCGGTCTTTTGAGCTTGCAGAACAAGGAGTCTGCGTTTGACCCCCACGTCCGGAGGGATAAAATCATTAATGTTTCCCTTTTTCAGCAGCGTTTCCAGATCCGTTCCCAGGCAGCTGGCCGTTGCCTCATTGGCTAACTGAATATTACCGTCTGTATCGATCACGAAAATGCTTTCCGTTGAGGCATTCAGAAGTGCCTGTAATTGATTTTCTCCTTTATGCAACTTTTCTTCACAGGCCCCCAGGTTTACCAGGGTTTGTCTGGCTGTTGTAATATTCCGGCTGACGCCAAGAATTTCGACCATCTTTTTTTCTTCATTCCGCAGTGGAGTAATCTCGGTTTCGGTCCAGACCGTCGACCCGTCCTTGCATTGAAATTCCAGCTGAAGCATCAAAGGTCGATTACGCAAGGTTTTGCCTGCTCTCTCCTGCGCTATTTCCGCGAGCCATATTTGATTGAAATGTTGAAGGGATGCGGGTGTCAAGGCCTCCCTAAGGTTTTGCTCCACCGCCTCCTCCGGCGTAAATCCGCGTAACCGCTCAACGGAAGGGCTGATGTATGTCGGTTGGAGAGATACGTCCATCGTCCAGATCACGTCACTCATGTTTTCGGCCACCAGGCGATAGAGTTTTTCACCTTCCTGTGACACATTACCCGTATCTTTGCTTTCTGTGATGTCGCGGTCACTGCAAAGGATGCCTGCATATTGCCCGTCCGCGTCGTAAACGGGCTGGCAGACGTGGCTGATCCAACGGGTTTTCCTGTCTTTCCTAACGATACGGAATTCCTCTTCCACGTGAGATTTTGCTTTATGCATAAAACGGACATGGTCATCGAACGCCGTCCGGTCGTCCGGGTGAATGATTTTAAACAGGAGCTTCGCATCTT
>Ga0351971_1067_pt1 | contig 21737 bp, 19 predicted proteins | sample BONcelFGM3001F11_FD_206746 | JGI IMG/M metagenome (GOLD analysis project Ga0351971, IMG submission 206746) | Enriched cells from coal bed in the Powder River Basin, Montana, United States - BONCAT cells FGM rep2 HSBNCT.FGM.300.1.F11 ...
GTCTTGTCTGAGCATTAATTGATACTATTGCCCTGTAAAGAGCATTTGTATCCTGCTCCCTTGCTATGGCATCGGCTTCTCTTGACCTCATACGGCCTGTAATCTGACCTGTCATAATACCTATTACAAGAAAGACAATAAGTAAAAGCCAGTCTCTCTGGTCATGTATGGTAAGAGTAAAGATAGGAAGGAGGAAAAAGAAATTCCATGAAAAAAAAGCAAGGACTGCAGAGAAAAGAGCAGGTCTTGTACCTGCAATGCCTGCCACACTGGCAACTACCAGAAGATAAACAAGACCCATATGGGCTTTTTCAAGTATATGCTTTAAGAGCCACAGGCCGCCTGTAGCAAGAATTACACTTATCGCAGCTACAATATAGCCTTCCAGGATTTTATAGAAATATTTTGTCTTGATTGTGCTCATCTCCTGTGTTATATTGTAAGTGATGCGTGATGCGTGATGCGTGATGCGTGATGCGTAACGGGAATTATAACTTATAGAGAATTCATTCAACTATATTTTATATTTTCCTCCTTTTATAATTATACCTATAAAGACAGAATCTTACAAGGATTCCATCAGTTACGCTTCTCATATAAACTGTAAAGAAAGGAGTAGATAAACATAGGTATATTCGATATGTTCTTCGGGAAAAAAGATGAAATTTCCGGGGAAAAAGAAACATTTTCTTTAAATAAATTCAGACAATTTGTAGAAGAAGACAGAAAAATAGAAGCCATAAAAATGGTAAGACAGTTTTCTGACACAGGCCTCAAAGAGTCAAAAGATTTTGTTGAACATTATCAGGCTGCAGGCTGTTCCTGGGAAGCAGTCAGAGAAGCCTATAGAGATATGGCTTATAGATTAACAGGTGAGGGAAGAGAGGAAGACAGGAAAGAAGAACCTCAAATAGGAAAAAATGAAATAAAAGAGATTGAAAATCTGCTCAGAAGCGGAAATAAAATAATGTCCATAAAAAAGGTAAGAGAATTAACAAATGTAGGACTTAAAGAAGCAAAAGATTTTGTGGACTATCTTGGGGAAGTAAATTTTTCCTGGGAACTTGTTTCGGAAAAATTTCCATCTATGGCAGAGAATTTAAATATTACTACGAGTGAATCTTCAGGAAATGTAAATCTTGTATGGCTAAATCTTCCTTCCGGAGATCAGGAAGCCTTTTCTTATGAAGACAGAATAAAAATAGAAGATTTAATAAAACAGGGGCAGAAGATTATGGCAGTAAAAATAATAAGAGACATAACAGATATGAGATTAGGGTTAAAGGAAGCAAAAGATCTGGCAGATGACCTTGAAAGAGCTTTTAGTTAAAGACCGGTAATGATTTCAAATATTAACAATTTTTTAACATTAATCTCTAGACACATATTGTATGTATAATGTATTATTTATAATTGAGAAATTATAAATTTCTGAGAGGAAGTTAATTTTATGATTATAAATTCATCTGTAAATTCACCGGAACTTAAAGTCAGGCTGAAACAGAATAAAACAGAAGAAGGAACTGACATAACCGGGAAGGACAGAGTAACTATTTCAGGCGAGAAAGAAACTTCAAATCTTACCCCTATGGAACTTTTTGCCATTAATTCGGTAAAAGACAGAAAATCACAGAATATGGAACCTGCTTCAAGGGAATATAAAATTCTTCTGAAGCCTGAAAATTTTAAAGATATGGAAGAAGGAATTGGTAAATTCTGGAAACATGTGAAAAAACTGGCAAAAGAAGAAGGCTTTGACGTTGACAGTGCCTCGTTGGACGATCAGGTAGATCCCCGTTTTGTCACATATCTGGACACACCTGATTTTGCTCTGAATAAACTGGGATATACTCTCAGAAGAAGGCAGAAAAATGAACTGAAGACAGGTGAAGAGAGAGGTAAAAAATATGAACTCACACTGAAATATAGAAATAAAGACATGAATGTTTCCTCCGGTAAAGATGTATCTCCTGCAGACTCTCTTGATGGCTCGGTGAAATTTGAAGATGATATAGTGGCAGGAGTGGATACAATTAAAAGTGTTTATTCTAAAAGCGGAAAAGTAGAATTAAAGGAAGAAACAGGGAACATTCTTGAAGATTATATGGAAATTTTCCCGGGACTTAAAGATGCAGATCTTTCTCCTGACAGTAAATTGCAGAAGGTTAACAATAAGAAAATAGAAGAATATAAAGTGGAGCTTGGAGAAATAGATTTTGGAAAGGTTGAAGGGAAAGCCTTCATTTCAGTATGGTATAATCAGGAAACAGGGAAGGATAGTGAACCTGTTATAGGAGAATTTTCCTTCAGTTATGACATAGATGACGGTGAAAATAAAGATAAAATAAACAATTTTGTAAGAGCTATGCAGAGAGAATTTTCTTCCTCCATAGCAGAGGGAATTACAAAAACAGAATTAATATACGGTAAAAAAGGAGAATAGTAATGGCTGATATAAAACCAAGATTTGAATTTCGCACCTTTGCGCAGAATTTCGGCATTGTAGAAACAAAAATGAGACACCTCTCTAAATGCGAAAATATAAGGGAAAGTTCTGAAATCTATATTGTTTCCAGAACAAACAATGAAAACAATACAAAAATCAGGGATAAACTGATGGATATAAAGGTTTTTGTACAGAAACAGGAAGGTCTGGAACAGTGGAATCCCAGGATGAAGGGATCTTTTCCCATGAAAACAGAAATTATAAAAAATGAAGTTTTTCCTGCCTTTCAGGTAAGCCTTCCGGAATTTAAAAGAGATGAATACAGCCTGGAAGAATATTTAAATGAACTCATAAGACCTCATAAAGATCTTGTGGCAGTAAATGTTTTCAAAAGGAGATTTGCCTTTACTGTAAACAGTTGTATTACAGAGATAGCAGAACTTTTGATAAACGGTGCAGCTATAAAGACTGTTGCCATAGAATCTACCGATCCAGAGGCAATTCTTAAAGCAAAAGAAACACTCTGTCTCACAGAATATGAAAATGTGAATTATCTTCTGGCAATAAAGAGAATAACAGGGATGGAACCTTTGTGAAACAGGAAGAAGACAGAAGCAGTTCTTTTATCTATATAATTTTAATAATAGCAGGTTATATATTACCTGTATTATTTTTATGGATACCTTCCATGATGTTAGATCTGATTCAGATAACAGCAATGAAAGTCTTTGTTATTGCTGCACTCCTGTGGATTATCGTAGCAATAAAAAATAAAATAAAGGTAAGTATTATTCTTTTATTAATAGTATGGGCTTTCTTTTTTGTTTCCTGGGCAATTCTTGGTACAGGATATCTTGCAGCAAGATCTCATGGCAGACTTGCCCTGTGTGAACAAAAACTTAAAACTCTGGGAAGTCTGACAGAAGTATATATTAAAAATCATAAGGGAACATATCCGGATAAAATAAACCTGGTAACAGATGATGAAAAACTTCTTCTGTGTAATCTCTCAAAGAAACCCTATAGTTATCTTTATAATAGTAATAATCATAATTTCACTATTTACTGTACAGGAAATGATATTCACAGACATGCAGGCACAATGGATATGCTTGGATCTGAGAATTTTCCTCAGTACAGTCAGAAAAATGGAATAATTTATAAATAATGGAGTGATAAATATGGGAAAAGAAATTGAAAAGAAGTTCCTCATTAAAGATAATAGCTGGAGGGAAGGAATAAAAGGAACAGGATACCGTCAGGGCTATTTATCTACAGTTAAAGAAAGAACCGTAAGGGTTCGCACGATAGATGATAAAGGTTTTTTAACTATAAAAGGCATAAGTGTGGGAGCTGTAAGAGCAGAATATGAATATGAAATACCTGCAAAAGATGCAGATGAAATGTTAACAAATCTTTGTGAAAAACCTCTTGTGGAAAAAAACCGCTATAAGATTTCATATAAAGGTCTTGTATGGGAAATAGATGAATTCTTCGGTGATAATAACGGGCTTATAGTAGCAGAAGTGGAACTGGAAGATGAAAATCAGTTTATTGATTTACCTTCATGGGTAGGAGAAGAGGTTACAGGAGATCCGAAATATTTCAATTCAAGCCTGATAAAACATCCTTACAGTAAATGGTAAAGAGAACACGGGTGACGCGTCACCCGTTACGAATTTATGACTGAAACAAAAAAAGAAGCAACAAAAGAGGTTGATCCTCTCGATCTTGACTCAATAAATCTGTCAAAGATTTCAGAAAAAAAAGTCAGTCCTGTGGAAAAATGGATGAAATACCTGGGGTTTCCCCTGGGTATTATTGTCTTTTTACTCCTTTATTATATGCCTTTACCTGAAGGATTGAGCTTTTCAGGCCAGGGAGCTATAGCAGTATTCTGTCTTGCTCTTATATGGTGGGTAACAGAACCGGTGCCAGGTTATGTAACATCACTTATATTGATGGCTCTTTTAGTATTGTTCGGTATAAGAAAAGAAGATGATGTCCTGGGTGCTCTCGGATTAAGTGTCATATGGCTGAATGTAACAGCTTTTGTTCTTAGTTCTGTCCTTATAAAAACAAATCTTGCCAAAAGACTGTCTCTTGCAATTGTAGTAAGATTTGGCCACAGTGCAAATACAATACTTTTAGCTTTTATTATATTACAGATGTTTCTTGCACCTCTTATTCCTGCGACTGCAGCAAGGACTGTTATGACTCTTCCCATCATGATGGTAGTTGCCACAATCTATGGTTCTTCCGTTCAGAAGCCCAATAACTTCGGGAAAAATCTATTTTTACAGAATCTTCAGGGTATAGATATATTTTCCTCTGCATTCCTTACGGGAAGTTCTGCAAATCTCATTGCAGTATCCTTTATACTCGGTATGGCATCACATCGTGTTTACTATACAGAATGGCTGTTCGGCGCACTTCCTGTTGCATTTCTGGCTCTTATGATTTCCTGGTATGTAGGGCCAAGATTTCTCTTTAAATTGAAAGAAGAAGAGAAAAAACCGAAGATAGAAGGCGGCATTGAGAGGATGAGAGGGGAGTTAAAGAAGATGGGTCGTATCAGCGGCCGTGAAATACAGGGTGCTCTCATATTCTGTTTTGTCCTCTTTCTATGGGCTACAGACAAATGTCATAAAGGATGGTTCGGTTTTGAAATAAGTGCCGTTATGGCATCTTTAATAGGTGCAGTCATTGCTCTCAGCCCGAAAATAGGTTTGTTGAAATGGAATGAAGCGGATATACCGTGGCATCTTATGATATTCAGTACCGGTGCCTATGCGGGAGGTATGGCTCTTGAAAATACAGGTGCCGCAAGATGGGTTGTAGGTATGATATTCGATAGCTTTGGCATAAAAGCAGGTATTAACTTCTGGACAGTTTATGTAATTGTAATTTTAGTAAGTATTTACACACATCTGGTCTTTACGAGTAAAACAATGAGAACCCTTATTTTAATTCCGCTGATCATAGCAACTGCTCAGAAACTTGGCTTCAATCCTGTAGCACTGGCACTGCCTGCAGCTTTTACCCTTGACTGGGTAGTATCTCTTCCAATAAATGCAAAACCCAATGTTATTCTTTACAGTACAGGTCAGTATTCGGTGCTGGATAATTTTAAATATGGTTTTTTTGTAACCACCGTAGGTGCTATATTGCTTATTATAGCAGGATTTACTTTATATAGATTTTTGGGAATAATTCCATATTAAAAGGCGTGAAGCGTAAAACGTAAAGCGTGAAGCGTAAACCTCAATAATTACGCATTACGCATTACGCATTACGCATTACGATTAACGTTATGCTAAAAATGTTTAAGATTACTATAATTACAATAATTTTCCTTATGTCCTTACCTTATCTTTCCTTTGCCGGGGAAGAAGATCTGATAAATATTAAGTCTATAAGAGACATAATAGAGATAAAAAAGACCGGTGCGGCAGAAATAACAGAAGAAATTCAGATGGAAGACTTTAATAATAAAGATCTCTATCTTCCGATGAATTATATATGGATAGATATGAAATCTGCAGTTATAAAAGAAACAGGTGAATCTCTCACAGGATCAATAAAAACCCTGGAAGGTATAGATTATATTTATTTAAACCTTGATGGTAAAGATATTAGAGAAAAAACTATAAAGATTAACTTCAAAGATCCTGCTTTTTTGATATGGAAAAACGCAGGCCCCGGAGATTTTGGTATTTATACATATAAAACCGAATATCGCAACAGTACAAGAATGTTTATAGAAGATTACGAAATGGAACTGGTTCTGCCGGAAGGTTTTATTATAAACAGTATAATTAAAAGCACTCCTGCCTTTACGAGTAAAGACCCGGAACCTCCTTATTCCTATAAAAACCTCTCGAACAAAAGTCACATTTATATAAAAACTAAAAATCTATCTCCCTTTAAAGTCTGCAGCATAGAATATAGTTTTGTAGAGAAAAAAAATTCCTATGTTTTACCTGTGGCGTCTATAATCATAATGGTATTATTTCTTGTATTTTTCAGAGATATGGTGAATAAGCAGTGAGTAGTGAAGCAAAACCCCATTTTCACTCACTATTCACTATTCCGATATATCTTCATTAATGTATTTCTATTATTTCTGGCATCTTCATTATGTGGGTCAATCTTTAAAGACATGTCGTAACATGCCAGAGCTTCTTTATATTCACCCTTATAATAGAGAATATTACCTTTAAGATTTAAGATTTCCCCATCTTCCGGATTAAGGGAAAGGGATTTATCAAAACATCTGAGAGCTTCTTTATAATTTTCCATAGTATAAAAAAGATTTCCTCTGGAATTCCAGGTTACAACATCATTCGGATTAATAGAAAGGGATCTGTCAAAATATTTCAGAGCTTTATCGTATATTCCCTGATCATATAAAATATTTCCTTTATTGGTCCAGATGACTTCATCGAAAGGATTGATCTTTAAGGCTTTATCGTAATATTTGAGTGCTTTATCATATTCTCCCTGGATATATAAAATATTTCCGATAGAGTTTACTGCTTCAACATATTCCGGTTCAATCTTAAGAGATTTATAATAACATGTTAAAGACTCTTCATATTTTTTCTCTTTAAATAGAACCTCTCCTTTTTTAACTGTTATAACAGGATATTCAGGCAAAACAGAAAGGGCTCTGTCATAACAGGCAAGTGCTTCTTTATACTGTCCCTTATAAAAGAATAAATTTCCCCTGTTATACCAGACACTTCCATCGTCTTTATTCATAGAAAGCCATTCATCACAGGCTTTTAAAGCTTTCTGAAAAGATTTATCACCTTCTCTGTTTTTCCCCTGTTTATAAAGGGCAAAGGCCCTTTTAGACAGACAGAAAGGAGATAAAGGGTTAAGTTTTATGGCTTCATCATAAGATATTACTGCATCTTTATAATTTCCCAGTTCATAAAAAGCATTACCATTACCATACCATGTATCAAAACTATCAGTCTTACGTGATAGAATTTTACTGTAACATTCAATAGATTTATAAATACATTTTGTAGATTCCTTATAATTTCCGCGGATATTTAAAATAATACCTCTGTTATACCAGGCATCACCTGAACCTGGATCAATCTCTATTGATTTATTAAAACATTTCATGGCCTCAGAAATATGTCCATGAAGATTTAAAATTTTACCTTTTTTGCACCATGCCTCAGCAGATGCAGGATCAATAGAAATTACTTTATCGTAATATTTAACAGAGTAATCATATTTACCCTGAATATACAGAACCCTGCCTTTACCGTTTAATGCCTGTATATAGTCATGCTTCAATGTTAAGACCCTCTGATAATAAATTAAAGAAGCATCGTAATTTCCATGGTTGTAACAATATTCTCCCTTATTATAAAAAAATGACACAAGAGCAGGTGGTAAAAAAATCCATATTAATATAAGTAAAAAGACTATAGATAAAATAACAGGGGGCCATATGACGATAATTTTTGATTTATGAACCATTTATTTTCCCAGGGCTTTCAGAGCATTCTCTTTGTTTTCTTTAACAATATCATCATCAGGATTAATTTCAAGGCTTTTATCATAACATTCTATTGCTTCTTTATATATGTCAATACAGTAAAGAGAAACACCTTTGGAGTTCCATACCAGAGCATCGTCAGGGTTAAGAGCAAGACTTTTATTATAACAGTCTATAGATTTCTCATATTTTTTCTGTTCATAATAAAGATCACCCATGTAAGTCCATGCATAGTAATAGTCAGGATTTATGTCTATAGATTTTTGATAACAATTAAGAGAGTCATTATATTTTTTCTGCAAACAAAAAATTCTCCCCTTCATAATCAGGGCTTCCAGATAGGACTCATCCAGTTCCAGACATTTACTGAAATATTTAAGAGCTTCATTATACTGTTTTTGTTCATAAAAACCATAAGCTTTATTGGACCAGATAACAGGATTGGCAGGTATAAACTCCAGAGCTTTATCATAACATTTTATAGCATCTCTGTATTTTTCTTTCAGGTACAGCACATTTCCCTTTTGATTCCATAAAACTCCTGATAGAGGATAAGTCTCTAACTCTTTATCATAATATTTTAAAGCCTTATTAAAGCACTCTTTTGCCAGGTCATATTTTTTCTGTTCATATAAAGCCTGCCCCTTCGAATGCCATGTATCTGCATATTCCATGTTTATACTCAATGATTTATCATAACATTTAATAGAGTCATCATATTTTTTTTTAAAGTATAAAGCATCTCCCAGTTTATTCCAGCTATGAATATCTGACAGATCGAATCCTGTGCGTTTATTATAAAGGCCGATAGCTTTATCTACATAATCTTTACCTTCTTTATCATAGCCTCTTTCAAGTAAAAGTGTGCCTTTATTATATATGGCATCAGAACAATCACTATCTATTTTAATTGCTTTTTCGTAACATGTCATAGCCTCTTCATAATTACCTGTATTCTCCAATATCTCACCCTTTGCATTCCAGGCAGGAGCGTAATCAGGAGAAATTTTTATAGCTCTATTACACTCTTTTAAAGCATCTTCGTATTTTCCCTGGTAATATAAAGATTTTCCTTTGATTGTAATAGATGGAGCATAAGAACCAGTCCATGATTTATCATAATATAGAATAACCCTGGCATATTGTCCCTGGTTATAAAAACTTTTACCTTTATTATAATAATAAGTCATAATAACAGGCTTTAAAGCAAAGTAGAGAATAATCACTACTATAATACTGAAAAAGAATAATAAACCTGCTGCTATTATGCCAGTTATTATAAGTTTTGTTTTACGTGACATGGAAGACTGAGGGGAATATGTATCAGTTTTATTGGAAATAACATTTACTGATTCATGAGTCAGAGACTTATCTCCTATGACCGGTCTTTTATGAGGAACTTCTACTTTATTACTATCAGCCCCGGCAATTTCAGAAGAAACTTCTATTTTACTGCTATTTGCCCCGGTAATTTCAGAAGAAACTTCTATTTTACTGCTATCTGCCCCGGCAAATTCAGAAGAATCTCCTGTTTTACCTCTGTCTGCCCCGGCAATTTCAGAGGAAACTTCTATTTTACTGCTGTCTGCCATGGCAAATTCAGAAGAATCTCCTGTTTTACCTCTGTCTGCTCCGGTAATTTCAGAAGAATTGGTAGATGGAGACTCATGACAGATGGGTAAAAGAGTACTTTCATCAATAAATGGAGAAATAGTAAGTTCTTCGTCTGTTTTCAAATCTGCAGAAAATTTCTCAAGAGCTTCTTTCATTTTACCTGCGTCTCCATAACGGTCAGAAGCCTTCATTTGAAGGGCTTTTATCAGTATTTTTTCAAGTTCGGGAGATACCTTTGGATTAATCTCTCTTACAGGCCCGAAGGACAGGGCTGTTTTTGGCACAATACCGGTGAGGAGACAGTGCATTGTCGCACCAAGGGAATATATGTCAGTTCTCGGTTCAGGTTTACCATGCAGTAATTCTTCAGGAGCATAGACCAGGGTTCCAACTATTGTTTTTGTAGTATCCCCTTCCGGTTCTACTGTTCTTGCTATGCCAAAATCCACCAGTATTGCCTTATTATCAGAACTCCTTATCATAATATTACCAGGTTTTAAATCCCTGTAAACTACAGGGGGAGACTGACTGTGCAGATAATAAAGAGCGTCAAGTATTTCTTTTGCCCATTGTACTACCAGTTTTTCATCTATACCTTCTTTTTTGTAATGTTTTAATATAGTAAAAAGATCTTCTCCTTCTATATAATCCATTACCAGGTAATAACGGCCTTCCCAGGAAAAATAATCTCTTACATAAGGTAAATTGGGATGTCTCAGTGTGTGTAATATTTCTGCTTCTGTTTCAAAACGTTTCAGAATATAGGCTTTATCTTCCTCATCATCAGAAGAAGGGCTTAACATTTCCTTTACTGCACATGATGTTTTTTTAAATCTGTTATCCAGTGCTTCATATACGGCCCCCATGCCTCCTGCTTTGATAAGTCGTTTGATTTCATAACGATTATCAAGTAAGATACCTGCTTTGAGCCTTCCGCTCTGAGTAACAATTTCTATGGCAGAACCGCAGCCCTGGCAGAATCTGGCATCTTCTCTATTTTCATGACCACATTTATCACAGAACAGTGCCATATATGTCTCCTGTGGGTGAGTAGTGAATAGTGAATAGTGAGTGAAAGTTCCCTGATGAAATGCTCATTTTTCTAAAACCTTCTCCAGCATAGACTGAGCATCTTTAAATTCCGGATTTATAGTTAAAGCTTTCTGAAAACATTCTTCTCCGTCTTTATAGTTTTCCCTGTCATAGTAAACAAGACCTTTGTTATACCAGGCCTGATAACAGTCAGGATCAATATTCAGAGCTTTATCACAGCATTTTATGGCTTCACCGTATCTTTTCATAATGCGTAATGTATTTCCTTTATTAAACCAGAGAGATGGATTCTCTGGATCAATATTAATTCCCCTGTCATAACAATCAATAGAATCATTATATTTTCCCATAGAGGCCAGTATAGTTCCTTTACAATCCAGAGTTTTAACAGACTGAGGCTGAAGTTCAAGAACTCTATCAGAACATTTCAGAGCTTCATTGTAATCTTTAAGATATAATAAACTCATAGATTTTCCCTGTAAAGCTTCTACATGATCCGGTTTTTCTTCAAGAACTTTATTGTAAAGTTCAAGAGCCCCTTTATAATCCTGAGAGGCAAGTAACATGTTACCCTTATTATATAATATACCGGGATCTTTGTCTCTATTTTCAGGCCATAATATTACCAGAAATAAAATAATAATAACTGCAGAAAAAGCAATTGACAGGCCGATTATTATGGCTGTCATAATACCTATTTTCCTGATATTAGGAGAGATGTTCATTGTTTTTGTTCTGAAGGTTTGAGAATTTATTAATTCACTTTTATCTTCATCTGAATTCATTGGACTTTTATCCTTAATTACCTCAGGGGATAAAATTTTTTCTTTCATACTCCTTATGTTTCCTGACTGTGCAGACATATCTCCTTCTATAGAGAGAAGAGCTTCCTTCATTTCTCCTGCATCTTTATATCTGTCAGAAACATCCATTTCAAGAGCTTTCATAATTATTTTTTCAAGGGAAGGGTTTATATCAGGTTTAACCTCAGTCAGAGGGTCGAAAGAAAAAGCGGAATCCGGTATGTATCCTGTAAGTAAACAGTGCATCGTGCCGCCAAGAGAGTATATGTCAGATCTTGGTTCAGCTTTTCCCTGAAGTAATTCTTCGGGAGAAAATATGAGAGTTCCCACTACTGTCATTGTATCATCTGACCTGGTAATAGTTCTTGCTATACCAAAATCTACTATCATAGCTCTTTTGTCTGACTTTCTTATGACAATATTGGCAGGTTTCAAATCACGGTAAATTATCGGAGGATTCTGACTGTGCAGGTAATGAAGGGCATCAAGTATTTCTACTGACCAGTTTATTACATCCTTCTGTGAAAGTCCTTCCCCTTCGGATTTTTTAATCAATTCGCCAAGATCGTCACCTTCTATATAATCCATTACAATATAGTAACGGTTACACTCCATAAAATAATCTCTCACGACAGGCAGGTTGGGGTGTCTCAGAGTATGCAGTATTTCTGCTTCTGTCTGGAATCTTTTGATAATATATTCCTGCTGTTCCGGAGCATGACTGTTAATGTTCATTTCTTTAACAGCACATGGTGCCTTTTTAAATCTATTGTCCAGTGCTTCATAAACAGCACCCATACCACCTGCTTTGAGCAATCGTTTAATCTCATAGCGATTGTCAATAATGGTACCTGCTTTTAACCTCTTTGCAGTACTTTCGCCGCAGTTTTTGCAGAACCTCACAGTATCCTTATTTTCATAGCCGCATTTTTCACAGAATAATGACATAATACATATTTCTACAATAAAAAGAAAATCCTTTTTCAGTTATCAGTGATCAGTGATCAGTGATCAGTGACCAGTTATCAGTGATCAGTTATCAGTGATCGGTTATCAGTTATCATGATGTACAAAATACTTTTCACTCTTCACTCTTCACCCTTCACCCTTCACTCTTCACTCTTCACTCTTCACCAACTAAATCCTTTCATGAAGATATATATTTTCATATCCCCAGGAGAAAAACATTTTCTCTTCTGTTTTTACTTTTAAATGGGGAACATCAAATACATGAGAAACTGTTATTACTCTTGTGCCGGGAGAAACTTCTTTGAATTTTTCTGCAAGTTTTTCTCTTGTATCAGGATCGAAAACAGTGGATACTATAAAAAATACAGTACCTTTAGAAAAATCTTCCAGGAGAAAATTTCCTTTTATAAAATTAACCTGTTCAAATTTCAGGGATTCTTTTATTTTGTTACTGTAATCGATAAAGGTAGGAATGGCATCTATTCCAACTGATTCTATACCATAAAGGATATTACAGAAAAAAACTACATTGCCTGTGCCTGAGCCGAGATCATAAAATACATCTCTTTTATTCAGTCCAGCAAGTCTGAAAAGCCTCCAGGCAGATAAAAATGGTGTTTCACCGTAAGTAAGAGTATTTATAGGTATATCCATATTACGGCCTTCAGTAGCTACAGTTTGATGACACATACCCCAGGAATAAAAGAAAAGAAGTTTTAAATTTAAAAGGAGAAATTTTCTTCTGAAAAAGAAAATTATAAATCCCAGGAATTGATTGTATGTTCTGCATATATCCAGAAAAAACTGCCACATGGATCTTAACACAAAACCTCTGACACTATAATCATCAGGTTCTTCTTCTACTGGTATCCCTTTCTCGCAGAAATAACAATCATCAGAATCCCTGGGAAGAATTCTGAAACATTTTTCACAGAAAGCTATAGTGTGCTTCGGTCTTACAATAATATAAACAGGTAACATCAGAGGAAAGAAAAAAAATATGGCACTCCATAAAGGCCCGCTGAGACCCCTCATGGAGGAATCCCTGTATACCAGGATAGAGATGAAAAATATTACAAGAATGAAAACTAATTTCCAGTCGCCTGGAAGAGCTTTTAATATATCCAGAAACTGCATTGAGATAATTTCCTTTTTTATCGTGACGCGTGACGCGTAACACGAGGATTACTGACTGTTATGTTATTACTGATTTGAGCATGAACAATTCATATTTTGAAATTTTTATAAGCCAGATAAAATAAGGCTTTCTTTCCTTTCACGTCTCACGTTTCACGTCTCACGTCAGTAACTATGAATTGCTCTATAAAGATTCTATATCATTATAAAACTTTCCTACTTATATAGTATCTTATTATTTAAGCACTTTATAGTAATAATTAAAACATATATATATATTTAAAATATTAAGTATTTAAAAAATACAAATGTATTGACAAAATACTAAATAAGATATATAATGACATTAGATAAAAATAATCAAGGAGGTAATAAAATATGAAACTGGCAAAAATTACAAAAAATGTTATTAAAACAAGGTTATTAATTCTTGGTATTTTAATTATCGGTTATTTCAATATCAACATGTATTTCAATTATCATATAAACCAGGAATTACAGAGGGCGAAAAAAGAGGGAGAAATAACAACTCTTGATGAACTGGTAAAAGAACATGTCAGGGGCAACAACAGGGCAAATCTTTATCTTGGAGCGGCAGAACTGGCAGATATAAACAGACTCGCCACACCTCCTCTGGACGGTGATATAATGAAATATTATGAAAAATACGAAGATCAAATAAAGGTTGAACTCGATAGAAATCAGGTAGTTCTGGATATAATGGACAGGGCTTCCACAAAATCAAAATTCAGTTTTAATCTGGATTATAAAAAAGGTTTTGAAATGTTAGTTCCCAATTATTTACAGTTAAGAAAACTGGCACAGACACTTGAGTTAAAAGCTATAGATGATATATCCGGTGGTAATTACGATGAGGCAGTTATAAGATCCACCCGGTGTCTGGCTCTCGGACGGGACATTTCCGAAGAGAACGGATGCTTAATAAACCATATGATATCTATAGCCATTGTAAGAATAGGTATAGAACCACTGAATTATATGATGAAAAACAATATAAAAGCAAATTATACTCCTGCCAGGGAACAGCTAAATCTTATAAGATCTTCCTGGAATGAAAGATTTATTAAAAGCCTTGAGGCAGAAAGAACTGCAGGGGTAAGTTTTTACGAAAAACTTGAGTCTTCAGATGTTATCGAGGACTCATATCTTGAGATGGGGCCTTTAAATAAAAGATATACAAGAATATTGATAAAACCCTATATACTTGCAGATAAATTAAATTATATAAAATATATGAGTAACCTTATAGATCAGGTGCAGAAAAATCCATCGGGAGAACTCAATCAGCCTGAATTATCAAAATACTATATAATCTCTCACATACTTACACCGAGTATAAAGAGAGCAATGGAACAGAATACAAAAATTATTAATAGCTGTAATGACCTCTTTGACGGACTTGGTAATATGTAGTCAATAAAAAATAGTGGCAGAATATTGTTCTGCCACTATTTTTTTTGGTTTTGGTAATGACTGATTAACCAACCATCCATCCTACAAAAGTACCTGTTCCTGCTGCACTAACTACAGCAGCTGCAGGAAGACCGGCCAGAGTAGCTATTGCCGTACCTATAATAGCTCCTCCTGCCATAAATAAAGCACTTTTGGGATCATCGGCAAACCATCCTGCAATAGCACCGCTTCCCGCTGCTGCAAGCACTTCTCCACCGGGTACTCCGGCAACATGGGCTATGCCTGCTCCCAGAAGAGCTCCACCGGCAACATGTATGGGGGTTTGATTTTCTTTATAGAATTTTTTAAGCTCCCTATTTTTTTCGCTGGAAGCCAGTGATGCAAGGTTTTTCATATTGAGAAAGTCTGGATCATCTTTATGTGAACTGCCTGTGGTTACTACATCAACTGGTTCGGATTTTTTTTGAGTTTTTACCTGACCGGTTTGCAGGATTTTTTGTTGTTTCACTCTATTAATTTGCATATTTAATATCTCCTTTTATTAAAAAAGCTCTATTTTTAATAATAGTTTACCATAATCCTTATTGCCTTTCAATATAAAATTGTTAACAGAATGTAAACTTTATAGTGTTTTGGAAAAATAGTTTTATATCATGGCTATTCAATCTTTCACATTTGAATAAAAAGGATTATCCTTATAAAGAAAGAATTGACAGTCTTCCGTTATTACTTTGATTTAAAAAAAATGGCTAATTTTATAGGTTTTAGCGATTTAAAAAAGCTCGATATTTCAAGGTTAATTTATGCTCAAAGTATTAGCAGAACAGCATCAATAATCCTGTAAATCTTTTAATCTCCCCCAGTCCCCGTTCAGACATTAAGTGGAATATTCCATAAAATAAAACATTAAAGTCACTGCCATCAGATCTGCCGAACCACCGGGGTTTATACCTTTTTTGTTATATTTCTTTTCCAGCTTTTCCCACTTTTTCCTGCCTTCATCAGTAATAAGCCCGCCCTGCCGGTATAGTTCATCCATCTCACCCTGTACAGTCCTCAGGGTAGCTAAATTATGCCTGTTTAATAAAGCTGTATCATCTAAATATGCCATAATATGACAGAGGGCATGTAAAGAAGAATAATTCAAATTCAATCCTGCCTTTAAAGCCTCTTTTAAAGCAGGCAAACCGTAATTTATTACAGAAGGGAACCCTTCCTGAGCCTCTCCTCTCACGCCTGACATTTTATATCTAAGAAAAATCTTTTCTCCTGAAGTGAGATTTTGTTCACTTTTTAATATAGAAAGTTCTTTCTCTACAATATCTTCGGAGATTTTTTTAATGAAATTACTTAATTTGATAGGTGTAATCATTTCTTTTTGTGCCAGTAAATATCCGCTGGCAGCACATGTAAGACCTATAAGGAAAATAATCCCTTTCTGGGTGTTTATTCCACCTGTAACGGAAAACATATCTTTTTCCGCAGAAAGTCCTATCGTTCTTATTACAGGCAGCAATTTATGAAGAGGTTCGGAAGAAGAGGCATATTCGACTCCTGCCTGTGCCATATAAATAAAATAAGGAACAATGGCAGAAGTACTCAGAATAAATGTTTCATAGGACATATCACTGTGGGAACCACTGTTAAATCGATCTACGAGTCCTGGTTTCGGAGTTGCAGATAATTCCAGAAGGATACTCCTCATGGCTATTTCCCCGGTATAATGTGCCACAGGTGTTACAGGAAATTTCTCTTTCAGTTTCTTCTCTGTTTCTTTACAGTATTCCATACTCATTACACGCATCACGCATCACGCATCACGCATTACGCATAAAATATTCTCCTATCATATTATGAATTACCTGTAATGTTTCCTCAAGGGTATGTTTTTTCCCTCTTATACACAGGAAAGCAGGGTTTTCTTTACAGACAATACATGGACGTGGTGAACAGCCAAGATCTTCTCTGGATATTCTATCCCCGTTCCTGTCTGTTACATCAATGTCAAATAATACTCCCAGAGGATGAACATGTTCTAAAGATAAACCTGAAAGTTTTAATAATGTTGCTTCACTGTCTGATACTATAAATCCTTCATAACCGAGTGGCGTTTTATTTCTGACCTTATACTCTATTTTTAGATCTTTGTTTCTGTCAGTTAAAATCTCCCAGATTATATTAAAAACCGGTTCGTAACAGGCGGCACCTTTGTCAGGGCCGGGAATATTTAAAGAAACTGTAATAACAGGTTTTTTATAAAGGGTAAGCAGGTTATTACGCCTGATTACCCTCTGTTCTCTCGCCTCTAAAACGGCAAATAAAATGTCTCTGTCAATCAAAATAAAACCCTTTCTCACGTGATGAATAATGGTTTTAGAGTGAATAGTGAATAGTGAATGAAAAGTGCCATGTGCTGGTCACTGGTCACTGGTCACTGTTCTGCGACTTCTCTTATAACATCTATATAGGTTCCGTCACGATATTCCACAAGTCCCACTATCTTATCTTTAAATTCGATTTCCCTCGGTTTCCCTGTTATTTTTTCCACATCATGCTGAAGTTCTTCTATAGTCTTTACAGGTAATTTGCTCTCTTTAAACTTTTCAATAAGATCTTCTCTTCTCGGGTTAATAGCAATACCTCTTTCTGTTACGAGAACATCCACACATTCGCCGGGAGTTACTGCAGTGATAACTTTATCCTTTATTGTAGGTATCCTTCCTCGAAAAGAGGGGGCAACAATTACTGTAAGTTTTGAACCTGCTGCCACATCAGAGTGACCGCCTGAAGCACCTCTTATGACACCATCTGAGCCGGTAAGAACATTTACATTGAAATTAAGATCTATTTCAAGGGCACTCAGAACTGCCACATCCAGCATATTGACCATACATCCTTTATTGAAAGGATTTGCATAGTAGCTGGCACTTATTTCAATATGATTTTTATTTTCCCTCAGACTCCTTACTGCCTCAAGATCAAAGGATTGAACATCAAAAAGTGTTTTAAACAGTCCTTCTTCCAGAAGTTTTACCATATATCCCGTAATACCGCCAAGGCCAAAACTGCCCTTTATACCTCTGGAAAGCATTTTCTCTCTGATAAAATGTGCTACGGCAAGAGATGAACCGCCGCTTCCTGCCTGAAAGGAAAAACCTTCTTTCAAATAGCCGGAATAGTCAATAAAGTCTGCAGCATATCTTGCTATAAGCAATGATTTAGGATCTCTCGTCATTCTTGTAGCACCACTTGAAATACCCTTTGGGTCTCCCAGTTTATCTACAGTCACAACATAATCTACAAGGCTCTGCATAATACTTATAGGTGTTGCAGGGAATTCAACCAGATTATCTGTAATGGCAATAACCCTTTCTGCATAAAAAGAATCGAAGGTTGCATATCCGAGAGGACCGCATGCAGAAGGGCCGTTTACTCCGTTTAAATTGCCGTAACAATCTGCTGTAGGAGCAGCAATAAAAGCGAGATCTACATGAAGCTTCCCTGTTTTCAACATTCTCGCCCTTCCTCCGTGGCTGTGGAATATTACAGGAATGTCCATTAGTCCGTGAGATACTTCATTCCCCAGGTCTCCTCTCATACCGCTTGTAATGATTTTTGTAATAACACCCTGTCTGATATGGTCAATCAGATGGGAATGTATATCATTTAAAGAACTGCTTGCAAGGGTAAGGTTTTTAAAACCCATATCCCTTAATTTATCCATAACAAGATTGACTATATAATCTCCGTTTCTCAAATGATGATGAAAAGATACTGTCATACCATCTTTAAAATCACAGTGTTTTATAGCTTCTTCAAGACTATCTGCTACCTTCTTTTCACCTACTTTTACTGCAAATAACTGGGTTGCAGCTTTCCTGCCTTTTGGATTACTTGCCCATACCCCTCCGTATTTATCAAGTTTACCTATACCTTTTATTTCATCAGGTATGTTACGTTCTATATTGTTTTCCATATAATCTCTCCTGAATTGTTTAAAGTTTTTGATTTCGTGATCTCTTACGATCAAATTTTTCCGACTGCTTTTGCATAGGCTATTGTCTGTTCAGCTCTTTTCAGCACAGGAGCATCTATCATTTTGCCATCGAGTGACACCACACCGAGACCATGTTCTTTAGCTTCTTCCATGGCATGAATAATACGTTTTGATTTCTCTATTTCTTCATCCAGAGGAGTAAAAACTTCATGTATCGGTATAATCTGTCTGGGATTTATAACAGACTGTCCGAGAAAGCCCATATCTTTAATCTTTTTAGCAGATTTTCTCAAACCTGCCTCATCATTGACATCGGAAAAAACCGTATCAATGGGATCAACTCCTGCAGCCCTTGCAGCCACAACAATCTGGGAACGGGAATAATTCAACTCATCCCCTTCTTTGGTTCTTTTAATACCGAGATCTGCTGTGAAATCTTCTCCTCCTATTGATATGGCTACAATTCTTTTGCTTGAAGTAGCAATAGAGAAGGCATTTACAATCCCAAGAGCAGTTTCCATTATGGGCATAAATTTTACTGTTCCTTCTGTAATACCATGCTTTCTTTCTATTTCAGAAACCATTTTCTCTATCTCTATTACCTGTTCTCTATATTCTATCTTCGGCAGCCTCAGAGCGTCAGGACAGCAGGGAATAATTTCTTCGAGATCTTCTTTGCAGAATGGTGTATCAAGACCATTAATTCTTACAACCTTTTCGGAAGTTCTGCAATCAATAATTTTGAGCGCATATTTAATCAAATATCTTGCACCATCTTTTTCCGCAAGGGAGACGGAATCCTCAAGATCAAAAATAATACTGTCTGCACCGTATATACCGGCATTCTGAACCATACCGGGATTGTTTCCGGGAACATACATCATTGTACGGCGTAACCTTTTCATAAACAAACCTCTTTTCAGTTATTTATATGAGAAGCGTGACGCGTGACGCGTGACGCGTAACGGGTGTATTCTCATCCATAGTTATGTTTTTTATTACAAAGAATGACGGGGAATAAAGGTCATAAAGATCTTTCCTCCAGTCACGCGTAACGCGTCACGCTCCTTTAATAGATCTCATTATGGCTGTTTCCGTTCTGGCCCTTATTGTAAAATCAAGGGCACCTCTATCTCTTACACTTATAAGAACATCTTCTATGCTATATTTATCAAGCACATCTTTTATAGTAAAAATAATCTGATCTCCAAACTGCTGTTTTACGGGACTGGCCAGATCAATTATTCTTCCTGTTCCTTTCTCTTTCGGGAAAATGGTTATTAAAATATCACTGGACTCAAGTGTTCCTGCAAGTCCCATTACTTTTAATTTCATTAAGATACCTCCATACCTGATTGATTACAGGCCATCCATATTACTGGCCTGAGAGTTCAAAAATTAATAATTTTTCAAATCACTGTGAAGGAGAGTTTACCCTCTGCTAAGAGACTGTAAGAAAATAACCCTGGCAAATTATTAGAACGATCATCCTCGCGTCACGCGTGACGCGTTACGCGTCACGATATAGACTGTAAATATGATGAGGTTATTTCTCGACAACCCCTAAACTCTTTCGTAGGGATCTTTACCGACCCTCATACGCATTAAAATTAATTCTGCTTCATCACTTCCGCTTCTTAAAAAATCAAATGTTTCAGGTGTAACGATTTTACCTATTTCATCCCATTTATCTTCATAAACCAGTTGCCTGAGCAACTTTGCACCCATATGATGACCATCTACAGTCAGGTTGGAAATCTCATGAACTTCCACTCCATATAAAGGAAGAGTATTTTTAACTGTATCATTGTAGATCTTATCAAGTTTCGAGTTTGGCTCCTGCCTTATATATCTATGGGTAATATTCAATGACGGCACAATATATTTACCGAAGAGTGATGCTCCCAGAAGAGCATGGGCATGATTTATCTCTTCCTTTTGTATAAAATATTTAGGGAAAGTCATATGGGACACAAGATATTCTCCTCCGAAATGGACTGTTACATTCTTAAGAGGTAAAATACTTTTTTTCAATAATTCCAGGCGTACTTCAATAGGGAAAAAATATTTCGGTTCACTTACAAGAAATAAATGAAGCCAGTCGCTGAAACTTGCCGCAAGGGTAATGGCATACATGTGATCATAGGTCACAGGATTACAGTCTACCACCATGGCTGCTATGTTTTTCCCTTCTTTCTTCTGTTCTGACAGTTTCCTCACATATTTATGTATATTTTCTTCTATGCCATGTTCCAGCATGGCTACATATGGTTCACCTCTTACTACTTCATGAAAACCGAAGGTTGAAAAACTTCGAACATAACGTGGCTTGGTAAAAATAAAATGATGGGTATAACCACGTCTGTAAAGCATAGTTACAAGCCTGGTCATTAATTTTGCCATAAGGCCTCCCCCTCGAAACCTGGGGGATATGGCAACACACTTGATTATATTATGACTCAGAGATCCTGTAGCTACTATGTCTCCATCATTGCGGTACACAGCGGTAAAATCTACATCTTCTTCATAATTAAGACCGTTAAAGGAAAGAAATCTCTGAACTTCTTCCTTTACTTTATCATCCCATAGATCTACTATTTCAAAAGTAAAAATTGACTCGGTAAAATCCACTTTTATGCCTCTATTCTCTTTTAATAAAAAAGATCTGCACTATCTGACCCGGCAGATCTTTTGTTTTCTTTATAATAGTCCAGTAAAATAAAATTAGAACTAACCCCCGCAAATAAGGTTTTTTATTTTTTT